>Ga0209698_10002287_pt1 | contig 21836 bp, 16 predicted proteins | sample LitLauG_LLR_2012_FD_187203 | JGI IMG/M metagenome (GOLD analysis project Ga0209698, IMG submission 187203) | Freshwater sediment microbial communities from Pennsylvania, USA - Little Laurel Run_MetaG_LLR_2012 (SPAdes) (version 2) | ecosystem: Environmental > Aquatic > Freshwater > Creek >...
CCCCGGAGATGCTGCGCTAAGAGCGGTCGGGCATCCGTTCAGCGATTGCACGCGGTCTCTGTAAACTGCCGGGATCAGGGCCCGCGCGGGTAGTGAATTGGCTTGCAGGAGCGGGCCGGCGATAGCTGCGCTCGCGACAGGGATACGTTGAAATGACCTACTGTGTGGCAATGCGCTTGAATCAAGGCCTGGTGTTCCTTGCGGACTCGCGCACCAACGCCGGCGTCGACCAGATCTCCACCTTTCGCAAGATGACCGTTTTCGAGCGGCCGGGTGACCGGCTGCTTGTGATGATGAGCGCCGGCAACCTGGCCATCACGCAGGCGGTGCGGCAGATCGTGTGCGAGACCGCGGATCCGGCGGCCGCCACGGTATGGTCCGCGCGCAACTTGTTCGATGCGGTACGCCTGGTTGGAGATGCGGTGCGTACCGTGCATCAGCGCGACGGCGAAGCGCTCAAGGATGCGGGCATCGAGTTCAATTGCAGCTTCTTGTTCGGCGGACAGATCCGCGGCGAGACCATGCGCCTTTTCCATGTCTACTCCGCAGGCAATTTCATCGAGGCTACCCCGGAGAATCCCTATTTCCAGGTTGGCGAATCCAAGTACGGCAAACCCATCGTCGACCGCGTCATCACGCCCGAGACGAGCCTTGGCGAGGCGGCCAAGTGCGCGCTCATCTCGATGGATTCGACGCTGCGCTCGAACATTTCCGTGGGATTGCCGCTGGACCTGCTCGTTTACGAGGCCGATGCGCTGCGCGTGACCAAGTTCGTCCGCATCGACGAAAGCAATGAATACATGCGCATGATCCGCACCACCTGGGGAACACGCCTGCGCCAGGTGTTCGGCGAAATCCCGGATCCGGCGTGGCGCGATGCCCCGGAAGGCTCGGGTGCCCTGCGCCTGGAGACGCAGGAAACCTTGCCCGTGCGGGCACCCGTGCCCGCCCTGGTGGCGGCCGACGCTGCCGGCGCAGCCGGTTCCCACGCATCGCCCATACAACTGGTGGCCCAGCAGTCACCGCGCAAAGAAAGCCAATGTCCATCCACGTAGCTCTGCATCACCGCACCGACTACCAGTACGACCGCCTGGTCGCGTTGTCGCCCCACCTCGTGCGGCTGCGTCCCGCGCCGCATGCCCGCACGCGCGTGCTCTCGTATTCGCAGAAGGTGCTGCCGGAGCAGCATTTCGTCAACTGGCAGCAGGATCCCTTTGCCAATTACGTTGCCCGCCTGGCGTTCCCGGAACGCACCCGCGAACTGCGCATCGATATCGGCCTCGTGGTCGAGATGGCGGTGTTCAATCCCTTCGATTTCTTCCTGGACCCGAGTGCCGAGGTCTTTCCTTTTGCGTACGAGCCCGCCCTGCGCCTGGAACTGCAGCCCTACCTTGTTGCCGCTCCGGCAACGCCGCTGCTCAAGGATTTTGTCGCCAGCCTGGACCTGACCCCGCGGCGCCCCATCGATTTCCTGGTCGATCTCAACCAGCGCTTGCAGCGTGAAATCCGCTATGTCATCCGCCTCGAGCCCGGGGTCCAGACGCCGGAGCAGACCCTGGAACTGCGTGCCGGTTCGTGCCGCGACAGCGGCTGGCTCATGGTGCAGTGCCTGCGCCGGCTGGGACTTGCCGCGCGCTTCGTTTCGGGCTACCTCATCCAGCTCAAGCCCGATGTGAAGGCCATCGACGGCCCCTCGGGCGCCGAAATGGACTTCACCGATCTTCACGCCTGGTGCGAGGTGTACCTGCCCGGTGCCGGCTGGATCGGTTTCGATCCCACCTCGGGCTTGCTGGCCGGCGAAGGCCATATTCCCCTGGCGTGCACGCCCGATCCCGGCGGGGCGGCGCCCGTGACCGGCGCCCTCGAGGAATGCGAGGTCACGTTCATCCACGAAATGGGCGTCACGCGCATCTACGAGTCGCCACGCGTCACCTTTCCCTACCGCGACGAGCAATGGTCGGCCATCGAGACGCTGGGCCACACGGTCGATGCCGATCTCAAGGCCATGGACGTGCGCCTGACGATGGGCGGCGAGCCGACCTTCGTTTCCGTCGATGACCGCGACGGGGCGGAGTGGAACACGACCGCGCTGGGTCCCACCAAGCGTGCCTATGCCACGGATCTCGTGCTGCGATTGCGCGAGAAGTACGGCGCTGGCGGTTTCCTGCATTTTGGGCAGGGAAAGTGGTATCCCGGGGAGCAGTTGCCGCGCTGGGCGCTGTCGGTGTACTGGCGGCGCGACCGCCAGCCGGCATGGCGCGACCCGGCGCGCTTTGCCGATGAGCGTGCGCCGCGCGGCTATCGGCAGGACGATGCGCGCCGGCTGATGCTGGCCTTGGTCGAGCGCCTGGGGCTGGATGCGCGCTTCGCCATCGCCGCGTACGAGGACGTCTGGTACTACCTCTGGCGCGAGCGGCGCCTGCCGGTCAATGTCGACCCCTTCGATAGCCGGCTCGACGATGAGATGGAACGCGAGCGCCTGCGGCGCATCTTCGATGCCGGACTGTCTGCCGAGGTCGGCTACGCGCTGCCCCTGCGGCGGGCCGAGGGCGACCCGGTGCTGGGAGGCCCGCGTTGGGAGACGGGTCCCTGGTTCTTCCGCGACGAGCGCATGTACCTGGTGCCCGGCGATTCGCCCATGGGCTGGCGCCTGCCACTGGATTCGCTGCCCTGGGCCACGCCGGCGGACCGGCTGCTTGAAGAGGAACGCGATCCCTACGCCGCGCGCCCGGAACTTCCGGAGGCGGCGCGCCTGGAAAGCCAGTATCGGCGGCCGGCCGGCACCGTGGGTGGCCCGGCACCCGGCGGAGCATCTGCCCAGGCCGATCCCCATGACAGCGTCAGCCCACCCGGCGCCAGCGGCAGCGGCGCAGCCGGCGCGGCGGCATTGCCCGGCACGCGCGGCGCGGCAGGCACCGATGGCGCGCCGGGAATGCCCGATGGCGCTGCCGCGGCCGCTGCGCCGGAGCGGTTTTCCTCGGCCGGCGATTTCACGCGCACCGCACTGTGCATCGAGCCGCGCGAGGGCAATCTTTACGTATTCCTGCCGCCGCTGGCGCGCCTGGAAGATTTCCTCGAGCTGCTTGCGGCCATCGAATCGGTCGTCACCGATCTCGACATGGCGGTGATACTCGAGGGCTACCCGCCGCCGCGCGATCCGCGGTTGCAGGGCCTGTCGGTGACGCCGGACCCGGGTGTCATCGAGGTCAACGTCCATCCCTCCGCGGACTGGCCCGAACTTGTGGACCGCACCGAGCACCTGTACGAAGCGGCCCGCCTCTCGCACCTGTCGGCGGAGAAATTCATGGTCGACGGCCGCCACACCGGCACCGGGGGCGGCAACCATTTCGTGCTTGGCGGCCCCACCACCGCCGACAGCCCGATGCTGCGCCGGCCGGACCTGCTGGCCAGCCTGATCGCCTACTGGCACAACCACCCGGCTCTGTCCTACCTGTTCTCCGGACTGTTCATCGGTCCCACCAGCCAGGCGCCGCGCGTGGACGAGGCGCGCAACGACCAGGTCTATGAGCTGGAGATCGCTTTTGCCGAACTGCACCGGCTTGCCGGTCCGGGCCGGGAGGTGCGTCCCTGGCTGGTAGACCGCCTGTTGCGCAACCTGCTGATTGACGTCACGGGCAACACCCATCGCTCCGAGTTCTGCATCGACAAGCTCTATTCGCCCGACGGCCCCACCGGCCGGCTTGGCCTGCTGGAGATGCGCGCCTTCGAGATGCCGCCGCACGCCCGCATGAGCCTGGTGCAGCAACTGCTGCTGCGGGCCCTGGTGGCGCGTTTCTGGCGCGAGCCGTACCGTGCGCGCCTGACCCGCTGGAATACCGAGCTGCACGACCGGTTCCTGCTGCCCACCTTCATCGAGCAGGACTTGGCGGACGTGCTCGATGAAATGACGGCGGCGGGCTATCCCTTCGAGCGCAGCTGGTTCGCGCCGCACTGGGAATTCCGCTTTCCGCTGTACGGCGAGATCGCCGCGCGCGGGGTCGAACTGTCCCTGCGCGGCGCGCTGGAGCCCTGGCATGTCATGGGCGAGGAGGGCGCCACCGGCGGTACTGTGCGATACGTCGACTCCTCGCTGGAGCGCCTGGAAGTGCGGGTCACCGGTCTCAACGACAATCGCCACGTCGTCGCCGTCAACGGTCGGGCGATTCCCCTGCAGTCCACCGGCCGTGCCGGTGAGTTCGTGGCTGGCGTGCGTTACCGCGCGTGGCATCCGTACTCGGCCCTGCATCCCACCATCGGCGTGCATGCGCCGCTTACCTTCGATCTGGTCGATACCTGGATGCACCGTTCGCTGGGTGGCTGCACCTACCATGTCGCGCACCCGGGCGGGCAAAACTACGATACCTTCCCGGTCAATGCCTTCGAGGCCGAAGCGCGTCGCCTGGGGCGCTTCTACCGTATTGGCCATACACCCGGCCGGGTCGAACTGGCGCCCGCAGAGCGCAGCCTGGAATTTCCTTTTACGCTGGATTTGCGTCGATGATTTCGGCGATGATGACGGTAATCGCCTTCGACCCAGATCGCCGTGTCGCAAACCCTATTCCAGTTCGACGACGACTCCGATAGCCTTGGCGCCGCGCTGCGGCTCGCCGTTCCGGCGGCGCCCGGGCACTACGACGAGCTGCTCGACGCCGATGGCGCGCTGCGACCGGCCTGGGCCACCTTCTTCAACGGCTTGGGCGTTGCCGGCCTGCAGGACCTGCAACGGCGCGACGAACTGCTCAAGCGCCAGGTTCGCGAACACGGCGTCACCTACAACGTCTACAGCGACGAACAGGGTGCGCCGCGGCGTTGGTCCCTGGACCTGCTGCCCTTTCTGGTGCAGGCACACGACTGGAAGATCATCGAGGCGGCCGTGGTGCAGCGTGCGGCAGTGCTGTCGGCGATCATGCACGATGTCTACGGCCCCAAGCGCCTGATCACCGAAGGTCTGCTGCCGCCGGCCCTGGTGCTGGGCAGCCCGGGGTACCTGCGCGCCCTGGATGGCGTGCGGCCGCCAGGCGGCATCTACCTGCATGTAGTGGCTTTCGACCTGGCACGCGGCCCCGATGACCGCTGGTGGGTGCTGGGGCATCGCACGCAGGCGCCCTCGGGCCTGGGTTATGCGCTGGAGAACCGTGTCATCGTCTCGCGGCTTTTTGCCGACAATTTTGGCGCCATGCAGGTCCAGCGGCTTGCTGCGAGTTACCGGCGCCTGCTGGAAACCCTCATCCGCCACGCGCCGCGCGACCCCGATGAAGGCGTGCGCCCGCCGCGCATCGTATTGCTGACGCCGGGCCGCTACAACGAAACCTATTTCGAACATGCCTATCTCGCGAATTACCTGGGGCTGCCGCTGGTCGAGGGCGAAGACCTCACCGTGCGTGACGACCGCCTTTACCTGAAGACGCTGCACGGGCTGGAGCGCGTCCACGCCGTGATTCGCCGCCTCGACGACCTCTTTTGCGACCCGCTCGAGCTGCGCCCGGATTCGGCGCTGGGTGTTCCCGGGCTCATCCAGGCCATACGCTGCGGCAACGTGCTCATCGCCAACGCCCTGGGGGCGGCCTTCCTGGAGTCGCCGGCGATCCACGGTTTCCTGCCGGCCATTGCGCGGCGCCTGCTCGACCAGGAACTGGCGCTGCCGCCGCGCGACAGCTGGTGGTGCGGTGAACTGGCGGCGCGGGAGCGCGCCTTTGCCTCGCTCAAGACCGCACGTGTGCGCGCCACCTACCGTGGCGCTTCCTTCGAGGCGCCGGTTGCTGCCCGCGGCACCGGCCTGCTGGCCATGGCGGACATCCGCGCCGAGATCGAACAGCGGCCCAATTTGTACACCATACAGTCGTACCTGCCGTATTCGAAGACGCCCTGCTGGAGCCGTCACGCCCTGATGCCGCGCTCGGCGGTGTTGCGCGTCTATGCCATTGCCGATGGCAGCGGCGGCTGGCACGCCATGCCCGGCGGGCTGACGCGGATCGCCGAATTGCAGGACGAGGTGTCGATGCAGCGCGGCGGCAGCAGCGCCGACACCTGGGTGATGACCGGCGAGCAGGTGGATCCGTTTTCCATGCTGCCCCATCAGCTGAGGGTGGACGAGGTCGTGTTCCGGCGGCGCATCGTCACCAGCCGCGCGGCCGAGAACCTTTTCTGGCTGGGCCGCTACACCGAGCGGGCCGAAAACGCCGTGCGTGCGGCGCAGCTTTTTCTGGGCAACCTGCGCAATGCGCAGGTGCTGCCTGAAGGCGTTGTCGAGGCCATCGAGCGCACTGCGCTGACCCTGGGGCTGGTGCCGCCCGGGGCGCCCGGACCCGCGCAGGGACTGCGCGTTTTCGAGCGCACCCTACTGGCCGGGTTGCGCGACGAGCGCGCGAGCAGCGTCGCCTTCGACCTCGCCGGCCTTGCCAGCACCGCCGCGCAGATCCGTGACCGGCTGGCATTTGAGCACTGGCATCAGATCACCGCCACGGTGGAACGGTTTACCGCCGCCATGCGGGTATTGGTTCCCGGAGCCGCGACCGAGTCCGGCGGCGCCGGCGGGCGGCCGGCCGCAGGTCCGGGCGGCGCGGCGCAGGCGCAAGGCGCGACGGAAGCTGCGGCGCAAGGCCGCGATGCCGACCCGGATGCGGATCCGGGCCTGCCCATCGACCAGGCGCAGGCGGCAATGAGCACGCTGGTGGCCGGCCTGGGCGCGATTACCGCGGCGCAGACCGACGGCATGACCCGCGACGATGGCTGGCGGCTGCTGACAATAGGCCGGCAGATCGAGCGGCTGATTTCCATGAGCGAGGTGCTGCACGCATTTTTTTCCAGCCAGGCTGTCCTGCATGAGTCGGGTTTCGATCACGTGCTGGCGCTCTTCAACAGCACCATAACCTACCGCTCGCGCTACCAGGGCCAGCGCGAGGTGGCGGCACTGGTCGACCTGCTGGTTCTGGAGATCGCCAATCCACGTTCCCTGCATTGCGCCGTCGCGCTCATCGGGCGCGAACTCGACGAATTGGGCGTGGCGACGGGCCATAGCCTGGATTGGCCCGAGGTGACGCGCTTCGAACCACCGCGTGAACGGCTGCTTGTGGCCTTGTGCGCCCGCGATGCCGACGGCGGCCTTGTGCAACTGCTCGAGCTCACCGGCGGCCTGATCCGCGCCGCGCGCGAGCTTTCCAATCGCATCGGACTGCGCTATTTCAGCCATTCCGAACCGCTGCGCAGCCAGATCGCATGACGGGCGCCGTGCGATGAATGGTACCCAGAACGGCCCGGACGTGGCGGCCGCGGTCGCCACCGATGGCATCGAGTTGATCGTCGAGCACGATACGGAATACACGTACTCGACCCAGGTCGCCTTTGCCCAGCATATCGCGCACCTGACGCCGCTCTCCGCGCCGGGCCAGTCGCTGCGGGATTTCATGCTGACCATCGAGCCGGCGCCCACCTTGCGTCACACGGGAACCGATACGTTCGGCAATGAGCGCACCTATTTCGCCCTGAACGTGGCCCACGAGGGCCTGCGCGTGCAGACCCGCAGCCGCGTATGCCTGGCGCCGCGTTACCAAGGGCTTGACCCGCGGCTCAGCCCGGCCTGGGAGAGCGTGCGCGATGCGCTGCGCTATGTTGCCCGCGCGCCGTTCGCGCCGGCGACCGAATTCGTATTCAGTTCCGCCTATGTTCCCTACGATACGGCGCTGCGCGACTACGCGCAGGCGTCGTTCGGTCCGCGCCAGACCGTTCTTGGCGGCGCGCTCGATCTCATGCACCGCATCCATGCCGACTTTCGCTACGCGGCGGGGAGCACCGACGTGGCCACGCCGGTGCGCGAGGCCTTCGCCGCCCGCGCCGGGGTCTGCCAGGATTTCACGCACGTGATGATCGGCGGGCTGCGCGCCCTGGGGCTGCCCGCGCGATACGTCAGCGGCTACCTGTTCACCCGTCCTGCCCGGACGGCGGCGAGCGCGGACGAGGGTTGCGCCTCCCAGGTCGCGAAAGACGCGCAAGGCAGCGGCCCGTCGCAATCGCAATCTCAGTCTCAGTCTCAGTCTCCGTCTCCGTCTCCGTCTCCGGCTCCGTCGGCGCCGCCGGGCGACGCGTCCGCGCCTATGGTCGGGGCCGACGCATCGCACGCCTGGGTGTCGGTGTTATGCCCCCGATTCGGCTGGGTGGAACTCGACCCCACCAATGACATGGTGCCTGGCATCGAGCACGTTCGATTGGCGGTGGGGCGCGATTATGGCGACGTGGCGCCGCTGCGCGGTGTCGTGCAGGGCGGCGGCGAGCATCAGTTGCGTGTCGCCGTGCACGTGTCCGCCTCGGAGCCTTGGGCCACGGCATAATCGGCGCAGCGGCAGCGGCAGCCGCACGCCAAAAGGAATATCGCGGGGCTTGTGCCGGCAACGGACACGCAGCGCCCGCGCCAACGGAGATTCCGCATGCAACGCAGATCCTTCCTGTCCCGCGCCGGAGCCGGCGTTTCCATTGGCATGGCCGCCGGGGCCGCAACGCTGGCGGCTCCGGCGATGGCCGCCGAACCTGCCGTCCGCTGGCGTCTGGTGTCGAGCTTTCCCAAGAACCTCGACACGATTTTCGGCAGCGCCGAGGTTTTTGCCCGCCAGGTCTCGCTCATGAGCGAGGGGCGGTTCCAGATTTCCGTTCATGCCGCCGGCGAGATCACCCCGGCCTTCGGCGTGGTCGATGCCGTGCAGCAGGGCGCGGTCGAAATGGCACAGACGGCCGCGTACTATTTCTTTGGCAAGGACGAAACCTTTGCGTTGGGCTGCGCCATCCCGTTCGGCCTGAACTCGCGCCAGACCAACGCCTGGATGTATCACGGCAACGGGCTTTCGCTGATGCGCGAGTTCTACCGCAACTACAACATCATCAACTTTCCGGCCGGCAATACCGGGGCGCAGATGGGCGGGTGGTTCCGCAAGGAGATCAAGTCGCTGGCCGACATGAAAGGCCTGAAGATGCGCATCGGCGGTTTTGGCGGCCGCATCATCGAACGCATCGGCGGCGTACCGCAGAACCTGCCTGCCGGCGACATCTACGCCGCGCTCGAAAAGGGCACCATCGACGCGGCCGAATGGGTGGGTCCCTACGATGACCTCAAGCTGGGCTTCAACAAGATCGCTCCGCACTACTACTACCCGTCCTGGTGGGAAGGCGGGGCGCAACTCGATTACTTCATCAATATCAAGGCGTGGGAGGCGCTGCCGGCCAGCTACAAGGCCATCGTGGAGTCGGCCGCGGCGCAGGCCAACGTGGACATGCAGGCCAACTACGACGTGAAGAATCCGCAGGCGCTCAAGGAACTCTACGCTGGCGGCACCAAGCTGCACGCCTTTCCGCGCGACCTGATGAATGCCGCGTTCAAGGCGTCGATGACCTACTACGATGAACTTTCGGCGAGGAATCCGGCCTGGAAGAAGGTCTACGCCGACTACAACACCTTCCGCCGCGACCAGAACCTGTGGTTCCGCTTTGCCGAGATGGGTTTTGACAGCTTCATGCAGGAGCAAAAGCTCTAGCGGCCGGGTGATCGCTGCGCCGCGCGGCGCTCGTCCTATGGTTTGGCCGGGTTGCCGGCGCTGCGCTGGAAAAGTTCTTCCAGGTTGGTGTCGGGGCGTTGGGGGGAAGGTTGCGGCGCCTCGATATGCACCTTGTCCAGGTCGGCCTTCTGCGCCTTGTCCAGGAAGATCGTGACCGACTGTGGAACGAAGATGACTATCACCACCAATATGAGCTGCATGGCCACCCAGGGCAGGGCGCCCCAGTAGATGTCGGCGGAAGGGATGGGCCGCGGGATGCGCTGCTCCTTGTACAGCGTATCGGCGATCCCGCGCAGGTAGAACAGCGCGAATCCAAAGGGCGGGTGCATGAAGCTGGTCTGCATGTTCACGCAAAGCATCACCCCGAACCAGACCAGGTCGATGCCCAACTTGTCGGCCACAGGCCCGATCATCGGGATGATGATGAAGGCGATCTCGAAGAAGTCGAGGAAGAACGCCAGGAAGAAAATGAAGATGTTGACGAAGACGAGGAACCCCACGGTTCCCCCCGGCAGCGCCGTGAGCTGGCTTTCAATCCAGCGCGCGCCGTCCACGCCCTGGAAGACCAGCGAGAACACGCGGGCGCCGATGAGTATGAACACCACCATTGCGGTGATTCGCATCGTGCCTTGCATGGCGTCGCGCAGCAGCGGCCAGGTCAGCCGCCGGTGCAGGGCGGCCAGCAGCAGCGCTCCCACCACGCCCATCGCGCCTGCCTCCGTGGGGGTGCAGATGGCCGTGTCCATCCAGGGCAGGCCGCCCATGCTTCCCAGAACGGCGAAGATCAGCACGGCCGAGGGAATGATGCCGCGCAGGCAGCGCAGCCAGAGCTGGCGGCGCGTCTCGGTGATGTCGGCGCGCCGGATGCCGGGAACATGCCCCGGGCGCAATACGCCCAGCGCGAACGTGTACAGGGCGAAGATCAACACCTGCAGGATCGACGGCCCCCAGGCGCCCTTGTACATCTCGCCCACCGGTCGCCCCAGCTGGTCGGCCAGCACGATGAGCACCAGCGACGGGGGCACCAGTTGCGTGATGGTGCCCGAGGCCGCCAGCACGCCGGTGGTATAGCGCAGGTTGTAGCCGTAGCGGACCATCACTGGCATGGCGATCAGCGCCATCGCGATGATCTGCCCGGCAACCGTGCCGGTGATCGCGCCCAGGATGAAGCCGACGATGATCACCGAATAGCCCAGGCCGCCGCGGACCGTGCCAAAAAGCTGGCCCATGGAATCGAGCATGTCCTCGGCCAGACCGCATTTCTCCAGGACGCTGCCCATCATGGTGAAGAACGGGATCGCCAGCAGCAGGTCATTGGAAAGGATGTTGAAGATATTGAGCGGCAGGTTCACCAGGAAAACCGGTTCGAACCAGCCCATCGCGATGGCGTAACCGGCGCAACCCAAGCCCAACGCGGCCAGCGAGAATGCCACCGGAAAGCCCAGCAGCATGATGATGACCAAACCGGCAAACATGACCGGGGGAAAATTCTCGATGCGCATGGTTTCCGGGCGGAGCGGCCTTACTGCAGCGGCTTTTCGTAGTTGGCGGCCAGCAGGTCGTCGTGGGCGTCGCCGTTGTGGCCGGCGTTGATGGGCGCCGGCAATGCCAGGCGCAGCGCGCGCTTGACGATTTCCGCCACGCCCTGCAGTGCCACCAGGCCAAAGCCCAGGGGCAGCAGCAGCAGGGCGGGCCAGCGCACCAGTCCGCCGGCATTGGAGGAGACTTCGCCGCTGGCAAGCGCGCGCGTGAACAAGGGCCACGAAAGCGCCGCCAGCAGAACCATCACGGGCAGCAGGAACAGCAGCAGTCCGGCAATATCGGCGGCCAGCGCCCAGCGCGGCGGCAGGCGCGAGTAGAAGATGTCGACGCGCACGTGTTCGTTGCGACGCAGGACGTACGGCGCACCCAGCATTACCGTGAGCGCGAACAGGTACCACTGGATCTCGAGCCAGGCGTTGGACGACATGTCCCAGGTGTAGCGAACGATGGCATTGCCCGCGCTGATCATGCAGGCCGCCAGCACGGCCGCGGCAGCCAGCCAGCTGACCTTCTCGTTGACGGCATCCACAACGCGGCAAAAGCCCGTCAGACCGCGGCGAAGGCGCTGCGCTGACGGACTCACGGTGCCGGTGCGACGCAGCCCGGGGCCGTCGGCGCAAGTATGCCGGCCGCGATGGTGGAGACGATGCCGCGCGGCATATGCTCCTGCAGAATCACCGGGCTCTGGATGCGGGCGGCAATGGTGGCGCCCACCTGGTCTTCGGGTGGCTGGCCCGGGCGCCACAGGACGAGGGCGCCGCAGTGCTCGAGTTCGGCATCCGTGATCCACGGCGCCTGCAGGCGGTTGCCGCTGGCCAGCACGGCCGGGTGGTCCGGCAGGTAGAGGGCAATGGCGCCGGCGTCCCAGTCCGGGCCCGCAACGATCCGCAGCGGTCCGTGCTCATGCTGCTGCCAGTGGGCCAGGGCCATTGCCGCGAGCGGCCGCGCCGCGAAGGAATGGTGAAAGCCGGGGGCCTCGGCCGCGACGACGATATTCCACACCACGGCAATGAGGTGCACCGAAACGGCCCCGGCCAGCGCCGGCAGCGGACGAAGGGTGGCGGCGGCACGCAGCCGCGTGGCGAGCAGCAGGGGCAGCAGCAAGGTCGACGAGGCGCCCCAGTGATTCTGCGCCGCGACGCCGCCCGCGAGAGCCAGTCCCACGATGATGGCCAGCGGAACCAATGCCAGGTAGAGCAGCGCCAGCGCCAGGCGAGCATCCACGGAAGTACTGGCGGGTTCGGCGGCCACGGCCGGCCCGCCGCTTGCCGCCACCGGCTGCACCTTCTGATAGAGCAGGGCCAGTCCCAGCGCGGCACCCACTGGCGCCAGGCGACCTACCTGCTGGGCAAGGAAGCCCAGGGTGTGCCAGAGGCGTTGCAGCGGGGCCAGGTCGGCGAGCAGGTTCTGGCCAGCGTAGGCGAAGCTTGAGTAGGCATGTTGCTGCAGCCACAGAAAATGCGGGATCAGCGGCAGTGTCGTGGCTGCAGCGCACAACAGTACATGGGCGGCGAATGCGCCGGCCCTGCCGGGCTGGCGCCATGGTCCGCAGGCCAGCAGTGCTGCGGCATTGGCGGCGATGACGATGGCCATCTGGTATTTCGTGAGCAGGCCCAGTGCCTGCACGAGGCCCAGCAACAGCCACAGCAGCCAGGCCCGGCCGCCGGCCGTATCGCGCACGATCTGCAGCACCGCCCAGGCGCTGGCCGCGACGAACGGGAGCATGACCGTGTTGTGATTGAGAAACGATCCGCGTCCCATCAGGTAGTAGTTGGCGCTGCTGAGCAGCAGGGCGGTCAACGCCATATTGCCTCCGCCGGAACCGCCAAGCAGCAGCGCGCAGCGCCAAAGGATCAGCAGGCTGGCGCCTACGCAGGCCATGGCAAGCAAATAGGTCAGAAAGGCGCTGGGCCCGGCCAGGGCCGAGGCGGACCAGAGCAGTGCCGTCGGCAGCGGGGGATGCTTGAGATAGCCCCATTGGAGGTGGTGCGCCCAGTTGAGCTGTTCGACGTTGTCGGCGTGGGGTACGGTCTGCAGCAGTGCGGGAAGCACGCTCCAGCACACAACGACCAGCGCGACGAAGAGCAGCACGCCGGCCAGGCGACCACCGCCGGGGGGATGCCGCGTCCCTGTGGGCGACATCGCGGTGAAATGCCGATCGATCGCCGCTCTCAGCGCGCCCGCATGGCGGGGCGGGAGATCGAGGCAAAGCGGCGCTTGAAGAATTCAACCTCGCGAACCACGGCGGTGCGCACCGAAGGTTCCCAGACCGAATGACCGGCGTCGGGAACCACGGTATAGCGCGCACCGGGCCAGGCACGCGCGAGTTCGTCGGCGCTGATGATGGGACAGACCACGTCGTAGCGCGAATGCACGATCGAGGCGGGCAGGTGCTGGATCCGATACAGGTTGCCCAGCAGCTGGTTCGGCGCAAGGAAGCACTGGTGGGCGAAAAAATGGGCCTCCAGGCGGGCCAGGGCCAGCGCATCGTCGGAGAACTCGCGCACCATTTCGGGATTGGGCACGAGGGTGGAACACGTCCCCTCGTACTCGCTCCAGGCGCGGGCGAAGGGCAAGTGGACCTGTGGATCCGGGTCGAACAGCCGGCGCAGGTAGCCCTGCAGGATGTCGCTGCGTTCGGCTTCGGGCAGCATTTCAACGAAACGCCGCGAGGCCTCCGGGTGCAACTGGCGCGCGCCCTGAAAGAACCAGTCAACTTCGCTGTTGCGGCCCAGGAATACGCCACGCAGCACAAAGCCGAGGCAGCGCTGCGGATTTGCCTGGCCATAGGCCAGCGCCAGCGTGCTGCCCCAGGATCCGCCGAACATCAGCCATTGCGAGACCCCCAGGTATTCGCGCAGCTTTTCCAGGTCGGCAACGAGATGGGGCGTGGTGTTGTTGGTGACGTCGGCAAAGGGCGTCGAGGCACCGGCGCCACGCTGGTCGTAAAGGATGACCCGGAAAAATGCCGGGTCGAAGAATCGCCGGTGCTCGGGTGCGCAGCCGCCGCCCGGACCGCCGTGCAGAAATACCACCGGCACGCCGCTGGGGTTGCCGCTCGTCTCCCAGTACATGGTGTGCACCTCGTCCAGCGGCAGCATGCCGCTGTCGTAGGGTTCGATCGGGGCGTAAAGGTCGGCGCGCGCGTCCATTGGTGTCCGCAGGGTTGGCTGGCGCGATTATGCCGGGGAATTCTGCTGCAGCGCGGCGACCGAAGCGCCGCAGCACCGCAATGGCCCGGTTCGGGCCGCGTTTGCCTGGGCGTTGGGTGGCGCGCAGCCAGTTTCCGCCCCGCATCCGCGCCAGCCCGACAGCCCCCAAAGTGTCCCGGTTGCCGTATCGTGGGGCGATGCCGGAAGAGCGTTCCGACTTTCTTCACCGGAGGAATACGATGAATGCAAACGATGTACTGCGTGCCAAGGGCAATGCGCTATTTACCGTCAATCCGGAAGCCAGTCTCTGGTCGGCTGTGCAGACCATGACGGAGTTCGACATCGGGTCGGTGGTGGTGATGGATCATGGCCGTCTTGCCGGAATGCTGACGTTCCGCGAGGTGTTCCAGGCGCTGCGTATCAACGAGGGTCGGGTCGGCAAAGGGGTGGTGCGCGAGTATATGGACGCCCATCCCACCGTGGTCGATGCCAAGACCGATGTAAACGACCTGCGCCGTTTGATGCTGGAGCACCGCATGCGCTACATTCCCGTAATGGATCAGGACTCGCTCGGCGGCGTAATTTCCTTTCACGACGTGGCGCGGGCCGTTCTCGAGGAACAAGGCTACGAGAACCGCATGCTCAAGGACTACATCCGCGACTGGCCGCAGCCGGAGAGCGTTAGCGGTTGATGACGGCAGCACGAAATCGCGCAAAGTCCGTACGGTCGCGCTTCGCCGTCATCGGCGCCGGTGTTGCCGGACTTGCGTGCGCGCGGGCGCTGTCCGCGCGTGCAATGAGTGTCACGGTATTTGAGCGGGGCAGCGCGATCGGCGGCCGTCTCGGCTGCCTGCCCACCGAAGGCGGCGATTTCGATGTAGGCGCCCAGTACCTTACCGTCCAGAACGAGGCATTTGCAGACGAGGTTCGGTTGTGGGTGGGCGCGGACCTCGTGCGCAGCTGGGATGCCAATCTGGCAGACCTCAGCAATGGCCAGGGGGTTTTGCTGGCGCCGACCACGGGTCGCTATGTGGGCGTCCCGTGCATGCAGAGCGTCGCGGGCTTCATAGCGCGCGGGCTGGCCGTCGTCCTCGATACCGAGGTCACGCGCATAGCGCGTGGCGGTGCCCGGTGGATGATCCATGGCGCAGATGATGTGCCGCTCGATCCGAATGGCTATGACGGACTCGTCCTGGCAATGCCGTCCGTGCTCGCGCTGCCCCTGGTACGGACCGAAACCGACTTCGGGCCGCTGCTGGAGCCGCTGCGCTGGGACGCCTGCTGGACGGCCTGCCTGGCGCTGTCACGGCCCAGCGGAATCGAGTTTGACGGGGCCTTCATCAATGACGATCCGATACTTGCCTGGGCGGCTCGCGAAACTTCCAAGCCCATGCGCCGTGCGGACAATGGCGTTGCCGAACGCTGGCTGCTGCAGGCGCGACCGACCTGGTCGAACAATTTTGCCGAGCTTTCCGCTGAAGAGGCGGCCCGTTGGATGCAGCGCGCCTTCGCGGCACGCCTTGCCCGGCCACTGGCCCAAAAGACCTGCGTGGCGCTGCGCTGGGGCGCCGCGCTGGCGGCCGAACCCCTGGCGCAGCCTTTTCTCTGGGACGCCGACCGGGCCATCGGTCTGGCGGGCGACTGGTGCGGTGGCGCCCGCGTCGAGTCCGCCTTCCTGTCGGGGACAGCGCTGGCCCGCGCGATTGCGGCCTGAGCGCCGTTCCGTCCGGCCGCCAGTGCGGCCGCATCGGTAAGATCGGGCGTTCCCGAAGGCAAATCCGGGCCCCCCGTTGAACCACCAAGCATGAGTCACACGCCATGAGCACTTCCACCTTCGGCCGGCTGTTTTCCGTCACCAACTTCGGTGAATCCCACGGCCCGGCAATCGGCTGCGTGGTCGACGGCTGCCCGCCGGGCCTGCCCTTGGCGCCCGAGGACATCCAGCCCGATCTGGATCGGCGCAAGCCCGGCACATCGCGGCATGTCACCCAGCGGCGCGAATCCGACGGCGTCGAGATCCTCTCGGGCGTGTACCAGGGCGTCACTACCGGCACGCCCATTGCCCTGTTGATCCGCAATGAGGATCAGCGCAGCAAGGATTACGATGACCTGGCCGACAGTTTCCGGCCGGGCCATGCCGATTACACCTATTGGCGCAAGTACGGCCTGCGCGATCCGCGCGGCGGCGGCCGCTCGTCGGCGCGGCTCACGGCTCCCATGGTCGCGGCAGGGGCGGTGGCAAGGAAATGGCTGCACCAGCAGTACGGCACGGTGGTGCGCGGCCATCTTCAGCAACTCGGCGACGTGGTGGTGCCGTTCGATAGCTGGGAGGAAACCGGGCGCAATCCGTTCTTTGCCGCCAGCGCCACCGTCGTCGGACAGCTCGAGGCGTATATGGACGAATTGCGCAAGGCGGGCGATTCCTGTGGCGCGCGCCTGCGCGTCTGCGCCGGCCCCGTGCCCGCCGGTCTGGGCGCGCCGCTGGCGGCCAAGCTCGACGCCGACATCGCCGGCGCGATGATGGCGATCAATGCCGTCAAGGGCGTGGAGATCGGCGACGGCTTCGGCGTCGTCAACCAGCGCGGCTCGGTGCACGGCGATGAAATGGCTCCCCAGGGATTCCTGTCCAACCATGCCGGCGGCGTGCTGGGCGGCATCTCCACGGGCCAGGACATCGAGGTTTCCCTGGCGCTCAAGCCCACCTCGAGCATCCGCCTGCCGCGGCGCTCGGTGAACCGCGCCGGCGAGGCGGTCAGCGTGGCCACCCTGGGGCGTCACGACCCTTGCGTGGGCATACGCGCCACGCCGATTGCCGAGGCCATGCTGGCGCTGGTGCTGATGGACCACGCGCTGCTGCACCGGGCGCAGAACGCGGACGTGCGTCTGGATGTGCCGCCGGTGCCGGGCAAGATTGCCTAGTGCCCCCGCCCTCGCTGCGAGGGTCTGCCCGATGGCATAATCGAGGGCTAGATTCATCTCCGGCACGGGGTGCAATTCCAATGACTGGCGCGCGCACGCTCTATGACAAATTGTGGGACGAACATGTCGTTCGCAGCGAGCCCGACGGCACGACCCTGCTGTATATCGACCGCCACCTCGTTCACGAGGTGACCAGTCCCCAGGCGTTCGAAGGTCTGCGCGTTGCCGGGCGCAAGCCCTGGCGGGCCAGTTCCATCGTGGCCACCGCCGACCACAACACGCCCACGCGCGGCTGGGAACGCGGCCTCGACGGCGTGGCCGATCCCACGTCGCGGGCGCAGATCGATACGCTCGACGTCAACATCCGCGCCGTCGGCGCCGCGGCCTACTTCCCATTTCTCGACCGGCGCCAGGGCATCGTCCACGTGATCGGTCCGGAGCAGGGCGCGACGCTTCCGGGCATGACCCTGGTCTGCGGGGATTCCCACACCAGCACGCATGGCGCGCTGGGTGCCCTGGCCTTTGGCATCGGCACCTCCGAGGTGGAACATGTGCTGGCCACCCAGACCCTGATCGCCCGCAAATCCAAGAACATGCTGGTGCGCGTCGAGGGTGCCTTCGGTCCTGGGGTGGGCACCAAGGACCTCGCGCTGGCGCTGATTGCGCGCATCGGCACGGCGGGCGGCACGGGTTACGCCATCGAGTTCGCCGGCTCGGCCATCCGCAGCGCTTCCATCGAGGCGCGCATGACCCTTTGCAACATGGCCATCGAGGCGGGCGCGCGCGCCGGCATGGTGGCCGTCGATGGCCGCACGATCGACTATGTGCGCGGCCGGCCCATGGCGCCCCGCGGCCCGGACTGGGATAACGCTGTCCTGCACTGGAAGACCCTGCGCAGCGATCCCGATGCGCACTACGATCGCGTGATCGAGGTCGACGCCGCGGCGCTGGTCCCGCAGGTGAGCTGGGGAACTTCGCCGGAGATGGTCGCGGCTATCGGCGGCGCCGTTCCCGACCCGGACGCGGAGCCGGATCCGGTGCGCCGCGCCGGCATCGAGCGGGCGTTGCAGTACATGGGCCTGGCGCCGCGGACCGCCATCGACGCCATCGCCATCGACAAGGTGTTCATCGGTTCCTGCACCAATTCGCGCATAGAAGACCTGCGGGTTGCCGCAAAGGTGCTGCAGGGCCGGCATATCGCGCCGTCGGTGAAACTGGCCCTGGTTGTGCCCGGCTCGGGCTTGGTCAAGGCCCAGGCACAGGCCGAAGGCCTGGACAAGATCTTCGTGGCCGCCGGTTTCGAGTGGCGCGAGCCGGGCTGCTCTATGTGCCTGGCCATGAACGACGACCGGTTGGAGCCCGGCGAGCGCTGTGCCTCGACGTCCAACCGCAATTTCGAGGGCCGGCAGGGCGCAGGCGGACGCACGCACCTGGTCAGTCCGGCCATGGCGGCCGCCGCGGCCATCGCCGGCCGCTTCGTCGACGTGCGCCAGCTGCTCGGCTAACCTCAGGAGCCCGCCCCATGCAGCCATTCACCCGTCATCAGGGCCTCGTCGTCGCGCTGGACCGGCCCAACGTCGACACCGACCAGATTATTCCCAAGCAGTTCCTCAAGTCGATCCGCCGCACCGGGTTTGGCGTGAATCTCTTCGACGAATGGCGCTACATCGACCGCGGCGAGCCCGGCCAGGACCCGCGGTCGCGCGTGCCCAATCCGGACTTCGTCCTCAACCAGCCGCGTTTTCGCGGCGCGTCCGTGCTGCTGGCGCGGCGCAACTTCGGCTGTGGTTCCAGCCGCGAACACGCACCCTGGGCCATCGCCGAGTTCGGCCTGCGCACCATCGTCGCGCCCAGCTTTGCCGACATTTTCTACAACAACTGCTTCAAGAACGGCATTCTGCCGGTCGTGCTTGACGAAGGCGTGGTCGACGGACTGTTCCAGGCCGTGGCCTTGCAACCCGGCTACCAGCTCGCGGTGGACCTGGTGGAACAGCGCGTACAGGCGCCCGACGGCTCGGCGTGGCATTTTGATGTCGATGCTTTCCGCCGCGAATGCCTGCTCAACGGCTGGGACGACATCGGCCTCACGCTGCGTCACGCCGATGAGATCCGTGAATTCGAGGCGCTGCGAATGCGCCGTTTCCCGTGGCTGGGACGCGATCTTCCGGTTTGACCCGGCCGCGGCCGGGGTGGGCCGGTCCCCGCCGTGGGCCGGACGCGGCCCTCGAGCACAATGCGCGCCTGCCGGGCGTGGCGCGGTTTTGGTAAAGCAGAAAAAAGCGAGTTAGGGAGGTCTGGCATGCATATCGCCGTAATGCCCGGGGACGGAATCGGTCCCGAGGTCATCGAGGAGGCGCTCAAGGTCCTGCGGGCCCTCGAGCCGGCAGGTCTGCGGCTGGAAGCCACCTTTGCCGACGTGGGCGGCATTGCCGTCGACCGCCATGGCGATCCGCTGCCGCCGCGCACCCTTGAACTGGCCCGGGCCAGTGACGCCATACTCTTTGGCGCGGTAGGCGGACCGCGATTCGACACCGCGCCGCGGGCGCAGCGCCCCGAGCAGGGCCTGCTGCGGCTGCGCAAGGAACTCGGTCTATTCGCCAACCTGCGTCCGGCGCGCATCTTTCCGGGACTGGGTGCAGCGTCGGCGCTCAAGCCCGAGGTGGTCGATGGGCTCGACATCCTGATCATCCGGGAGCTCACCGGCGACATCTATTTCGGCCAGCCGCGCGGCATCCACACGCTGCCTTCCGGCGAGCGCGAAGGCTTCGACACGATGCGCTACTCTGAAAGCGAAATCCGGCGCATCGCCCGTGTGGGCTTCGAGTCCGCGCGGGTGCGCGGCCGGCGGCTGTGCTCGGTGGACAAGGCCAACGTGCTCGAAACCACCCAGCTGTGGCGGGAAGTCGTCACCGAGACCGCGCGCGACTACCCCGACGTGGCCCTGAGCCACATGTATGTCGATAACGCCGCCATGCAGCTGGTGCGCGATCCGCGCCAGTTCGACGTCATCGTCACCGGCAATATGTTCGGGGACATACTCTCCGACGAAGCATCCGCGCTCACCGGTTCCATCGGCATGCTGCCCTCGGCCTCTCTCGACAGCAATCACAAGGGGATGTACGAACCCATCCATGGCTCGGCGCCGGACATCGCCGGCAAGGGCATCGCCAATCCCCTGGCGACCATCCTGTCCGCCGCGATGATGCTGCGCTTTTCGCTGCGCCAGGAGGCGCACGCGCAGCGCATCGAGCGGGCCGTGGAGCGCGTCCTGCTCGCCGGACTGCGCACGGCCGATCTGGCGCGCGGCGGTGAGATCCCCATCACCACCAGTGCGATGGGCGACGCCGTGGTCGATGCCCTTGCGGCAGGAGCCTGAGCACCATGGGCAGCGCGATGAAGGTCGGATTCGTCGGTTGGCGGGGCATGGTGGGCTCGGTGCTGCGAGAGCGCATGCAGGCCGAGGGCGATTTTGCCCATTTCGACAGCGTTTTCTACTCCGGTTCACAACAGGGCGCTGCGGCGCCGCGCGTGCCGCGGGCTGCCGATCGCCTGCAGGACGCCCATGATGTCGGTGCGCTGGGCGGCTGCGATGCGATCGTTTCCTGCCAGGGCGGCGATTACACGCTCGATATGCACCCGAAACTGCGCGCGGCGGGCTGGAAGGGCTACTGGATCGACGCCGCCTCGGCGCTGCGCATGCGCGATGACGCGGTCATCATCCTCGACCCCGTGAACCGGCCGGTCATCGATGCCGCGTTGGCGAGCGGCGTGCGCGACTACATCGGCGGCAATTGCACGGTGAGCCTCATGCTGATGGCGCTCGACGGCCTGCTCAAGGCCGGACTGGTCGAGTGGGTCACGGCCATGACCTATCAGGCGGCTTCGGGCGCGGGGGCGCAGAACATGCGCGAGCTGCTGGTGCAGATGGGCCGCCTGCACGATTCCGTCGCCCGCGCCGTTGCCGACCCGGCCTCGCAGATCCTGGACATCGACCGCATGGTCAGTGCCACGCTGCGCGATCCGGCTTTCCCGGCTGAAAACTTCGGCGCGCCTTTGGCTGGAAGCCTGATTCCCTGGATCGACAAGGACCTGGGCAATGGCAGCAGCCGCGAGGAATGGAAGGGCGGCGCCGAGGCCAATCGCATCCTCGGGCGGCCGCCCATGGGCCACGCCGGTTCGCTCATCGTCGAGGGCCTGTGTGTGCGCATCGGCGCCATGCGCTGCCACAGCCAGGCGCTGACCATCAAGCTCAAGCGCGACCTGCCCCTGGCGCAGATCGAAGCGCTGATCGCGGGCGCCAATCGCTGGGTGCGCGTCATTCCCAACCGTCGCGACGAGAGCATCGCCGGGTTGTCGCCGGCCCGGGTAGCCGGAACACTGGAGGTTCCCATCGGCCGGTTGCGCAAGCTGGCAATGGGCCCCGAGTATCTGTCGGCCTTTACCGTAGGCGATCAGCTCCTCTGGGGAGCGGCCGAACCACTGCGCCGCATGCTCGCAATCCTTACCGGCCGGCCCGATTGAGCTTCCGATCCGACGAATATGCGGTATGTCAGGGGTTTAATTCGCCCGGAATGGCATCTCTTGATGTTTCTAAACTTGCGTGTGTAAGTGTCTGATGTTATTTTCGAAAACCGTAACTTCCTCGAACGGGGAGGCGCTCGTGCCGCCGCGAATTTATATGTCT
>Ga0209698_10002289_pt1 | contig 21819 bp, 16 predicted proteins | sample LitLauG_LLR_2012_FD_187203 | JGI IMG/M metagenome (GOLD analysis project Ga0209698, IMG submission 187203) | Freshwater sediment microbial communities from Pennsylvania, USA - Little Laurel Run_MetaG_LLR_2012 (SPAdes) (version 2) | ecosystem: Environmental > Aquatic > Freshwater > Creek >...
GCGTCAGGTCACCCGCATCCTGATATACATCCGGGGCGCCTAAGTCGACGCCGGTCTCTGTCCAGCTGTTGGAAGCGTCGCAATGGAACGCCTGGCGAATCAAGGGCGGCGCGTCCGCGGCTCCGCGCAAATAGGAGGAATTTGCGTCGAAAGGGACTCCCAGCAGCGTCGGAGGCCCCCAGTTCGAACCTTTTTGACCCGTAGTCGACAAATCAAACCGCCCCTGTGCCTTGGGCCATGAATATTACACCTTTTGCGAGGCCGATTTTATCGATGGAATCCCTTATTCCGACTTTCGACAGCTCTTCACCGATCGGATTGGTCTTTCTTGCATCGAAATAGCTCACCCTCGAAGCGCGACTCGAATCCACCCCGGATTCGGCGTCATCCATTATGCTAGTAAGGCACATTATGGCCAGTTCAGCGAACAAAACAACTACGGAAGCGCTCATGGATCCTGCGTTGATCGAACAAGAGCGAGTGTTTGATGCTTTCAGGCAATGGGGGTACCTAGAGGCGGATCTGGATCCGTTGGGCTTTTTGCGTCCGGAACCCCACCCGGAGCTCCGAATTGACAGCGAATTCGCCCGTGAAGCGCGCACGACCTATTCCGGCACCATTGGCGTCGAATTCATGCACATCCCGGATGGCGCCCGCCGCCGATGGATTCAGGAGCACATGGAGAGTGCTCCCGGTACGGTCGACCAAGAGCGCGCACTCGAATTGCTGATTCGCGCCGATCTCTTCGAAGAGGTGTTGCAGCAACGTTACCTCGGAACCAAGCGTTTTTCTCTGGAAGGTGTGACGGCCCTGCTACCGCTGGTCGACGAAATCCTGGATTCCGCCGGCAATCTCGGTGCGACAGAGCTCGTGATGGGAATGAGCCATCGCGGGCGTCTGAATGTCATCACTCACGTTGCACGGCGTGGTGCGGAGGAAGTTTTCGCCGGCTTTGAGGATGTCGATCCTCGCAGCGTTCTGGGCGGCGGCGACGTGAAGTATCACATGGGCGCCACTGGAGAATACGTAACAAAGAGCGGTGGAAAGATTCACATCCACCTGGTTTCAAACCCAAGCCATCTGGAAGCGGTCGATCCTGTGACTGTCGGCCGCACACGCGCGAAACAGGATCGTGCCGGCGAGGGCGGTGAGAAGAAGTATTTGCCACTGCTCGTGCACGGTGACGGCGCGTTCGCGGGACAGGGCATCTTCGCCGAGACGCTAAACTATGCGGACCTCAAGGGCTTCACGGTGGGCGGCACCATCCACGTGATCGTGAATAACCTGCTGGGCTTCACCACAACCTCCGGTGAACTGCACTCTTCTAGATTCGCCGCTCAAATCGCCCGGCGCCAATACATTCCGATCTTCCATGTAAACGGGGAAGATGTGGACGCGGTTCTCCGTGTGGGGCGAATGGCCCTGGAATATCGTTATGCGTTTGGCACCGACGTCGTGATCGACATGATCGGATACCGGCGTCACGGCCACAGCGAGGTCGACGACCCCACGGTCACGCAACCGCTGCTGTACAAAGAAATCAAAGACCACCCGCCGTTATGGGAAATCTATGCCGATGACATTGGCGCACAGGATGTGCAGGCCAAGGTCGACTCTATCCGTAGCGAATTCGAAGCCGCACAGAAGAAAGCGGGAACACTAACCAAGAAGCCGACGCTACGCGAATTACCCAGCTATTGGGACAACTACGAGGGGGGCTGCTACAAACCTGAGTACGAGGTGACGACCGGCGTCCCGGTGGAGGATTTGGCAGAAATCGCGGAGGGTTTGACGTCCTACCCGGCGGCCTTCCACATCCATCCAAAAGTGAAGAAGTTGCTGGAGCAACGGTCGGAGATGGGCAAGGGCAAGCGGCCTGTTGACTACGGCATGGCTGAAGCGTTGGCGTTTGGGAGTCTGGTGCGAGGCGGCATTCCCGTGCGTCTAAGTGGTCAGGATTGCCGTCGCGGAACATTCAACCAGCGCCATTCGGTGCTGGTTGATGTCGAAAACGAGCAGGAATACGTGCCCCTCGAACACCTTTCCGCCAATCAAGCCCGCTGCGAGATATACAACTCGACGCTCTCTGAGGCGGGGGTGCTCGGATTTGAGTACGGCTATAGCCGGGATTATCCGGAGGCGCTGGTCTTGTGGGAGGCCCAGTTTGGCGACTTTGTGAACGTCGCCCAAGCGGTGATTGACCAATTCATCATCGCCGGCGAAGACAAATGGAAGCTGCTTTCCGGGGTCGTGCTCCTTCTGCCACACGGTTACGAGGGTCAGGGCCCGGAACATTCCAGCGCTCGCATTGAGCGCTTCCTGCAACTGGCGGCGCGCGACAATTTCCAGATCTGTCAGCCCTCAACCGCTGGGCAGTATTTTCACCTGCTCCGTCGTCAGGCGCTGCGAAAGTGGCGGAAACCGTTGATTGTGTTTACGCCGAAGAGTATGTTGCGGCATCCGGACGCATCTTCGCCAATTAGCGATTTAGCGCGCGAGAAATTCCTCAACGTTCTGCCCGACAACGAAGCCACGGATGCCAGGCGGATTCTGGTGTGCAGTGGAAAGATCGGTCACGAATTAAGGATCGAACGCAAGAAACGCAAGGATCGCTCAACCGCCGTGGTCTTCCTGGAACAGCTATATCCCTTCCCGGAGGCAGAGCTGTCGGCGGAGTTTGAACGTCACACGTCCGCAAGCGACATCGTGTGGGTTCAGGAAGAACCTGCGAATATGGGCCCGCTCTTCTATGTGGCGCCACGACTGCGCCGTATTGCTGGCGGACGCCCTGTGCTCACAGTAAAAAGGTCAGCCAGCGCCAGTCCGGCGACAGGGTCGGCCAAAGCGCACGAAGTCGAGCAGAAGACTCTGCTGAGTTTGGCGTTTACAAAGAGCTAGTGCACTGCGCTTCGCAAGGCTGAACCGAGTCCTCCGGTAATGTGGTTTTCGCTTTCGTAGCAGGGGTTATTCTCTCCAGCGGAGAAAGTTACGCGTCAAAGGATCGCCACGCTTGCCTTCATCCAGCCGCTCTAGAAAAGCAATCTCGCGAATTGCCATCGATACAGGCGGCACGTTCACCGACTGTGTTTGGGTGGAGAACGGCCATGTCAAGACGCTGAAAGTTTTTTCTACACCCTCAGATCCCTCGCAGGCGATCGTCGCCGCGCTTGAGAAGATCGGCGTGTCTGGTCCACTCATCATCTTGCACGGAACGACGGTGGGAACGAACACCCTCTTGCAGCGCAAAGGGGCAAAAGTAGCGCTGATCACGACCAAAGGATTCGAAGACGCCATTGAGATCGGACGGCAGGCCCGTCCAAAGCTCTATGATTTTTTCTTCGATCGCGTGGAGCCGCTCGTTCCTGCCGACCTTCGGTTTGGGGTAGCTGAGCGAACAGACAGCGAGGGCCGGGTGCTGGAACGGCCTTCTGGCGCCGAATTGTCCGCGCTCAAACATGCCTGCCAAGCGAGCTCTGCTGAATCGATCGCCATCTCTTTCCTATTTTCCTTTGCCAACCCGGAGAACGAATCTGATGTGGCGAAAGCGCTGGCAGACCTTGGCCTGCCGCTCTCTGTGTCCCACCAGATCCTTCCGGAGTTTCGAGAGTACGAGCGGACCAGCACCGTGGCGGTGAACGCATACCTGCAGCCGATCATGCAGCGTTATCTGGAGAATCTGGAACGGCGCAGCCAAACCAAAACAGCCCATGCCGCTGATCAAGCGCCAAACAAAAAGAAGACAAGCATTTTTGTAATGCAATCCAGTGGCGGAATCACCGCTTTGGCATCTGCCGCCCGCGAACCGGTACGGACGGTCCTCTCCGGACCGGCGGGCGGCGTCGTAGGAGCTGCGGTCACAGCACGGCGCAGCGGAGAAAAGCGGATCATCTCGTTCGACATGGGCGGGACGTCAACCGATGTATCCCTGGTAGAGGGGGAAGCTACAGTTGGAGCTCAATCGGAGATAGCTGGCCTACCCGTGGGCGTGCCCATGCTTGACATCCATACGGTGGGTGCTGGGGGAGGATCGATCGCGCGGTTTGATGCAGCCGGAGCATTGCGGGTAGGGCCGGAATCTGCAGGCGCAGATCCTGGGCCCATCTGCTACGGGCGAGGCACGCAACCGACTGTCACTGACGCCAACCTGTTGCTCGGTCGCCTCCAAGCGGATCGTTTTCTCGGCGGCGAGTTCACCTTGGACATTGAAAGAGCACGCCAGATAGTGGGCGACTGGCTCAAGCAACACAACTCATCGCTTTCTATCGAGCAGTTCTCCGAAGGTGTGATACGGGTCGCCAATGCCACTATGGAGAAGGCCATTCGCGTGGTGTCGATAGAGCGCGGTTATGATCCACGAGATTTTGCCTTGGTGGCTTTTGGAGGTGCCGGCGGGCTGCATGCCTGTGAACTCGCCAATTCTCTATCCATTCCGCGGGTAATCGTGCCCGCATTGCCGGGAGCGCTCTCGGCGTTTGGCATTTTGGTCAGCGACGTCGTCAAAGACTACTCACGTACCCTCCTTTTACGCGTCGCAAAGAAGTTACCGGTTGCCCAAATCGAAAGTGAGTTCCAAACATTGCGGCAGGCAGCTGTCAAAGACCTCCGATCTGAAGGCTGGCGCGGTGCCGTTCGTTATCTCAGGACAGTCGATGTGCGTTACAGAGGTCAAGGGTATGAGCTGAATGTCCCCTTTACGTTAAAGGTGTCAGAAGCGTTTCACCACCAACACCTGAAGCGATATGGCTACAACAATCCCGGACGAGAAATAGAACTGGTTACGGTGCGTTTGCGCTGCGTAACTCGGTCTCCTCAGGCCAACATTCCAGCGGAAACTGCGAGGCGGGGTACCTCAAACCCGCGTTCTTCGGAACGGTTGCAATCTTCCAGATCAGCCGCCGTGGTCTTCGGCGGGAAGAAGCACTCCGCAGGCATCTATTCCCGCGACCAGCTACATCCAGGACGCAAGCATTTGGGGCCCGCGGTAGTCACGGAATACACCGCGACGACTGCCGTGCTGCCGGGCATGCGCTTCTGGACGGATAAAGCAGGTAACCTCTTGATAGCGACCGGATAAGCGCTGTATTGCCCACTCCGTCTCTTCTCACGCAACGACGTGATTTCCGTCACAGCGAAATCGTTTGGCAGGAGCGTAGGGTTGCGTACGGTGCAGGCAGAAGGAACTGCCTGTCATAGTTGGGCGGGAACCTCGAGTCGTAGAAGGCGAGTTGGCCCGGTGCCGCCTTTCACGCTGTCGTTGTGCTGCTGTACGCTTAGCGCGCACACAGTGTGTTTCCCGGGCTGATGTCGCCATGGCCGAACAGGAAGGCTGCTAACCCCTGTTATGGATCATTGCGGCTGGTCCGCGATGCCAGGCAGCTCCTGTAGCGAGGTTCCCGCCTCTGGACATAGTTGCGCACCTCTGTATCCACCCCCTCCCATCCTTCTCGGAAATCGCCCATCTCAGACTGGCGCCACTCTCCGGGTCAATCTCGGCAGGTTGGGCTCTCCTGTGTATGCAACCCCTGATGCGGCTACAATAGCGTCGTGAAACCAAGCATATTTGTGGTTGAAGATGATCCGGACATTTCGCGGCTGGTCCGCCACCATCTGGAGGCCGCCGGGTTCGTGATTCGTATTTATCCGACCGGTAACACGGTCGTTAGCGAGGCAGAGCGCCAAAGACCAACGTTGTTCATTCTCGACATCATGGTACCCGGTAAGGATGGCCTGGAACTCTGCCGACAGATCCGACAGACTGCCACGCTGGCGATGACTCCGGTGATCTTCCTCACCGCGAAAAGTTCTGAGGCTGACCGCATTCTCGGCCTGGAACTCGGAGCCGACGACTACATTCCAAAGCCATTCAGTCCACGCGAACTGGTCGCGCGCGTGAAAGCCGTATTGAGACGCTTTGAGCGTCCATTGTCCCCCGGACCGGTGCGAGCGGGCGAAATTGAGATCGATCCGACCGCGATGACGCTAAGCGTGAGAGGCAAACTGGTTACCACGACGGCTACAGAGTTTCGCCTGCTGGACTACTTCGCTCGCCACATTGGCCGGGTGTTCACCCGGGACCAGCTTCTCGACTCCGTGTGGCGGGATACGTCCTACGTAACCCCACGTTCTGTGGATGTCTACGTGCGCCGCATCCGGGAGAAGATTGAGCCCGATCCGGAGAATCCCCGGTATCTGAAGACCGTGCGCGGCGCTGGCTACCGCTTCGAGGTTCCCAAGTGAGGCGGCGGATCTTCTTCAAGCTGCTGCTTCTGTTTGGATTGGTTATTGCAGCAGCCACAGTCGCTCTTGATTTCTCCGTTCGACGTTCATTAGAAGTATCTCTACGCGAAGAAATCCATCGCAATCTGGAGCAAAAGACTGCGATGTTCGCGCATCGGGTCGAGAACGACCGGGCACATTCTTGGCAGGATATCGCGGTCCAGGCAGGTCAGGCAGCAGGCGCCCGGGCTACCGTTATAGACGCCTCCGGCAAGGTGTTGGCGGACTCCGAGGCCGACCCTTCAGCCATGGAGAACCACGCAGCCAGGCCCGAGTTCGCTGCGGCCTTGCGGGGCGAGGTAGGGTCAGCGGAGCGTGACAGCCGCACAGTCGGGATACGCTTCCTCTATGTGGCCGCTCCCGTGTCTGGAGGTGCGGTACGCCTTGCCTATCCGTTGTCCGACGTGGAATCGGCAACAAGACATGCGCGGAGAAGTTTGGTGAGGAATTCCGCCATCGTCTTCTTCGCCGCTTTGCTGGTGGCAGCCATCGCGGCTCACTATACCGCCCGGCGGCTGCAGAACATCGTGACCTTCGCCGATCGCATCGCAACTGGAGATTTGACTGCGCGAATTGCGGAGACATCTGCTGACGAAATCGGGAAGGTCGCCGCAGCACTCGACAAGACTGCAGGCAACCTTGAGGCCAGCTTCGCCAACGTTCAGACCAGCCAGCGTCAACTGGAGACCCTGCTGAACAGCATGCAGGACGCAGTCATCGCGGTAGGACAAGATGGCCGTGTGCAATGGGCCAATCGCGGGATGGACCGCCTGGTTCCGCGCACTCGGCTGAATATGTCCGTCGTCGAAACCGTGCGCGATCCAGACTTCCTCAACGCCGTGCGCATTGCGGGCGAGGGCCGTAAGGTTGCCTCAGCCCGTGCGGGATCGATCGTGCCAGGTCGGTCCTTTGACGTAACCGCCGCACCCATGCCCGGAGGGGGAGCGGTCGCGGTCTTACACGACCTCACTGAGACGGAAAGAGTGGAGAAAACCCGGCGCGATTTTATCGCCAACGTCTCGCACGAGCTGCGTACTCCGCTGACGTCGATTCAGGGCTACGCCGAAACCCTGCTTGAGAGTGTCCAGGAAACCGATCACCTAAGGGAGTTTCTGGAGATTATTCGCAAGAATGCTACGCGCATGTCGCGCCTGACTGAAGATCTGCTTACGCTCGCGCGAGTGGAGTCCGGAGAACAGCGTTTCGATGCTCAGGCGGTATCGCCCAGTGAATTGCTTCAGGATGCAGAAGAAAGTTTTCGCGAGATTGCCCGCTCTCAGGGAATTGAATTGTTAGTGGAAGACGCCGTGCTCCCGCCGGTGAATGCCGATCGTGAAGCCATCCACCAGGTCTTCTCCAACCTGATCGACAACGCATTCAAGTATGGGTGTTCTGGAGGTCGAGTGGTGTTGGGAGCAACGGAGAAAGATGGTGTGGTGGAGTTTTACGTTCGCGACTTCGGCCCAGGAATTTCGTCGGAGCACGTTCCGCGGCTCTTCGAACGCTTCTACCGGGTCGACAAAGCGCGCTCGCGCGAATCAGGCGGTACCGGACTAGGCTTGGCGATTGCGAAGCATATTGTGCTCGCTCACGGCGGAACCATCCGGGCCGAGAGCGAACTCAATCACGGTTCAACCTTTCTGTTCAGGCTTCCTCTCGCCGGCAACTCGTGTTAGAACCCCGATGACCGAGACAGTTAGGATTTTTCACTTGCACCAAAAATTCACCTGTCTTTAACCAATCGCTTGAGAAAGCAACCTAATGTATTTTATTGGTCCCTGGTTCGAGCACGTGCAAGCGGCAGGCATCCAGAAGGCGATCCCTCGCCCCGGCCCCAGTAGAGAGGAAGGCACGTATGAGTTCCGCCAGCATGAAAAGTCCCGCACCAGAAACGTCCCACCAGTATCTGGTTCAGCGCACCGTCCAGGCCTGTCACCTCGCAAAGGAAGCGGCCGCCGCTGCTGCTGAGGGAATCGCGACTGGCTCGTCCGCTCTCCTAAATTCCATTCGCCAGCGTGAAAAGGAGCTGGACACGTTGGACATGGAGATCGATGACGGCGTGACCACCGCTATCACCCAGGTGACGGGCACAAACGCACGCGAGTTGCTTGCGTGTATGAAATTCATGATTGGCCTGGAGAGGATTGGCGATCTGCTCCTGAGTTTCGTCAACAGTGCCCAGGCGGCCGGGGGGCGCCTTGACCCGCAGGATGTCCGTGAGCTTACGCAGATGGCCACGCTTCTCGAGAAGATGCTCACCGATGTCGGCGAATCGTTTTCCGCTCGCGACGTAAGAAAAGCAGTGGATGTGCTGCGCGCTGACGCGGAGATGGATAGACTTCGAAACCTGATCTTCATGCGTCACATCGAAAACCCTGAGAGAGCGGAACGCCAGGCAAGCTTGCAGGTGATCTTTATGACCCAGTCTCTCGAGCGCGCCGGCGACCACGCCAAGAATCTTGCAGAAGAAGTCTGCCACTTCGTGAGCGGACACACCGTGCGTCACGTCCTTATGTCCTACGACAAGCCAGTGGAGCAAATGTTCATCGAGTGGCTTCGCGCCCGCGATGAGAAGCCCTAATCCCCTTCCCACTTTCTTCAAGAAACGCCGGTTGTTTCCCGACATCGCACCCCGCGAGGATTCCCAAGGCAGCCAGGGAGTTGAGTGTACCCGTCCTAAGGCGTACCTGGCACACCGGCTCGCGTGACCTTGATCACATCTTTCCGAAGGGCTCCGTTACATCGTGGTAGTGGATGATTGGGCTTTATTCAGCCCCGCTAAGCGGATGGGAATGTCACGGCTTCCCCGCATACATGTTATTGCTGTCAAAGATGTTAAGCGAGTCACAGAAGACTCGCGGACTTCTCCTGTTCTCGCTTTTCATGCTGGCTCTCGCCTTGGCCGCCCTGGTTTTCGTCGTCTGGCGATTTCATGATGCCGGGAGGCTCGCCCGCGAATTAGAGCGTACCAAAGAGCTCCTACAGCAACGGGAACGTGAGCGTGACCTGGCGCAGGACGAATTGTTTCGCCGGCTTTACGAAGAACGGGAATTGAACAAGGAAAAGATTCAGCTCCAGTCACAGCTGTCAGAGTATGAAAAGTGCGCCGCTCTTGCTCAGCTCGCCCTTGGCGCCGCGCACGAGATCAATAATCCCCTGCTCGGAATACTTTCTCACCTTGAATTAGAGCTTAAGAACCCGCTCGATCCTGAGTTCAGGAGTGAAGTGGAACAGTGCATCGCTGGGACGAAGCGAATATCGGCCACGTTGAGAGGGCTGGTGAACTACGCTCGCCCCAGCCCGCCAACGCTCAGCAAGATAAGCTTGCAGCGATTGGTCGCCGACACCCTCACCTTCCTCGAACACCAGCCCATGTTGCGGGGAAAGCATCTTGAGAATGCGGTTCCTGCCGATCTGCCCCATATTCGGGCGGACGCGAATCAGCTCTCGCAGGTCCTTATGAACCTGCTGCTCAACGCTGCGCAGGCGACACCTGAGGGGGGACGAATCACGATAGCCGCCAGCAAATTGACCTTCGTAGACAGCATCGAGGTCAGGGTGATCGACACTGGCGGCGGCATCCCTCCAGATATCCTGTCGCACGTGTTTGAGCCCTTCTTCACGACCAAGCGGGGGAAAGGTACGGGGCTTGGCCTTAGCATCAGCCAGGCTTACGTGAAGAGTCACGATGGCGACATTCGCGTGGACAGCGTTCTGGATCACGGCACTACCGTTACGTTTACACTCCCAGTTCGCCAGGAGAAACCGGAAGAGAGGGAGAAGCAGGAGTCGGAGGTTGTGGTTTGAGCGATTGGGAACTGGAAGTACGCGGTCTTTGAACCGGGAACTCGAGGCCCTATGTCTTATTCGGTCCTGGTAGTTGACGATGAAGAACTGACGCTCCGTACAATGTCGCGGGCGCTGCGCGATGAAGCCTTCGAAGTCTTCACGGCTGGTTCCGGCGAGGATGGGTTGAGGGTTTTTGCCGAAGAAAAGCCCGATCTCACAGTGCTCGATATCGTGCTGCCTGGAATTGACGGTGTAGAGGTTCTACGCCGTATGAAGCAGGCAAGTCCCGGCGCGATCGTCTTGATGATGAGCGCCTATCACATGGTGGATCGCGCAGTGGAAGCCATGAAGTTGGGCGCTTTCGACTACCTGATCAAACCGTTCCACATCGCCGACATGATTGCGACCCTCCACCGGGCTTCTGAAATGCTCGCGTTGCGCATACGCGTCCGCGAAACCGTGGAAAGCGCCAAGGGCCGATATGACTTCGGGCGCGTCGTCACGCTGAATCCAGCCACCCGCAGAATGCTCGAAATTGCTCGCAAGGCCGCTGAAACTGATCACACGACGATCCTCATTCAGGGCGAAAGCGGCACCGGCAAGGGAGTCTTGGCCAAAGCGATTCACTACGCCAGCCCTCGCGCCTCCATGCCGCTGCTCGAGCTCAACTGCGCTTCACTACCCGACAATCTTCTCGAAAGCGAACTCTTTGGATTTGAGCCTGGAGCATTCACCGACGCCCGGCGACGCAAGGAGGGCTTGCTGGAGCGTGCCAGCGGGGGCACGGTCTTCCTGGACGAGATCGGCAACATGTCGGCCAGCGTGCAGGCCAAGCTGTTGCGCGTTCTGGAGGAAAACACTTTCATGCGCCTGGGTGGGACGCGGTTGATCAAAGTGGATGTGCGGCTGGTCGCCGCGACCAACGCGAACCTTAGACAGGAAGTTGCTGAAGGTAGATTCCGCGAGGACCTGTTCTATCGCCTCAATGTTGTGCCTCTTGATATCCCGCCTCTGCGAGAGCGCACAGAGGACATTCTGCCTCTCGCCCTAGACCTGTTGCAGCACTTCAACCTGGAGCTGAACAAGAAATTCCTGGGATTTGCCCCTGCTGCGGCCGAATTGCTCCAGAACTATTCGTGGCCAGGCAATATCCGCGAGTTGAAGAACGTAATCGAGCGCACCATGATCCTGGCGCCGGACGGCGATATCGACGCAGAGTACTTGCCGGAAGAAATTCGCGACGATCCCGGCAAGGCGGAGAAACAGGTGGGCACGCTTTGCGAGATTTCCTCGGGTCGTGAACTGGTCACGCTCCGAGAGCTCGAGGACAGTTACATTCAGGATGTTCTTGCGGCCACCGGCAACAACAAGACGCAAGCAGCAAGGGTGCTCGGCATCCACCCGACATCCTTGCTAAGGCGACTCAAGAAAGAGCAGCCAAGCAAGCAGCCAGTGGAAGTCTGAACTTACCCTGCATCGTTTCGAGGCACGCCTGCAAAACGCAGTAGCAAGAGCAAAACGCAGCTAGCTATTCCACCTTCAACTCCTTACACGTCATCTGCAACCCACTGAAAACACAGCCCTTCGTTGTAAGCGATGTTTGCCCTTCGCGTGCACTAACAGAATTTGAAAGCGGCTCCACCCTCCGTCCTAGCGTACGGCAGGTGGACCGCATAAGAGGTTCCTATGTCGATCCTGATCGTGCTCCTGATGTTCCTCTTGGTGATGTCCGTCAGCTACTTCCGCGCCCAGACTGAACTTCCTGCGAAGCCCCATGCGGCAGGGCCTCGTCCGATACGGATGGAACACGCCTATGGTTTTCAGCTTCCTGAGGGCTATTGCTTCCATCCAGGACACACTTGGGCTCTGAAAGAAGGGCCCGAGACCGCGCGCGTCGGCATCGATGCTTTTGCCACAAACCTACTGGGCCGCATCGACCGCATAGACGTGATGGGGGAAAACCGTTGGGTTCGCCAAGGCCAGAAACTCATGACCGTCAAGAGCGTCGACGTGGTCGTCGACTTTCTCTCTCCTGTCGAGGGTGTGGTCACGGCCCTCAACAGCGATGCACTCAGCGATCCAGGCTTAGTCGCGCGCGACCCGTATTCCCAGGGCTGGATCGCGACCGTGAAATCACCCGAACTGGCAACCAATCAGCACAACCTGGTTCAGGGGTCTATGGTTGCCCCGTGGCTGCAGAACAGCATCACCCGTTTGAACAGCATGGTTGGGCCCCTGGCACCGACCATGGCAGCCGACGGCGGCATCCCGTTGGGTGGACTGTTGTCGCGTGTCGAGCCTGAACTGCGGCAAAAACTGGCGAAGGAATTCTTCCTGTCCTAAATACGGCAAAGGCAGCGGAGAAGGAGAAAGGTTATGGAAAGAACTAAAGCCATCCTGGTGGACATTACAAAATGCATCGGTTGCCGAAGCTGTGAGCAGGCATGCAAGGAACTCCACGGCTTCCCTAAGGAAACGGAGTTGAAGCTCTCACCGACGGCGTTCACCATCGTGGAAGATCACGGCGATCGTTATGTACGCCGCATGTGTATGCACTGCCAGGATCCCGCCTGTGCCTCGGCCTGCCTTGTAGGGGCACTGAAAAAGACCTCCGCCGGCCCCGTCACGTATGACGGATCGAAGTGCATTGGTTGCCGCTACTGCCTCGTGGCGTGCCCATTCAGCGTGCCACGCTACGAGTGGTCAAAGCTCGTGCCCTACGTTAAGAAGTGCGATATGTGCGCGCAACGGCAGGCGGTGGGTAAGCAGCCTGCTTGCGTCGAAGCTTGCCCGTTACAAGCCTCGATCTCTGGATGGCGCGACGAAATTCTCGACGAAGCCGAGCGCCGCATTTTGGCAGGCGGGTATGTGAGGCACATCTATGGAAGCGAAGAGGCCGGCGGCACGTCGGTGTTCTTCATCTCCGACGTTCCTTTCGAAAAGCTGGGTTTTGCCGCAGCTCCCACTCAGCCGCTCCCCACGCTAACCGCGAGCGCACTGGGTGATGTGCCAACCGTGGTCATGGTAGGCGGTGGACTGCTCTCCGGTTTGTACTGGATCACTCAACGCCGTGCCGAAGTGGCGCTGGCCGAAGCACATGAGAAATCGGCAGCGATTGCAAAGCCAACCGACAAGGAAAGGGGCTAAGTCATGTCTAACGTCAAGTTCCCCAAAATCACGTTGTGGCGGGCGGTTGTGGCCCTCATCTTTGTGGCGGGGCTCTATTCCACCTATGCACGTTTCTTTCTAGGGTTCAGCCAGTCCACCCACCTCACCGATCCTCAGCCCTGGGGTCTGTGGGTCGGACTTGGAACTCTGTGCGGCGTGGGACTCTCAGCGGGCGGATTCGCGATCGCGGCCGCCGTGTATCTGCTTGGCTTCGAGCGCTATCGGCCGGTGGTGCGTACCGCAGTGCTGATTTCGTTCCTCGGCTACCTGAGTGTGATTTTCGGAATGATGTACGAACTCGGACTGCCCTGGCGCATCTGGCATCCCATCGTAATGTGGAACCGGCACTCGATGCTGTTTGAGATCTCCTGGTGCGTGATGCTTTACACCACCGTGCTCGCGCTGGAATTCTCGCCACTGCTGGTCGAGAAGATTCCCTTCGCCGGTCTGCGAACCTGGTATCTCAGGTGGCATCACGAAATCCTGATTGGTGTCGTGTTAGCTGGGGTCGTACTGTCGTCCCTCCATCAGTCCTTCCTGGGTGGTCTGTATCTGATCACCAAAGGCAAACTGGATCCGCTGTGGTACAGCCCGTATCTGACCACGCTGTTTTACCTCTCCGCGATTCCGGCCGGCCTCGCTGTGACCGTGATGGCGCTTTACCTCTGCGTTCGTTCATTGAATGTGCGGCTCGACACTCGCATTCTCAGCGAGGTGAGTCGGGTCATCGCACCCATGCTGGCACTGTATGCGATCTTCCGCGGCGTTGATTTGTACACCCATGGGGCTGCCCCCTACATGTTCATGTGGCGCGAAGAAACGATGCTGTTCTGGCTGGAGATCGGGTTGCTTGTGGTCGCACCTCTGATCCTCCTGAACATGGAAAGAGTGCGGAGCAACCCACAATACCTGTACTGGACCTGCTCTCTGGTGGTGATGGGATTCATGGCTAACCGGCTGAACGTCTCGATTACCGGATTGCAGGCCAGCGCGGGTATTTACTACGTCCCCAAGTGGACCGAGTTCGCCGCTACATTGATGGTTCTGACGGCGGTTGTCCTGGCTTTTCGGTACGCGGTGATCTATCTCGATGTGCTTCCGAAGACTCCGCCGAAGCGAACCTGGATAACTCGGGCAGCGGTTGGACAAGCCTGAACCCCTGATTAGGTCGTCTTCAACTCCCGGAGCTTCGGCTCCGGGCTTTTTGTTTCATGTCGCGCATCCCTGATATTCTGCTCGACGCTATCCATGTCTTCTATACCCCCCGGCGCCATCACCGACGCACGTTTGATGGCTGGCTACGCGATCTTTCTCGCCAGCTATATCGTCTTCGCCATTGGGAAATTCCCCGGACTGAAGGTCGATCGAACTGGAGCGGCAATCATCGGCGCGGTCGCCATGGTGGCGGTTCGCATTGTCCGTCCGGGTGAAGCCCTGCGCTTCATCGACTTCGGCACTATCGTCTTGCTTTTTTCGATGATGGTCATCGTCGGTAATCTGCACCTGGTTGGGTTCTTCGAGTGGAATGCGGAATTCGTCTTGCGCCGCCTCAAACCTGAACAACTACTGCCCGCCGTTATTTTCACTTGCGGGCTGCTTTCTGCGTTTTTTGTGAGTGACATTGTTTGTCTGGTCATGGTTCCGTTCGTGCTCAGCATTGCGCGTCGCATGAAGCTGGCTCCCTTGCCATATCTGCTGGCCGTTGCCACCGCATCCAACATCGGCAGTGTCGCCACCATCACCGGCAACCCACAGAACATGCTGATCGGCAGTTTTTCTGGAATCGGCTACCGCGACTTCCTAATGCATCTCGCTCCAGTGGCGATTCTTGGACTTTTCGTGGACTGGGCTTTTCTCCACTGGATCCACATGCGCCGGACCACTCCACTCGCTGAAAAGCCCGACGCCATTCCGCTTCCGGAACTCGACCTGTCACGGCTCACCAAACCTGTAATCGTGGTAACCGGCGTCGTGGCAGGCTTCCTCTTTGGCGTACCACCGGCCATGATGGCGGCGCTCGGTGCGGCAATACTTCTAATCACACGAACGCTTGAACCTCGCAAACTTTATCAGGAAGTCGATTGGGGACTGTTAGTGTTCTTCGTCGGGCTATTCCTGATCGTAGGCGGAGCAGAGAATGCCGGAATCGTGAATCACTTGATCAACCTAACCCGTCACTGGAACCTTCAGCATGTCGCGGTGTTTGCGGTCGTGACCGCGTTGCTCAGCAATATTGTAAGCAACCTGCCCGCGGTAATGTTGCTGAAGTCTATGGTGCCGGGGTTTGCAGACCCACACACTGCGTGGCTGATTCTAGCCATGTCGAGTACGCTTGCAGGCAATCTAACAATCACAGGATCGGTAGCGAATATCATTGTTGTTGAAACAGCCGGGCCGGAAGTCGAAATCGGTTTCGCCGACTATTTGCGCGTCGGCGGACCGATCACAATTGTTACGTTGCTGCTTGGTTTGGGATGGGTGGCCTGGGTTAAGTGACTAGACCATCTCGCGCTTGTACAAGCCCTAAGCCAGAGTTCCGCGTCGGAGGAGGGAGTCCCTTGAGACATTTCTACACACTGTTGTCCCTACCTGTGATCTCAGCCGTTCTCTCCGCCGCCCAGACTGCACCTGTTACGGTGAAGTATCACGCGACGATCAACACCGTGAAATATGTCTATGGCCAGGCGGACCCCGTCGCCAAAGTGAAACCGGGTGACATCATCGAGACCAACACGCTGGACGCATTCGGCAACGCGCTACAAAAGCCGGGAGACTCTCTCAGTATGGTCAAGGGAGACAATCCTTTAACCGGACCGTTTTACGTGGAAGGAGCGGAACCCGGCGACACGCTCGCGGTCAAGATTCTGAGCCTCGAGGTTGACGGCAATCAAGGCGTGGGCACCGCCGGGCCGGGCTTCGGCGCACTGAACGCAACCAACTACACACCGATGCTTGGCTCGTCCATACCCGAAAAAATGTGGTTCTACCCCATCGACCACGTGTCGAACATGGCGAAGTTCAAGGCACTTGACTCAAATTTTTCTGTGAAAATCCCGTTGCACCCGTTCTTTGGTTGTATCGGAGTTGCGCCCGGCGGCGGAGAGGCCAGGAGTTCGATCGTGCCCGCAGAATTCGGCGGCAACCTGGACTCACCCGAAGCAAGCGTCGGAAATACTGCCTACTTTCCGGTGAATGTTCCCGGCGCCCTTTTATTCATGGGTGACGGCCACGCCGCAATGGGAGACGGCGAGGTCGCCGGCACCGCAATCGAAGTCCCCCTACGAGCGCGCGTGCAGGTGACCGTGATCAAGGGTCAAAAGATCGCCTGGCCGCGGTTTGAGAACGACGACTCCATCATGACCGTAGGAGCCTACCGCCCACTGGACGACGCGCTACGAATCGCATTCACCGAACTGGTGGGATGGATGCATCGGGACTATGGTTTATCGGAGATGGACTCGTACGAGCTGCTCTCGAAAGTGGCGAAGATACACTTGAACGAGATGGTGGATCCTAATTACGTTGTGGTCGCGTCGATCGAGAAGAAGTATTTGCCGGCGAAGAAGAAGTGAGAATGGTCGACCGAAGAAATTGGCTTAGACCGGTGCAAAGCAGGTGAGAAACTGAGCCCTACTTTGTCTCTTTCACGGCCTGTGGTTTCTTTTTTCCAGTACGTAGCTGATAGGCGAGCGTGAAATACATTTGGCGCGCAGATCCCAGTTCCCTTAAATGTGCGAGGAATAATTGCCGCACCGCGCTGCGACTCACCCGTCCCTCCAGGTAAGCATCGTACAGATCGGTTCCGAGCATGTACCCAAGTTCCTGGGTCAGGTATTCGAAGCTCACGCCCTTAGTCTCTATCCCTTGCTGGATCAGCGGAGGGGTGTTGCTGCAACATTCGCTTCCGAGCTCAAACTCACGGTGCAAGACAAGGAAGTCGATCATTCCCACGAAATCCCCGAAGGGAAATGAAGTTTGTTGTTCCAGGTCTTCACGTGTCTGCTCGTAGCATTCCTGAAGATCGGCCTCACGCAGGGCAGGCCGTGCCGGGCAGAGAACTCGCGAACCAAAATAGGCCAGCGCATCCTCGATCACCCGTGAATAGAACCGGTCTTCGGCCGTGAACTGGTTGGCCTCGTCAGCTCCGCCACCGTGTCCATTGGCGCGCAATGGCAACCCGCGGCACGCATGGTATAGGAAGCGCGAGGCTTCCTCCGCCGCGTACACAATTTGGAATTCCCAGGTGTAAAACGCATTCACGCGGGGAAAGTAGGCGCTTCCCCGCTCCTCAATTTTCTGCAGCATGAACTTCTTTTCAACGTCGCCCAAACCCTTACGGGAAAGAAGCCGGCGAAGCAGTGAATCGGAGGAACGCGTGTAGACCTCGGGCATCAGGTCGACGAGAAACTTCGGTTGCGTGCCGTTGTGTGACGAGTACAAGTTGATGTTCAGAAAACGCAATAAGCTGTCGATCAGGTTATAGATGGTGGGACCCAAGTCGGGTGAGCCTGCTTCGCGGCTCCAGCGGTCGAGACACAGCCGGTAGTTTTCGTACTTTTCTAAAGGCGTGGAATTAAAGACGCATACGACGTCATCCGTCACTCTAACCGCGTCCACGTGATCCAGTTCCCCTGCAGCACGCCAGTAGAGCGCATCCACATTCTGCAGCACCGTGAGCAAACGTTCATTTGGCAGCAATTCACGCAACAGCTGGGGGAGGTGCGGTGGAGCCAGATGGGATTCACCGAACAACACGACAATCACCCCGTCTGGATAACGCTGGCGTAATTCGGCGATCTTGTGCGCCGCGTGCCGGTCGCGAGCGCCGATTTTGCGCAGGTCTTCCCGCGGCATACAATCCAGGCCGTAAATCGGAATCGCCCTTTCTCGTGCTGTTTCCACCAACTTTAAGAACGGCGCCCAGTCGTAGCCCCAGTCGAGATCGAATCGGATGCGCTCGCGCAGTTCTTCCACCTCGATCTCGCCCCGCGACCACTCATCCAGAATGTGCTGATCGCGGGAAAAAACGGTTTCGACTCCGAGCACAATCGGCCGGTCATGAAAGTTGGCCCGTTCTTTGACTACCGAGGCGGCAAAGGCCTGCGAGGCTGGCAAGGCATGGTAGTCGCCGATCAAGAGAAGGTCGGCTTCCCGGATCGACGCCCTCAACTGCTTGGGTTCAAGGACCGTCTCGTAGGAGCGGAAAGCTTCGCTGAAATCACGCAGGTACTTGCGGCGAGCATGTTGATCGTAAGCGCGGATCTCACGCTCCACTCCCACCAGCGCGTGAAGCTGCGCCGCGCTGCGACGGGACCGGAGGCTGGTGGCACTGGCCATGAGCTTCTCTTTAGATGCTTCCTTCGGGCGTGTGGCGAAGCTCCTTGACTCCGCTCGCGGTCACCCGTATCCTCAACATTCCGGGACGCTTACGTTTCCTTTTGCCCAGGATTTCCGACATTGTCAAATTTTCCACCGCGAAACCTTACAGTCGCAACTACTGGCGCCAGCGGCGCGCTTTTCCTGCGCGCTCTTCTACTGGCCACCCATGCCGATAAGCGGGTAGAGACGGTAAACTTCATCGCTTCCGACAGCGCCCTCCGTGTTATGGCAGAGGAACTTGGCCTTCGCGGACGAGCCAACCTGGTTCGCCAGATCCTGGGCAAAACGACGTCGAAAATCGAGCTGCAATCGAATTCCGATATCGGTGCCAACGTCGCGAGCGGGTCTTACCCTGCAGACGCCATGGTCGTCATCCCCTGCAGCGTCGGAACCCTGGCGCGCATTGCAAACGGGATCGCGAGTCATTTGATCGAACGGGCAGCGGACGTAACCCTGAAAGAGAAGCGTCCGTTGGTGCTCTGCGTTCGCGAAACACCCCTCAACAAGATTCACATCCGTAACATGTATCGTGCAGCCGACGCTGGGGCGACGATCTTTCCCCTCATCCCCGCCTTCTACAACCGTCCCGCTGGCCTCGATGTGATGGCGCGCGAGTTTGCTTATCGCGTGCTGGCGCACCTCGGATTGCCCCAACTCAACGCCTACCGATGGAAAGCTTGAAAGATCTGTGACTTACAATCCACGCCCCTCTGGAGAAGCAACTTCCAGTGTAGGGTCTCAAAAGGGGGATCAGCCAGATAGCTCAGGGACATGGCCCCGCGGAAACTGGTTCCTCGGCTGAACAGTCTCTCCCATTCCTAATTTCCTAAAGGTGTACCGCTGAATTCAAACGGGTTGTTGGCGGTGAATCGGGGGCCGCTTCAACTCAAGTTGCCTTTTCCGATTACACACTTTCGTGCCGGTTGATCGGGAAAAGGTTTTCGGTTAATGTGGGCCTACACCGGAAAGGAGGTGGTCGGATGAAAAGTTCTGATGGAAGTAGTTGGTGCTTCAAAAGACCAGGTGAGGTGGCTGAGACTTAGAGCGGGTTGCTCTAAGCGGGGCTCACGCTTGAGCGAGACGCGGCCAGCCGCGTACGCGGATGGCGTTGAGCTACAGTCCGCACACTACCGGTGAATTAGGGTTGAACCGCCCGGCTGTAGGTCGAGCCGGGACCCGGAGTTGCCGTAGAGGCCACGTAGAGTGACCACCTCTTGGTCAATCCCAAACAGTCCACCGGCGGCCCGTGTACTTCATTGTGCACGGGCCGTTGCTTTTTCTGCGCAAAGCCGGGCCGACTGTCGCTTTGGAGAAGAACGAACATGATTTGCGGCTCGCGATGCCAATCTTGAATCCTGAAGAAGAGCAGAGGCTCGCCCGTCACTATGCTGGCTTGTCCGACGGCGAACTTGAGAAGATTGCGGCAGAAAAGAGTTCCTTGACCGACGCCGCAGCCCAAGCACTCGCTACCGAGATGAATACCAGAGGACTTGGTGGGCTGCTCAGAACCGGGCAACCGGAAGCCGAAGCAAACCCAGTAGGCGATCACTATGGCCCCGTACTTGTGACCATCCGTCAATTCAGAGATCTGCCGGAAGCGCTGCTCGCGAAAGGAGTGCTCGATTCGGGTGGCGTCGAATCATTTCTCGCTGATGACAACATGGTTCGCATGGACTGGTTCATCTCGAACCTTTTAGGCGGCGTTAAGCTGCAAGTTGCGCCCGAAGACGTAGTAGAAGCGACCCAACTGTTGGAGACACCGATTCCATCCGAGTTCAGCGTTGACGGAATGGGCGAGTTCGTCCAGCCCACGTGTCCCAAATGCGGATCTCTTGAGATTGCGTTCGAGCAACTGAATAAGCCTGTAGCGTATACGAGTGCTTGGCTTGGCGTACCAATCCCCCTTCAACGCAACTCCTGGAAATGCTCCGACTGCGGCGCACGGTGGATAGACGATGAGGAGTAGGCGGTTTTTCAAGGAGTGCCTCCACCCCCTTCGAATCCTTTCCGAATCACCTGCTCCGTGTCGAGTGCGAGTTTAAGATCGGCCAGTTCGTATTCTTCAAACCACCGCACTTCTTCCGCATCCCCCGAGGCCGCGAGAATCCCGCCGGTTTGCCGGCAGAGAAAATCAATCAGCACGTAGTGATACCGAACCTGGCCTTCGTCATCCCGGATCACTCGGTCAAAAACCCCGAGAAGCTCTACCGGTTCTACAATCAAGCCAGTTTCCTCCCTCGCCTCGCGAACCGCCGCATCGCGCAGCGTCTCGCCGACTTCCAGAACTCCGCCAGGAATCGACCACTCCCCCAACAGCGGCGGATGCCCTCGCTTGACGAGAAGTACCTTCCCATCCTGAATGATGATGGACCCTACGCCGACTAGTGGTGAATCGGGATATTCGCGCTTCATGAACGAGCTCTCAGTTTCCGGCTTTTAGCTTCTGGCGCCTAGCCTGTACACTCTACGTTTGCATCTAAAGCACGACCCATGGCCCTCGAAGAATATAAACGCAAGCGCCGGTTTGAAGACACTCCGGAACCTCCTCCAAAAGTTGAGAAGAAATCTTCTCACCGCTTCGTCGTGCAGAAACATCGCGCCACACGACTGCATTTCGACTTTCGGCTTGAATTAGATGGCGTGCTGAAGTCGTGGGCGGTGCCGAAAGGCCCCTCGCTCGATCCCGCCGACAAGCGTTTGGCCATGCAGGTTGAGGATCATCCGGTTTCCTATTTTGATTTCGAAGGCACCATCCCTGAAGGCAACTATGGCGCGGGCACAGTACTGGTGTGGGATGTGGGTACGTGGGAGCCGTTGTCACCGGTAGCTGTGCAAGGCAAATACAATCCCGGAACCGATGCCGAAGCCTCCGCGATGCTGAAGAAAGGCGATCTCAAGTTCCGGCTGCACGGGAAACGACTAAAAGGCGACTTCGCTCTTGTGCACATACGCTCGCGACGGCCGGACAGCAAAGGCACGGAATGGCTACTCATCAAGAAACAGGACGACGAAGTCGTGGAAGGCTACGACATCGAGCAATATGACTCCTCGGTGCTCACGAAACGTAGCATGGTGGAGATAGGCGGAGACGAAGACTCGGCGGAATGGACAAGCAGCCGTCCCGCCGGGCGTGGCAAACTGAAGGCTCCCTGGCTCACCAAAGCAGTGGCTAAGCTTGATCAGAAGAAGAGAAAAGCGAAGACGGAG
>Ga0209698_10002291_pt1 | contig 21804 bp, 19 predicted proteins | sample LitLauG_LLR_2012_FD_187203 | JGI IMG/M metagenome (GOLD analysis project Ga0209698, IMG submission 187203) | Freshwater sediment microbial communities from Pennsylvania, USA - Little Laurel Run_MetaG_LLR_2012 (SPAdes) (version 2) | ecosystem: Environmental > Aquatic > Freshwater > Creek >...
GCTCACCGCCGGCAGCTACCAGCTCAAGGCAGTCGCCCACAACGCCGCCGGCAACGGCACCGCCGCCCTCAAGACCTTCAAGATCCACTGAGACCCGCGCCGGCGCGGAGCTTGGCGGGCCGCGCTCGCTAAGCTTCCGCAGCCGATGTTCAGCAAGGTACTGATAGCCAACCGCGGCGAGATCGCGGTCCGCATAGTGCGAGCCCTCGAGGAGCTCGGGGTCGCCAGCGTGGCCGTCTACTCGGAGCTCGACCGTGACGCACCGCACGTCAAACGCGCGGACGAGGCCTACAACCTCGGCGAGGGCCCCGCGGCGGAGAACTACCTGAACGTCGAGAAGATCCTCGACGTCGCCAGGCGCTCGGGCGCCGAGGCGATCCACCCGGGATACGGCTTCCTGGCCGAGAACGCACCGTTCGCGCAGGCATGCGAGGACGCCGGCATCGTGTTCATCGGGCCGCCGGCCAGTGCGATCGAGGCGATGGGCTCCAAGACCCGCGCACGCGAGCTGATGCAGGCTGCGGGCGTGCCGATCGTCCCGGGCACCACCGAGCCGGTCGCGAGCGTCTTCGACGCGATGAAGATCGCGAAGGAGCAGATCGGGTTCCCGGTCGCGGTAAAGGCCGCCGGCGGCGGCGGCGGCAAGGGCTTTCGCGTCGCGCTGTCCGAGGATGAGCTCGAGGCCGCGTTCGAGGGCTCGAGCCGCGAAGGCGAGAAGTTCTTCTCCGACCCGACCGTCTACCTCGAGCGCTACCTGCACGACCCCCGCCACGTCGAGGTCCAGGTGCTCGCGGACCGCCACGGCAACGTGATCCACCTCGGCGAGCGCGACTGCTCGATCCAGCGCCGCCACCAGAAGGTGATCGAGGAGTCCCCGGCGCCGGAGTGGATAGTGGACCCCGCGACGCGTGCCCGCATCGGCGAGATAGGCGTCGAGGCAGCGAAGGCCGTGAACTACGTCGGGGCCGGCACGATCGAGGGCCTGTTCTCCGCACACGAGGGCGACGAGCCGGAGTACTTCTTCCTGGAGATGAACACCCGCGTGCAGGTAGAGCACTGCGTCACGGAGATGACGACGGGCATCGACATCGTCAAGGAGGGCATCCGCGCCGCCGCCGGCGAGGAGCTCGCCTACAGGCAGGAGGACGTCGTCCTGCGCGGCCACTCCATCGAGTGCCGCATCAACGCCGAGGACGCATCCAAGAACTTCGCTCCCGCGCCCGGCAAGATCGGCCGCTACCGGGAGCCCAAAGGCCCGGGTGTGCGCGTCGACTCCGGCGTCGAGGAGGGCGGCGAAGTCTCGCCGATGTACGACCCGATGGTCGCGAAGCTGATCGTCTGGGACGTCGATCGCGAGCAGGCGACCAGGCGCATGCTGCGCGCCCTCGGCGAATACGAGATCGAGGGCCTGAAGACGCTGATCCCCTTCCACCAGGCGCTGCTGGCCTCCGAGCAGTGGGCGCGCGGGGACACCTGCAGAGAGCTGCTCGAGGACAAGAAGTGGCTGAAGACGCTCGCGTTCCCCAAGCCCGCCGCGCCCCCCGACGGCGAGGAGCCGGCGAGCGTCGAGCAGACCTACGAGGTCGAGGTCTCGGGCAGGCGCTTCGACGTGAGGGTCGTCGGCCCGCCGCCCGCCGCCGGCGCCGCCCCCAGCAACGGCGCCGCGGCGAAGGCCGCCCCGAAACGCGGGGAGCGCAAGTCCACCAGCGCCGGCGGCCCTGACACCCTGCCCTCGCCGCTTCAGGGCAACATGTGGAAGGTCCTCGTCAAACAGGGCGACACCGTCACCGAGGGTCAGCTCCTGTGCATCATCGAGGCGATGAAGATGGAGAACGAGATCACCGCGCACAAGGCCGGAACGATCACCGACCTGCCGATCTCAGAGGGCGCCCCGATCCAGGCCGGGGCCCCGATCGCGACGATCAAGAGCGCCGAGAGCGCCTAGAGGAGGGCCGCGGCGTTGGCGGCGTGCAGCCGCCTCTGCGCACGCGAGCGCCTGCCGCGCGGCAGCTCCGCCGCCTCGCCCCGCTCGCGCAGCGAGCGCACATAGGATAGATCCTCCTCCAGGACCTCCAGCGCACGCTCGCGGCCGAGCACCGGCCCGTGGCCCGGCACGACGTGGCCGGACCGCGCAACGAGCGGCCGCAGCCTCTCCAGCGTGCGCGTGTACTCCTCGGCGCCGCCGCCGTCACCGAGGCTCGGGATCTCCGCGGTGGAGAGGTAGTCGCCGCATATCAGCACCCCGGCCCAGCCCGCCATCACGGCCATCCCGTCGCGCGTATGGCCAGGGGCCGGGTGAAGCTCGAGCTCCTGCGCTCCGAGCTCGCAGCGCCCCGGCACCGGCAGCTCCTGAAGCGCCCCCAGCGAGAGCGGGCGATCCCTGTCGATCATGAGCTCCTCGTCGAACGAGCGCAGCTCGCGCTGGGCCTCGCCCGGCGAGGACTGAAGGCGCTCGGCGGTGTCATGCGCGCATCCGAGCGCGAGATCCGGGAACGCGAGCCTGCCGAGCAGGTGGTCCCAGTCGCCGTGGGTCGCGAGCAGCCCGCTCGGTGCTGGGAAGCGGGCCTGCTGCACGAGCGCGCCGAGCGCGCTGAGCTCCTCCGGCAGGATCGGCGAGTCGATCACGAACGTCTCGTCGCCGGGCCCATCGTCGGGCGCGATCACGTGAAGCGGGCCGGGCTCGGGGTCCGGGCGGGCGGCGCGGCCGCGCACGATCACGCAGTTGGCCTGCAGCACCGCGCTGGTGGCCAGAAGCACATCGGCGTGCAGGGCGACGGCCCGCACGCGGTCAGGTTACGCCGAGGAGTTTCGCCGCCTCTTTGAGGTTCGCCACCTCAGCCGTCGGCTTCTTCTGGGAGGAGTCGAGGACCTCTTTGTTGCGATTCACCCAGATCACCGGAACGCGCTGTTTCACGCACGGGACGACGTCGTGGTAGTGGCTCGCGCTCACATGGACCCATCCGCGCTTGCCGCCGACGCGCCTGGCGCACTCGGTGAAGTGGGCGAGTTCGGGCTTGTAGGAGCGCACCTGCTGGGCGGTGACGACGAGGTCGAAGTCGATGTTGATGTGGCGGCGCGTCTGGCCCAGGAGCTTGTCGTCGATGTTCGAGATCAGGCCCAGGCTGTACTTCTTGGAGAGCTTCTGCAGCTGTGTAGCGGTCTCCTTGAACGGCATCCAGCGCTGGACTGAGTCCGGGAGAAACCCGGAGCGGGAGGGCTCGAGGTTCCATTCAAGGCGTTTGGCGATCTCGATCGCGGTGCGCCGCAGCACCTCGGCGTAGAGCTCGTAGGAGCCGCCCTCTATTTCGCGGGAGATCTCCTGGAACATCGGGATCAGGACGCCGCGGTCGATCTCGACGCCGTCGCGGGCGGCCTCCTTGGAGAACGCGTCGTAGATCCCCGTCTCCCAGTCGATGAGGGTCCCGTACACGTCAAAAGTGACGAAGGTGACGTTCTTTGGAAGTGCCATGCCCGTCCATTATGACCTGCCCGTCCCGCCGGGGCGCTGAGACCCGTGTTGCGTTAGAGTCCCGCGCCGCAATGGACCTGCTCGAATACCAGGGCAAGCAGCTCTTCGCCAGGCACGGCCTGAGGGTCTCCTCGGGCGACGCCGTCACGAACGTCGAGGACGCGGTCAGCGTCGCCGAGAAGGTCGGCTACCCGGTCGTCGTCAAGGCCCAGGTCCTGATCGGCGGGCGCGGCAAGGCCGGCGGCGTGAAGCTCGCGGCCGACGAGGCCGAGACCCGCGAGCACGCCCAGAACATCCTCGGGATGGACATCCACGGTCACACGGTGCGCACGATCTGGATCGAGCACGCGTCGGACATCGCCACCGAGTACTACGCCTCCGTGCTCCTCGACCGATCCGCCAAGAAGCCGCTGATCATGTTCAGCGTCGAGGGGGGCGTGGACATCGAAGAGGTCGCGGAGAGGACACCGGAGAAGCTGATCAAGAGCCACGTCGACCCGCTCGAGGGCCTCTCGCGGGCCCAGGCCGAGCAGATCGCGCGGGACGGCGGCGCGGACGCCGACGTGATCGACGGCGTCGCCGACGCGCTCGTCGCCCTCTACGAGGTGTGGCTGAGCGAGGACGCGACGCTCGCCGAGATCAACCCCCTGATCGTGACCCCCGAGCGCGAGGTCAAGGCGCTCGACGCCAAGGTGTCCCTTGACGGCAACGCCCTCTACCGCCACCCCGACAACCAGGAGCTCTCCGACAGCGAGAACGAAGACCCGATCGAGCGCCGCGCCAAGGAGGAGGGCGTCCAGTACGTCAAGCTCGACGGCGACATCGGGATCCTCGGCAACGGCGCCGGGCTCGTGATGTCCACGCTCGACGTCGTCGCGCAGGCCGGCGGCTCGCCCGCGAACTTCCTGGACGCCGGCGGCGGCTCGGACGCGGAGAAGATCAAGCAGGCCGTGAGCCTGATCCTCGCGAACGACGCTGTGAAGGCGGTCCTCTTCAACATCTTCGGCGGCATCACGCGCTGCGACGAGGTCGCGAAGGGCCTGATCGCGGCGTTCGGCGACATCAAACCGACGGTGCCGTTCGTCGTGCGCCTGGACGGGACAAACGACGTCGAGGGGCGCCGGCTGCTCTCCGAGGCGGCCCTGCCGAATGTCCACGCCGCCCACACGATGAACGAGGCGGCTGAGAAGGTCGTCGCGCTCGCGGCGGGCAGGGAGGTGCAGGACTGATGGCGATCCTGATCGACGAGAACACGCGCCTGGCTGTCGCCGGCATCACCGGCCGCGAGGGGACATTCCACACGCTGAACAACCGCAGCTACGGCACCAACGTCGTCGGCGGCGTCACCCCGGGCAAGGGCGGCCAGGACGTCGAGGGCATCCCCGTCTTCGACAGCTGGGCCGATGCCGTCGCCGAGGTTCAGCCGAACACGGCGATGATCTTCGTGCCGCCCCGGTTCGCCGCGGACTCGATCCTCGAGGCGGCCGCGGCCGGCGTCGAGCTGGTGATCGCGATCACCGAGGGCATCCCCGCGCACGACGAGCTCCGCGTCTACAACCTGCTGCGCCGCGACTACCCCGGCACCAGGCTGATCGGCCCGAACTGCCCCGGGATCCTCTCCCCCGGCAAGGCCAACGTCGGCATCATCCCCGCGTCGTTCTTCAACGAGGGCAGCGTCGGGGTCGTCTCGCGCTCCGGCACGCTGACCTACCAAATCGGCAACGAGATCGCCCAGGCCGGCGTCGGCTGCAGCACGATCGTCGGGATCGGCGGCGACCCGGTCCCGGGCTCGTCCTTCGTCGACGTGATCGAGCTCTTCCAGGCGGACGAGCAGACCGAGCTGATCGTGCTCTCCGGCGAGATCGGCGGCTCCGCCGAGGAGGAGGCCGCCGAATACATCGCCGAGCACGTCACGAAGCCCGTCGTCGCCTACATCGCAGGGTTCACGGCGCCTGCAGGCAAGCAGATGGGTCACGCGGGCGCGATCGTCTCCGGCTCCGCCGGGACAGCCGCCGCCAAGGCGCAGGCCCTTGAAGAGCGCGGCGTCCGTGTCGGGCGCACACCGACCGAGGCGGCCGCGATCGCGGTCGAGCTCCTCGGCGCCTCCTCCCCCGCCTAGCCGCCCACGCCTCCGTCCGGGGCGCCGATGCCCGCGGGTGCCCCGGTGCAGGTACGCTACCCCGGCGATGGACCAGGAGGTTGCAAGGACACTCAACGAGCTCGAGCAGAAGATCGGAGAGCTCGAGCGCACGCTGAGCGCGATCGGCGCGGGCCAGGCGCCGCCGCCCCCTCGCCCGCCGGCGCCGCCTGAGCCCCCTGCGCCCGCCGCGATGCCCGGCAGGATCGTCGATGAGGCCGTCGAGGCCGCGCGGCCGGCGCCGACGCCGGGGACAGGCGCGCCGGTCCCCGCCTGGGGACCACGCACCCCAGCGGCAGCTCCTGCGCCACCGGCGGCCGGCGCCGTGCCGGGCCCGGCAGAGCTCCTGATGTTCCGCGAGCGCATCGAGCAGACGGTGCGTGATCTGGCCCGCGACTACGACGAGCTGCTCGGACGCCTAAGCTACGCGACTGTGAGCAGCTCCAAAGGACCGACGATCTCGTTCGCCAGGGGCGCGCCGTCGCTGGACATCATCGACGTCGAGGGGCTCAGCGAAGCCGCGACGCGCGCATTCGAGAGCGACCCCGCCGGCACGACCGCCTACGGGACGGCCGTCGGCTACCCGCGCCTGCGCAGCTGGATCGCCGACCGCCACGGCGTGGACCAGGAGCGGGTGCTGGTGACGAACGGGTCGATGCAGGCAGACGCCTTCCTGTTCGAGCACCTCGTCCACGCGGGCGACCATGTGATCGTCGAGCGGCCCTCCTATGACCGCACGCTGCTCTCGCTGCGCGAGCGCGGCGCGCAGCTGCACGCGATCGAGCTCGAGCCCGACGGCCTGGACACGACTGCCCTTGACCACCTGCTGGGAGAGGGCCTGGTCACCCCCAAGCTCGCGCACATAATCCCCAACTTCCAGAACCCCGCCGGCTACACGCTCTCGCTGGAGAAGCGCCACGAGCTGCTGCGGCTCGCGGCCGCGCACAACTTCATCGTCTTCGAGGACGACCCGTATGTCGCTCTGCGCTTCACGGGTGAGACGCTGCCGACGATGCTCTCGATCGACCCGGACAGGGTTGTGTACGCCTCGTCCTTCTCCAAGACGGTCTGCCCCGGCATACGCGTCGGCTACCTCGTCGGCCCGCCCGACGTGATCTCGGCGATCGGCAGGCTCGCGACCAACACCTACATCTCCCCGAACATGGTCTCCCAGTCGATCGTCTACGAGTTCTGCGCGTCCGGCGCACTGGACCGGTCGATAGAGACCGTCAAGGCGGCCTTGTCAGAGCGCGCGCGCACGCTCGGCGACGCGCTGCGGCGAGAACTGCCCGAGGCGGAGTTCGTCGCGCCGCAGGGCGGCTACTTCATGTGGGTGACGCTGCCCGCCGGCACCGACGTCCACGCGCTCTACAACCTCGCGGCCGAGCGGGGCGTCTCGTTCGTCAGGGGCACCGACTTCCTGCTCGACGGCGGCGAGAACACGCTCCGCCTGGCCTACTCGGGTGTCACGCCCGAGCAGATCGACGAGGGCGTCGCGCGCCTCGCCGCCGCATATCACGCCCTCTAGAGCCGCTCACGGCTCAGGATGAGCGCACACGCCGGTATGGCGTGACCGCCCGCACCCTGTCCGCTCCACGACGACGGTGCTGCGCGTCGTGCACCGCCCACGTCAGCCGCTCGAGCAGCTGCCCGGCGGAGTGGCGGTCGTCGAGGTGTTCGGGCCTGACCGTCTCGTCCATGAACACGTCAGGGTCCACGGCGTCGTCGACGACGATGATCCGGGGCAATGGTGCCTCCCTTCTCCTGTCGCTGAACCCCCTCGCCCGATGCTACTCCCGGCCTGCGGCCAGTCAAGCGGGAACCGTCAGCGGCCGTATCGCTGCCCGATCACGAGCTGCTCGGGCAGCGCCGTGCGGGGCGGAGGCGACGGGTCGGCGACGACCGACACCGTCTCCGCGACGCTCATCGTCAGCTCCAGCATGCGCCCGTCGGCGCTCTCGACGGTCACGCTGTCCTGCTCGCGCGCCGCGAGCGTCCCCTCCAGCCCGGGCTCAAGCCCGGATTCCTTGAGGTAGCGCAGCAGGTCCTCGGCCTCGTTCTCGAAGCGCAGGATCCGAACCGAGGCGCCCCTCTCCACATCAGCGAGGGGCACGCCCGGAAGCCTGTCGGCGGATGAGATCGGGTGTCCGTGCGGGCAGGTCTTGGCATCCCCGATCGCCGCGAGCATACGCTCCTCGAGCACCGGTGACATCGCGTGCTCGAGCCGCTCGGCCTCCTCGTGCACCTCATCCCAGGGGATGCCGAGCACGTCGGTCAGGAAGCGCTCGATCAGGCGGTGGCGGCGGACGATGCCCTCGGCGTGCGCGGCGCCGCTGTCGGTGAACGCGATCGCCCGGTCCGCGCCGCGGGTGATGTAGCCGTCGCGCTCGAGGCGCCCGATCATCTCGTGCACGGTCGGCGCCGACAGCTGCATCGCGCGCGCCACGTTCGCGCCCGTCATCGGCAGCCCCGCCTCCTGCAGCCAGAACAGGCTCTGCAGGTACTCCTCCTCGGCAACGGTCGCGGTCGTCGTGGGCGCCTCGGTCACGGGCCTGATGCTAGAGCACGCTCAGGAGTCGAGCTGATCGATCGTGCACTCACGCGGGTCCTTGTCCTCGCGCCAGGAGCGGAGCTTCGCGCCGTGGCGGATGCGTCCCGCCGAGACGTGGTCGAAGTCCACCTCGAGCACGAGCTCCGGGCGCAGCCCGACCCACTGCAGGTCCTTCCCGGCGCTCCAGCGGCTCGGGTCTGCCGAGCCGCGCTCGCCGGACTCGTAGTCGCGCAGGAACGCCACGAGGCGGCGCTTCTCAGACGCCTTCAGCCCGGAGCAGTGGCCGACGACGCGCAGCTCGTCGCCGTCGTAGAGGCCGAGGATCAGCGCGCCGACGGTTCCCTGCTCCTTGCCGGGGCGCCAGCCGACGATCACCGCGTCGATCGTGCGCACGCGCTTGACCTTCGTCATCCCCGCCCTCGCGCCCGGGCGGTAGGGAGCCGAGCGCTCCTTCGCGATCGCCCCCTCGGCGTGTGCGAGCCAGCGCTCCGCGGCCCGCGGGTCCTGCACGCTCTCGATCAGCTCGAGCGGGCCGCTGTCGCCGGCGAACCCATCCACGAGGGCCTCGAGCGCGGCGCGGCGCTCGGCGAACGGCCGCTCGAGCAGCGACGCGTCGCCGCTTGCGAGCAGGTCGAAGGCGACGTACACCGCGGGGGTCTGCTCGGCGAGCAGCGCGACCCTGGACGCCGCGGGGTGGATCCGCTGGCCGAGTGCGTCGAAGTCCTCGCCGCCGGATGCGCCGCGCACGATGATCTCCCCGTCGAGCACGTAGCGGCCCGCGGGCAGCAGCATCTCCGGGAAGTAGCGCCCGAGCGGCCTGCCGTTGCGCGACTGCAGGAACACCTCCCCCGCGTCGACGAACGCGACGCAGCGAAAGCCGTCGAGCTTGACCTCGTAGCTGAGGTCCTCGCCGGCCGGCAGCTCTCTGCGCGAGATCGCGAGCTGCGGCGCGATCGGCGGCTGGAGGGGGAGGCTCAACCCTCCGCCTCACGCTCGCGCTTGGCCCTGCTCGGCGCGACCCGCTTGGGCTCGCCGCGCTGCTTGCGGAAGTGAGGTGGCCAGGGCGCGTCGCCGAGCCCCCCGGCCTCATCTCGCGCGGCGAGCTCAAGCAGCGCGCTCAGGCTTCCCGCGTGCTCGTCGATCGAGCGGGACGGGTCGCCGTGCTCGCGCAGCCGCGCGGGAACGGTGGAGATCCGCAGCTCGGCAGGCTCGACGTCCGGGACCTCCTCCCAATCCAGCGGGCAGGACACCCGCGCGTCCGGGACCGCTCGCACCGAGTAGGCGGAGGCGACGGTGCGGTCGCGCGCGTTCTGGTTGTAGTCGATGAAGACGCCCTCCCGTTCCTCCTTCCACCAGCGGCTGGTGGCGCGTCCGGGCATCCGCCGCTCGACCTCGCGGGCGAGGGCGAGCGCGGCGCGGCGCACGCCTTCGAAGCTCTCGCGCGGCTCGACCCGCACGTTGATGTGGATCCCCCGCGAGCCCGACGTCTTCGGGAACCCAGTGAGCCCGTGCTCGGTGAGAACGTCCCTCGCCACGAGCGCGACCTCGCGGACCTCCGAGAACGGCACGCCCGGGCCCGGGTCCAGGTCGATCCTCAGCTCATCCGGGTGATCGAGATCCGAGCGCCGGACGGGCCAGGGGTTCCAGTCGATCACGCCGAGGTTCACTCCCCACACGAGATGGGCGGCGTCGTTGGCGACGAGCTCACGGGCGCTGCGGCCGCTGGGGAACGTGACGGTCGCCGTCTGCAGCCACTCGGGGGCGCTGTCGGGCACGCGCTTCTGGAAGAACGGCTCACCCTCGACGCCGTCGACCCAGCGCTTCAGGACCGTCGGGCGCTCGCGCAGGTGGCGCACGACGGCCTCCTCACACTCGACGTAGTAGCGGACGAGGTCGATCTTGCTGACGCCCGCCTGCGGAAAGTAGAGCTTGCCGGGGTTGCTGACGCGCACCTCGTGCCCACAAACCTCGACCACCTCGTGCTCGGACTTGCCTGGAGCCATTGCTGCAAGGATGACCGATCGTGAGCGCTCACACCTCCAAAGTGCGCCCCCCGGTGCGCGGCGTCCCGCTCGCGGCGATGATCGTTGGGGTTGCCCCCTCACCGCGCATCAGCGCCCAGAGCGCCTCCCGTGAGCTCGCGAGAGGCCTCACCGAAGCGGGGGCCGCCGAGCCGGAGCTGTGCCCGCTGGACCCCGTCGCCGGCGGCCCGGGCCCGCGCGAGCTGCTGGACGCGCTCGGCTTTGACGCGCGTATGCGCCGTGCGCGGGCGCTCGTGATCCTCGACGCCTGCCTATCGCCCGCCACGCTCGCGCCGAGCCTCACGTTCGAGATCGCGACGCGCGCCCGGCAGGCCGGCGTGCCGGCCTACGCCGTCGCCGGCGAGAACCAGCTCGACGGGTTCTCCGAGCGGATCCTCGACCTGCAGCTGATCATCCGGGCGCGTGGCCGCGAGGGCCTGCGGGCCGCCGGACGCCGCATTGCGCAAGTGCTCTGAGGGATCACCGCTGGCAGCCGGGGCACCAGTAGGTGATGCGGTTGTTCTCCCACTGCCCGCGGCCACGGATCGGGGTGCCGCAGCGCACGCACGGCTCGCCGGTGCGGCGATAGACCGAGCGGGGGCGGGCGCCCGGCCCCTGCCTGGCCGACAGCGGCATCCGCTCGCGCGCGAACCGGGCCAGGGCGAGGGCCTCACCGTCGCTCACCGCGCCGGTCGCCCGCCACGGGTCGACCGCGGCCGCGAAGCAGCACTCGCACTTCCAGACGTTGCCGATCCCCGCGAGCGTGCGCTGCTCGAGCAGCGCGTCGCCGATCGGTCGCGTGGGGTCGTCGGCCCTCAGCCTGCGCAGGAACTCGGCCTCGTCGAAGTCCGCGCCGAGGATGTCCGGCCCGAGCGCGGCGAGATGCCGGTCAAAGCGCGTCCGATCATCGCGCAGGAGCTCCAGGACGGGGCCGTCGAACTGCACGACCTCCCATCCGCCGGCGCGAATCACCAGCCAGGCACGGCGGCGTGATCTGCGCCAGCGCTCCCCCTCGCGCTGCACGGTCCAGGCCCCGCTCATGCGCAGGTGTGAGTGCAGCGTCAGGCCGCCGTCGAAGCGCAGGAACAGATGCTTTCCGTGCGCGTCCACGGAGCGCACCATGCGGCCCGCGAGACGCTCGCCCCAGCGATCCATCGCGTGCCGCGGGTGCGGCGTGCTGACGATCTCCGGCACCCTGCCCTCCAGCACCGATCGGATCCTGGCGGCCGCGTGATGGATCGTGTCGCCCTCGGGCATGCACGAACGATCGCAGAAGCCCTCGCGGGCCCCGCCGAGCCGGAGCCGGCGCGGGACGGATAGGCTCGCCAGCCATGCCAGAGGAGCCCGAGCACCACGCAACGCCGCGCGCACCACGGGTGCGCACGCTCACGCCACCCGGTGCCCGGCGCGCGACGGTGATCGGCGCGGGCTCGTTCGGCACGGCACTCGCCGTGCTGCTCGTGCGCGGCGGTCTTCGCACGACGCTGCAGACGAGGACTCAGGAGCAGGCGGCGGAGATGGACGCGGTGCGTGAAAACCGCACGTACCTGCCGGGGGTCGAGCTTCCCGCGCAGCTGCGCATCGAACCCGCCTCGCAGGGGATCGCGCGCGCCGACTACGTGTTCCTGGCGGTGCCCTCGCACGGCCTCGGTGAGGTCATCGACCGCCTCACCGCCTCGGGCCTCGGCGAGCGCACGGCGCTTGTGTCTGTCGCGAAGGGCCTCGTGCCTCCCGACGGCCTGCCGCCGACGGTGGTCCTCAGCGCCCGCTTCGGGCCGCACCGCGTCGCGTGCATCGGGGGCCCGGCCCATGCTCAGGAGATGGTGCACGCCGGCGCCGCGCTCGTCGCGGCCTCATCGGAGGAGGACCTCGCGCGCTCGCTCGCACAGGTGTTCACCCGCGCGGGTGTCGTCTGCGAGCAGTCCAACGATCCCGTCGGCGTGGAGCTCGCCGGCGCGGCGAAGAACGCCGCCGCTCTCGCGGCGGGCGCCACCGAGGCGCAGGGACTGAACGCTGCGGGCGCCGCGGCGGGCCACATCTTCGCCGAGGTCTGGCGCTACGCCGAGGGGCTCGGCGGCCGCCCGGAGTCCATGATCGGGCTCGCCGGAGCGGGCGATCTCGTCGCGACGGCGCTGGCACGCGAGAGCCGCAACCGCCGGGCCGGTGAGCTGCTCGCGGCGGGCGTCCCGGCGGGCGAGATCCCGGAGCGGATCGGCCAGGCCGTCGAGGCGCTCGAGTCCGTGCCGCTGCTCGCGGGCGCGCTGGAGCGTGCCGGCGTCGGTGCTCCCGTCACAAGCGCGCTCGGACGCCTGATCTCCGGCGAGCTCCCCCTGGATGACTGGGTGGCGCTCGTAAGGGCCACGGTCCCGCCGCCGGCACTGTGGCGTCGCAGGCCCAGGCCGGGGCTGTGGCGCAGGATCTTCCGCCGGCGCTGAGCGGACGGCCGGCCCGGGGGTCGGAGAATGAGAAAGTCTTGTCCCCCCGGGTTGGCCGCTGCTCTGCAGTGACCAAACTGGCCACGTAGCCAGTTTACATCAGGTGGCCCCTCGCGCAAGCCCGCGCGGCAGGTCGCGTAGGTATCACTGAGAGCCGTCCATCAGCGTGCTCACGACGGCCTCGTAGACGCCCGGCCCGTTGCCCGCCTGCGCGATCCGCACGTTTGCGCGGCGCGCGAGCGCCTCGCGGATCGAGGGGTCGCGCTCGACGGCGTTCGCGACCAGCCAGAACGTGGCGACCTGGGCAGCGCAGGCGAGATCCTCACGCGAGTCGCCGATCGCGAACGCCTGCTCACGCGAGTAGCCACGGACGCGCATGTGCAGGGCGACGGCGGCCTCCTTCGAGGCCCCCGCGGGAACCAGGTGGTAGCCGCGGACATGCGGCAGCCCGGCGAGCGCCGGCGAGCGCCGCTGCACGACGCCGTTGTCGACCAGCCGCAGGCCGGAGTGGCCGTGGCCCGCGAGCAGCTCGTCGACCTCGCCGGCGTCGACGAGCCCGCGGAACAGGTGTGAGACTTCACGGTCAAGGTGCCACGGCTCGTGGTACTCAAGGCGCCCCGGGAACGTGTCGAGCAGCAGCGCGGGCGCACCCGAGGCGCCGATCTGCTCTGCGATCGTGCTCTCGCCGGGCATCATCTCCCCCGTCAGCCAGTGCTCCTCCCCGTCGAGCACGAGGCACGCGCCGGCCTCATAGATGAAGGCGGACTGCCCGAACAGGCGGGCGTCCTCGGCGACCTGGGCGCGTCGCCGGCCGGACATCAGCACCACCTCGACGCCTGCGCGAAGGCACGCCTGGAGGGCGCGCACGCCGTCGATCGTGACCGAGCCCTCGCCGTCGTGCAGCAGCGACGCGCCACGGCCGAGCAGCGTGCCGTCGAGGTCCAGGTAGAGCACGCGCGGGCCGGCGCTCATCGCTTGCTCACGCGGTCCAGTGGCGGGCGCTCGACCGGCCCGGCGTGAGGGCCGCCGAGGCGCCCCTCCTGCTGCATCCTCTGCGCGATCGTGGAGAGCACCGTCAGCGCCATCGGCGTGAGCGCGGAGAGCGGCTGGTGGCGGTTGACGTGCTCCTCGAGGTCAACCTGCGCCATCTGCGGGAGCCCGACCTCGCGCCAGACGTCGATAAGCATCGCCGTCTCGACGCCGTAGCCGGTCACGAACGGGATCCGGCTCAAGAGCTCGCGGGTCGCGGCGACCTCGCCCGCGAGCGGCTGATGGAACCCCGCGAGCTCCGGGTAGAACAGCGCGAGCGCGGGCCGCGCCGTTAGGTGGTTGACCCTGCCGCCGCCCTCGCTGATCCGCTCGCCGCCGATGCTGAACGGCCGCCTGTAGAAGGCTTTTACGAACGAGACACCGGGCTCACAGACGAGCGGCCCGAGCAGGCCCGTTGCGAAATGCGCGCTGAAGGACTCCGAGTCGGCGTCCAGGAAGCAGACGATGTCGCTGTCGAGCGCCGACAGCGCACGCCACATCGCGTCGCCCTTACCCAGGACCGGCCCGTGCTCGGGCAGCAGGTCCGCCTCCTGCCAGACGGTCGCGCCCGCGGCGGCCGCCACGCCGGCCGTCCCGTCGCTTGAGCCGGCATCGACCACGATGACCTCGTCGATCGCGCCGGCGGAGCGAAGCTCGAGCAGGCGTCCCGCGATCTCCCCGACGGTGCCGGCGCACTCGCGTGCCGGCAGGCACACCGAGATCGTCACCTCACGCTCGGCGGCGATCCGCTCGGGCGGGTACAGGGAATGATGGAAGGTGCGGGCTTGCGCGTGGCTCTCGGCGGCTTGGGCGCACATCGCCTCTACTATCTCAGGCTCCTTGGCCATCGACCTGACAGCCGAGCCGTGGAGCCCCCTGCTGCAGGAGGGCCGTGAGGACGGCCGGCTGGTGCGGGAGGCCGTTCACGGCCCCGGCCGCGGCGCCTGCACCGACGCCCCGGCCGAGCTGCACCCCGAGCTGCTCGGCGCGCTGCACGGGATCGGGATCGAGCAGCTGTACTCCCATCAGGAGCGGGCGATCCACGCCGCATGGGCCGGGCCGGTGATCGTCACGACGGGCACCGCGTCCGGCAAGTCGATGTGCTTCAACCTGCCGACACTCGACGTGCTCTGCCGCCAGGCGCGGGCGCGTGCGCTCTACCTGTATCCGACGAAGGCACTCGCTCAGGACCAGGCGCGTGCGCTCGCCTCGTTCGGCCTGCCGAGGCGCGTTCGCCCGGCGATCTACGACGGCGACACGCCGCGCGAGGCGCGCGCGGAGATCCGGCGCAGCTCGAACATCGTGCTGACGAACCCGGACATGCTGCACGTCGGTGTCCTGCCCAACCATGCCGCATGGGCGGACCTCTTCTCCAACCTCGCGGTGGTCGTGATCGACGAGGCGCACGTCTACAGGGGCGTGTTCGGCTCCCACGTCGCAAACGTCATCCGCCGCCTGCGCCGGATCGCGGCCGCATACGGCACCGAGCCGCGGTTCATTCTCGCCTCCGCGACGATCGCGAACCCCGCCGAGCTCGCTGAGCGACTCACCGGGCTCGAGGACTTCCAGCTGATCGACCAGGACGGCTCGCCGGCTCCGCGGCGGCGCACGGCGATCTGGAACCCGCCGCTGACGGACGAGGCGGCGGGCGCGCGTGCCTCCGCGCTCGGGGAGGCGTCGCAGATCATCACGCGCCTCGTCCGCGACGGCGCGCGGACGATCTGCTTCATGAAGTCCCGCAAGGGCGTGGAGGTGCTGTGCCGCCTGGTGACGGACGCGCTCGCCGCCGAGGACCCCGAGCTCGCAGGCCGCGTCGCCGCCTACCGGGCGGGCTACACCCCGCAGCAGCGGCGTGAGCTGGAGGCGCGCCTGACGCGCGGGGAGCTCCTCGCGGTGATCACGACCGACGCGCTCGAGCTCGGCATCGACATCGGCGAGCTCGACGCGAGCGTCGTCGTGACGTTCCCCGGGACGGTCGCCTCGCTGCGGCAGATGTGGGGCCGCGCCGGCCGCCGCGGCCGCGGCCTAGCGGTCTACGTGGCGGGCGAGGACGCGCTGGACCAGTTCTTCTGCCGGCATCCCGACGACTTCCTGGACCGGCCCGTCGAGGCCGCGATCCTTGACCACGAGAGCGAGCTCATCTACCGCTCGCACCTGCTCTGCGCCGCGCACGAGGGACCCATCTCGGCCGAGGACGCGGAGTTCCTTGGACCCCGCTGGCAGGCTCACGCCGAGGTGCTCGAGAGCTCGGGGGAACTGCGCCGTCGGCCAGGCATGGCCAGCGCGACCTATGTTCCGCGCAACGAGGGCGGCTACCCCGCCGCGGACGTCTCGCTGCGCTCCGCCTCGCCGGAGACCTACGCGATCGTCGACGTCTCCTCCGGCGAGCTGCTCGGCACGACCGAGGCCGCGCGCGCACACTCGACGGTCCACAGCGGAGCGATCTACCTGCATCAGGGACGCTCCTATGAGGTGCGCGAGCTCGATCTCGACAGCCACAGGGCGCTCGTCGCGCCCTTCTCAGGCGACTGGTACACACAGCCCAAGCGGGAGACTGACACCGAGATCGTCCGGCTGCTCGACCGCCGCGAGACGCTTGGGGTCACGCTGTCATTCGGGGAGGTGAGCGTCACCGACACGGTGCTCGCCTACCAGCGCCGGCGCCTGTCCGATCACGCGCGCGTCGACCTGGTGTCACTGGATCTGCCGCCGACGAGCTTCTCGACGCAGGCGCTGTGGTTCGAGCTCGACGCGCAGGAGCTCACCGACAGCGTCAGCACCGAGATGATGCTCGGGTCGCTGCACGCCACCGAGCATGCCCAGATCGCGGTGCTGCCGCTGATCGCGATGTGCGACCGCTGGGACATCGGCGGCCTCTCCACCAACTACCACCCGCAGACGGGGGCGCCCACGATCTTCGTATACGACGGCCACCCCGGCGGCATCGGGATCGCCCGCACCGCTTTCCAGCGCTTCGAGGAGCTCTGCCGGGACGCCCTCGCGCTGATCACCGAGTGCCCCTGCTCGGACGGATGCCCGTCCTGCGTCCAGTCCCCGAAGTGCGGCAATCTGAACGAGCCCCTGTCCAAGGCGGGCGCGCGCGTTACGCTGGAGCGGATGATCGCCGCCGGCGACGGCGGCGCACCCGCGGCGCTCCGAAAGCCCTCCGCGGTTGTTTAGTGGACATCACACCCCCCTTCCCCCCAACCGGGAGCCGGCGATGAGGCCGGCCCGAAGGCACGTACGTGCCGCCCTGTTTGCGATCGTCCTGACGTGCGCCGCGCTGATCGGCACCGGCGCCACGGCGCAGGCGCCCCCGGGTTCCCCACTCGCCTTCGAAGGGGCCGGGGGCAGGACGCCGCTGACCCGCTGGAGCCTGCGCACGGATCCCTCCGACCGCGGACTCTCACTCGGGTGGCAGCGCTCGCGGTGCTCGGGCCCCAGCGTCACCGTGCCGGGCGTGATCAGCCCCGGCTCCTACAAAGGCGCCGCGGGGGCACGCAACTATGAAGGGTCCGTCGTCTGGTACTGCACCAGCTTCCAGGCGCAGTCAGCGGGAACCTACGCTCTGAGCTTCCAGTCCGCCAGCTACAGGGCGCAGGTCTTCATCGACGGCCGCCAGGTGGCCTCGCACGTGGGCCCGTACCTGCCGTTCGAAGGCAGGAGCACACTCGCCGCAGGCACGCACACCGCGGTCGTGAGGATCGACTGGCGCCAACCGGGCCGGCAGACGGGCGAAGGGTTCCACCGCACATGGTTCAACTGGGGCGGGATCAACGGCGAGGTGACAGTGCGCCCGATCGCCGCAAGCGAGATCGCCGAACCCGCGATCTCGACAACGCTGGCATCGGGCTCCGCGGACGTGCGTGTGAGCGCCGTGATCACCAACCACACCGCCGATCGGGCGATCACCGCCCAGGGGACGCTCGTCGGAGCCGGCCAGAGCATCCCGCTCAACTTCGGAGCGGTGACGATCGCCCACGGCCGCTCGGCGACCGTCACCGCGACCGCCCATGTCGAACACCCGGCGCTGTGGTCACCGTCGAGCCCCGGCCTCTACCAGCTTGAACTGAACGTTCCCGGCGAGAGCAGCTACAGCGCACGCGTCGGTCTGCGCCAGCTGACATGGCGCTCCGGGCACCTGTTCCTCAACGGCCGGCCGCTGCACCTGCACGGCGCGAGCATCCAGACCGACGCGATCGGGCACGGTGACGCACTCACGACGGGCGACGACGAACGGATCGTCGCCGAGCTGAAGGCGGTCGGCGCGAACGCCGCGCGCTCGCAGCATCCGCTGGACCCCGCGCTGCTCGAACGGCTGGACGCCGCCGGGATCATGCTGTGGCAGGGCGTCGGGCCCGTGGAAGGCGCCGGGAACTGGTTCTCGACCTCCCCCGGCCTGCTCGCCTCCGCCGAGTCGCAGGCGCGGACCGCGATCATCGCGGAGCGCCTGCACCCCTCCGTGTTCGCGTGGAACCTCGTCAACGAGGCCGCCGGCAACGGGGTGCCCGCCGAGGTGGCGTACGTCCGCGCGATCGCCGGCTGGGTGCACTCGAGCGACCCCGGCCGCCTGATCGGCGTGGACGTGTGGGGAGACCACCCGCCCTCCTCGCCGGGCGCGCTCTACTCGCAGGTCGACGCCGTCGCCGAGACGGACTACTCGGGCTGGTATGACTCGCCGCTGGACAGCTCCGCGCAGCTCGCCGGCCTGCTGCGCAGCAGGCTGTCCGTGATGGACCGAACGTTCGCCGGCAAGGTGCTCGTGATCAGCGAGTTCGGGACCGAATCGAACACCCTGAACCCCGCGGGCAGCCCGGGCGGCTACGCCTTCCAGTCGCGCGTGCTCGCGGCCCACATCGCGGCCTACCGGGCCGATCCGCACATCGCGGCGATGATGGTCTGGGTGCTGCGCGACTACCCGCTGACGCCCAGCTTCCTCGGCGGCTCGATCCGCAGCAAACTGCCGAACGTGCGCCTGATCGAAGGGATCAACCAGAAGGGGCTGTTCACCTACGCCGGCCAGCCGAAGCCGGCCGCCGGCGTGGTGGCACGGATGTTCCGCGCGATCGGGAGCCCGTAGCGACTACCGCGCCTTGTTGCCCCGCGCGATCCGGCGCAGGTCGATCGTGTCGTCGTAGAGCTTGGCGTCGACGCCCTCCTCGAGCGCGACGTCGCGCAGCGGGCGGCCCGAGGCCGTCGCCTTTTTGACGATGTCGGTCGCCTTGTCGTAGCCGATAGCACCGTTCAGTGCGGTCGCGACCGCGAGCGTCGCGCCCGCGGACGCCTCGGTGCCCGCGCGGTTCACGCGGATCCCGTCGACGCACTTCTCGGCGAGAACCGTGGCGGCGGCCGCGAGCAGGTGCTCGGACTGCAGCAGGTTGCGTGCGATCAGCGGGATCCGCACGTTCAGCTCGAACTGGCCCTGCAGGCCCCCGACGGTTATCGCGGTGTCGTTGCCGATCACCTGGGCGCTGACCTGGAGCACCACCTCGGGGATCACCGGGTTGACCTTGCCGGGCATGATCGACGAGCCCTTCTGGAGCTCGGGCAGGAACAGCTCGCCGATGCCGGCGCGGGGCCCGGAGCCCATCAGCGCCAGGTCGCCCGCGATCTTCGTCAGGGACACCGCCACGACCTTCAGCGCGCCGGACAGCTCGACGAGCGCATCGCGGTTGGCCTGCGCCTCGAACGCGTCGAGCGGCGCAGCGATCTGCTTCAGGCCCGACTGCTTCTTCAGGCGGGCGCGGACCTTCTCGGCGAACTTCGCGTGCGTGTTCAGACCGGTGCCGGTGGCGGTGCCCCCGAGCGGGATCTGCCCGACGTGGACGAGCGCTGAGGAGATCCGCTCCCTGCCGAGCGCGATCTGCGCGGCGTAGCCGGCGAACTCCTGGCCGAGCGTGACGGGCACGGCGTCCATCAGGTGCGTGCGGCCCGCCTTGACGACGTCGTTGAAGCTCTTGGCCTTGCGGGAGAACGAGCGCTCGAGCTTGGCGAGCGCCGGCAGCAGCTCGTTCTGCGCAACGTCGAGCGCCGCCAGGTGCACCGCGGACGGGAACACGTCGTTGGAGGACTGGCCCATGTTGACGTGGTCGTTCGGGTGCACGCCCGAACCGGCGAGGTTCGCGATCACCTCGTTCGCGTTCATGTTCGTCGAGGTTCCCGAGCCGGTCTGGAACACGTCGATAGGGAACTGCGCGTCGTGTTTGCCGGCCGCGATCTCAGCGGCGGATTTCTCGATCCGCGCCGCGTTGCGCTTGGACAGCAGACCCAGCTCGGCGTTTACGACGGCGGCCGAGCCCTTGATGCGGGCCAGCCAGTGCACGACGGTGACCGGGACCGTCTCTCCGGAGATCGGGAAGTTCTCGACTGCCTTGGCGGTCTCTCCGCCCCACAGCTGCTTATCGGTTGGCATCTTCTCTCCTGTTCAACGAGGGCGTCATTCTGAAATCGGGGCGATGCTCGCGGCCGATCGCGCAGCGACTTGGGACCGGGCCGGGCCGCGCTGAACCCTACCCGCAGAACGCCGACAGCTCTCGCGCGAGACCGACGGGGTCGTCGTAGGCCATCAGGAAACCCGTGCTCTGCAGCACCCGCAGCTGCCCATGCGGGAGCAGCGGCAGGGTCTCTTCCGCGATCGACAGCGGGTACAGCCGGTCGCTGTCCGCCCACAGCAGCAGCACCGGCATGTCAAGCCGTGAGTACTGGAGGCGCAGCTGGCTCTGCGCACCCCTCGGCCACACGCGCGCGCACTTCGCCCACGAGCGCGCGAGCGTCGAGTTGCCGGGCACGTCCGCGAATGCGTGGCGCAGCAGGTCCGCGGCCTGAGGGTTGGAGCGCGCCGACAGGCGGATCCCGCGCGCGGGCGTGAAGAGCGCGCCCGCCGCGTGGGAGAGCACGAGGTCAAGACCCGGCACTGCGGCCGCGCACGCGGCGAGGCGAAGCGCCTCGCGTCCCGCGCCGCCCGCGGGCTCGGCGTGCATCCGGTTCGGCATCAGCACCAGGCGATCCGGGTGGATCTGGCCCGAGAGGACCGCGCGCAGCAGGATCTCGGCTCCCGCGTCGTGTCCGGCGATCCGCGGGCGCGGCCCGAGCACCTCCGCGGCGAACCCCGCCATCACGTCGGCGAACCAGTCGAGCGTGTAGGGGTGGCGCGGGCGGTCCTCGGAGTCGCCGTGCAGCGGCAGGTCCGGGAGCACGACACGGAAGCGGTCGGACAGGTGGTCGACCGCCGGCTCCCACTCCTTGTGCGACAGCAGCCCCGAGTGCAGCAGTGCCAGCGGCGGGCCGGTGCCGGCCTCGCGGTATGCGACACGCGCGCCGTCGGAGTGGTGATAGAGGCGCAGCCGCATGACTCCATCGTAAGGAGGACGCGCCGCCCGCCTACAATGGTCCGCCCCGTGAACGACAGCCCACGACATGCGCTGCTGCCCGGCCGGGAGGTCGATCCCCGCCAGGAGCTGCCCGCCCTCGAGCTCGACGTGCTCGCCCGCTGGCGCGAGCGCGATGTGTTCCGCCGCTCGCTCGAGCTGCGCGAGGGCGCGAGGCAGTGGGTGTTCTATGAGGGACCGCCGACCGCGAACGGGCCGCCGGGCTCCCACCACGTCCTCTCGCGCGTCTTCAAGGACATCTACCCGCGCTTTCAGACGATGCGCGGTTTTCGCGTCGAGCGCAAGGGCGGCTGGGACTGCCACGGGCTCCCTGTCGAGATCGCCGTCGAACAGAAGCTCGGCATCTCCTCAAAGGCCGAGATCGAGGAGAAGATCGGCATCGAGCGCTTCAACGCGGAGTGCCGCGCGTCCGTGTTCACGTTCCTTGAGGAGTGGAACCGGCTCACGGAGCGGATCGGCTTCTGGCTCGACCTCGACCACGCGTACCGGACGCTGGATGAGACCTACATCGAGTCCGTCTGGTGGGCGCTCGGGCAGATCGACGGGCGCGGCCTGCTCTACGAGGGCCACAAGGTCGTGCCCTACTGCCCGCGCTGCGAGACGACGCTGTCCTCCCACGAGGTGGCGCTCGGCTACAGGGACGTCACCGACCCGAGCGTCTACCTGAAGCTCCGCGCCGGCGACGGCGAGGACACGCTGCTGGTGTGGACGACGACGCCGTGGACGCTGCCGGGGAACGTGGCGCTGGCGGTCTCACCCGCGGCGACCTACGCC
>Ga0209698_10002293_pt1 | contig 21797 bp, 9 predicted proteins | sample LitLauG_LLR_2012_FD_187203 | JGI IMG/M metagenome (GOLD analysis project Ga0209698, IMG submission 187203) | Freshwater sediment microbial communities from Pennsylvania, USA - Little Laurel Run_MetaG_LLR_2012 (SPAdes) (version 2) | ecosystem: Environmental > Aquatic > Freshwater > Creek >...
TTCCCAATCCAATTATCCAATAGAAAGGCAGTAATCTGATATCAGTCAACTTCTATTTTTTCCAATTCCTGTCAATGACCAAGTATCCGATGAAAACCAACCGTAAAACGGCATCCGATATATCCTGACAAACCGACTACCCGGAGAGTAAAAATTTAGTGAGTGGCAACATTCACGCACTTCCGCACTAATCCTGCGGAAGTTTTTTTTGGTGTCTTTTTCAACCAACATCTTCTTCGTCTTAGGCTTACGTTTTTTCTCTCTTCAGTTCAACGTCAGCAATATCCTGCACCACAAGAGGAACCTGTTCAATGACCACATTATTGTAATCGAGCCCGAAAGCCTCCGGATCCGGCAAACTCATTTTGTCGATGATAAAATACAAACGCATCATGAGGTTCTTCAAATAGGGGAGTTGGTTGTCAAATGACAGGAAACTATTGAGTATCACGAACCGGTAATCGCGACATACCCCGTATTCCTCGATCACGTAATTACTTTCCTTGTAAATCAGTTCCTTTTCCGCCACGAGGTCACTGACAATTTTTCGAAAATACAAATTGATCCGCGGGACCACGCGGAATCCCAGTTTGAATTTTACGTAAATCAGATCCTGGGGAACAATGATGTCCGTAGTGTAGCTCATCGTATAGGGTGCGTCATCCACGTCGACATGGATCAGCCAGTATAATTCTGCCCGCTTGGGCTGCTGGCAAAAGATAGATTCGATGATCTTTTGGTCTACCATCTCAGGGTGGTGGGCCGAAGTGAGATAGATAACATGGGTCGCAAATTTGGGAATGCTGGCATCCTCGCTGAGTTTGGCCAGCAGGGGAATGTATTTATCCAAACGCAAATATTTGCTGTACTTACTTTTCAGTTTCCTGGCCGCCTGCCAGATGTACATGATCGTGATCAAAAGTATACCAACCAGCAACGTCAGCCATCCGCCATTCATGAATTTTTTCATGTTGGCCACTAAAAAGGTGAGCTCGATCCATAAATACACGACCAGCACCGCATAGGTAAAAATCTTAGGATATTTTTTGGCATGCAGGTAATAACTCAACAGCAACGTAGTCATCAGCATGGTGAGGGTCACCGACAGACCGAAAGCTGCTTCCATGTTGGCGGACTCCCTGAAATACAGGATCACCCCTAAACAGCCTGTCATCATCATCCAGTTGATGGTAGGCAGATATACCTGGCCGCGTAAGTCAGAAGGAAAGGAGGCGCGCAACTTGGGCCAGACATTCAACCTCATCGCCTCATTAAACAAGGTATAGGTGCCACTGATCAATGCCTGGCTGGCAATGATCGTTGCTGCGGTTGCCACCACGATGCTCGGAATTAAAAACCATTTCGGCACCAGTCCATAAAAAGGTTCTACGTCGTGCAACGTCTGACCGAGATGCCCTTCTAATAATACCGCTTCCCCGAAATAGCAGAGCAGCAGGGAGATCTTGATCAGTATCCATGCCACCTGGATGTTTTTCCTTCCCACATGTCCCATATCCGCGTACAGCGCTTCGGCCCCGGTTGTACAGAGAAATACGCCGCCCAAGACCCAAAAACCGCCCGGGTAGTCCACCACCAGCCGGTAAGCATATAATGGATTGATGGCCCGCAGCACGGAAGGATCTTTGGTCAAGAAGCTGCCTCCCAGCACGGCGATCATAGAAAACCAGACGACCATGGCCGGTCCGAAAAATTTGCCGATCACCCCGGTTCCTGCCCGCTGCAACAGAAATAAGGTGATGAGAATCCCGATTGCAATGGGTAATATCGGGATGTCAGGCTGCACACTTCTTAAACCTTCTACGGCGGAAGTAACCGAAATAGGCGGGGTAATGAGGCTGTCGGCGATCATGAAACTGGCCCCAATCACCGCAGGCCAAATGAGCCAATTCGCATTTTTCCTGATCAGTGCGTACAGGGAAAATATGCCGCCCTCCCCATTGTTGTCTGCCCGCATGGTAATGAGGACATACTTTAATGTGGTTTGAAAAGTGAGTGTCCAAAATATGGCGGAAGCGCTTCCCAGGATCAATTCCCTGGTGATAACTCCTTTGCCGATTATCGCGCCATAAGTATACAGAGGGGAAGTCCCCAGGTCACCGAACACAATGCCTAAAGCGATCAAAATACCGCCCGAGGTCAATTTTCTGATATTGGGTTCTTTCATGGTTTTGTAAGAATGGCTTATTGTTCGTTTAAATGTACAGAAACCCTTCTGATACGGCCGCGCCGTAATGTTCACCTATCCGGCACCCGCTTCCTGCGAGCAGGACTGTATCCGATCATTTCTTAGGCCGACGAATTCCTTGATAACTCCCCGTAAATTCCCATCAGATTTTGTTCCTGGTTTTATGAAAAATCGGACAAAGTGTTCGCCATCCAATATTGGATAAGTAAAAAAGCGGTTCCTTTAGCTGAGGATGCATCGCCTGTGTAAGTTATTACAACTTGTGAACAAAAATTGACAAAAAACTTTACTTTCATTTTACTTTCTGTAGACGATTCATACCCCAAAAGTTGTCTTGATCCTAATTGCAGCTCAGTGTACGTCAAACCGGTCTGTGGCGGTGCGGTAGGAAGCGTAAATTTTTTTACGAATTGCTGCATCCACGCATAGCCAATGTAACGTGAGCACAAAAAAGTGCATTAAAGCCCACGGCGGAGAAATTACAAAAAAGAGCAAGGAAAGCGAACGTGCTGAACTCACCATTATGCTTGCCGCCTGATTGAAAAATTGTAAATGGCAGTTCTTTTTGCGAATTAAACGCGAATCGCTGCTTTTCATGAAAAAAAGAAAAATAGTAGTCTTATATTATTGGGGAAATGCTATTCCATCCGCAAGCTCTTCACAGGGTTGGCTAATGCTGCTTTGATTGCGTGGAATCCTACCGTCGCCAGTGCGCACAAAAGCACAAACGCTCCCACAAAAAAGAATAGGAGCCAACTAACACTTATCCTGCTGGCATAATTTTGCAGCCATTTGTTCATGAGTACCCATGCCAAAGGCGATGCAACAAAAAATGCAATCAGGATTAGGTTTATAAAGTCTTTCGAGATAAGCTTGATAATATCCGGTATAGATGCGCCCAGAACTTTTCTTACCCCGATCTCTTTTGTGCGGTTGACTGCTGCCAATGCCACCAGGCCCAACAACCCAATACAAGCCAGAAAAATAGAAATGCCTCCGGCCCACGCGACTATACTGCTCCATCTTTGTTCGTCGATATAAAACCGGTTTACGTCCTGGTCCAGAAAACTGTATTTGAGCGGGACGCCGGGCATAGAAACATTCCAGGCTTTTTGTATAGCAGTGAGAGCGGCAGAAGGATTGCCGGCAGCGATGCGGACGTAAAAATACGGATAGCCTTTGTTGCCAGATGTCAGAAAGACCTGGTTTTTAACTCCCTCGCTCAGGGGTCGGTAATTGAAATTTTTTGTCACCCCTACAATGAGCGCCGTATGACCCTGGAAACCCCTTATTTGTTTTCCTACTGCGTTTTGAGCCGTCCATCCAAAGGCCTGCATCATCGTTTCATTGATGATTACCGGCTTTGTCGAATCGTTTCCCTGCCCCGGTCCAAAATTCTTCCCCGCTGCCAAATGCATTCCCAAAACCTTGAGGTAATCAGAATCAATGACATTAATATCTGCGTTTAGACCGTTGTCGGAATATCCCAATAAGTTATTGCCAGCGCCTAAACCAGCAGCAGCGCTGGCGACACCTAGAATAAAAGGGTGGTTTGTGAGCGACTGCTTAAATAAAGGAAAGGTGATATTCGGATCAGTTTCCAAAGCGTCAACGGCAATCACATTTTCCTTGCTGAATCCCGGATCCTTATTGACCATATAGGTGACCTGCTCCAGGATGATAACAGTGGAGATTATCAGCATGATCGACACGGCGAACTGAAAAGTGACCAAGGATTTTGTAAAAATGTTAGTTCCGCCGACCCGGATCTTGTTTTTTAATACATCGAGAGTATTGAAATTCGATAAAACGAAGGCGGGGTAACAACCAGCCAGCAAGCCGGCGATGAGTATCAAAGCCATCAGTAGGAGGGCCATTGTTGGATTAAACAATACGGAGATGTTCAGTTCTTTCCCAGATAACTCATTGAATAAAGGCAAAGCGGAATAGGCCAGGATCAATCCTAAAATACCCGATAAAGCAGCAAGCAGTACGGATTCAGTAAGAAATTGGAAAATGAGCTGCTTTTTCTGACTACCCAATACTTTGCGCACACCCACTTCCCTGCTCCTGGAGGCGGAACGACCAATAGCAAGAGTAGTGAAATTGATACAGGCGATCAGCAGGATCCCGGCTGCGATGGCGAACAACATCCATATAGTCTTTGGGTCAATGACCCCAAAATCTGCGAAGCCCCAGGCATGAAACCAGGTGTCGGTATGGATGGATAATAGTGACTCTAGCTGAAGGTTTACCGGAAGCTCATGTCCCTTCCATTCCATTCCGGCATTTTTCGCACCTGTTATTATATTCGGATCAAAGCTTACCAGAAACTGATCCAATCTCCGGGCGTCGCCGGCCAACCTGCTCCCGGGCGTGAGGAGTAAAAAGGTTTCTGCGGCGATAGGATGCCAGTTGCTCCCGATATAGAACTGGCCTTGTTTGGCAAGAGCAAACCGGTAGTTTCCAAGTACCTCAAAACGAAGGGTGGAATTGGAAGGAATATCTTCGGCAACGCCCGCAACCCGGAATGGCTGGAATGTTGCCCCTATGCTGATTTGAACCGTTCTGCCGACAACGTCGTCAGTCCCGAAAAATTCCCTTGCTTTTGATGCCGTTAACACGACATCGTATTGATCTTTTAAGGCAGAAACAGGATGTCCATATTTTAAAGGGAAAGTGAAAACAGAAAAAAAAGAAGGATCAGCATAGGTAACCGGCGCACGAAAAGTATTTTTCTCCGTGCGGATCAAATTATCTCCCCACGGCAGCTGCACCCGCACAAATTCAGCTACATCAGGAATATCTTTTTTCATCGCTTCACCAATGGTCGCAGCAGACGATCCTGAATAGTCGGTATTCAGCAGACTTTCAGATCCTGCATTCGTAAAGTTCGGTTGTATGTACAACCGGTAAATATTCTTCGCATTTTTATGAAAATGATCAAAGCTGAATGTGTCAGCAGCAAATAATAACAGCAGGCTGACGCAGGCAATACCTACTGATAACCCCAAAACGTTGATAAAAGTAAAGATCTTCTGCTTTTGCATATTGCGAAAAGCGATCCTGAAATATGTCATTATCATAAAATCGAGTTTTAGATAAGTCGGGCGCCCGTTTACCCGGCGGTTTTCGGCCATTCAATTGGTATATCCTCCGTTCTGCTGCTCCTAAAAAATATCATAGGAACGCTTTTCTCAGCACAAAACCTCTCCCCATCGCCGCCTCAGGTATACCTATCCGAAATGGCAAGCCTCCAAGATTATGCCGCGATAAACTTGCATGATTTACAGTCAGATATGATCCTGGAGAATAAGAGGTGTCCCTTTCCGGTACACCAGGTGTTCGCATTAGCACACACTACGAGGCATAGGGATTTATGACGCTATCGCAGATTTCTTTTGATGTAAGAATAACTTTGAGCGATGCTGTCAAACGGCGAGCCGGGGCATTTATCCTGTTCTACAAAAAAGCATTCTAAGCCGGCCTCTTTTTTATGCCGGAAAATTTCCTGGAAATCAATAATCCCGTTGCCCACTTCAGCAAATCCCTGGTCCGGCGTTTTGTCCATATCTTTTAAGTGCCAAAGTGGAAACCTCCCGCGATGTTCAGTAAATAATCTTATGGGATCCAGACCTGCTTTGGTTATCCAATAGATATCCATCTCCATTTTTACGAGATTTTTATCCGTGCCCAATAAAATATCGTAAGGATATAGGTTATCCTGTTTTATAAATTCAAAATTATGGTTATGGTAACACAGCTGTATTCCTGATTTCTTGCACCTTTCTCCGGCGGCATTTAACTGATCGGCCACCTGTTTATAATGATCGAGGGTACCTCGTTCAACCGGTGCTAAAAACGCACAAACCATATATTTCATGCCAAGGGCCGCTGCATCATCGACTGCTTTGTCCCAATCATGCAAGATCGTTCCCCTGACTGGCTGTCCGTTTAGCTGTTCTTCTCCCAGCCGGTAATGACCGCTTGGGATGATGAGGCCATTAGCCTTCAACAATTTTGAAAAAGCCATAGCCTCCATGCCATAAAATTTTTGAGTGCCGGTATACGTAGCCCCTTCTACGGAGTTGTAGCCGATTTTTGCCACTTTCAACAGTGTGTCGGCAGGATCCTTTTGCATCGCTTCTCTCACGGTATACAATTGCAGGCCGATTAAAGATGATCTAAAGCTAAAATCTTTTCTCCCCAGCAAAAGACCGGCGGAAAGAACGGTTGTGGATTTGATAAAAGACCGCCTGGTTGTCATTATGCATATTTTTATCAGTGTGAAATTTGGTTTTTTCAGAAAAATTTTCGCTTTACGGATCGTCTTCTCCCTGTCGGGTGACGCGCGCGGTACTCAGCCTCGGGGCCAAGAGACCGTTGAAGTCCTATTTATACCGGGTGTGCCTGCTATTAGTGTACAGGGTCCTCTTGCTTCAAAAGAAGACCGGCTTCGCCGTTATCTGAGGCGCCGAAAACAGCGGGAGACTTTGTTTTCTTCGTCCAATCCGGATGTAACCCGGCAGCAAACCGGTACAATGGGTGGCAGCGTTTTTTACCGAAATACCTGTCCTTTGCAATTCCGTCCTTTAGTACTTCAGATTTTTAAGGTAATCCATGTTAGCAGAAAGGCAGTCGAATGCAGTACCTGTGTATTCTTCCTGCTCTACAAAAAAATATTTCAGGCCCGCTTTATGAGAATTTTCCAACATTTTCTTTACGTCAAGCCCGCCTTTTCCCAATTCAACACTGTGCTTTTCTTTCATATCCATGTCTTTCAAATGCCAGAGGGGAAAACGGCCGGGGTATTTTTCGAAATAGTCTAAAGGATTATTGCCCGTGATAATTACCCATCCTAAATCCATTTCCATTTTTACCCATTCCGGGTGGGTATTTTCCAGTAAAACATCATATAACACCTTTCCATTGTCTTTTTCAAATTCGGCATCATGATTGTGATAGCCAAATGTGATGTTAGACTTTTTTGCTGTTTCCCCTGCCTTATTAAATATTTCAGCCGTCCGTTTATAATTGTCGATGGTCTGGCCTTTTTCGGGCATCACCGATACGATCAAATATTGTTGTCCCGACTCAACAGCCTGGTCGATGGTTTGTTGCCAGGTATCGTCGTAGTGCACATGGCCACTTCGCAGCGTCATTCCCAGATCGGCGCAAACTTTCTTCATCTCTGCCGGTTTAAAGCCATAATAATATCCTTTATCACTGGCTGCAGATTCAATTTCTTTATAGCCAATGGCAGCTATTTTTTTCAACGTGCCCACATTATCGAGCAACATTTCGTTGCGTACCGTATATAACTGTAAACCCACATCCGTTACTGTTTTACGGTTTGCGGCCCTTACATGGTCCGGTAGTAGGAGTGATCCCACAGCAAGGGCGCCGGTGGCCTGTAGGAAATTGCGTCTTGAGTACATGTCTTTAGTTTTGAAGGATAACCAGTCGATTGATATTTTTCTTCTGCCTCTTCCAATAAAAGGGTCCTTCCCGGGAACCTAATAATACCTTCCGATTGTTTTATCGTTTACAATCGTTGTTTTCAGATTCTGTGGGTCTATCGGTCCCTGTTGGGAATATACGACTTTGCCACCCGGTTCCACGACCATCGTGTAAGGAAGTGCCCCGTTCCAATTGGAATCGACGGCGTCGATGAGCGCATATTTATTGTCGGTATTGAAAATATAGTTCGTATTGGCCGCATGAAGGGACTGCAGCATCCTCAGCACCTTGTCCTTTTTGGAGGGATCGTCGGCGCTGATACTGATGAATTGAAAATCCCTCAAGCGGTACATGCGGTTGATTTCGACCAGTGATGGAAATTCATTGACGCAGGGGCCGCACCAGGTGGCCCAGACATTTATCAGCAGCAACTTGTCTGTATTAGTGCTGATAAGATTTCTGATGCCCGCCGAATCAATGACAGCAAGATTTACGGGATGCGTGGCCCATTCGCTGTCCGCCTGGGCAGTGTGGCTCTCTTTTTCGTGCCATTTTATAGAACACCCAAATACTTTGGTGGTTTTTACCGCCACGTCATTGCCCGCCAGTAGCGCTTCTATTGCATTGCGGGCATCATTGTTTGAGGGCGTGCCGGTAGGTTTTTCCACATCATCGATACGTCCCTGGTACCGGAGAATCCTGCTCTTGTCGAAGATAAAGACGTGGGGGGTAGCCACCGGCCCATAGGCATTTGCCGCGGCTTCTTTGTTGCCGTCAAACAAGTAAGGAAAGTTAAAATGTTTTTCCTGCGCCCGTATTTTCATCTCCTGGTAGGTATCGCCTAAATCAGTATATCCCAGTTCATTCAATTGAACGGATTTGGGATCATTGGGCATAATGGCCACCACGTCCACTCCGCGTGGCCGGTAATCTTTTGTCATCTGAATGATCCGGTCTTCATAGGCCTGGGCCGTAGGGCAGTGATCACAGGTGAAAACAATCACCAGCACTGTTGCCTCCTTAAACGATTGCAGCGAGTACATTTTCCCGTCCACCCCTTCTAAATTAAAGTCCGGCGCGGCGCTCCCTATGGCCAGGGTTTTATGCTCACCGGGACTGCCCCGGTGCAGCCGCGCGAACCCAAGGCAAAATAAGGTGAGGCATAAAAGGGAAACATATTTCATATCATCGAAGGATTTATCTGATGGTTCATTTACGCAGGATAAAAGTCAGCCAATCCCGCAGTACCAGGAATCTGTGCAGGCAGTAAGACGATTTCTCACTTGCTGCTGCAGTGAGCTGTTACTGGTAGCCGGGATTTTGTTTCAAATATACTTTTCCGGTGGCATTTTCAGCGTCGAGTTCAATTTGCGGGACGGCAAAGTATTCATTCACCCCTTTTGTAAACATAGCGGTGTTGTTCACTAAATAAAAGCCTTTCCTGTTTTTTTCAACGCTCACATACGCGTTCAGGGTAGCTGCCATAGACCCGGTGCCATTGTCATACCTGGCGAGGTCAAAAAAGCGATGGCCTTCTATGGCCAGTTCCAGCCTCCGTTCCATTCTGACAGCGTTTCTTGCATAGGCCTGACCCTGGGCGCTAAATGCTCCCATCGGATATTGGCTGACCGCATAATTATCCCCAGGTGTTGTCTGGGGTGAATAGGTGCTGTTGGATGCATTATAAGTGGCGTTCAGGTACACCCATCCCACCGGATTGGCCGCCCTGGCACGAACCATATTTACATAATTTTCGGCGTTATCAAGACTACCCACTTCGATTTCGCATTCGGCCGCCATGAGCAACACGTCGGCATAGCGCATCAGGTTCACGTTATTGGCATCGACTTCGGTAGCGCCCCAAAAAACCGTTTCAGTGGAAGAATAGGTCCCGATTTGGCTTTTGGCATAACTATTCTTCATGGGAACAAAAGGGCCGTCATTGGTCAAATCCCGAATCCAGGTACTGTCCACCGTCCCCCAGTCAAAATACGGCTTTCCGGGCCTGCCCACACTCCAGTCGAGGCGCGGATCCACCGTGCCGGTCCAGGGGGTAGTGGTGGCACTCACCAGTGGCGCATTATTAAAGCTCCCATCCAGTAACGGGAGGCCATTGGCGTCGGTCTTATAGGCCTGAACGAGGTTCCATGAGGGATTGTCAAAGCCACAACAGCCAGGACCATGGTTGTACGGAAAATTCAGTTCGTCCCCCGTATTGCCGTTTCCGCCATTGGTGGATGTCGATGAACCGTCATTGACAGAAGCCTGCACGGCAAACACACTTTCAGGGCTGTTTTTTTGAGCCGGGTTGAAATTGCTTTCGTAATTGGGGTTGAGGGCATATTTAGCGCCGCTGGAAATAGTGCCGTCCGTTATCACCTGGTTAAATAAGGCAAGGGCGCTGTCGTATTTGTGTTGAAAGAGATACGCCTTGGCCAGGAAGGCCATGGCCGCCCATTTATTGACCCTTCCAATATTGGGCTGGGTGCCGGGGAGATTATTCATTGCATAGGCCAGATCGGCATCGATCTTCGGCCAGATATCGATGTAGGTCCCGCTAAAGTTGGGCACATCCAGGTTCCCGTTGGAGTAGGAGATGCTTTCGTCCACATACGGGAAATTGTTCCACATTTTTTTGCCCTCCAGATGATAAAAGCCGCGCAGGAACCTAGCTTCTGCTACATATTCCACCGTATCGGCAGGCGCGATGGTCGGGGAAAGACGAACGGTCCGAATGACATCATTTGAGCGCTGAATACCGTTATACAGCGTGGTCCATTTTTCATCCAGGTAGGCGCTGGTGCCCGCCTGCGCCAGGGACCAGGTCATGATAGGAATGGCATCCGGCTGATCGGAGGGAGTAGAGCCCTTGTAGGCGTCATCGGCCGCTTCATTGCCGTAAACATAGTTAGAAGCGGCACTGCCGTTGCCACAGTTTTGACAGGGATCATCTTCACCCGACAACAACTTGTAGGCCCCAATCAGCAGGCCCTGAACGCCCGCGGAATTGTTCACATTGGAAGCAAGCAGGGAACCCTGCGGCTGCACGTTTAATTTTTTTTGGCAGGCGTAAAAAAGGAGGAACGCTGCTAAGAATACCGAAACCGGAGGCATCCACTTAGATATATTTTTCATATAAATTTTACTTTAAAAAATAAATTAATGCAGTGTGACATTTACACCGATGTTATAGTTCTTTTGATTGTTGGGATATACGCCGCCATCAAGCCCAAACAGCGTGGAACTCCCGGGGTTCAATTCCGGGTCCAGGCCGGTGTATTTGGTGACAGTAAAAAGATTCAACGCCTGCACATAGACCCTCAGCTTATCAAAGTGCAACCGTTTCAGGCCGTCAGAAGCTATATTGTAGCCGATAGTGAGGTTTCTGCAGCGCAGAAAAGAACCGTTTTCCATCGTGTAAGAATTGAAGACCCCCGAATTGCTGAAATTGGCACTTTTTTCAAGCATAGGCACGGTTGTGGAAGAATTGGCCACATGCGCGGTCAGATCGTTGACATTAGTCGGCTGACCGCCGGCATTTACCAGCTTCGCTGCATTCACCGCCACATTCTCACTGATCTGGTTACCAAATGCCTGCGGAAAATCGGTAGAACTCTTCACCTGGTTGAGGACATCATTGCCTACAGAAGCATATAAGAACATATAGAAATCAAAGCCTTTATAGGCGGCCGACAGGTTTAACCCGGAAGTAAATTTGGGATTGGGATTACCAAAGAAGGTCCGGTCATTATCATTGATGACCCCATCATGGTTGACGTCTTCATACTTAAACCGGCCAGGTGCGGCGTCTTGCTGCGTTGGTGATTTATTCACGTCGGCATAGCTCTGAAACAATCCTACTATCTTGTAGCCGAAGAAGGCGCCCAGCGGATGGCCTGGTTCAATCCTGGAATACACAGTCGTGGAACCATTTTGGGTGACGTCAATGTATTTGGTACCAGGAGGAAGACTCACCACCCTGTTCTTATAAGAAGTAAAGGTGCCGGTGATGTCGAACGTAAAATCCTTTTGGATATGCCCGTGATACGTCAGCGCCGCATCAATGCCTGTATTCTGCACATCTCCTGAATTGAGAAAAGGGTCCAGTGCCCCTCCATTAGTTCCGATGGGCTGAGGCACGAAGAGCAATCCGCTGATCAGTTTCTTATAATATTCAATCGTAAAATCGAGTTTACTGTCCAGGATAGATGCGTCGAGGCCGAAATTGGTTAAAATATCCTGTTCCCACGTAGTATTGGGATTGCCATATTGGCTGACATAAAGACCGGCAACGGCGCCGTTGCTGGTACCGTTGATATCATAATAAGACCGGTTGGCGACCTGCCCATACAATGTGTAAGCATTAGTGGGATTGATGTTGCTAATAGATCCTAATTTACCCCAGCCACCGCGCAGTTTAAGCTCATTCAACCACTTTATATTCTTCATAAATGATTCCTGCGAGATGCGCCAGCCTGCCGTAATGGAAGGGAAGTTGCCATATCGCTGCGCCGGCACAAATACAGAAGCGCCGTCCCTGCGAAGGGTGCCACTCAAATAATATTTGTCGGCAAAATTATAATCGACCCTTCCAAATAAGGAGAATATGGCTAATTGATAGGGGGTTTGGATTCCATTATCTCCGACGACATTGGCATTAGTCTCTGTCGACGCCTGGCCAAAATTCAGGGTATATAAATTAGGGCTTACGGTCAGGTTGTTGGGATTTGTAATATAATAGTTTCCCCTGGTGGACTGCACGGCCCTGCCCGCATTGTCGATATATTCGCTTCCAATGAGGGCCGCGATATTATGTTTGCCGATCTGGTTGCCGTATTTTAGGGTATTGGTCCAAACCATGCTGGTGTTCCAACCATAGGTTTCCAAGTAAAAATTGGCATTCGTATTGTTTTCCGCATTTTCGTAGGGCGTCGCAGCAAAGCCGTTATAATAGTCATTGTCGACCGTTCCGCCAATACTCGTATGGGCAGTAAAATGGGGAAGGAAATCAACCTCTGCAAAGGCATTTCCCGAGACCTGGTAGTCATAATTGGTGTTGTTGGCCTGCCCCTGCTGAATGGCTACGGGGTTCCATTGGTTACCGAGTCCCTGGGAAATGGTGCCTGCGTAATTACCTGCGATATCATGTACGGGAATAATATTGGGAATTCCATAAGCAGCGTTGATGGCATTGGTGGAATTGACGCCTGGCGCATTAAAATAGCCAGGATTCGTTTTATACAGGGCGAAGACATTTTCGCCGACACGGACGTGATCGTTCAACAAACTAAATGTGGAGTTGACTCTCAGGGAATACCGCTCCAGGCTGGTTTCAATCAAGGTGCCCTGCTGGTTAAGATAATTAAAGGAAAGGAAGAAAGAGGATTTTCCGGATCCGCCGCTCAAGGAAATATTATGATTCATAATCGGCGCCGACGGTTTGAAAATATCATTGAACCAATTGTTGCCGTTTTGGTCGGCTAAGGTGATGTGGTTGGCATAAAGATTATAGTCCGCCAGGCTCGTATTTGCAGCGCCCTGTGGTGCCCCCGTCGGCGTGATAAAATAAGGGAGCACCGGTGCGCTTCCGTTACCATATTGCGGATCTGAAGGGGTCAGGCCATCATTGAAGAACTGGGCCCATTTGGCCACCCCGGTTTGAGTGGGGGAGGCCATTTTCCAGCTTTTCGCCAATCGCAATTGTGTGCCGTAATAGGCATCATAGGAGAGCTTGACGGCACCGGCGCCTCTCCTGGTGGTAATGATTATTACCCCATTGGATCCCCGCACGCCGTAAATGGCGGCAGCGCCAGCGTCCTTTAATACCTGTATTGATTGAATGTCACTGGGATTGAGATCGTGCATGCTGGCCGGCACACCATCAATGATTACCAGCGGCGCCGTATTACCCGAGGAGGTGATGCCGCGGATTTGTACTACCGATGCGCCGCCCGGTGCGCCCGTCGTAAATACGGTCACCCCCGAAGCCTGCCCTTGCAGTAAGCCTTCCGTGCTGCCCGAAGGGGTTTGTTTCATGTCGGCAACATTGATTACGGCCACCGATCCGGTAATATCCTTGACCCTTTGGGAGGTGTACCCGGTTACCACCACTGCATTAAGAGTCGTGGCCGCCTCGCTCATAGAGATGCTGCCAAGGTCTGTCTTGCCGGCAGCAGAAATCTGAAAGGTCTCAAAACCTACCGCGGTGAGTTCGATAGTGTTGTGATTTCCAGGAGCAGTAATGGTAAAGCTGCCGTCGGGGTTGGTCTGCGTAGCAACGTTGGTACCCCTGACCTGGACGGTTGCACCAACAACCGGTTGCCCGGTGGTTTTATCGATTACTTTCCCCGTGATTGTTTTTTGGGCAACGCCGGTGAACGAAAACAGGAGGAGTACTGCCAGGATGAAATCGATTTTAAAAGAACTGATGTTGTTTTGTAGCATAGCAGTCGTTTTACATGATTTATAATTAGATTTACTATCAAACAAATCTAGATTTGTATAATAGCAAATGCTATTTTCTTACTACATCACCGCTACATCCTGTCATTGTTAAACCCTTCAAACCCCTGTCGATAGTACATCTTGGCTACATCAGCAAAAAAATGATGTTCTTTTCACCGCCGGTAATTTCAGTAACACCATCAAAAAAACTCCGCTGCATTTCCCTCTGGCTGGCCGAAAAACACGGCAGGGCGCCGCATTGAAACCTGAGCAGTAACGGCTGTTGAGTCGTTAGTAAAAATGGTAAGAGGCCATGGTTCCTGCTTCTGGTTTATTTGCTTTTTTTCTTTGATAAAAAAGGGACGATTTGCAAAAAAATTCAGTGCGGCAAATAAAAAAATAGGGAGACAAAGTAGCCGTTAAAGGCCTTGTGTGGCAGTGACGTACTGAATGAAGCCGCTTTGCCTGCCGGATGTATCCATGATGTAGCGGATGACCATGAGTTCCCGACGTTCTACTTTAATTTTGAAGCGAAGAAAAAAGGGACTCCTCCGGTAATGCCTGCCGGGAAGTAAATGGGGACACGTCGTGTGCAGCAATTTTCTTACTGTTTTTTCATAGCGCAACATATGCTGGTCAAAAAAAAGTAATTCTCTCATAATCAAATGATCCGCCTTCTGTTTCTACAGCGGGCGCTCTTTTTTGACAACAGCAGATCTGCTGGTGCAATGGTGCCGCACCTGTTTCCAACGAAAGCCTTTGGATACCTTGAAAAAAGAGCCTGCAATAAATGTATTCCGCACCGTTGAAGGAAAGCGGGCTCTCTTCAATTGTATTTTGGAACAGAATATTGCAACAGGAATTCAAACAGGTTGGCATCCTTTGGAACTCGTAATTTCTTCCTTAACCGGTAGCGGCCAATTTCCACACCCCGCACAGATATTTTCATGTGCTGGGCAATTTCCTTGCTCGATAAATTCATGTGTAAATAGGCGCAAAGCTTTAGCTCGTGCGGCGTTAAGCTGGGGTATGCTTTTTTTATGGACCGCAGAAAATCCAGGTGCACGGCATCGAAGTGAGTGGCAAACATGTCCCACTCTTCTTCCATATGCTCTTCCTCATTCAACACATTGATCAGCTTTTTATAATGTTTCGGAATGGGTTCGGAATTGCCCTCTTTTTTAATGTTCGTTAATCCCTCTTTCACTTTTGAAATGAGGTCTGCCTTCTGCAGTAAATGCATCGAAGCGGAAGCCAGTTCCGTATTCTTGGCCGTCAGTTCCGCCTGCAGTTTTTCATTTTTTAGTGCCACAATTTCTTTTTCAGACCGGTCCAGTTCCAGTTGGTAAACATATCTCAGGTGCTGTTGCTGGGCCTCATGTTTTTCCCGCTGTTTGGCAAACAACTGTTTCAGCTTCTTGAAAAACAGAAAATTAAAGGAAACAAAAAAGATGACATACAACAGGTAAGCCGTCGTCGTACGGTACCAGGGAGACAAGACATCAACGACATAACTGGTCACTTCCGATTCACTGCCCAGGTTATTTTTGGCCTTCACCATGAAAGTATATTCCCCACCCGGCAGATTGGTATAATCTTTTTCAGATTTGCTGGACCAGCTGGACCATTTATCATCAAATCCCTTTAGAAAATAGCTGTACACTACACTGTTCTGGTGCTCATACAATGGCGATGAAAACTCGAAATGCAGGGAATTATGCTTGCTGCTGACTTCGGGCGTAGACTGCTTGTCTTGCACCGCCAACTCATTGACCTGGCCAAAATATCCCCCAAATAATAAACTGTCCGATTTACCGAACGCCTTCACCCCGGTAACCCTCACCTGGATATTGCTCGTATATTTTCTCTTATAATTATCATAGTTGATGTGATAGAATCCCTTTTCTGCACCCACAAATACATTCATCTTGTTGTAGGGATAAATGTATTCAAAGTCAGCAACCATTTTACCGTCTAATTCCGGGAAATAGACGATCTCGGGTTTTTCAGATGAAAAATCAACGACGCCAAGATTTTTGTTTTCGATAAACCAGATATTTCCGGATGAATCTTCTTTCAGGTGCCGGATATTTTTAGCGCCAAAAATATTTTTAAAATATTCACTGAGCGCAAACCGGTCTGTGGAAGCATTGTACTCATAAATTCCCTTTTCGGTGGCCACTACCACCCTGTTTTTTATTTTAAAAAGGTGGTTATTGTAAGCCGAGGGCAAACCGTTGTGATCATTGTAGATTTTTGACTGGGGGTTTTGGACATTGCTGATGTCAATCTTAAATACGCCCCGGTAAGGGTGGGCTATCCAGATGTTATTATAATTGTCAATGGCGATAAACTGGGACAGCTCGTTAAAGCCGGGTAAATAGCCTTCTGAAATAAAATGCCCGTTCTCGTATTTCAAAAGATCCACCCCGATAGAGGTGCCTGCAATGACCAGTGAGGAAGGCAAAATATTGTAATAGGGCAAGAAACTATAGAAAGCCGAGGCGTTGCTTATCGCAATGGCCTGACCATTATCAATTTGAAAGGCGCCGTCGTGGTGTCCGAATAATAGCTTCCCGTTTACCTCGGAGAGCTCCCATGCCGAACCGCTCGTCTGGGGAACGGATTGGAAGTTGCCGTTAATTAGGCTAAGATCCGTTGCACCGTCCAGGGGCACGCGGTACAACCCGTTGGAAGTACCAATATACAGCGAGTGTTGAAATACAAGGGAGGTGTAGCCTTCGCCCTCATTGAGCTTCTCGGGGTAGATATGTTTGATCCCGTTATTAATGGCGATAAAGTCAATCCCATTATCCAACCCCAGCCATAAATTCTGGTGTCCGTCAACAAAAAGATACAGGATGTTATTGATTTGCAGGCCCTCTTTCCTTGAAATGTTCTGAATGACCTCGCCCTTTTTATTAATGATATAACATCCCTGCAGATTTGTTCCTACGGCGAGGAAATCGTTGGAAATGGGAGTGGCCGTCAAAATCCGCTGGTTGACAAATGGATTGATATTCTTAAACTCAAATTTGGATAGTTTACCGCCCGAGAGAATAAAAAATCCTGAATTAATGGTGGTGATAAAGGTGCTGTCCTTTCCGAACGGAGAGGCGCTGGACACCGTGAAGCCTTCTGAGAATTCACTCGTTGCCACAAAGGGTACCCAGAGGCCGTTCTTAAAAAGCAATAATCCCAGCCTGGAATCCTGGGCAATAAGCTGATCATCACTTTTACCTATAAAACGCCATTCATTTTTAGCCGGATATATATTGATGACATTATTGCTGAACTGGAATATTAATTCACGGCTCCGGAAGAAGACATCATTTTTAAAGGCTACCGTTTCCCATATCTCGGAAAAAGTTCTCGCGCTCTCAGGCAACAAAGACCGCAGGGACCTATACGTTAACTTGCCATGTTCATCGGGGGAGAAATACCCGAAATCGTCCTGGCTGCCGACATATATTTTATTATCACTGCCGATCGTTAAGGACCGAACAACGGTCCTATGGGGCAGGGGGTATATTTTCCAGTAGGTGCCGTCGAAAGTGAGCAGCCCCTCATAATTGGCAAAATAAATGATTCCGTTCTTATCCTGGGTGATGCACCGGTTTTGGGTACCGGCATTATAGATGCTCTTGGTGTAATTAATGATGTCCGGAATGCCGATGGTATTCTGACTGACGGCAGTTTGCCCGCCGATAATCAAAGCAATCATTAGGAGGAGTCTCATAATCATTTCTTGTAGTGAAAATAGGAAAATTTCTTAGCATAACCAACGTTCAAAAGCATGATGTATGCATGATGTAGTAGTAGCCAAAAAATATGCCCGCATTTGATTTGTGATGAATTAGTGATGTAGTCCGGAATTGGACATTAGGTTGAATAATGGATAGTTTTACCCATTGTATGGTCATGGCATTTTTCGTTTCGACGGCGATGGCAACCAGTAAAACTTTAAAAATAGGAACAATGAAAAAAATGAATTCAACCGCGCTATGTTTATCTCTTGCCTTATCTCTTTTCAGCCTTTCAACTTCCGCTCAGGATAAAGTGGGCATTTTCGACAGCCACCAGGATATTGGCACCAATGTCAAACAGGGGTCGGCGACTTACATTCCGGCTACCAACCAGTACGTCATCTCGGGATCGGGATATAATGTTTGGGCCGACCACGATGAGTTTCAATTTGTTTACAAGAAAATGAAGGGAGATTTCCTCCTTTATACACGGGCCGAATTCTTAGGCACCTGGGTCAATTACCACCGTAAAGTGGGTTGGATGGTTCGCAAAACTCTCGATGGCAATTCCCCCCATGTAAATGCTGTCGAACATGGCGACGGCCTGACATCGCTTCAGTGGCGACCCACTGCCGGCGCCCAAACCCTGGAACACCGGATGAAAATGACCCACGCCAATATCCTGCAACTGGAACGAAAAGGCAATACGTATATCATGCGGGCCGCTATTTATGGCGAACCTTTCCAGACAGATACATTAACCGGCGTGGACCTGGGCGATGAAGTGTACGTGGGCCTTTTTGTTGGTTCTCATAACGCCGATGTGCTGGAAACCGGTGTATTCAGCAATGTCAGCATTACGGTGCCTTATGCAGGAGAATCCAACCAGCAAACGCCCATGAAACTGGGCAGCAATCTGGAAGTGCTGGAAGTGGCATCCGGCAAACGGGAGACCATCTATAAGGTGCCCTATTCTATACAGGCACCCAATTGGACGCCGGATGGCAAAAACTTGATTTTCAATGATTACAAAGGCTTAATGTACTCTTTTGATCTCCAGACCAATACACCCAGTCCAATCAATACCGGCACCGTCACCAGCAATAACAATGACCACGTGCTTTCTTTTGACGGAAAGATGCTCGGGCTGAGTAATTTTCAAAAGGATTTGGGCGGATCCATCATTTATACGGTCCCCGTCACCGGTGGTACCCCCAAACAAATTACCCCCTGGGGGCCCTCCTATATGCATGGATGGTCACCGGATGGAAAAGACCTTGTATTTTGCGGTGACCGCAACGGGGAGTTCGACGTCTACAAGATTCCCGCCGCAGGGGGAAAAGAAATACGGCTCACCAATGCCAAAGGTCTGGACGACGGACCGGAATACACCCCGGACGGGAAATATATCTACTTCAACTCCGTCCGCTCCGGGTTAATGCAAATATGGCGGATGAAGCCCGATGGCAGTGACCAGGAACAGATCACCAAGGACAGCTTGAATAATTGGTTTGCCCATATTTCACCCGACGGGAAATGGTTTGATTATATTACGTTCCTGCCGGAAGAGACCCCTGCCGGTATTCATCCTCCCTATAAACATGTGTACATCCGGCTCCTGCCTATTGACGGCAACGGTACCCCCAGGGTGCTCGCTTATGTGTATGGCGGCCAGGGATCCATGAATACCCCCAATTGGTCGCCGGATGGGAAAAAAATTGTTTTCGTAAGCAATAGCGACATGGGAACCCAGTGAGAAGGATCGCAACACCCAAAGAATGCTGGGGAGGCGCCGGTATCATACGCGGGCGAACAGATGGATCAACTGGTAAAGGCCAAATTTACAGACCCGGATCTGCAGCCTGGTTTTCCCAACGCCCGTTGTCATACAGCGGGGTCATTAATCCCTAAAATTATTGCGATAAAACCCGCGGAGTCGTGCTAAAAAAAGAAAGATTGAAATCACCATGGTCCAACAGCGGACCCGCGATGATGAATCAGTTTTGGGACAATGCGTTAGTTATGCCGGTTTAAAAGTATCTTTTCAATCCGAATCTGCTTTTGGAGCACGATTAACCGGCCACCTGTTTACAGCATTTCCCGGATGGGCCATTGAACGAGAATACGAAACGATTGACTTTACGATAAATTTTGAACGGTCCTGCATACGTCGATTCATCATCAATATCAAAATAGAAAACAATATGAAGTTTTTTTGCTCGTGTTTCATCAACGTATGTTTATTGCCAGCCGTTTTACTGGCGCAGAACGGTTCCATTAAAGAGGTTCGTTTAAGCCATTTCTTGCTGCAGTCCAGCGAAGTGATTAACGCATCCGGACAGCAATTATCCAACAGCGCTTACCACGATCCATCCTATTGGTTTGCCGTCAGGGTCCCCTGTACGGTTCTGAGCGGCCTTGTACAAAACAACCTGTATCCCGATCCCTATGTCGGGATGAACAATATGTATATCCCCGATGCGTCGGATTCTTTTAATAATGCCTATCACCTGGGTCAATACAGTCACATTCCTAATGAGCCTAATCCCTGGAAAAAGCCTTATTGGTACCGGACCACCTTTGCAATCCCTGTTGCAGACAAGGGCCGCCATTTTCAACTCATCTTCAAGGGGATCAACTACCGGGCAGAGGTATGGCTGAACGGAAAAATGATTGCTGACTCGTCCCAAATGGCCGGCATGTTTGCCCAATACGACCTCGATGTAAGCGCGGGTATCGAGGCCGGCAAAGAAAATGCGCTGGCAGTCAAGATTTATCCCTTGGATTATCCGGGGTTCCCTGCCCACGAACAAAATACAGCATTGGGTGATTTCTATGAAAACGGAGGTCCCACGGGAGATATTGGAAAAAATGTAACGATGCTGAGTTCCGTGGGATGGGACTGGATTCCACCCGTACGCGATCGCAACATGGGGATCTGGCAGCCCGTGTACCTGCGGACTTCCGGCCAAGTGGTTATAAGCAGTCCGCAAGTCATCACCGATTTGCCTTCTTTGCCCGACACCTCCCAGGCCAATATCTCCTTACACCTTCTCTTGTCAAACTACGGCACTAAGGAACAGCGCGGCAAACTGACCATTACCATCAGCCCCGAAAATTTTATGGGTTCCACCATCATTGTCACCAGGGACGTAGTGGTAAAAGGGCTGGACACCCAAAAAATATCCCTGTCGGCGGCCAATACTCCCGCATTCGATATCCGCCGCCCGCATATCTGGTGGCCCAACGGATACGGCCTTCCCAATCTTTACAGGATGCGCATACAATACAGCGATGGACAACAAAAAGAAGATGACACTTCTATCGTCTTTGGGATTCGCACCGTGAGCAGCGCCACCGTAACCGTGGATGGGTGGGTGCGCCGTGATTTTTATGTCAATGGAAAAAGAGTCCACCTCGTAGGTGGGGCGTGGGTACCTGATATGATGCTGAACAGGGACTGCCAGCGATATGATTATGAATTGCGCCTTTGCCGCAATGCCAATGTCAACATGGTGCGCATTTGGGGCGGCGGCCTGGGCGAGACTGACGATTTTTACGAGTTAACGGACCGCTACGGATTGCTGGTATGGCAGGATTTCTGGATTACCGGCGATACAAACGGAGGCTTTAAGGGCTCCTCAGACTGGCCCCTGGAATCCTCGGTCTTCATTAATAATGTCCAAAGTACGATCCTTCGGATCCGCAACCACCCCAGTTTGCTGGTTTGGACGGGCGGAAACGAAGGACATGCACGGGAGGCATTGTATAATGCCATGAGGGATAATGTGGCCACCCTTGATGGAACCAGGCCCTTTATTCCCTGTTCTTCCGGATTTTCAAAGACCCCTGCCGACTGGAAAAAATCCTGGCCGGATGATAAGCCTTCCGGCGTGTATAGCGGCGGCCCCTATTCATGGCAGGATGATGCGCAATATTAT
>Ga0209698_10002294_pt1 | contig 21796 bp, 12 predicted proteins | sample LitLauG_LLR_2012_FD_187203 | JGI IMG/M metagenome (GOLD analysis project Ga0209698, IMG submission 187203) | Freshwater sediment microbial communities from Pennsylvania, USA - Little Laurel Run_MetaG_LLR_2012 (SPAdes) (version 2) | ecosystem: Environmental > Aquatic > Freshwater > Creek >...
CGAAATCGCAACCGTCGCCGTCAAACTGGTGGAGGTCGCCACCGTCACGCTGTTGACCACCACATCAGGGCCGAAACTCACCTGACTTGTCCCTTGGACTAAATGAGTGAATTGTCCTGTGATGGTTACGGACAGGTTCTGTTGGCCCTGCTGGCCGCTGTTGGGGGTCACTATCGTGATCACCGGCATGCCCGCCGCGACCGTAAAGGCATTAGCCAACGACACCGTCTCGGCGCCCGTCACCAGTTGAATGCCCTGGGCTCCCAGAGGCGCATTGGCCGCAATTGATACCGGCACTGTGAGGTTGGTCGCGGTGGCGGCCGTAGGTGCACCCGCCGTGATTCCGCCGCCGCTAAACGTCACGACGGAGGCGGAACTGAAGTGCGTGTACTGACCCGTAATCGTCACCGCAAGGTTGGTCTGGCCCTGCTGGCCGCTGTTGGGGTTCACCAGCGTGATCACCGGCGTGCCTGGAGTCACTGTGAAGCCGTCCGCAAGCGTCACGACTTGCGTCCCGGTCGTGACGGTAACATCTCGAAATCCAAGCGCTGCGCCCGCAGAAATGCTCAACATCGCAGTGACGTGCGCCGGATCGGTAACCGCTACCGAAGTTACTGTAATGCCCACCCCAAAACTGACCTGCGTCGTTCCCTGGACGAACCCGGTATTCTGACCCGTGATCGTGACAGCAAGACCAGCCTGTCCCTGTTGACCAGCGTATGGAACAGCGGCTGTGAGGAGCGGAGTGCCTATTGGCGCCTGAACTGTTACGGTGACATCCGACGTGCTACTCAACTGAGAGTCGTTCGCCGTCAGGCGCAACGTATAACTCCCAGGAATACCAAATGTGGCATCGGTCACTACAGGGAAGAACTGGCCAGCGATGTTCGGAGTAGAGAAGGTTGGACTGCTAAACGTGACTGTTCCAGCAACGCCTAGGGTTGCGTTCGTCGCATTGGTCAAAATCCAGGTGTCGTTGAAGGGGCCGCTAAAACCGATGAGCCGGTCGTTGGCAGAATCGTACCCGGAGCCGTTTACAGGAGTGGGCGGCCCGCCGGTGGGCGCAAGCTGTGTCCAGGTCGGAGTCCCGCTGAGTCCGTTCGCGTTCTTCATGGACCACACATCCGAAAAGTTCGAGCACGACCAAGGACTGACAAGGCAATTACCCCAGCCAAGGCCTATGGTGAGAGTATTGTTAATGGCGTTGTACGCGACCAGGTTCGCCCAGCGTTGTGTTGGTGAAGTAGAGGCGCCATCGTAGGTTAGCTGAATCCAGGCAGCCGGACCGCCCAAACCATTTGCGTTAGTCAATACCCAAGTATCATTGAGGGTCTTTGCAACTAAGGTACCATCGGGCGTGTACGGTATGTAACCGCCAAAACTGATCAACCGATTGGAGCCAGGGTCGTAAGCAACCGACGGATTTGAACGGCCGATGGGCAAGCTTCCTCCAGGAGCAGCGGAAATCCACGTCGGCGCTGTCGACCCGGTTCCATTCGCATTCGTCAGAATCCACGTTTCGTTTGTTTGATAATAGTACGTTCCAGATGTGGCCCAGATGGAGCCTCCGAAGACTATCATCCTGTTCGTCACCGGATCATACGTGAGTCCCACATTGAACCGCGGCACCGGCAAGGCTCCGACAGGTGTAGGTTGAAGCCAGGCAGGTGTTCCGCCTGTGCCGTTCGCGTTGGTCAGAATCCAGACGTCGTTATTAGTTTGAGGGTACGTTGGGCCGACGCCTCCAAAGACGACCAATCGATTGGAGCCCGGGTCGTAGAATGCACCTTGGCTATATCTTGGTGCCGGAGCAGTGCCGGTAGGCTTGAGCTGAGTCCAAGATGAATTATTGCTCAACCCATTTGCTCCCGACAGAACCCAGACATCATTCGAAGGATTATTGGTTGTACCGCCAAACACGATGAGACTATTGGTGGTTGGGTCGAAAAGGACGCTGAATGTACCTTGGACTGGTGATGGTAAGGTCCCTGATGGATTGGACTTAAGCCATATTTGTCCAGCCGTGAGAGGAGCGCTCAGCACACTCCAGCTAGTGCTAAGGAGGCTGCCGAAGGGAAGACCATCATCAGAGACAGTGCCATTCAACGTGGCGCTGCTCGGGAGAGTAATGGTTTGATTGGCCCCGGCGCTTACGATTGGTGGCCGATTCGTAGCTGCACTTACGACAAACCCGCCCGGCAATGAGGCAACTTCCGTCCCTGTCGTCACCGTGACAGTTCGCGGGCCTACCGCCGCGCCGGTGGCCATCGACAGGTTTGCTGTGAGGCTCGTCGTCCCGGCGACGGTCACCGAGTTGACAGTGATACCCGCGCCGAAGCTGGCGGTGGTCGTACCCTGAACCCAGTGAGTGAACTGGCCCGTCAGGTTCACCGACTCGTTCGTCTGACCCTGCTGGCCGCTGTTGGGGTTCACCAGCGTGATGACCGGCGTTCCCGGCGTGACCGTGAAGCCGTTCGGCAGTGACACCAACTCTCCTTCCGTCGTCACCGTCACATCGCGAGTTCCGATCGCCGCGGCTGGATCGATGTTGAGCACGACCGTGGCGTTGGTTGGGGAATTCACCGTTACCGCCGCTACCGTGACCCCGGCGCCGAAACTGGCTGTAGTGGTTCCCTGGACGAAATGCGTGGACTGACCGGTGATCGTCACCGCGAGGCCGCTTTGTCCCTGAATTTCCGAGTTGGGATTTATCGACGACAAGGCCGGGGGAGTCTTACATTTTCCGTATGTACCAGCAGCGAAGATGGCCTGTACTTCTGCCGCGAAAGCGCTCGGTTGAACAGTTCTACTTCATCAATCGTCCCCGTTAAGGCACCATAACCAGGCGGAAGCCCAGGAGCAGAAAACGCCCCAATTTGAAAAGGCAGCGTCCCGCTGTCAATCAACCCGGAGAACGAGGCTGTGTTGTCGAGGACGCCGTTGATGTAGATAGCCAGGCGACCGCTGGAGGCGTCGTAGGTTCCTGTTACAGACGTGAAGGTGTTTGTAGGTATCGACGTGACCGACGCTACTCCTACGTTGACAAACCCACCTGCCCCGCTCGGGAACCCAAAAGCAACGCGACCGTCGGGGTAGAGACCCAACTGATATCCGCCAGGCCTTCCAGCTATAAGGGAGCATCCTTCGGCGAAACCGCACGTCCCCGCGACGTATCCCGCGTATTTGGACGGGCTAACCCAGGCATCTATTGTAATGGCGCTGCGAATGTCAAGATCTGCGGTTGCCGGAGTGCTCACAATTCCTGTGGAGCCGTCAAAGCTAAACGCTTGGCCTACTAAACCGGGGACAAACGTTACCCCCCCTTGCGGCGTTCCGGTGTGGCTCCCACTGATGTCGCTGGCATTTCCGTCACCTGGCCACCACCCGATCATTCCAGGTGGGGGAGGCGTGCAGCCGGCGGGTGCCCCTACTGTAAAGGCATTGCCTAAACTTACTGTTTCACCGAGGGTTGTCAGAGTTACGGTTCGAGCGCCAGTCACTGCAGCCAGGTCAATGTTCAGCACCGCCATCGCACTCGTCGGGGAGTTGACGGTCAGGGACGCCACCGTGATGCCCGCTCCGAAACTTGCTGTTGTTGTGCCTTGGGCAAAGTGCGTGAGCAGACCTGTGATCGTGACGGACAGACCCGCCTGGCCTTGCTGACCAGTGTTGGGATTCACGGAAAGAAGACCCGGCGTACCCAGTATCGAAAAACCATTCACCAGGCTCGCTTGCTGGACCCCAGTCGCCACTGTTACGGTTCGCACTCCAACAGCCGCGCTCGGGTCAACCGTAAGCTGCGCGACGGCGGTCGTCGGGCTGGTGACCGTCACCGGCCCCAATTGGCCGAGCGCAGCGCCGCCCACCGAAATGCCGACACCGAAGTTGGCGGTTGTGGAGCCCTGAACATAATTGGTGTATTGGCCCGTGATGGACACTTGAAGGGTTTGTCCCGGCGCGGCGGAAGACGGAGTAATTGACAGGATCTGTGCCGGCGGATTGATCGTCAGCGCCGCCGGCTTGCCGCTGGCAAAAGCAACGCCATTGGATGTCTGTCCTGAGACGGAGACCAAATATAGCGTTGGAGCCGTGACATTCGGACCCAGCACCTGGAAGGTGATACGGCCGCCGCCGACGGGAATTGATCCATACCCGCTGACCTGTGCTGTCAGCGCTGGCCCCGTCGCGCCGGCAGCCACCTGGAGCGTCACGCTGAGATTGGCCGGTGTAATCGTGCCTGCCGGCATACTGCTGGCGACCAGGGTGAGCACCGTCACCCCAGGCTGGGCGGTCACGGGCGAGGGTGTCGCGGCCAATGTGATGGTCGCGGGGGGCGTTTGCGCTTCCAACGTCAGGGGATTCGGCGCAAGCGCCAGGAAGCCTGCTAATGAGACCCACAACCGCCATCTACGAGGATGCATCTCCCTGCCTCCCTTGTGTCTATGTCGATGAACTTTGACCGTCGTCGAGGCCCCGTTCTATGGCAGAATCCTGGACTGGCGAGGCCAGACCAAGAACAGGACAAATACCGGAAGAATCAGACGGAACGGCTCAGGCTCGGGAACGACCTGGATCAGCGTGAAATCCGTACCCGCCACCAGTGAATTCCCCGACGACGGCAGCAATACCGCCAAGATCGCGTCGGATGAGGCCGTAAACCCTCCACCGCCATCCAATTGAAGGTTCGTGGTGTCCAAGGTCGCCGAGAAGTCGGCTGACGAGAACGTTACCGTGTCCGCGAACTCCAGGCTGAAAGGGCTGAAGAACCCCGGACCGATATCGCCCAACTGGATTGTCTGGCTGGAACCCCCTGACCAAAGGACCAACGAACTGTTCTTGAAGGTCAGCGGCGTCAAAACCGGGAACGTTGGCGGCAAGTCGTTGCCGCCGCTTAGGGGATCTCCGGTCAGATTGCCGACGGTGAAAGTGTTGACGCCCGGACTGCCAGGGGCGGCGGGGATCAGGATATCGAAGGAAAGATATCCAATAGAAACCTGGCCGGCCGGGCACACCGCAGCCGAGAACAGCAGAGCTAAGCTCGCCGCCGTAATGCAGGGAATTCGCACGCGCACCCTCCTTTTGGTCCAGCGAAGAGAGAAGCGAAAGCCTCCACGGCCGGGCTGGCCTCAACGAATAGAGCAAAGCTATCACGCCTTTTCATTTGGGTCAACGCCAAACTCTTATGAATATCTTAGAATTGCAAGGCGGGTTTGATTTATTAGTCCTACTCGTACCAGGACCTTGTGCAGCGCCATTTCTGGGCGATGTCCGGACAGGCGTGCCTATTGGGCGACCTTCTGGCGGCGGTAATCGGCGCCGACGCCGACAGTCGGGGTGATTGCAGACCCCCTGCGGCTGGCGAAAACGGAGGAGCAAAGGATCGCTGGCAATACGAGCAGCAACTCGGTGCCGGGTGTGGGCGCATGCGTCGATCTTGTGGCCGCCACTTCGAGAATGACAGGAGCGAAGCGGAGCAGTTACCGAGACTCCTATCGAGTTTGTCGAGTTTGTCCATGCCCTTGAAACGCTGTTCGCTCCTGCGTCACTATAGCCTGAGGGAGAATTACCGACTATGCGAATTCTCGCAACAGCGGCGGCTCTTGCTTTGCTCCTCGGAATCGTGCTCGCGCGGGCGGAGTATCGTCCTGCTGTGCTGGTTCTTCCACTACAGGCGGGCGCGGGACTTACCCCGTCCGAAGCCGCTATTGGCGTCGGGATCCAGGTTGTGCTGGAAAACATGCTCGCTGCGCAGGGGTCACTGGAGGAAACGTGGGCGGAGGACGCCTATAGCCGGCTGTTCCGTTCGGCCGGCGACTTTCGCCAATGGCTGCGCAACGCGCAACCCACAATGCCATCGCTGGCCCGCGTCCCGGCACGGTACATCGCGCGGGGTATGGTCGGCCGGCAAGCCAATCAGCTCTTCGTGACCCTGGTCGTGCAAGACCGGCAAACGGGGAGAGAGGCCAGGAACCGCATCCAGCCCGACTTTCCGGAACTGAAGAGCCTGCGCCAGACATTGATCGGATTGTTGGGAAGCCTTGGCATCCCGTCCCTGGTCCGCGACGCTTCCGTACTGTGGGATGAGAATCTCAGCGGCGAATGTCTGAATCTGCTGGGCGCCGGAGTGGCCATTGCCGACGCGCAATTCTGGCCTGGCGCCGGAGACATCTCCGTTCCGCAGCCGCTGATCGCCGCCGCCGCAAGCTGCCCCAAATCTTATGTCGCGCAAGCGACGCTGGCATGGCAGCAAACGCAGGCGGATGCCGAGGGGAACGGCGCCGATGCCGGCTCCGCCGCGATGGAGTTGAACGGCAGGGGAGTCAGGGCGCGCGAATGGCTGCTGGAGGCGGCTTTCGGTGTGCTGAAGCCGGACCTGGCGAAGAAGGGCGCCGACGCGATCATGGCCATTCGCGGCCATTCCGCCTTCGATGACGGACGATTTGAGTATTGGATGGGCCGCATCGCGTTTATCCAGAGCGACTTCGACGAGGCGGAGCGGCGGCTCCGCGAATCGATCCGATACTGAGTTGCCGCCCAGCCACATCATGTTCGCTGATCTTAATCGGCACAACGATTCCCCTAAGGCCGGCAGGGTCCCGGGAACATGCCTGATCTAGTTCACGTCGCGTCTGTTCGCTGGCGAAATAGTTGGGCGACATCAGCACCAGAACGCGCGCCGCATCGTGCACCCAATCCTCCGTTCGCGCGTAGAGGTTTTCGCCGGACTGAAGCTGCCAGTAGGCATAAGCGACGTCATAACCCGCCTCGCGCAACTGCCAAGCGATCCAGTCTCCCCAACCCCGATCCTTGCTGCTCAAGCTAAGAAAGACGTCCGGCATTTAGATACAAAGCATTGTACTGGACGAAGCTGGCGAGCAAAAGCCCACAGATGGGCTTTCTCAGGCAGTGGGGCTTCGGGACTTCCACCTGCACCTCCGGGCCGCCAACCGCTACCGCGGCGGTGCGCGGTAACGAAACCGACCTCGTGCATATACCCGCGCTCACCAGCATAATCAATCCACTACGGTCGCCCAGTGTTTTACTGATCAGGCTCTGGATCGTTTACCTAGGGGGTCGAGTAAAGCTTTTTGGGCGGGCAGAGGAACTCAATTCTCAACCGGGGGGTTTCATGAACTTTCGCGATCTGATAGTATCATCACGGGTTGTTCGTAGTTGTTCGAACTACATTTAAGAAGGGGGCGGGGAGGGACTAATGCTAGGATGTCGACAGATTGTCACCCTTTGGCTCGCTCCGTTGTTGGGGTTTGTGACTTGGGGCCAAACTACCTACGGCATCGTGAGCGGCAGAGTGTCGGATAATTCGACCGGAAGACCATTGGCCGGTGCAATTGTTCGTTGTGAGCGTTCCGACGGAGATTCCTACTTCACGGCGAGCCTTTCGGATTCGGCGGGCTTCTTCGTATTGAAGACATTGCCGGCTGGGTCGTACCGGCTGCGACCGTTGCTTAATAATTATCGCGAGGAGCCCTGGACTGAGATTGAGGTTCCTGTAGCCGGACGCGTAGAAGTGGATTTCCGGATGAAATCGATTGGCAGCGACCAAGCCGCGCGATCGATCTATCGCGGCCTGGTGCTCGATAGCGGTGAGATCGTCAACTATTTCGGTGTAGATGCCGGACTGGGTACGGCGGAGATTCGCCCCGCCGTTCCGAAATACGACACGCTGGAAGCCAGCCTCTCCTACGCCATTAAGCCTGAGCTGGTAAACGAGCTGCCGATTTTCGGCCGTGATGTTTACGGCTTGCTGGAAACGGTTCCTGGTGTTACAGCCGATATCCTGACCGCTCGCGGCCTTGGGCTCTCGGTCTCGGGGCAGCGGCCGACCTCCTCCAACTTCCTCTTGGATGGCGTGGAGAATATAGACCCGGTGACCTCGGGGCCTATGATTGTTCCCCAACCCGAGGTGGTGGAGGCCTACCGCGTGTCCACCAATAATTTTTCGGCGGAGTTCGGGCGCACTAGCGGGGTGGTGGCGAACACAGTGACCCGGGCCGGCACTAACCAGTATCACGGTCTGGCTTTTGCCAATTACAACAACGACATTCTGAACGCTAACTCTCTCCGGCTGAACGCCTTAGGAATCTCGCGCCGTCCGCGAAAGGACGGATACTACGGTGCATGGTTGGGCGGACCGGTACCGAAGACCCCGCTCCTGTTTTCGAGCTCGGTCGAATACTTTCGCAGCCGCACGAGAGACGACCCGGTCCCTTATCTCTTCCCTTCGAGCGCGTTCGTGTCGACCCTCAACCCGGGGTCCGAGGCTGCTATGCTCATGTCGAAGTATCCGGTGCCCGCAGGGGCGACGGCAATTGGAAGTACGGTGACTCAGGTGATCGCGAAGCCAATCGCCGAGGATCGGAAGGGCATACTCGAACGGCTCGATTATCAACACGGCAGTAGCCGTTACACAAGCCGGCTGGCATTTTCTTCAGACGACCTGCCCGACTTTATTTACAGCCCCTATCCCGACTTCACCTCGGGTGCCGAAACCAGTGCGACAAACCTTTCGTTCCGTTACATTCGCCAGATTGCCTCATACACCAACGAATTGCGTGCGGCCTGGACGCACAGCAACCTGCAATGGAACCGCGCCCACCCGGAGATTCCCACGCTTTCCACATTTTCCGGTGTGACCCTGCCGGGCAGTCCCGCGGCCTATGATTATCGCGACCGGGGTAACACTGTGGAACTCGGCGATACTGTGGTTACCACCAAGGGCAGTCACGTTATCACCGGGGGCGCCACGGTGTTCTTACGGCGAACGGACCTGCTCCAATCGCTGTTCCGGGACGCGTCTTATACGTTTCAGGATCTCAATTCCTTCGCCTCTGGAACCAATGTCAACGGCACCTTTTCGTTGAGCCGGGCGCGCCCGCCTGGGGCCAACCCGAACGATAACCCGGGCAGCCTGGTGCCCGACTATGAGCATCGGTATGCAAATACCGAGGCATTCGGTTTTATCCAGGACAATTTCAAGTTGGGTTCGAGATTCGGGCTAAGTGCCGGAATTCGCTATGAATATTTCGGCGCCCCGCGAATTGTCAACGGAACGGAAGGTTTCATCAGCCTGGCGCAAGGCAGCGATATAGAACAGAGGCTTGCGGGGGCGCAAATCTCTTATCAGTCTACAGGAGAACCCAGTGTTTACTGGCCGGATCCGAACAATTGGGCGCCGCGCCTGGGATTCACGGCGAATCTGTCGCGCGACGGAAACAGGCTGATTCGCCTTGCATATGGCATCTTCTACGACAGGCCTTTTGAGAATCTTTCGAGGGACACACGAAACAACCTGGCAATTGTCAGCACATACTTTTCTGGGAGCGTGAACTATCTTCAGCCGGCACCGAATGTTGTGCAGAACTTCGCGCCGCCGTTCCTTGCATCGCTGGGTCTTGGTTCCTTTCCGGAGCTTCTGTGGGTGGACAAGGGATTGCGCACTCCGTATTCCCAGAACTATTTTGCCGGCCTTGAGCAAAAGTTCAAAAACTGGAGCCTGGAGGCAAGCTGGATTGGGACCTCGGGACGGAGACTCATTGCTACAGACCTGGTAAACCGTATCTTTAGTCTTCCGGCTTCATTTTTCAATTCCCTTGGCCGGATCAACCCGCTGCTGCCCGATATTCTCTACCGATCGAACTTCGGCTCCTCCACTTACCAGGCGCTCGGCACTACAGCGCGGTATAGCTCTAAGCGAGGAGACTTGTTCACGATCAGCTATACATTTGGAAAATCCTTGGACAACCAGAGCGATCCTCTCGAAGGACAAGCGTTCAGCGTGACCTCGGGCGATACCGATCGGAACACGTTCGCGGCCTTGACGCGGCAGTTTGACAGTCGTGTTGACCGCGGCCCGTCGGATTTCGATCAGCGCCAGAACCTGGTCTTCTATTCCTATTTCAATTCGCCGAGGATCCATGGACGGTTCTCATGGCTGGTTCGCGATTGGCGTTTTTCACAGCTCGCTGCCGTCCGATCGGGCTTTCCCTATACCGTGATCGTGCCTGGTGAAACCAGTTCCTTAATCCATAACCGCCCGGACTTGAACCGGAGCAATCCGGCTTACCAAAACCCCGTGGCCGTTGTCGGGTCTGGAGGCGCGCCCGGCGTTCAATTGCTGGACCCAAGCGCCTTTTCTACTCCTGCTACCGGTGTTTTGGGATCGCTTGGCAGGAACAGCCTGGCGGGACCGGGATTCTGGATCGTAAACGCGTCGCTTGCCAGAACGTTGCTGCTCCACGAGGGCCGTTCCCGGTCCGTGCGGTTACAGGTTCGCGCGGACCTTTTCAATCTGTTCAACCATACCAACCTGAGCAACCCGGTTTCGACCCTGGGAGCGCCCGATTTTGGGGTGGCATATTGGGGGCGCGCTCCCCGGCAAGCCTCCAGTTCGCTCACTAACGGGGGCACACCGCTTACGGAATCCCCGCGCCTGGTTCAACTCCAGTTGAAGCTGCTTTTTTAGTGCACAGCGTGCGGCGGGAGCGGCTCAGGCGGCTGAGGTCCGTGCCGCCAGCGGCGGCGCGATACTGCCGGCAGGCCTCGTCCACCCGCTGCAGCGCCGCCAGTTGGTCGCCAAGTCCGATCAGGGCCTCTTCGTACGTCGGCGCCTCGGCTAACACAGCCTGATAATGCGATATCGCCTCCTGAGTGGCTCGGGTCCGCGCAAGTTCACGGGCCAGGGCCAGGTGCGCCGGAAGAAAACGCGGGTCCGCTGCCACGGTCTTCTGCCAACTGGCTATCGCCTCCGCACTCCGCCCGCGCCGCCTGTAGAGCAGACCCAGATTGTACTGCGCCGTTGAGAGCGTCGGATTAAACTGGAGGGCTTTTAGGTACTGCGTCTCAGCGTCGGCGAATCTGCCAGTGGAAGAAGCCACGGTGCCAAGGGCGTTATGAACTTCGGCCTGCCGGCGCTGGAACTCTTGTGCAAGATCCTGATCGCCGACTGCTTGGGCATTCGAGGCACGCTCCGAAAAGTCCGTCAAGGCCTTCCTGTATTCGTCGCGGGCGCTTTTGTTGTCGCCGAGGTGCTGCAAAAGTAAAGCGAGGTTGTAATCGAGGTAGCCGAACCGCTTTCCGGCGGCGGCCGACTCTTTGATCAACTCCTCATAGGCAGCGCGCGCTTCCCCGTAGTTACCCTTCTCAATCTCGACCAGCGCCAGATTGGTTCGGGGATAGATCCAAAGCTCTTTCTTGCCGCGTCCGACACGATTGTCATCAGCGGTGTTGTTGCCGGGTGTGAACATATCTTCGCCGCATGGCGTCTTGTTGGCGCCGCGAATCGCCTTCTCAAAGGCCGCTTGGGCGCACCCGTATTTGCGTTCCTGCAGATAGGCAATTCCGGTTGCATTCCAATGGTACACGTCGTCAGGGCTCAGCCGGATCGATTCCTGCAGCAGTTTGAGCGCATCGGTTGCTCGATTCGGCTCGGTAAATAACAAGCGCCATGCCTTGAAGAAGTCCGCGCGTGCCAGCCAGAAGTCATCCTGAAGCGAGGGGTCCCCGATCCTGGCAATTCGGTCGGTCTCCTGGTACAACTCGCTGGCGCAACCGCTTAATGCCACCACGTCCAGCTCATCGCCCTGCAAATACAGCTTCATTATGTAGTCAGCCTCCTGGGCGGCTGCTGTCCTGAGACAGGCCCGTGCGTTTTGCTGATCGTTCGCGGAAAGCTTCGAGTAAATCTCGATGGCCCCGTTGGGACCGAGGAGGCTCCGGTCCGCAATAGCCGACAGGAGTGGCGCCAACGCGGGGGAGTGAGGCCCATTCGCGCAGCCGGGTATCACGTCGATTGGAAATGTGGGGCAGCGCGGCGTCTGCTGGCCATCTACCATCGCTGCCAGTAACATCGCGAGCGCGAAGAGAGCCAACTTGCTCCGAGCGCGCATCACTGCACCGCCATGGTGATGGCTGAGCCTGACCGCGCCGTCGAGCTCCCGAGATCCACCAAAAGTTCGGCGGTAACGGCATCACCGTGCACGCCGGCCGGGACTGTGGCATTTACCTGGTATAACTGCGCGAAGCCCGGGGTCAATCCGGAGTAAAGAATGGTTGCCTCCGCGCCACCGACCTGAAAGTGAACCGGGTACACCGTTTGGCTCAAACCAGTAGGGGCGCTGCCGGCCGTAACGGCCGGATTCACCTGGCCAAGCCCCGAGCAATAGACCACCACAATATCCCCAGCCTTGGCCCGGTTGCCGGCGTCGACGATTTGGCCGTTCACGTTGACGATGACACCCTGTCCTTTGCCGCTCTGATCCTTACTGATAATCGCCGGCTGGGCGGCCGCCACCGCTACCTGGACAGGTGTGGACACTGCACCGTTTCTCAATACGACAACCTGCTGCGCTCCCAGGCCGGTGTCATACGGTACGATTACGTTGATCTGCCCCGGGCTGACGAAGAGCAGCGGCATCGGTTTGCCCCCGATCATTACCGAGGTGCCGCCAAGCGACATCGGCAGCGGTATCGTAGCGGCGGCCGTTGTGGCCTCTGAGAGGACCTGCCCGAAAATCGAAACAAAGCTGCCAACGGCAACCGGGGCTCCCGCTTGAAAGCTGATTGCGCTAACCACTCCCGAAGGATTGATCGCCGGGGAAGATATCGTCGTAACACCAATGGTCCCACCAATCTGGCCCACCCCAATAACTGTGGTGGCACCGAACGGCGTTTGCAGCGTTGCGCTCACGGTAATCGTTACCGTTGAAGATTGGGGATTCCGGGGGAGCCAGGTGGCCGAAAAAAGGCCGGTGCCGGGCGCACCGCTGCGGACAAACGAAATGGGAGGATCGCCGTTCGAAAAGGTACCGACCACAGAGGCATTGTCGGCAGGGATGCCGCAGCCGTCCAAAATATTGACGACAACCGCAACCGGGATTCCAGTTGGCACGTTGAAACCAGGCGAAAGGGAGACGAAGATCACCCTCAGGTTGGCGGAACAGATCTGGAGTACGGTGGACACCGAGTCAGTTGCCCCGCTCGCGTCAGACACCGTCGTCGTCATGGTAAAGCTGCCTGTTGAAGTCGGCGTACCAGCCAGGGATACGGTCTGCGGCGTCCCCAAAGTGGTCTGCAAGGCGATTCCGGGCGGCAGAGCTGACGCAGTCCAGGAATAAGGAGCGGTACCGCCCGAAGCGATCAACGAGTAGCTATAAGCAACTCCGATGGATCCCGAAGGCAACTGCGGCGGCGTATTGTTCTTCAGCGGACTCACTGTCTGCGCAGAAAGCCAAGCCAAACTGCCACAAACCAAAATCCCGCGTGTAAGCCACTCGACCACGGCTGGAAGATACCAGAATTATCAATGTAATGCAATCACTGGTTTCCGGCACTGGTGTCCGGCTAACTGCTTGGGCCCAACTGACAAGTCCATTTGGTGCATAGGGTTATAGGGAGATTTGGCTAGCCGCGATTCGAACGGCGGTGTACCCAAAACCCTTTCGGCGGGGGCGACAACGGTGCATGAATCAGGGCCAAGCTTTCTCCCAGTGGCTGAACCTCGTGCCGGATCGCGAGTTTCGCCGGTGCGCCGCGCGGTACGGCGGCGATGTACGACCGAGAGGATTCTCTTGTTTGGACCAGTATCTGTCGATGGCCTTTGCACAACTGACTTATCGCGATGGCCTTCGCGATATAAAAGCATGGCTGCGTTCTCTGAGCGGGTACCGACGGAATAGTGCGTGACGTAACGTCCTCGACGAGATTCTGCCGGAGGCCGCGATCTACGTCATGGACTGCGGCTACATCGACTTCTACATCTTCACGCTCATTCACGCTCAGTTCGGCGATTTTCAATCAAGCAGCACTTGTGAATCAAGGCCTTCCACCGCACAGGATGCGGTAAAGACCCAACTCTGGATAGACGCATCCGCCTGTGTATTGCGATGGGAAGCCAACAGTGCAATACTTAGTTGGTTTCTTATGGGTCGCGCCCGAACACTGGAGCGTGAATCGCGGCACTTTCGATGGCCGGACCTCGTCGTCGCTCTTTGGGCCTTGACTGCATTGGGCAGCCCGGCGCACGCTCAGAACGGCGCTACCAGGAGCCGGGCCTTGATTGTAAATGCGCCCGGTGCGAACTTGCCGGTCGCAACACAAAACGTTAGCAAGATGCGTGATTTCCTGGTAGATCCCAAGGGCGCGGGCCTGAACCCCACGGATGTCCTATTGCTGAACGGCAAAGATGCCTCGAATGCAGCCATCCGCATCGGCGTCAGCGAGACTCTTGCCGGACAGTCAGGAAGCGGGCTCGCGTATCTGTACTTCGCCGGGCATGTAGTCGCAACGTCGGAAGGCGAAGCCTACCTGCAAGCTGCCGATACCGATCTCGCATTGCTTCGTACAACCGGGTACCCGCTCCGCTCGCTCGATCAGATGTTAGGAGCAACCAAGGGCGCCGTTGTACTGCTGATGGATCTAGCTGGGGATTCTATCGACGGGCAGTTCAGTTCGCTGGCTGCCCACGGGTCGGTCGCGGCTGGTCTGATTGCCGCCAACAGTGGGTTCACCGCCGCGCTCTCCACCAAACTGGCCGGCCTTCCGGCCACCGGTCCGCTCACTGCTGGAATGCTCTTCGAAGGCCTCGTCTTGCCCTCGTCTGTAAAGCGAATCGGCACCAATCCGTCGCTTGTCTTGGCTAGCCGGCCTGCCCCTACGCCCCCGTCGAATCCAGGTGGGCTAACCACAATTTCAACCACCCCGGCGCAGCAAACTCCCATCACCGGCTTGCTGGCGGAGGCTGATGGCCTTCGAAGGGCGAAGAAGTGGCAGGAAGCTATCGCGAAATACGATGAGATTCTCGCGAAAGCGCCGGATAATTCCGCAGCGCAGGGAGGCAGGGATGAGGCCAGCCGGAGCCAGCTCGCTGAAGCCAGCGCGCAAGTGGCCGACGCCAAACTCCGGTCGACCTTGAACAGCGCCGCGGCGGACCTGACGGGCGGCCGATACGCGGAAGCCGAGTTACTCTATCGGGATGTTTTGAGGCAGGACGGTGCCAATCGGGTGGCGCAGGATGGCCTGACCGAAGCGATTCTTGGGCAGGCCCGCGCCTTGGTCAAAAAGGAGAGTCCGGACGACGCACTGCGGCTGCTGGCTCAGTTGGATACGCGGAACAAACAAGTCTCCGGCCTTAAAGTCCAGGCGCTTGCGGTGAGAGCCTATCTCGCTGGACTGAGTGCCCTAGGTTCCCGGAATTGGTCGGAAGCCATCCGCGACTTCGGAGCCGCCAACGGTTACGGGCTAAGCGCTAAGCTCTTGGTAACCGCTGGGCTTTACGATGCATTTGATCAAGGCGCAGCCGCTTATGCGAAAGGCGATCTGGAGACCGCATTAACCAAGTACCTATTGGTCAAATCAAAACTTCCAGGTAATCCGGAAGGCGAACTCATCGGCATCCGAAACCAGATCGACAGCGTGCTCCAACAATTGCAGGGTGAAGTCGCTTTCAGGGCCGGGGAGAAGGCGCTCCAAAGCGCCAATCCGGAAGCGGCCCGCCAGAAGTTTTACGAGGCGCTTAGCTTTAAGCACCCCAAGGCGCAATATGAGCTCGACCAAATGCCAAATGCCGACAGCCTCAAGCGAGCACGGCAACGCTTCCAGGATGGAGTAGAGGCAGAGGCGGGTTACCGGTGGGACAAGGCGCGCGATGCCTATGCCGATGCTCTCGTAATTTACCCGGAATACAGCGCTGCGAAATCGGCTCTTAAGCGGGCGGAGCATATCCTCAAAATCATCGGCTGGATGTTTGGACCCAGTTTACTGGTTGGTCTGGCGGGCATAGTCTACTTTCGGAATCGCGAGCGCCGCGCACGCGTTTACTTCAGACTGGGTCTGGATCGCGCCGCCAGCAGGAATTTAGAACGGGTTCTGGATGAGCGCCCAACCCGCTTGTCCGCCCTGGTAGCACTGACCACCGTCTACGACCGTCTGGGCCGCACCGATCTTTCGTTGGAACGATGTGACAGATACCTGCTTCTAAACCGTTACGACCAGAAGGTTTGGCTGTTGCAGGGAGGTATCCATTTTCAGCGGGGGCAACTGGAACAAGCGCTGCACGACTACGAGATCGCGCTCGAGTGCGGCACTGAACTACCTCCGGAGGTTTATGGGCGGATGCTGGAGATTCACCGGAAGACCGGCGGAAACAAACCTATCAAGGTGGAACCATACGAGAAGGCCCTTTTTTCCGAACCCTCGAATCATTGGCTCTGCCTGATAGTAGCCGAGTTTTATCTCCGGATGCAGTTTCGGGACGGGAAAGCGCTAGCCATCTACCGGCAGGCCCTCGAATCCGAGCCCGAGAATGTTGCCATCCGGATGCAGTTAGCGCAAGCTTACCTGGAGGCAAGCGATACTCCAACCGCGATCGCGGAGTTATCTCAGGTGCTGCAACGCCAGCCGGAACATGAACCGGCCCTGTCTATGCTTGTAAAGGCTTGCCGCCAGAGCGGCTCGTACGATCCGGTGTTGCAGGCGCTGGCCACAAACCACGTGCGGCCGCTTTTGGCGCTGCGGATATACGAGGATGTCGCGCAGCTCGATCCTAACTACCGCCGGAAACTGTCCAATCCATACAGGCGAGTTCTGGAGAGCATGCCGAACGGCGCCAAACCCATGGCTTCTGCCGCCGCCCGAGGCACCGCCACGGTGCTAGCAGGCGATCCAGCTTCCCCCGAGCGCTTTCTATTCGAGGCGCACCTGGCGATGGACGGGGACCATCCCGAAGCTGCCGCCGCAGCCCTGGACATGGCCTACCAATCCGGGCCGCAAGTGGAGGAGTTCCGCCGCGAGTTGACACGGGCCTATGGCCGGCTGGTGGCCTCGAGCTCCGAGCGCGCGGTTGATCCGGCCCTGCTCTACCGCGCCGGTGAGCTGCGACGTGCCGGGGGCGACTGGCAAGGCGCTATTTCCGCTATGGAGCGGCTGGTGCACACGCCCGAGTGGAATCAGCGCGCAATTGGCGCTTTAGGCGAAATTCTTGACGTTTTGCTCGCCGAGCAGATTTCCTCCCGCTTCTTCGAAGAGGCCGGGTGGCGCGTCGATCAGCTCGGCTCAACGGCTGATGGCGCGGTGGACATGCGCGTTTACCCGCCAGAGGCAACCAGCGAGAAGCTAAGCCGCCGCTTCCGGGCGAGCACGGTGCGCTGCTATAACGTAGGCCTCTCGGCTGGAGCTATAGAGCGCTTCAAGCAAGATCTTCTGCGGCCCGACGAGCCAAATCGCGAATCGGCCTTTGTGATCGCTCCCGACCGCCCCAGGCCACAGGTCTATGCCGTGATCTACACCTCAGCGACTGAGGAGCCCAGCATCCGAATCGTTCCACTGGAAGTCTCAAGCCTGAAGCAGGCGATGATCGAAGCCAACTGCGGCGAAGTGCTGGAACAAGCCGTGCGTCTCTGGATCGGCCAAAGCGACCTCTTCGACGTGCATAGCCCGGTTCAAGACGCCAGCACCTTCTTCGGGCGGCAGCAGTTTCTCACGCGTCTTACGAACAAGATACTGGAAGGCCACAACTTCGGTGTTTTCGGCCTGAGAAAGGTGGGGAAGACTTCGCTGGTCTACCAACTTCGCGACAACCTGCCCGGGGTCTTGATCGCCTATGTAGATCTCCAGGCCATCTCATCGGGTCGGCACGATGAGATTTACTTCCGCATGATCAGCGCTCTACGGCTTCAGATGAGGATCAAGCATGGGCTTCAGACGCCAAACCTTAAGCTGCTCGATTTCGATGCCGCCGGCCATTATCCGAACGCCGCCACTGATTTTCACGACGATCTCCTGGCTCTGCGCGATGCCATTGAGCGTACCGGGAGGACGGCCCGAATTCTGCTCCTCATGGACGAAATTGAAGTCATGATTCCCTTTGGGGACAACAAGGGTTTCACCGGACACGAGGAATTTTTCCGGCAGCTGCGAGGTTTGTACCAAAACGAACGATTCATCCTCTCGGGCGTGATAGGCGCCGACCCGACGTTGTGCCGAATCGGCCGATGGGGAGACCGCGACAATCCTATCTTTCAGTATTATGACGAGTTGTTCTTGACGTTTCTCGATCGCAGGGAGTGCTGCGATATGGCCGAAGGGATAGGCCGGATGATGAGCATCACTTTCGAGTCTGCCGCCCTTGACCTGGTCTTTGAACAGTCGGGTGGCCACCCGTACGTAGCGCGCCAATTGTGTAGCTGCATCACCAGCCGGTATCGCGAACGGCCTCTGCATGTTGACGAATCCGCGGTGCGCGACGGAATGCAGGACTACGTGGTACGGCGGCCCGATTACTTCCAGGGGATCTTTCGAAGTTACGCAGGCGAGACGGGCCGGGCACTGCTGGTGCATCTGGCCAAATCGGAAGATAACGAACTGACCCGCGACCGCATCATCAGCCTGATGCAGGGCGATGTCCCAGCCGATCCGGCTGTGATTGATCAAGCTCTTCAGAATCTCGAGCTTTTCAACCTGGTGGCTCGCGACAGGGATGTTTATCGAATGAAAATCTTGTTGATGCGGTTTTGGGTTCGACGTTCACTATTAGGTATGAAGTAGGAGAGCTCATGTCATATCAGGTTCTTAGAGTGGTACTCGCGTCGCCAACCGACGTGCAAGCCGAGCGCGATCGTGTACCCATGGTCATTGAGGAGGTGAACCGCAACGTAGCGCACGACCACGGGTTGCATCTTGAACTCTACCGGTGGGAAACGGATGCCTTCCCCAGCTTTAATATGGCAGGCCCGCAGGGTGCGATCGACAAGGTTCTGGAAATTGATTCCTGCCATCTGTTGATCGGCGTTTTTTGGAAGCGGCTTGGCACCTGCACGGCGGACGGCGATACCGGGACCGTGCACGAAGTTAAAGCAGCTTACAAGTCATGGCTTGAGAAGCGCACACCTCAGATGATGCTCTATTTCGGGCAGAAGGCGTCACCTCCACCGCAGAAACTCGAGGAAACTGAACAGCTAAGCGAGCTTTTGAAATTCCGTCAAAGCCTGGCTCATGACGGGCTGTATTGGCTGTACGGCGATGAGGGCGAGTTTGAGAAACTTCTTCGGAACCATCTGATCGCTTTTGTGCGAGCCCAAGGTAAAACGTCCAGTCAACCGCGGCCGGAGCCGGGCGCGACTGCTTCGAGCGCAAAGCCTCCCTACAATTTCACCCTTCCAGCGTCGTCAACCATGTTCAAAGGCCGAAAGCAGGAGAAATCGGAAATTCTGGAACGGATCAGCGCCGGAGCGTCATATGCGATTGTGGGTGGAACGAGAATTGGCAAGACAAGCCTTCTGTTTGAACTCAAGAATGCCTTGCTCAAAAAACTTGACGGGGAAAACGGGTATGTGGTGGGCCCGGTATTTCTCAGCACCCAGGAATTTCCGAAACTGAGCCAGGCGGCGATTTACCAGCAGATCATCCGGGAATTCGAACAAAGCGTATGGGAGCAGAAGTTCCCCGGCAAACCGTTTGACAGGGGGCGGCTATTCGATCCCGATTTGAAAGAAGAGCAGGCCTTTCCGCGCTTCCGGGAGGTGCTCAAATCGATGGTGAAAGCCTTTTCGTCCCGTCTGAAGGTGGCGATCATCATCGATGAGATTGATGAGCTGCAGCGCTATGACTGGTCACGCGTAATGTTCCAGAACCTTCGCCATCTGGTGAGCGCTTCCGAAGTCAGTGAGTACGTCTCAATCATCATCGCCGGGACGTTGAAGATCAAAGAGCTTTACAAAGTTGCCGGTTCTCCCTTTCTGAACGTCATTGCAGGCGCTAAGACTCTGGGGTTGCTTGCCGAACCGGAAGCGCTGGATCTGATTGACGAGCCCACGGGCCACCGGCTCCCGCGCCCGATCGCCGAATATGTGTTGCGGCAGACCGGAGGGCACCCGTTTCTGATTCAGTACATCATGGGTAACCTCTGGTGGAATTTTCGCGCTCGGTTCGAGTCCGTCACGGAGGAGAACGTGAACGAAGTAGTCCGGCTGTTCATGAGAGAGCGGAACGACTTCGCACAGTGGTCCGAGGCCTTCGACGAGCACGCCAAGGCCGCGTACCGGTTCATCGCATCACGTGGCAAGGCGGAGCGCTACGAAATTGTGGATTTGCTAGGAAGCAACGATCCCATGATGGCCGATAACGCCATTGACGCTTTACTGCACGTTGGCGTGGTCCGGGAGGTGCGCGAAAACGAGTCCAGCACTTACGTTGTCGGCGCGGAAATGTTTCGAAACTGGCTCTTTCAGGGAGTCGGGCGTCAGAAGGCCCCGTCCCTGAGCGTCGCCAAAGCCACCTAGAATCGGTAACTTAGACTTTGGGTCCTGATTACTCGCCACCATCTTGTTTCTCTTCGCACTGCATCCCGCGCGCGGCGCGGCTGGCCAGGACGCGAAGCGAAAGGTGGCCGCGCCGTTCGTCCTGGTTGATACCAGCGGGTCCATTCTAAGCTAATACACCCTTTCCGCGTGCGGCATCCGGCTCGATGCTCTCCCGAACCCGATTAGCAAGCGACTCCCGCGCTATCCCCTGATCCCGGCCACGCTCCTGGGCAGATTGGCCGTCAGCCGTGCCGCTCGCGGCAGAGAGCTAGGGAGACTTCTCTTAACTTCTCTTGATAGACGCTTTGCACCGGAGCCGGCGAAACACCGCAGAAGTTGGTTCGATGGGCTAGTCGCCGACGCTTTGGATGACGCCGCCCGTTCCTCCTATCTGCACCATGAGTTCATGCCGTTGCTTGATCACCCCAACCGGCTGTTCCTTGGCCATGGCCACTATTGAAAAGGCTTTCCAGCCGAAATGAGACTCGCTCGTTCTTCTTAGAGTGACGCCCTGTTAGCGCCGGAATAAAACGGCACCACTTTGGCCGGTTTTGGTGCTGCCAAAAGCGGCGATGAGGGCCGGCGGGCACACGCCGGCGCCAGCCGCCGGACACCGGCAACCAAGGGGTCGGTGATTTTTCCACGCCGAGGGTGTCAGGCCATTGACGATCCTCCCGCGCCGTCAGCAGGAGCAGGGACTGTGGAAGATCTACCGCGTCCTCGCCAATGGGTTTCTACCCGTAGCGCGGCGCCACTGGCGCCGGCCAACACCGGCTGAAATGGCGCCGTTTCTCGCCGGCCCTAACAACGCCCTGAGCGCTAAGGCGAGATCGGCTTGACAGAACCAAACTGAAGCCTGCATGACAGCTAGCGAAAGCTGATTCCAGTTCCGTCATCAGCTATCATCGCTACCAGGGAATCGCTCCTACGCGCGCAGTTGGCAAGGGCGGCTGCGGCCGAAGTGGAGCTTGCTGCTGGCGAGGGATGCTGGCGATGTAGTCGGCGCCGAATGCGCGAGGGGCATATGCTTTGGAGATGGCGTCGGCCACCACATCCGATCCACACTGCCGGATCAGTTCCAACAGTTCGTTGAGTTGGCGCGGCAGCACACGGTCACTGTCGGCCAAGCCACGCAAGCTAACCAGTGACCACTTCAGGGTAGCAGACGCCAGAAATCGAGGGGCGTTGTTGCGCCTGCGAGCGACCGCCCGGTTGGGAGGTTTTAGTAGGGTATCGTGTGAGGCCCCGGGGGCCTTAATAGCACCCTTGACATCTAAAGCATAGGGAGCTATACTGGATTCATGGCTACCTCAATCTCAGAAAACGCGACGTTCCTTCGAGTCGTCGTTCGCAAGGATTTTTTGAAGACTATTCAAGATTACCGCTTCGCAAACCGGTTTAATTCCCTCTCTGACGCGATCCGGGCCCTAATTGGCCACGGACTCCTCGCTGAGGGATTTGTGAAGCCGGACGAGGGGGTTACC
>Ga0209698_10002295_pt1 | contig 21792 bp, 18 predicted proteins | sample LitLauG_LLR_2012_FD_187203 | JGI IMG/M metagenome (GOLD analysis project Ga0209698, IMG submission 187203) | Freshwater sediment microbial communities from Pennsylvania, USA - Little Laurel Run_MetaG_LLR_2012 (SPAdes) (version 2) | ecosystem: Environmental > Aquatic > Freshwater > Creek >...
GACGGCGGCGAAGGCGCAGACGAGCAGCGCCGCAAAGATGGAAAGGTTCCTCATACTACAAGTATTTGCTGGGGAAATGCCCGCACCTAGGGAATTCGAGAGGAAGGGATTACGGAAGTACCGGAGGGGCGGGTGATCCACTGTTTCTTCTTGTCGGGACGCACCACGACTGAGGGTGCCCCACTCTTGCGTTCTTTGCAAGGGTGGGAACCACGGACCTATACCTCTTAGAATTTTAGCTGGGGAGTTGAGGTCCGTGCCGCCCACCCGGCAGGAGGCTTTGAAAGGGCACGGCTTAAAGCCGTGCCGTAAGGACACCATGAAACTCGCGGGCTTTAGCCCCTGAGGGACGGCGGCGGGTCCGTCATCCGCCTTCGCTACGAACGCCTACTCTCAAACCAAGCTCCCCAAGAGCGCACAGGGTCCGAGGTTCCCACCCTTGCAGACAACGCAAGGATGGGCCATCGCCGTGTCGCACTGCCGAAGGCCGCGCTTGCTAAGCATGTGTTTCTCTGGGCTCCCACGAATCAAGTGATTCGTATGAATATTGACCGCCTTTGAAGAAGGTCGTGTAGATAAATTTCAGCCTGACGTTGAGATGCGAGAAGAACGTTTGTTTGTCCTCTCCGAAGGCCCTTAACAATCCTGACCCAAACTCGGGATCTCCGTATAGGCGATCAAAGAGGCGGACTACCCGATGACCGAAGAAGCGACCGAAGTCGGGCCAAATTCTGACGGATTCACCCTTTTCATAAAGTTGAGCGACCTTCAGGCACATCAACATTTGCGTCTGGATGTAAGCGTCAGTGATACTGTCGCCCGTTAATTGGGTGATTTTCACAACCTCAGGCTCGGCAAGCTCTTGCCGAAAGAAATCGTGTATTTTGGTTGCCTCCCGTCCGAAGGCCTCCGAATGGAAGAAGTAGGGAACATCAAACGGATAGCTGAAGATTGCACGTCCTGATTGGTAATACCACTCTAGCTTGGAATTGAGTAGTTTCTCAAAAATTCCCCACGACTCCCACCGCAGCGCCATGACCGATGCCGTCATGTACAAGAAACCACCCTGTACATGTGGTATCGACCGCACAGCTGGATATCCTGACAGACGCTCGGTCTTGACTAACACTGATTCAAGGAAGCGCTTGAATCTTCCGAATACCTCAACGCTATCAGATCGGGCCATGGCCAGCACCAGAGCGGTTGCCAATGGCTGCAGGGCAATAAGCTTCTTGGAGGCGGCAACTGCTTCCTGGGGCTTATCCCCGTATTCCTCATATATCTTATTCCACGCGATCTCAAATTCGCGCTGAGCTTCGTCAAACTGCAGATCAACCCGTTTCCATCCACCGCGAGCCAGCAGCCGCGAAACCCTCGCGAACTTGATAGAAAGTTCCACCGTCATTTGGTCTCCAGTCGCAAAGCGAGATGACACGTCCGGCTCAGCTTCGGAAAGCACTCAACATCTTGCCCGTTACTTCCAAGACCTCGCTGGCCGACTGAATTCTCTTAGAACGGTCCTCCACAACCATGCGTGCTAGCAAGTCATCGCGGATGACTTTGAGCCTCTCGTCTTTTGCGAATTCTTCGTCTTTGAACGCCTTCGACAACTCCTCACGATAGAGATATCGAGAAGTGATCATGAAGAGCAAAAGCTTTCCAAGGGCATATACATCCGAAGACTCGTCAACTTCAGTGACTCCACCTCTTTCCTGTTCAGGAGCCATGAAGAACCTAGCCCCAACGGTTTCGCCGTACTCAGTGAGGCGCTCACTTTCTTCTGTTTCCTTTAGAAAGCATATCCCAAAATCCGAAACCATCGGTTCCTTTAATGATTCGTCGAGAAAGAGTACATTCGCGGGTTTAATGTCTCTGTGAATCGCGCCGAGCTCATGTGCCGCTCTAATACCGGTCACGATTCCAAGGAATGTCTCTAGACAGAATTCGGTTCGGAGGTTGTAAAGCGGATACCGATCATCCAGCGAACAGACCGCTACGGGCATCGCGATGTATCCTCTGACCGCATCTTCGGAACCCGATATTTGTTCCAAGTTATGATCGAGCACCGGGATGATGTTTGGAGCATGAGCGGCTGAGAGTTGGACGTGTATTTTTAGCTCTTGAATGAACCTAGCTCTCTTCTTTGGTCTAGACAGACCAATCAACTTAACCGCGGCAACTGTATTCTCGTCGCGCGTGGCTCGGAAAACGGAGGCTTGGCCGCCTCTCCCGAGCGGGCGGTCTAGCTTCCATGGACCTATTGTCTTGGGAACCACTGAGATACCTCCGACCCGCAACTGAGATCCTTGGCGATTTCCGGGTCCTCGCGAGGAGCACATTGTACCGGATGCTTTGGGAGGCCAGGAGCGATCGTATCAAAACCGCAACAATATCCTCAGACCCTCGTTATCTTCATAAAACTCGATGCTCACCTCTTTTGGGGCACAAACATGTCCCCTTCCCCCAGCCCGCACCTCTGCACCATCTGGTAGCAGTAATAAAAATGCGCAGCGTGCTCGTTACGCGAATCCGTACCGAAGGTGAATTTCAGGCCAGCTCGTTTGGCTCGGGTGATGAAATTCTCGTCGGGGACGTGCGCTACCTCGTTGATCTCGATGGCGATCTTGCGGGCGCGGGCCAGGTCGATGATGCGGTCGACGCGCTGCGGCGTCCAGAGCTGCGCGTACTGGCGCGCGATGGGCACCGGCAGAAACGTGGGCCAGGCGAAGATGTCGATGGGCTCGCTGGTCAGCATCTGCTCGATGAAGGGCATGTAGCGAGTCATGAATTCTTCGGCGTCGTCGACCATGGTGTCGATTTGCCAGATCGCGAGCCAGGTGCCGTCGGGCTTCGGCAGCGTGAGGGCGTCCATGAGGATGTAGTCGAGCTGGTCGAGGGCGGGCTTCGAGAAACTTTTCGACCATCCGGCATACACGGGTTGCAGGCCGACGCGCACCGGGTACTTGCGCAGGCCGTCGATGTATTTCTTGAGGTCGGCGTCGGTGTTGATGGGGTATCCGGGGCCGGGGTGCTCGACGATGCCGATCTGGACTCCGCGCTCTTTGCCGAGTTGGAGGGCCTGTTCGATCGAGAGTGTGTTGCTCAGATGAACGTGATAGTCGGTGACCGCAAAGGCGGGCTTAGGGGCGGCGGTGGCTTCGAGATTTGTCAAAGCAAGAGCGCTAGAGAGGCGCGGTGCTCCGGCAACCGTGGCTCCAGCTGCGAGTGAGGTCTCCAGGAAAGTTCTGCGCGAATAGGGATGGGGCACGATTGGTCTCCAGTAGACCTCGAAGGATAAAGACCGGAGGGCGGGGCATCAGTGACCAGCATCACCGGGTGCCCCACCTCTGGCCGATTTTGCCAGAGGTGGGGATTTCCGCCTGCCAGCACGAGGGTTTTCCACAGCGCCACAATGTTCATCCAACCTTGACTTCAGATTTCAAACCTTCCATACTCGTGTTGGGACGCAGAAGATCTGAAGTGTGGCCGCTAAGTCGTTGCGTATCAAGATTTTACTCGCAAATGACTGAGCCCCATAGATTTCCCGGAGATTTCCCGCTAACGCGATGATTCCAGTAGACCGGGGGAGGGGGGGCTACCCCAGCGAAAGCCCGCTCTCCCAAAAAAGGAAAACCGAAGCAGCCGTTTGCGTTTTCGATTCTTAACTGTTTTACGAGCTGCGCCAGAGTTTCTTGCGGATCCGAATGAAGCGCGGCCCCTTCAGATCAGGAATGAAGGTCCAAGGTAAAACCACCGATGCGGAAGTAAGCCGAGCTTCCCGTTGTGCCGATTCGCACGACCACCTGACTCAGATAGCGCGTGTGTACCGGATGGTTGGTGGAACATATCCGCGGCACAGCCCAGCCGGCTCCGGCCAGAGTCACGATCCATAGCACGATTGCGGTCACTCTGGCGGCGATGCCGAATCTTTCTTCGACCACCGCCGTACGCGCGCAGATGTCGCCGATTCGCTGCCGAGCCTCGGAGCAAGCTGCCACGGCAGTTCCCACCAGATAGAAGGCCAAGCCGTCGACGATGCGCAGAAGATTCCGCAATGCGCAAGCGGCCAAGGCGCCACGTTGCGTCGTTCGCACCACTCGGATTCCCACCAAAACCTTGCCCAGTGTGGCGCCACACGCCGCCTCCAGCAGCCAGCCGTACAGGAAAAGTATGGCGCTGTTGAGCGCTATGGCAATCACCAGCGAAGCTGTGGTGAGCTGCAGTTCAGCCCCGTCGAACGTGCCCCAGCGCATAAAGGCCCATGCATCCACGATGGCGAACAATCCGAAGAGCAGGGCGATATCCAGCGCAAAGGCCATGAACCGGTCACCGAGTCTGGCGAAACGGTACCGGCTGCCGGCGCGGACAGGGCCGGCCGCGGAGGCCGTGCGGGCGACAGCGGGTGCGGTCTCCGCCAATCCGCACTCTTCCAGCAGATGCTGGCCGGAAGGAATAGCGCCGCCGCAGCGCTTGCACTGCTTGGAGTGCGAACTTATCTGGCTATGGCAATGCGGACATTGCATACTCGGCGAAGGCCCTCACACCGTCAGTTCATCAAGAATACGCCCGCATGGGCGGGCCCTTGGATGACGGAAGGACAGCGGTCAGGCGGCCATTGTCCGTTGGTGCGGAGGTGAGTTGCCGGTGATGATTGATGCTCAGGGCGGGCGCTATCCTTACCACACAGGATCACGGTGAAAATCAAAATCCCACCCTGTCCTCCGAAAAACCGGAGGACAGCGGTGGGGCACCCTGGGATCCCTTACTGGGCGGGCGTTTGGGGAGCGGCCGGAGCGGGGGCTTCGGCGGTCACTTCCGGGGTGATGGGGTTGATCTTCACCGTGGAGAGGATCTGCTCCAGGCGGTTGAAGACTTTGTCGCGATCGACATGCTTGACCAGGCCTTCGGCCGAGGCATCAGTCGTAACATTGAGCGCGAACTCGTAGCAGGCTCCATTCTGATAAACATGGAAGTACTTGGAGTCGCTCTGGCGCGTGCCTTCACCGGTGACGGCTTCAGTGGCGCGGAGTTCCATGTCGCCGAGCATCAGCTTGGAGTTCGACGTGGGCTCTGACGTCGAAGACTTCGGCTGCTCGGTGCTGGCCATCGACTTCGCTGCATCCGGCTGCGTGTCAGTCTTCATTGCGGGTGCGGAGTCCTGCTTCGCAGCATCCGTCTTCGCAACTTCGGTCGAGGCGGGCGCGATCTCAGACTGGGCTGCTGGCTTCGACTGCGGCACGGCGAAATCATTGCATTGATCGGCGGTGATGGTCTTGTGGACGCTCACGTTGAAGAATGCGGACGAAAAGTCGGTGTTGATGAAGCCGGTCTCGGGGAGTTCGACCGCGGCGAGCGCGACCCCACCGGGCTGAACGAAATTCATCGGGACAGGATTGGTCTGAATCAGTTCAGACGCGGCGTCTCCAGTCTCGATGGCGTAGCGGCGTGGGTACTCAAACGTTATGCCGTAGGTTTTGTCGGTGTAGTTCACGGTCGCTGGTTTCTTATGAACTACCGGCTTCTTCGCAACCGGCTTGCTCTCCGCCTGCATGGTGGGTGCGGGCATGGTTTGCACTTGCGGCTGCGGTTGCGTCACCGGGATCTGGTTGTTGGAGCTTACGGGTTTTGGTTTGTCGCTGGAACAGCCAACCGTTACTGAGCACATGATCAGTACGGCAGCGAAGACCAGGGCGCTGGCGTTCTTGCCCCAGGTCAGAAGACGATTCTCTGTGTTGCTGGCTACGTTGATGCGGGTCATGGTGGTTGCCTCCTGCCGACTAGCGGCACACTCAAGGAATGCACGAGAGGTGCCTTCGGAGCGGGTGTTGATTTGACGAGGGTTACGGGGAAGAGAAGGCGTTAGAGATGTGACGCGAGAACACGTTGTGGGTGCGGGCACACGGGATCGAAAATTCGACCCCGTTCGGACCGGCTTTCTCGCGCAAAAGACACGCGAGAAACGGCCGCAACCCGAGAACGTCAAAATCTAAAGTCAAAATCCCCCACCCTGTCCTCCAAAAACCGAGGACAAGGGTGGGGCACCCTCAGGAGTTTTGGCGGAGAATCCGCACTACTTCCTGGATGTCGTTTTCTTGAAATAAGCGGATGGCGGCGATGCCGGAGGCGCCCGCCTCCAGGCACGATTTCGCGTTCTCTAACGAGAGTCCGCCCAGGGCCAGGACGGCAATCTTCACCTTGCAGGCTTCGCGGAGTTGAGTCAGTCCTGCGGGTTGCGTATTGGGCGCAGCTTTTTTCTCGAAGACTGGGGCGAAGACTGCGAAAGCGGCGCCGTTGGCTTCGGCTTTCCTCACTTCTCCTGGCGAGTGACAGGAGACTCCTATCAGCGGTTCCCTTGGCGAGACGCGGGCGGGGGCGCCCGCGCCACACTGCTGCCAGATGGTGACGACTGCTTGAGGCGTGATGTCATCAGAGCGGAGGTGGACGCCGTCGGCTCCGCTGGCGAGCGCGACGTCGGTGCGGGAGTTGATCAGCAAGGCAGTTCTCAGTTCTCTGTTCTCACTTCTCAGTTGCCTGAGGACCTCGACCGCTGCCCGGGCCAACACTTCCAGTTCACGGGTGGGTAAATCGTTTTCGCGGAGTTGGATGTAGTCGACTCCGGCGCGGGCGGCTTCGGAGATCTTGTCGAGGAGACGGCGACGGCGGGTGGGTTCGTCTCCGGCGAGGGCGGTGCGGTCGGTGATGTAGTAGAGGACGCAGCGATCAGACATGTGCACGGGGGCTGAAGCCCCGTCTATTTTGGCACGCATGACGCGGCGCTAAAGCGCCGCTCTTCCACGGCCCTGGACGCCTTCACCGCGCTGAACGACATTACATGTCCGCTACGGTCTGGTCCTCGCGATCTCGGGCAAGACTTCGCCTTTCTTCTTTGGAGTGTCGCCGAGGTGGTATTTCGTCAGGCCGTCGCGAAGGAACTCGAAGGCTTCTTCGGGATTATCGACAATCTTGAACAGGTCGACATCCTGCGGGGAAACTGTGCCGGCGTCGACGAAGGCCTGGAAGTTGATGATCTTGTTCCAGTATTCGCTGCCGTAGATGATGACCAGAATCTTCTTCGCCAATTTCTCCGTCTGGGCCAGCGTAAGGATCTCGAAGAGTTCGTCCATGGTGCCAAAGCCGCCGGGGAAGATGACGAGTCCTTTGGCCAGATAGGCGAACCAGAACTTGCGCATGAAGAAATAGTGGAACTGGAAGTTGAGCGACGGCGTGATGAACTGGTTCGGGTACTGCTCGAACGGGAGCTGGATGTTCAGGCCGATGCTTTTGCCTCCCGCTTCTTGGGCTCCGAGGTTGGCAGCTTCCATTATGCCGGGCCCTCCGCCGGTAGTGACGACGAAACGATGGCGGCGGGCGGGGATGGTGATCGACCATTTGGTCAGCATGTGCGCGAGCTTGCGCGCGTCTTCGTAATAACGGGCCATATCGACGACGGCTTGGGCACGCTTCAGATCCCGTTCCAGCTGATCGGCGGACGCGCCGGCATGGTTCTGTCCCACGGCGGCCAGGTTTTCGCTGGCGTCCCTGTGTCCCTGGAAGCGGGCGGAGCCGAAGAAGACAACGGTGTCCTGGATTTGCTCGCGGCGGAAGCGGGCCAGGGGTTCCTGGTATTCCGCCAGCATGCGCAGGATGCGGCCGTCAGGGCTATTCAGGAATGGTTCGTTTTCGTAGGCAACGGGTGCGGATTTGAGATGGTCGGTCATTGCTAGCTCGAAATTGAAATCGGGGCCCCAGACAACGGCTTGCGGATTTACAGGTGGATTCTGTCGCCCCTAACGGGGCCGCTCAATTTTTCTTTATCCTCACCCACCGTTTACGCCGTGGGCTATATTCTTTTCGCCGCTTTGCGGCAGGATCATCCGAGAGTGGCAAGTCCTGTCTTTGTCTGCAGGTTCTGCATTTGTGCCTAGGCTATTGATGCTCGTGGTAGTGCAGCGCCTCCCAGAAACCGATCCAGATGTCGAGCAAGCCCAAACCACTGCAGATACCACGAAAGAAGCCATTGGACACCATCGTGCGAAGAGCCGGGAACGACAGCAGCAGATAGTTGTCGGTCCATTCGGGTGTCCAGGGCAGGATGATGAGCAGCACACCTGCCACGGCGCTGATCAAGACAAATAAAAAGACGGAAATCCGGTGCATCCAGAGCTGGACCAACCGCGGCCGATTCTCGGGCGGATCAAGGAGAATCGCGGGAACATCGGCTGGGGATCGTGGGGGCTCAGGCGCTTTGCCGGGTGCGCCGGAGAACATGGGATCACTCATTCAGCTCCCGCTCCGGTGCGAAGAATTAGGAGTGCGCTGGATCCCGGGGTAAAAAGACGTCAAAGCCATCCGGGCTATTCTACGACTTCAGGGCCTTAATGCGCTCGGCGACGTCGCGGTAATCGATGTTGCTGCCGTAGACGTCCATGAAATGCCTGAGGGCGGAAGTCTTGTCCCCGGCAGTCTCGTAAGCCGAAGCCAGTTCGTAGTTGAGAGCGACACGGGTTTCGCCATCGATGGTCGGCATCTTCAGAGCCTTGTCGTACCAGCGAACGGCGGCCTCCGGGACTCCTTTTTCCAGGAAGCACTGTGCCAGCCACGTGTAAGTCTGCATGATCTGCGGGAAGGGATGTCCGTGATCAAAAGACTGGCAGGCTTTCTGGAGCTCTCCGATGGCCTCGTCGAGCAGGCCCATTTCGCGGAAAGCGATGCCCAGGTTGTAGTGCGTCTCGGGATCCTCGTCGGAATTGGCTACGTCGGCCTCGAGATCTTTTTTCAGCTCGCCGAACATGTCGGCCAAATCGATGCCAGCGTCTTCGACAAACGGGGAAGACTTGGCGGCAGCAGCCGGAGTTGGCGACGGCAGAACAGGAGCGCTCGGAGCGATCGGTGATAGCGAAGCTACCGGGTGCGTAGGAACTGGAGCAGCCTGCACCGGGCGCATTGCAACTGGCGTGACCGGGGCTGCCGGAGAGGCCGATGCAGCGGCACTCGCGGCCAGCGGACTGGTTCTTTTGGTCTCAACCGGAGCGACCCGGGCCGGGGCTGGCGCGGGCTTTGCCGCGGCGACCGCAGGTGTCTGCTTCGGCTCAGCGACCGGAGCTGCCTTGAGGAAATCTTCGCCGAGTGAAGATTCGATGTCGGCGACGAACTCTCCCAATACGGGTGCGGGCTTGCCCGCAGGCGCGGCGGCCTTGGCGTGAGCGACGTGTACGGGAGCCGGTTCGGTGTGCGCGACCGCGCCGGGCAGGAAGCTGTCACCGAGAGACGTTTCGAGATCGCTGACGAATTCCTTCAGAACACCAGGACGCTGTTGTGGCTCGGGTGCGTGAGCCGCGGGCGCCGGCAGGTGAACGGGTTCTGGCTGTGGCTCGGGTTCGACAGGAGCCTCCGCCAGGACCGGGATTTCTTCCACCGCGGGTTCGGGAGCAGGTTCCTGCTCGACGGCCACCGGAGCTTCGTCAGCCGCTTCGACCGAGGGAACATCCTCAGCAGTGAGCTCTTCAACCACTGGCTCGAGCTCGACGGCGACTTCCTCGGCGGGCTGCATGGCGGCATCGATTTCGGCGCGGAGTTCGTCGATCTTCGCCTTATCGTGCGTCTGGGTTTGCAGTTTGGCGAGTGCGGCCAGTGCCTGCTCGGGCATGCCATGGCCGACATAGAAACGAATTTCCTCGACCGTCTCGTCGACGCGAAGATCCGATGCTTCGGCAGGTGCAGGGTTGGCTTCCGCAACCTCGACCGGTTCCTCGACCGCCGCAGGAGGCGCATCGTCGGCCTCGATGGTAATAGTGTCGTCCCACTCGGAGGAGAGATCGATCTCTTCGCCGGTTGCAGCAGCCTCTGCGGGCGCTGCCGCCGCGGATTCGTCGACCACGGCAAATTCGGGTTCGGAGCTTCCTTCCGCATTGGGTGCCGCGACTGCGGGCCATGCAGATGCGGGCTCGACGGCGGCTTCCTGCGGTTCCTGAGGCGCGGCTGTTTCTGTTTCGTCGATTGTTACTTCAGCCGGAGTTTCTTCAATGGCGAACTCCGCCACTTCTGTCTCTGTTGCCTGAGTCTCAGGCGCGCCCGCATCGAGGAAGATGTGAGCTTCTTCGCCTGCATCGCGAGCGGCAGGAGCTGAAGTACGTTCTTCATAGCGTTCCGCCAGTTCTCCGTAGCGGGTGGCCTCATCCGGATGATCGGCCTCGGAGTAAACATTCTGCAGCGTGCGGCAGCAGACTGCAGCCTCAGCGAAACGTCCAGCGCGGGTGTGTAACGCGGCCAAACGCTGGTTCAGCCGCAGGTCAGTGGGGGCCAAGGGCAGGGCGGTCAGCAGCGGGCCCATGGCCTTGGCGGGCATGTTGTAGGAGATGAACAACTCGGCGTCGGTAAGCGCCGAGCGCACGGCCAGCGCTACTTCGTCGGAATAATGCTGATGAATCGAAGGTGCGGTCGCTTCCAGATCGTCGATAAGGACGACGGCCTCTTCCGGAGTGATGAGCTTGCTGCCGGAGGTGCCCCCCAGCTGGCTGACCACCTGCTGGTAATTCTGCATGTGCAGGGGGTTCTGCGGTTCGACCTGGGCCAGCTTCTGATACAGATCACGGGCGCGCGTCAGGTCTCCGGATTGAACGCTGGCATGGGCCAGCAGTTCGATGACTTCACTGACGTGCGTGTTATCTCCCGCTTTATTGAAAAGATCGAGAAGTTTCTGCAGCGAATCGGGATTGTCGCGAACGTGCCCAATGATCGTGTGCAGGCTCTGCAGGACTTTGTCGGAGTTTTCCGCCAGCAGGCGCTCGGCGTGCTGATCGTATACCTGCAGGGCATTTTCGTACTGACCGGCCTGCATGAGTGCGTCGGCGAGGTTGGCAATCGCCGAGAGATCGTTGTGCACAGAGAGCAGCTTGTTGGCGACGGTCCCGGCTTCCGAAAGTTGGCCGGTGAGAAGATAAGCCTTGAGCAGGTCGCGCAGGCCGTCGGGATTGGAATCGATGTCAGAAATCTTGTGCAGGGCGGCAACGGCCCCAGCGCCGTCTCCGGACTCCAGCATGTTCTTGCCTTGCATCAGCAAGGCATAAGTATTTCCGGGATCGAGCGTCAGCATGCGCTGCAGGATTTCCTCGGCGCCGCTGAGCGATCCCTTTGAGCGCATGCTCTCGGCGGCGGCGGAGAAAATCTGCCAGGCTTCGTTCTTCTTGCCCAGACGCACATAGACTTCCGCCAGCTTCACGCGCATCTGGCTGTTTTCCGGATCCATTTCCAGAATCTTCTGGAAGATGCGGACGGCGTTTTCCAGCTCGCCGACTTTCAGGAATTCTTCTGCGACCTGCAGGTACTGCGCGCGGGCGTCGTTGAACAGGCCCTGCTGCGTGTACAGTTCGGCCAGCTTCAGCAAGCTCTCTAAAGCTGGTTTGAGCTTGCAGATCTTCTTGTACATCGCGATGGCCTTGACCGTGAAACCCTGGCTGGCATAGGCATCGCCCACACTTTTGAAGCACTCGGTGGCCTTGTCGCTCTCGCCGATGCGCGAGTAAAGGTCGCCGACGGTGTTGGAGACCGTCAGGTCCTTGGGATCGTTCTTGAGGACTTTTTCGTACTCGGAGATGGCATTTTGTAGCTTGCCCTGCTGGACGTACTTCTCCGCATTGGCGAGAACCTTCTGCTTATTGAAGCCGAACAATGCCATAAGAGCGTCGAACTCCAGACCCCTGGTCTTCGGAACCACGAATTCAAGACAGCGAATTCAAAAAGTTCTTGCGACAGAACCCGCTGAACGCTGGGGGGCTGGTCCTCGGGTATAGGTCGCGGCGGTCAACTCTCATATCGGCAGATGGCCGACCGGACAAGGCCAATTGTACGGCTGGAAGTCATGGAAGGCATGGTTACCAAGGGTTACCGAAAGGGAGTGTACCGAAGGGTTACCAAGGGAATCACCGGGGTGGAAAGGTCCCCGTTCATTCCAGACCACTTAAATGCTCGTTGACTGGACCACAGGGAGTACAATCAATGCCAATTTAGGGTTCCCAATATTCCACACATCAAAAGTGTAGCTAGCTTGGATGGCCGGCTGCCGCACCGCTCGCGACGATCGCCCCTTGTAGGAAGTCCGCTCCCCCAAAAACTATGAAAATCCTTCTCTACAACCCCGACAACGGGGTCACGCGCAACTTCATGCCGCACTTATGGATGTTCCTCCTTCAGGCGCTGACTCCGCCGGGCCATGAGGTGCTTCTGATCGATGGCAACGCTCATCCCATCGATGAGGCCGAGATCGCGCAATATGTACGGGACCAGAAGATAGGGCTTGTCGGCATCGGAGCCATGACTCGCATGATTGCCAAAGCCTATCGCATGGCCGACGCCATCCGAGCCGCGGGAGTTCCAGTGGTGATGGGCGGGCCTCATGTCACAGAGATGGCCGATGAAGCGCTTGGCCGCGATGGTGGTCCGCGCCACGCCGACGCGGTCGCTCTGGGAGAAGCCGACGAGACCTGGCCGCAGATCGTGAACGATGCCGCGGCAGGCAGACTGAAAGATATCTATACTCCAGTCGATGTTTTCGGCCAGGAACGCAAGCCGCCGCTCAAGGACTATCCCGCGATCCCCTGGCAGTCGATTGATCTCGATCAGTTCAATCTGGTTCCGGGCGCAGCCCGCGCTATGCTTCAGAAGATTGGAGAGGGCTGGGGAACGTTTCGTATCATTCCGGTTGAATCGGGACGAGGCTGCCCTTACGGTTGCGAGTTCTGCACAGTGACCGGATTTTTCGGAGACTCCATCCGTTTCCGCACCAATGAAAGCGTGGTCGATGAGTTACTGGCCTTGAAGGCCCGCGCGCGCAGCGAGAAGGGGCAGATGGCAGTCTTCTTCATTGACGACAATTTTGCCATCAATGTGAAGCGCACGAAGTCCTTGCTGCGCGACATCATCGCAGCCGGTGCCCAGGTGCATTGGGTGGCTCAGATCAGCGCGAACCTGTTACGCGACGAGGAACTGACCGACCTGATCGCCGCGTCGGGAGGCAAGTGGATTTTCATTGGCATGGAGTCGGTCGATCCAGCCAATCTCAAAGATGTAAATAAGGGGTTTAACAAGCCCGAGGAGTACGCTGCGGTGCTCCAGCGGCTGGCTAAGCGCAACGTTTATGCCATCACGTCATTTATTTTTGGCATGGACAATGACACCACCGGGGTGGCCGAGCGCACGCTCGAACAAGTCCGCACTTGGCCTCCAGGCCTGCCCATCTTTGGCCTACTGACTCCGTTGCCGGCGACTCCACTTTATAAGCGGCTGCAGGCTGCCGGCCGCCTCACGCGCCCGAAACACTGGCAGGAGTTCATTCCGTTCGCCATGGCCCACACTCCGCTCAAGATGACCATCGAAGAATCTCACGAGGAGGTGAAGTACGGGTGGGCCCACTGCTACAGCCCGGAAGCTCTGGCCCAGGCTGTCCAATCGCTTGATGACCAACCTCTCGGCTATCGCGTCAACATCTTCCTCGCGCGGCTCTGCTTCCGCGGCATCTATTTCCCGATGTTGGGCAAGTTGGCGTGGCTGAAAGTGATTGCGCAAAACCGCAAGACCATTTTCCTCCTGGTGAAGGAGGCCGTCTTCGGCCGCAGGAAGCGTCCGAGGCCCGCCCCATTTGAAGGTGCGTACGAAGAGACAGGAACAGCAGAAGCCTCCGGCGACTAAGGGACGTGCGGTCCGGCTGCGAGACAGTTAGAAATGCCAGATGCAAGACTGATCTCTGAAAGCAGCTTAGTATGAATCCGCTATAGGTGTACGTCGGGCGAACGTGTATCTTCCCGTGGATTGTGGGGAAATCCAAAAGAGGACAAGGGTGACCATGACGTGGATTCGAACTGTCTCGCTCGCCGAGGCCGATGAAAAGCTGCGCCAGGCCATTGAAGGCGAGAAGCTGCTTTATCCGAAGGAGTATGCCGAGCCGGTGCATCCCGATCCGTCGGGGGCGTCGTCGATTGTGGGATCGCACACGCTGATTCCAGAGGCGTTGTATCACGCCTTCAGCACATTTGGGGCGCTGATGTCGCCCGATCTGCCGCTCCAGCGACACCAGCACGAGATGATCGCGACGATGGTGTCTGTGACCAACCGGTGTGTGTATTGAATCGAGTCGCACGCAGAGTTTCTGCGTAGGGTAACGCTCGATAAGGAACTGGTCGAGGCGCTGGAGAAGGACTACACCACTGCGCCGATTTCGCCGCAGGATCGCGTGATGCTTGATTACGTGGTTAAGCTCACGAAAGACGCGACCAAGGTGTGGAAGGACGACATCGACCGGCTACGCTCGGTTGGGTTTGACGATCGAGGGATTCTGCAGATCACGTTGATTGCGTCGTGGTTTAACTACATCAATCGCGTGGCGGATGCGCTGGGGGTGGGCAGGGAGTAGGAAGTCACCGCAATTGCACGCTAAGATGCTCCCGTGCGCCGTCTAGTTCTCAAGATTCATCTTTGGCTGGCCATGGTCGCAGGGACGTTCATGATGGTTCTCGGGGTGACGGGAAGCATCATAGCGTTTGAACCGGAACTGGATCGCCTGCTGCATCCCGGTCTATCGCGGGTAAAGCCGGGCGGCAGAATTCTTTCTCTGGTCGAAATCGGAGAAGCAGCCTCAAAGAAATATGGCGGGGAGCCGGTCGTTGCGTATCTACCTTCTTCGTCGCCGAACTTCCCTACTCAAGTAATCCTGTCGCCCGGTGTCGTCTCGGTCAATCAGTATACGGGCGAAGTCCTGGGCATACGGACCCGGGGGCAGACTCTGTTGGGCTTCATGCGGGCACTTCACGTACGCCTTGCAAGCGGAGACATCGGGAGAAACATTCTGCGCTGGTCTACCGCAGCGATGTTGATCTCGCTCGCTTCTGGACTGTACCTCTGGTGGCCCCGCAAGAGAATGCGAATTCGCGGTCCATGGTGGAGCAGATTATTTTGGTCGGACCTGCATAACTCGTTCGGCATCTTGTCACTGTTGCCTTTGCTGTTGCTTACCGCAACCGGGATGGTTATTGGGTTCGAAGACGGGGTGTCGTCTCTGCTGGACAAGATGTCCGGCGACCATCCAGTTCAACTCCCTCAGATCCGCATTCGATTAGAACCCGCCCCGAGTCACCCCGAAATAACGCCAGATGAAGCGATAACGATTGCGGGCGCGCAGCTGCCGGGCGCGGTACCTTACCGCCTGCAGATGCCCCGATACGGCGGTCTCTACGTTGTAGCCTTGGCTTATTCGGACCACCGGATCGCTGCCGAAAGCAACTCGATTTCGATTGATCCATCGGACGGCAGAATCGTTGCGGTGAATCTGTCGACGAGCCTCACACCTCGCGAGCGCTTCATGGCCACAAACGAAGCAATCCACACGGGAAGCGTCTTCGGCATGCCGACCAGGATTATTGCGGCGTTAGCCAGTATCCTTTTACCTCTACAGGTGGTCAGCGGGCTCTTGATATGGATGCGCCGAACGAGAATCCTGGGAAAATGACTTTGGAGTCGCACAACATGAACAGGACAGTCGCAATTGTATTTTTGTTGGCGGCGAGCGCTATGGCAGGTGACCTGACCGGCAAGTGGTCGGGAACATTCAAGGTCGATGGTGGTGACCACACTATCCCGCAGGTGTTTATCCTGAAGCAGCAGGGGAAGACTCTCACTGGCAGCGGCGGCCCGAGCGCGGGCGAGCAATATCCCATCGAGAACGGCAAGATCGATGGCGACGAAGTGCGGTTCGAGATAACAACCGGTGAGTGGAAATTCGCCTACGACCTGAAGCAAACCGCACCAGACGGACTCAAGGGAGATTTGAAACTTCAGAGCGTGAACGACAGCAGGAACGCAAAAGTCTCGCTGACAAGGTCGAAAGGTGAGTAAAACGGGACCCCTTTGGATCTGCCCGTAGCGTCTTCACTGTTTGAACGGCACGCTGTAATGCGAGGCCACCACCTGCCACTTGCCGGCGGACTTGATCCACACATCGGTCAGGCGATCGTGATACTCGTAGGGTTTGCCCTCTGACACACCTTTCTCGTGGTACGAGCCCGTCACAATCGCAGTATTGCCGTGGAGTCGGACTTTGAGATCGGAAATTTCAGCGACTTCCACCCGTACTTTGGAGTCGGCGGTATGACTGATGTATCCCGCCTTGCTGTAGATGTTGCCGTCTTCCACCGTGATGACGAACTCATCCGCCAGCAGGGACGAGAGGATGTCGATGCTGCGCTGCTTGTAGGATTCGGTCCACTTCAACTCCAGCGAGCGAACGGTATCGGCGTCTGATTTTTCCTGGGCAATCGAGCTGGCGCTCGACGCCAGCACTAGGCCGATGATCAGGAGCAAGGCTCTGCTTCGTTTCATCCTATTTATGTCGCACAGCTCGCCCTGCGCGGCAAGTTCTTTGTGCTTCTTGTTCCACTTTCGTAATTTCGAACGGTTCCAGTGCCGAGAAATCTCGAATTTGGGCCGTACAGTCGCGAAACTGTACGCCGCGCCATCCGTCGAATGGCCGCGATTCCACTAGACTGATGCTGAAGGGAGGCATCGTCGTCGAAGCGGATAGCGGCACTGACCATGACTGAATCGGTAGCCGAATTCTTCCTGGAGCATTTTCGGGCGCACGCGCAGGAGTGTGCCTACGCCCAGCGTCGCGGGTACCGCATGGAGAGAATCACGTACGGGCAGGTCATGGATCGGGCGTTCGCCTTCGCCCAGGAGCTTGCTCGTCTCGCGATTGGAAAGGGCGATCGCATCATGCTCTGGGGCGAGAATTCCGCCGAATGGGCGGCAGTGTTTTTCGGCTGCGCGCTGCGGGGCGTAGTGGTCGCTCCCATGGATGATGGGGCATCGGCGGATTTCGCGCGGCGAGTGTGTGGGCAGGTCGGCGCCAAACTCGTTGTCGCTTCGAGCCGGCACCGAGAGGCGGTCGCTGATCTCGCTGTTCCCATCCTCGGTCTCGAGGATCAGCCCCAGGCGGGCCCGGTCCCCGCTACGTCCAGCGCTGGTGACATACCCGGGCGCGATGACATGCTGCAGATTGTCTTTACCTCCGGCACGACGGCTGATCCCAAAGGCGTTGTCATCACGCACGGCAACGTGTTGGCGAACATTGCTCCACTCGAGAAAGAGATCCGGGCCTATTTGAAGTATGAGCGCTTCGCGCATCCCGTGCGGTTCTTGAATCTCCTGCCGCTGAGCCACGTATTTGGGCAGTTTCTGGGAATGTTCTTGCCGCCTTTGATGGGCGGGACCGTGATCTTTCAGAACGAACTGAAGCCCTCGGAAGTGATCGACACGATTCGCCGCGAGCGCGTGTCAGTGCTGGTGAGCGTGCCCCGCGTGCTGCAATCGTTGAAGCATAAAGTCGAGCGCGACATCGAGGACCGCGGTCACCTGGAGAAGTTCCGCCGCCGTTTCGTTGCCGCGAAGGAACAGCACTTTCTGCGACGCTGGTGGACTTTCCGCGCGATTCGCAGGCAGTTCGGATGGAAATTCTTGGCCTTCATTTCCGGCGGGGCCGCGCTTGACAGCGACACGGAAGAGTTCTGGGGACGTTTGGGATACGCCGTGATTCAAGGATACGGGCTTACCGAAACCACGTCGCTGATCAGCGTGAATCATCCATTTCGGCTGGGGAAGGGGTCGATCGGAAAGGTTCTGCCGGGGCGCGAGGTGAAACTGGCAGACGACGGAGAGATTCTCGTCAAGGGCGGAGGCGTTGCCTCGGGTTATTGGGATTCGGAAGGGGCTCACGAAGTTTCCGATGAGCAGGGTTGGTACCGCACCGGTGACATCGGAGCGCTGGACGCGGAAGGCAATCTGTACTTCAAAGGACGCAAAAAGGAAGTCATTGTTACACCGGGTGGAACCAACGTCTATCCCGGCGATCTGGAGGCGGCGCTGCTCCGGCAACCGGAGGTGAAGGACTGCGTGGTGGTGGGAATCGAAAGGGACGGCAATGCCGAGCCTTGTGCAGTAGTGATTCTTCGCAACACAAGTGATCTGGAATCCGTGGTGCGACGGGCTAACGAATCCCTGGCGGAATATCAGCGCATGCAAATGTGGGTGGAGTGGCCGCAGGAGGATTTTCCGAGAACGAACACTCAGAAGCCGAAACGGCAGACGATTGCCGATTTCGTGCGAGCCATGATGGCGCGGTCAGGGGCCACCGGGTCAGGTACCGTCGAGAGCAGCCCGCTGGGCGAACTGATCTCGCGGGTCGCGGGTCGCAGTGTGCCAAACCTGCGGCCGGATGCGAGCCTAGATTCGGATCTCGGACTGAGTTCGCTCGATCGTGTCGAGTTGCTGAGCGCGCTTGAGGATCGCTATCAAGTCGACCTCAGCGAAACACGATTCGGCTCCGTGCGGACGGTCGGCGACGTGGAGCGGATGCTGCGTGGCGAAGCCGTGCCAGCCCAGGCGTATCACTACCCGGGATGGGTGTTGTGCTGGCCAGTGACGTGGATCCGTGTGCTGGCGCACTATCTCCTGATGCGGCCGGCGATCATGCTGTTGGGATGGCCTCGCATTCTTGGGCGCGAGCACTTGCGAGGTGTCAATGGCCCGCTCTTGGTGGTGTCGAATCATTTGGGCGATGTCGATCCCGGGTTCATTCTGACGGCCCTGCCCGCGCGTTTCCGCCATCGGCTGGCGGTTGCGACGGGCGGAGAGGTGCTGGAGGCGCTGCGCTCGCCTTCGCCTGACCGCAACTGGTTTCTGCGCGTCTATGACCGCGTGCAATGGACCCTGGGAGTGTCGCTGCTGAACCTGTTCCCGCTGCCGCGCGAGGCCGGATTCCGCCGGAGTTTTGCCTACGCCGGTGAGGCGGTGGATCGCGGCTACAGCATCCTGGTTTTTCCGGAAGGTCGGCATACGCTTGACGGCAAGGTGTGTCCGTTTCGCGCGGGAGTTGGGTTGTTAGCGGAGAATCTGGCGATTCCGGTTCTGCCGATGCGGATCGACGGACTCTTTGAGTACAAGAAGGCAGGGAAGAAGTTCGCCCCGCCGTGGAAGATTTCCGTGCGCATCGGGGGCCCAGTCAAGTTTGCAGCGGGGATGGATGCCGCCGCGATCGCGGCGGAGTTGCAGGAAAGAGTGGCGGCTCTATAGCGTTGCTGTGGACCTCCGTTGGGTCGAGTTTTGAAAGGGCGCGGGTCAGCCGTGCCGGAAGTCGTACGAAATCAACAGCGGCTTCAACCGCTGAGGAGTGTCGTTAAACCAAAACCACCTCAGGGGAATATTTATCTGCTCGGAGTTGTTCGGCCTCGCGGGGGCACAACCGCAAGCGGGTCAATAAGTGCAAACGCCTATGGCTTCCAAGGAACTCCACTCGCCCCCGAACTAGTTCGTTATGCAGCCTGGGGTCCAACGGGAACGAGGTCGTAGCCCAGTTGTTTCGCTTGCCGTTTAAGTTTTGCTTGCAACCTTTTCTCTCTCTCGGCGTCTCTGGCATTCCAAATGGCCTCGTCATATTCGACTTGGTTTTTGATCATGGTGTAAAAGATCACTGCGATCTTATGGGCGGTTGCCATGGTGGCAGCTTGGGGGCCCAGCTTGGCTTTCATTCGACGCAGGTAGTAGCCCAAGGGCGTGAGGCTGCGATGGAGGGCATAAGCGGCCATGCGGAATAAATGGCCAGCCCGGTTCTTGACCCTTCGGGCTCCACGCCACAATAGCTTCCCGCCGCTGATATCGTTGTCCGGACAGAGTGCAAGCCAGGAAACAAAGTGTGCCGCGCTGGGCCACCGCGACATGTCGCGGCCGACCTCACTGAACAGGGGCAACGCGTTTTCCTCTAAGCCTGGAATTTGACTGACATCTACTCCGAAGAGCTTGTAGGCTTCGGTGCGCAGATCGAACTCAGGGTGGGGATGTCCGTTCTTCCTTCTCCTTTTGCTTCCGGCTCGATTTTGTTTCCGGTCCGGTGGTAACGGTCTTTCCCCGGGGTCGATGCGCGACGCGAACCCCTGCAGCATTTTCTCGATTTCCAGATCGCAGTTTACGATCTGTTGCTGATAGATGCGGTACAGATCACGCGATTGACCGAGGGTAAACAGAGGCTCGGGCCGCCAGTTGCCTTCCAGTGATTTTCGGATAGTCTCGGTGTCGGCTTTGATGTGTGGATCCCGCAGCTTGGCTAGCTCTGCGCCGTCTCGTTGTCCAGCCAGAATGGCGTCCACAATGGCACGGCCCGTCGACCCGGTGATGTCACTGATGACATGATGGATTTGCAGGTTCATTTGCGTCAGCGCCTTGTGCATGTGCTGCACGTGTTGACTGGCCGCTGCGACCAATTCGTTCCGGTGCCGCAATATGGTCCGCACTGCGCAGACGTCCTGCCCCGGCCGAAATGCAGCTCGCAGTAATCCCACCGAGTGCAGATACTGTAACCATTGGCATTCGTGCCAGTCAGTGCGCTGTCCGGGTACGTTCTTCATGTGGCGGGCATTTACTAAACAGGGGCGGATGCCGCGTTGTTCGAGAATCTCGAACAGTGGAATCCAGTACACTCCAGTGGATTCTAGCGCCACCGTCGTCACCCCGCACTGCTCGAGCCAATCGGTTAAGCGCTCCAGATCTTCGGTGAAGGTTGCGAATACCCGCACTGGCTTCTCGTCCCGCCCTGGAGGTACGGCTACAAACATTTCTCGTGCGCCAACGTCGATACCGGCCGCATTCGGCTCCAACACCGGCCGATCTTCCAAACACATCCCTTTGTTTCGTCTCCGCCGCTTGGGTTTCGCTTTCGGCGGCTGCAGGTTGTCACCCTGTTTCCTGTTCACGGTTGCTCGCTTTCTGAGCTGCAAGCAACGGCCAAGCTGCGCAATCGAAGGTACTCTTCCAATCGGAATCAGTTGGTTTGCACCAACTGTTAACCACTGCTCTGCGCACGAAACTTGGAGCCACGCTGTTGTTCGGTGTTCTAAAACCGCCACTGCCACTACGGCCTACTTCCATTGCCTGTCGCTCCATCTCAGGATGCAGAAATGCCGCAACCAAGACAAGTTCCTTTCCGCTTTGCCCCGACCACCGGCCGGGCCCTACGCTGTTGAAAAAGTCATAGGCGCGAAATTAGCAAAAACAAAATTGCGCCAGGATGCCGCACAAACGACTTTCTCAATTTTCTAGGGATTTTGTATCCCCTAATTTTGGCTGTTTAGGAGGAAACTGGACTTTTTCAACACCCACGCCCGCTTCCATCAACTATCGTGGCAGTCGCCCCTGATTGCACGTTTACAATGCTCGTTATGAGGCTAGTACTAGCTTCGATTTTCTTTGCAGCTCTTGCAACGACGTGTTTTGCGCAGGAGGTCACCGTTCGGGTGGTCAATGTGAGCAACGACCAGCCTATCCCGAATGAGAGCGTGGTAGTACAGTTTCTGAGCCCACAGGCAAGTTCGTCGTCGATGCGGCTTACCACCGATGCGAAAGGCGAGGCGCACTTCAACATTCCCAACTCTCAGACTGAACACATCGACGTCCGTGTTGTGCTGAAATCGGGGCGCTGGGACTGCAACTGTTGGATTGTGACGGATAGAAAGACTGTGCAACAAGGAATCCTGCTATTTAGTCCGCTGAAGAATCGCGACGCGCCTGTCCCAAAGCCCAACGAGATTGTCGTCTCGGCTCGCCCGAAAAGGTTTCTCGAAAGACTGCTGTGGCCAATCATGAAGCAATAGCCCCGGGTAGTTGGTGAAAAAGTGCGCCGTGAAAGGCGCTGGACTTCAGCGGGTGCAACTCCCGCCCGGGAGCTGGTTCGTTCCACCCGGTAGCAATCGAAACGGCGGC
>Ga0209698_10002296_pt1 | contig 21784 bp, 19 predicted proteins | sample LitLauG_LLR_2012_FD_187203 | JGI IMG/M metagenome (GOLD analysis project Ga0209698, IMG submission 187203) | Freshwater sediment microbial communities from Pennsylvania, USA - Little Laurel Run_MetaG_LLR_2012 (SPAdes) (version 2) | ecosystem: Environmental > Aquatic > Freshwater > Creek >...
GATCGCCGCCCCGCCCTTCTGGCTGGCATGCACCACAAACACGCTGACGATCATCCCCAGCACATACCCGATCACCGCGCTGATGGCCGCCTGCTTCATGATTACTTTGTAGACGTAGCTGTTCGGAGCGCCCATGGCCTTCAGCGTGCCGAACTCACGAACATGATCGACGGTCGTTGCGTAAATCGTCTGCGCCACCACCACGAATCCCACCACCAGGCCGAGAGCTGCAGCGATTAGCACTGCGACTCCCGCCCCGGTCGTGAACATCCAATAGGAGGTCGTCATGCGGCTGAACTGCGCCTTGGTAAATACATCCACCTCCGTGACGTGATCCAGCAGTTCCCGCCTCACCCGCTGCAAGTCCGCTCCCGGCGCTACTTTCACCAGGATGAACATCGTCTGATCTTCCCGCAGCCCGGTATAGTTCTGCGCATTCTTGAACGTGGTGAAGACATAGGGCGAAGTCGTGAACGACCGAATTCCCCTCGTGAACCCGACGACCCGCGCCCGATGCCCTCCGATCTCGAACACCTCGCCCACGCGCGTCACGCCCAGCTTTTGCTTGTAGAGCTCGTCCAGAATCACCGCGTCCGGAGACTTCAGGTCCTCCACGCGCCCCTCGACCAGGTTCCACGGCCGTTCCAGCCGATCGTCGACGTTGATGCCCACAATCTGCACCGAGTCCTGGCCGCCATCGTGGCGCTTCCACTGCGTCCAGCGCGCGATGATCTTCTGCGCGTCCGCCACGCCTTCGACCGCCCGTACCTGATTCAGTTTGCGCTCGCTGAAGGCGACTCCCTGCTCGACGTACGGCACGTTTTTCGACGTGATCCACAAATCCGCGTTCGAATGGTCAATCAGGTTGGACGTAGCTGTGGTGAACCCGATGAACAATCCCAGCTGCACCACGATCAGCACCACCGAGAACACGATGCCCGTCAGCGTGACCGTCAGCCGTACTTTGTCGTGAAACAAATTTCGCTGCGCCAGAGGAGGCATGACTATTTTCCCTCCTCATTGAGGCGAACCAGTCCCCGCATGGTGATGTCCAGCATCATCTCCGCGCGCTGCCGCACCGAACGCCACTCCACCCATTGGTCGCAGCCCTTCGCGATCTCTAACGCGATCACGCCGTGCACCGACGCCCACAGAGTCTGCGAAACCAAATCCGCGTCGAGCAGCTCCTCGCGAAAACATCCGGCCTCGATCGCCTGCTCGACCGCCCACTTCAAAAAGGCGTAGGCGTCCTTCTCCGGATTGCCGTGCATCTCGCGATCCGTGTCGTCGAGTTCGTGCACCGGATGCGGCGTCATGAACATGAACTTGTAGTGATTGGGATAGCGCGTGCCGAAGTCGATGTAGATCGCGCCAATCTGCTTGAGCCGTTCGACGGGATCGGTCGAGATCACCGAACTCTGAAAAACCTCTGCCAAACGCGCGTAGTCCTGGTGGCAAAGCTCGCGGAACAGCTCTTCCTTGTCGGCGAAATGGACATAGATGGCGGTGGGCGAGTATTCAATCTTCTCCGCTACGGCCCGCATCGACACGCCGTCATACCCTTCTGTGGCAAACAGCTCGCGTGCTGCGTCGAGAATTTTGTCCCGCGTCTCGGACTTTTCGCGCTCGCGTCTTTCCTTGACTCCCATAACCTTGGTCCCTTAGTTAACGGTGTTCAGTTAACATCGTTAAGTTACTGTTCATGGTTCCGCTCTGTCAAGGGAAATCCGTCGATTCGCTGTTAATATCGCCCCAAGCACTTGACAAATAAGGAAATAAATTGCAGCAAACTCGGGCCCCGAGGATCGGCTTCTCTGGAGATCCTTCGCTCCGCCTGAAGAGCGGCTGCGCCACAGGAGCACTCCCGGAGGAGCAGCGGTCGCCGACAACGTCAGCGTCAATTTGCTCCGGCCGCTGCCCTCAGCTACAAATAGAACCATCCATGGAACCCTCACCCGCGGCGACTGCCCGCCGTTTCGGACCGCTCTTTGCGGTCTGGGCCAGCATCGGCACCTCGCCGTCTTGGATCGTCACCATCGCCCTGGCCCTCCGCCTCGGCTGGATCGTCATCGGCCACACCTACAAGTTCAAGATCACCGACGACAACTTTGGCTTTGGTTGGGAGATGGGACGGGTCGCCGCTTCCCTGGCCTCGGGTCACGGCTTCAGTAGCCCTTTCGGCCCACCAACAGGCCCGACTGCGTGGGAGCCTCCGCTTTACCCGTATCTGGCGGCCGGGGTTTTTCTTGTTTTCGGGACTTATTCCAAAGCGTCGGCGTTCGTGCTGTTGGCGCTCAACAGCGTCTTCTCGGCGCTGACTTGCATCCCGATCTTTCGCATCGCACGGCGCATCTTTTCCGAGAAGGTCGCGGTCGGCTCAGCCTGGGCGTGGACTCTGCTACCCAACGTCATGTTCTGGTGCACGAGGTCGGTGTGGGAAACCAGCTTGTCGGCGTTGCTGCTGGCCGTGATTTTCTGGCTGGCGCTGACCATGGAAGACCGCGACGGCCTGCTGCCGTGGCTCGAGTTCGGACTGCTCTGGGGCATCGTGGCGCTGAACGGCACGTCGCTGTTGTCGTTTCTGCCGGCAGCCGGATTGTGGGCCTGGTACCGGAGGGCTAAGCGCGGCAAGCGATCGCTGGCCGGCGTCGCGCTGGCTTCCGTGGTTTTCTTTGCCTGCCTCACGCCGTGGCTGGTCCGCAACTACCGGACCTTCGGCCAGTTCATTTTTATTCGCGACAACTTTGGGGCAGAACTGCGCCTGGGTAACGGCAATGGCGCCGACGGAACCTTGATGCTGTACCTGGATCCGCCGCACGATCTTTACGCAATGCGGCAGTTTCAATCCATGGGCGAACTCAACTACATCGCCCTGCGCAAGCAGGAAGCGCTCGCCTACATCAAAGCTGACTACACGCGCTTTGCCGGACTTTGCGTGAGGCGATTCATCTGCTTCTGGGCGTCCCCACCGAAGCCTACGCAGCCGGCATGGCTTGAGCCTGTGAAAGGCTCCCTCTTCCTGGCCTCCTCAGTGCTGATGTTTTGGGGATTAGGGCGCGCGCTTCGGTTGCGCAAGCCTGGAGCGTGGCCGTTCGCCTGGCTGGTCCTGCTCTATCCGGCGATGTATTACGTGGTCTACTCCATCCCGCGCTACCGGCATCCCATTGAGCCGGAAATGGCGATCCTCTGCGTGTTCCTGCTGACCGAGGCGGGAAAGAAATCTACGGCTTGTCCTCCAGATCAATCTTCAGCACATGGATCTGCTTGAGCTTGGGGTCGAGAGTGCCCATGATCTTCACTCGTCTTCCCTCGAAACCGTGCACCAGATCGGCTCGGTCGAGGCGGTAAACGTCATTTCCAACCGAGAGCACGAGATAGCCGCCGAGATGTTCAATGCAGTAAACGGCACACGTGTTCGAGGTGCCCCCCATCGACTTCGACTTGAGCATTTCCTGATGAGAGCGGGTCAGGGAATGGACGTTTAACGCGCACTGGCTGTCAGAAACTTCGCCGTGGAAAGCCCGCGCATTCTGGGCCCAAGCGGCACTGGCCAGCGCCAGCACTCCTGCTGCACACCAAATCATGTTTCGCTTCATCATCGCTCCTGAAATGCGAAGAGTCTAGGGCAGCACGGTGAACTTCATCTGCATGCCTTCGTGTTCTTCGCTGCAAATTACGGTGCAAACGACTTCGTACTGGCCCGCTTCGCTGGGAGCGGTAAGGAGAAACTCCTGCTTGCCGGGCTTGAAAAGCAGGTCCCAACCGTCCACCTTGGTTCGATCCTTGGCTCGCAGCAGGGTGAAGCCATGGATGGATCCATCTCGATTCCACGATTTCGCTCTGTGGGCCGTGACCCGCAGAAGCACTTGTTCGCCCGCCTTGACCGTGATCTCCGGAACGTGTTGCCGGGCGATCTTGTAGCGGCTGTCGCTGTCGGCGGTTACCTCAATTACACGGCCTTGCGCATTGGCGCGAGTCACCGCGGCCGCGAGTCCACCCACAACCACCAACAACACAACGATACGATGAATTCTCGCTGCTCTTGTCATCAGATGGGCTCAGTTACCTTCCGGGTTACTGGGTCATATAGAACAGGACGAGCCGCATGTCCTGGTCAGTAATCGTGGCCCGGACTCGCATATGGCGAAGAACGGTTGCCATCATACGCGGCGGAAATTTTTGCGGCGCCGCATGACAGCGGCCGCAGTTAGCGCGAAAACGCTGCTCACCCTGAACGCGCATTGTATCGGCGTCGCCGACATGCACCACCAGGGCGCTGGTCTCTTCTTTCTTGGCTGCGGGCCCTCCGGCGAAGACCGAGGAACCCAGAGCGAGGATGCTGAGCACCACCGCAATCGCGATCTTCGTGCCGTGACTTTTCATGGCGCCCCCACCCGGCCGAGCGGAATCAGAAACCGGTAGGCGATGCCGTAGGTCCACTGATTGAAATTGCCCGCCGAACTGAACTGGCGGCCGTAGCTGGCCACGGCTTTCAGCCCATCGCGCAGAAAGTAATTGACACCGAAGTCGGCTTCGCGCGTGTCGGCGGAGGGAAGCCCGAGTTGGGCCGCCGCGTCAGCGCCGATCCCGCCCGTGTAGAACTGTTGGGTACGAGCGACAACCTCGGTCCGGCGCATGCCTTTGCGCCAGAAATGGGCCTGGCTGAGCCGATATGCGCCTTCGACCCAGTATCCGCTTCCCTCAATCGAGTGGGCGAATTCCGCGCGCAGGTTCAACGGCGTCTTCGCCGGCTGCCAGCCCATGTGGAAACCGAAAGCGTTCTTGCGATCGTCCTGCAGCGTCTTCTGCCAGGAGCCACCGACTTCCAGCCTCGGTCCAGGAAAGAAGAGCCCCATGCGTCCGCCGACGTGACGCCCGGAATCCACGCTGCTAATGCCAACGCTCGTGGCAGAAACGTAGACCGCGTAGTTCATATTGGCCTGGGCATGGACCGGTAAGCCACCGCGCAGCATCGCTCCGTCGCTGGGAGCGGTGTTGATGGGAAGAATCAGAGGATCGGGCTGCAGCGCGCGAATCCAAACCGGATAGAGGCGCTCATTGAAAATGCCGAAGGGAGTAAGGAATCGGCCCGCCGTGATCGTCGCATAAGGACTGGCGATGTAGTCGATCTGGGCGTAGTCAACATGCTTGTTGACAGGCCCGCCATAGGGGCCGCCATCGGGCGGGCGTTGAAATTTGCCTTCAAATTCGGCGCGTGATTCCACCAGCCAGTGATCACCCAACGGCACCAGCACCACAGGATTGATTTGGGTGTCGATCAGATTCTGTCCACCGGTAACGAAACTGAAGGCGCCAGCGCTGCCGCTCATGATGGGGACCGGCTTCTCGTTATTCGCAGTCTGGGCAGCCAGCCAGGTTGGGAGCAAGAGCAAGAGCAAAAGCAGTAGTGCGGTCGCGCCAAGCGGGGACGTTCCCCGCCGTCGCCGGTCCGCGGTTTTTCGGCACGGATACAACAAGCTAAACCCCACTTAAGCTCTTGATGGGATTGTCCTTGAGTGGCTCACGACAGGGAACATCACCGAGGTAACTTTCTCATCCGCGGGTGTGGGAATAAACCGACACCACTTTCGCTTTCTCACCAATTCAGCACCTCTGCGTCTAACCTATTGAAACGGAGGGAGTCATGAACCGCCATCGCCGGTCCGCTACCTGGTCGGGAGTCGTCCTCGGAACTGCTTACGCCTTGTTCGCCTTTGCCTTGAGCGCCCATGCCTCGGAGCATCGCGGCGCCCTCACCGAAGAATTCCATCAGACTTACGCGCTAACGCCCGATGGGCGCGTTGAACTCGACAACATTAACGGCGCGGTGCACATCTCGAGTTGGGATCGAAACGAGGTGAAGGTCGACGCCGTGAAGTACGCCGACACCAAGGAGCGGCTGGACGAAGCCAAGATCGAGATTGATTCCGGGAAAGACTACCTTGCGATTCGCACTAAGTATCGCGACCATGAGGTGAACTTCAACTGGGGCTCGCACAACAATCCGGCGGGTGTCGAATACACGCTGACAGTGCCGCGTACGGTGCGCCTGGACGAGATCAAGCTGATCAACGGCTCACTCGATGTTGCAGGCGTGAGCGGCGAAGTGCGCGCCTCGTGCATCAATGGAAGGCTGGAAGCGCGCGATCTTGCCGGACGCGCGCAGCTGTCGACGGTGAACGGCCGACTGGAAGCGCGGTTTGAGCAACTCGCCTCAAACTGGGTCGAGTTGAATTCAGTGAACGGCTCGGTGGACCTGACGATCCCTTCCGACTCTCAAGCCGAGATCGAGGCCAGCACCGTCTCGGGCGGGATCAGCAACGATCTGGGGCTGCACGTGAATCATCATCAGTTTGTCGGCCATGACTTGCGCGGACAGCTGGGCAGTGGCGGCACGCACATCAAGCTGCAGGATGTGAACGGCCGGGTGGAGATTCATCACGCGCAGGATGGCCGTGCGTTGAGCCCGGTGAAGGATCTCAGCCATCGTGACAAGGACGACGATGATGACGAGATTTGAGGTGCCTCTGAATTGTTCGGTCGAGTCGGCGAAAAGCTTATAACCGCAAAGATCGCTAAGGAAGGCCGCAAAGAACGCGAAGAAAAGACAGCCGGACTCTGGCACTTCATCAGCGATTCCCTAATAGATGGTATAGCCCGGCGCCGGCGTGCGCAGGTCGGGCTTTGAGGCCGTCAGCAGCAACGCTCCTTCGCGCTTGAAGGCCCGCAAGTCGTCGAGGCTGCGGAAGGATTTCGTTTTGTAATCATCCGGCGTGGGCGTTTCATCAGGAATGCGGCGTGCCTCCACGTTTTCGAATGCGTGCTTTTTGAGTAGTTCTACGTACTCCGCCGCCGACCGCACGTGCACCGGGACTTTCAGCTTATCGACCCACTGCAGCGAGTATTGGTTGTCTTTGTAGAGATTGATCAGGATGAACAGCCTTCCCCGCGGCGCCATCACGCGAAATAGCTCCATCAGAGCACGGTCCTGGTCCGGATAGTAATAAAAAGACTCGACCGACAAGACCTTGTCGAAGAAGTTCTCTTCCCACGGAATCTGCTGCGCCGATCCCCAAACGTACAGGATATTTTCAAAGTCCCTGGACGCCTCGCGGGCCTGCCGCACCATTTCGTCGGAGACATCGAGACCGACCACCTGGCCGAATCCTTCCGGGCCTTCGCCGACCAGCCGCGCCAGCAGCCGCGTCGCCCAACCCGATCCACAGCCCAAGTCAAGCACGCGCTCGCCGGGGCGAAGATTCATCAGCCGAATCGCCTTCTCGGTAATGTCGAGGTGATGGCGCTCCATCTTCTCGCCTTCACCTTCGGCGGCCCAGCGGTTAAATTCGTGCTGCAGTTTTTCGTCGGGAGTTTGGGGCTTGTCAGGCATGGTGATCCCCCGGATCTGTATCTTGCGTGGTAACGGGCTTTTTGGGCCGCTCGTCAACCTGCAGTTGAAAGATGTCGGGCCGTGCATAGTGGCCGACCACATCGAGATCAAATTTACCGCGGATGATCTGTGCGCGATCGATTTCAGCAGTCAAGATCACTTCGTCTTCGGTGTTGGGCCCGGCCAGAAAATTTCCGAAGGGATCGACGATGCAGCTACCGCCGCGCGTCACAATCGCATCGGGATCATCACCAAGCGCCGCGCCGTAGTCGGAGGGGAAATCGCGCCGGCGATTGAACTGGTTGCAGGAAAGCACGAAGCAGCGTCCCTCGACCGCAATGTGGCGCACCGTGGCAATCCAGGAGTCGCGCGGATCCGCCGTCGGAGCACAATACAGCTCGATGCCCTTCCCATACATCGCAGCGCGCATCAGCGGCAAGTAGTTCTCCCAGCAGATGACAGCTCCCAACTTCCCGAGCGCGGTGTCGAACACAGGCATCGTGGAGCCATCGCCGAAGCCCCAAAGCAGTCGCTCGGACGCGGTGGGCATCACTTTCCGGTGCTTGCCAAGGTAGCTGCCATCCGGCGAAAAGAACAAGACTGTGCAGTAGAGAGTGCCGCGATCCCGTTCAATGACGCCGATCACGAGGTAGACGCTGCAGCTTCTTGCGGTTCGGGCGAGTGAGTCGACCGCAGGGCCTGGGACGTCCACACTACTCTCCCAGTAGCGCCGGAACTGTTCCCGCCCCTTTTCCGACCGCGAGCCAATTACCGCTCCGAAATCCAAGCCCCGGGGATACGCGGAGACAAAGGCCTCGGGAAAAACGACGAGGCGTGCCCCTTGGCGAGCGGCCTCCCCGGAGAGTGCGTGAACTTTCTTGAGCGTCCGCTCGCGGTCAAACACCACTGGGGAGGCTTGCACGACGGCCGCTTTGAATCGCTCTGCATCCGATGCTCGTGGCTTTTGTTTTCGCTTTGCGGTCTTCATGCTTTGGATAAGTTTTTCGCAACGCCTGGTAACTATAAACCTACCGCGCCGCCACCGCATCTGCAGCGACGCGGAAGGTGCCTCTATGCTACAGTTCTGTTCTTCATGGCGACACATCCGCCGAATCCACCGCCCGAACCCGCGTCTGGACCGCTCTACTGCCCGAATTGCGCCGAGGAAGTGACTGATCCGCTGACCTGCGGAGATTGTTCATCGGTGATCTGCCGCCGCTGCGGCACACCGCTGGAATCGCCCGACGAACTTGGGATCGGATGATGGAACCCATTCCGGTCCCGCCGGCAAACGAAGCGCCGCCCGGCTCAACGATGTCTGAATCAAAGCCTACGCTGGTGCGCGGCCTGGGCCTGCTCGACTCGGTTCTACTGCTCGTCAGCGGCATCATTGGCTCCTCGATTTTTCTTACCGCGAAAGATATTGCCGGACCGCTGCCGCAGCCTGTTCTGTTTCTGCTGGTGTGGGTGCTGGGGGCGCTGATTTCGCTTTGCGCATGCTTCGCGTTTGCCGAACTGGGCTCCATGTTTCCCGACTCTGGCGGCCAGTACATCTATTTGCGTGAAGCTTACGGCGATCTGATCGCATTTCTGTATGGCTGGATGCTGTTCGCAGTGGCCAATGGAGGCACTATCGCCGCGCTCTCAGTGGCGTCGGCAGCCTACCTTGGAAACGTCTTTCCGGTGGTCTCGCAGGAGCGGGTAGCATTCGCCATGGCCGGGATCGCGGTCAGCCGCGCCCATCTGCTGGGATTGGTGCTGATCGCCGTTTTGACATACGTCAACGTGGTTGGACTTCGCTGGGGTGCGCTGCTGCAGAACGTTTCCACCTGGACCAAATTCACGGCCATGGCGGCGTTCGTCGTGCTCGGATTCGCCGTCGGCAAGGGGAGTTGGTCGAACTTGCACGCCCACGGCATGGGGTTGACGATGGGGCTCGGGCCCATGCAGCTGATCTCGGCGTTGGGCGTGGGATTGATCGCGGTGTTCTGGGCCTATGACGGTTGGGTATACATCACTTGGGTCGCCGGAGAGGTGAAGGAACCGAGACGAACTGTCCCCCTGGCCATGGTTCTGGGCGTACTCGCGGTGGGCGTGATCTACATCGCAATGAACGTGACCTACATTTACGCGCTGCCGCTGAAAGAGATTGCCGTTCACGAAACCATCGCGCATGCGGCGGCAGCGGCATTGTTTTCGCCGCGGGCAGCCGGCTGGCTGTCGCTCATGATCGCGGTCTCGTGTTTCAGCGCGGCGGCGACCTGTACGCTCTCGGGTGCGCGGGTTTATCTCGCCATGGCGCAGGACGGCGTTTTCTTCAGGCGCATGGCTGTGATCCACCCCAAGTGGCGGACGCCGGCGTTCAGCTTGATCGGGCAAGGCGTGTGGGCCGCGGCACTCACACTCAGCGGGCGCTACGACCAGCTCTACACCTACGTAATTTACGGCATGGTGCTGTCGTACACCCTGACTGTGATCGGGATGTTTTGGCTGCGATGGAAGCGGCCGGAAATTCCGCGTCCGTACCGCTGCACAGGGTATCCTTGGCTCCCGGCGATTTATGTACTAATCGGCGCGGCGTGGACGCTGAACACGATCATTACCCGGCCGACTGAAGCATTCTGGGGGACTGCCATCGTGCTGATCGGCGTGCCAGGGTATCTGTACTGGAAGCGCGGAAACCGGAAGGCGGCAATGGAGTAGGCGATGTTTGAGCGGTACACTGAGAAGGCGCGGCGAGTAATTTTCTTTGCCCGGTACGAGGCTAGCCAGTATGGAGCGGCTCCCATCGACACGGAGCATTTGCTGCTTGGGTTGGTCCGGGAAGAGAAGTTGCTCTGCAGCCGTTGGCTGTCACAGGCGCAGCCTCAATTCATTCGAACTCGAGTCGACGGCTGGGCACCGCGCGGACGGCCGACACTGACCAGTATTGATCTACCGCTCACCGAGGCCAGCAAGCAGGTTCTGTTTCACGCCAAGGCCGAAGCCGATCGCCTCAATAGCAAGCACATTGGCACCGAACATCTGCTGCTTGGGTTGATTCTAGAGGACGGTCCAGCCTCGGATCTCTTGCATGAACTCGGCGGCGACGCTTCTAGACTGCGCACCCGATTTGAGCGGGAAGCCGAACGCGCACATGCGGCCGCCTCCGGCAATTCACCCCTTTCGGACCCCGTGCGTTCCGCGGCCGCGGAAACTGTACAAATTCACGGTTTGTGGTGGAATGCGGACTACATTCGCGACGCCGTGCAGCGCTGCCGCAGACACAACTGGCACTGGCACAAAGCACTATGGAAACCGCGAGACCTGGTGGTGCATCGCAAGAGCGGCAAGCTCTCGTTCGACCTGGCGCTGGCCGAGGACGCAGCGAACTTCGAAGTCGTCAAAGGCGGTTGGAAGAAGGACTATTGTGCCGTCTGCGGCTGGGAGTTGTTCGAGTCGGAAGACCAATACGGCACTGGCTATACCAATGGTGATCAGTGGCTATGCCTGGAATGCTTTGACAAATTCTGGCAGCGGCCGGACTTCATCTCGGGTTCGTACTCGGACCTCACCTAGCCTGCAGTTTCGCCTTGCTCCGCGTCCGCACAAATGTTATGCCTCTTTTTCCCGCTTGGGTTAATTTGACTGCGGGATACACTCTTGGCCGAATCCAATCCGAACCGGCAAGCGGACAACATCGGCTTTCTCGCTCCCGGCGTCTCGATCGCTGAGGCGGAGGACCCCAATCGCCCGCGGCAGGTCATGGGATTCCGCGACCTGCTGCTGTTTTATGTCATCACCGGCATCAGCCTGCGCTGGATTGCCACGGCGGCGGCCGCCGGGCCGAGTTCGATCGTCATCTGGATTGGGGCCTGGTTGTGTTTCTACACACCGCTGGCGCTTTCGGTGCTGGAGCTTTCCTCGCGCTATCCCCACGAGGGCGGGCTCTATGTGTGGAGCAGGCGCGCGTTCGGAGACTTCTCCGGCTTCATGTCGGCGTGGACGTACTGGACCAGCAATCTGCCCTACTTCCCTGCCGTTCTGTACTTCGCGGCTAGCAACGTGCTCTTCATGCGGCAGACGGCGTGGCAGCATCTCTCCGGCAATGCGACTTTCTATATTGTTTTTTCCCTGCTTACGTTGAGCGCGGCCACCCTGATGAATGTGGTCGGACTCGATGTAGGCAAGTGGCTGCACAATGTTGGCGCACTGGCGATGTGGATTCCGGTGGCCATCGTGATTGTGATGGGATTCGTGGCGTGGCACCGGTTCGGATCGGCGACGACCTTCACGGTGCATTCGATGGTGCCAAGCACACACCTCAACGACATCATTTTCTGGTCGGTGCTGACGTTTGCGTTCGGCGGATGCGAAACCGCATCGTTCATGGGGGAAGAAATCAAAAATGCTCGGCGCACAATTCCTCTGGCCCTGCTTTCGGGCGGCATCACAGTCACGATCTGCTACATCCTGGGGACGGTCTGCGTGCTCCTGGCGTTGCCGTCGAGTGAAGTCAACAGCCTGCAGGGACTGGTGCAGGCGGTCTCGAAGACCGCATCGCGCGTGGGATTTCCCGGCGTTCTGCCGCTGGCTGCTTTTCTGATTGCGCTGAGCAACGTCGGCGCGGCCGGGGCCTACCTGGCGGCGGTCGCGCGCCTGCCGTTCGTCGCCGGGCTGGATCGGTTTCTGCCCCCCGCCTTCGGATCATTGAACCCGCGCTGGAAAACTCCGTGGGTTGCATTGCTGACTCAATTCGTACTAGGCGTAGTGTTTATTTTTCTGGGGCAGGCGGGTACCAGCGTTAAGGGCGCATACGACGTGCTGGTCAGCATGGGCGTGATTACCTACTTTATTCCGTACCTGTATTTGTTCGCGGCGTTGATCAAGCTGCAGCGGGAACCGGCGGGGCCGGACGTGATCCGCGTGCCGGGAGGAGCGAGGATAGCGAAACTGGTCGCAACCGTCGGATTCCTCACCACCGCACTGACGATCGTGCTCTCCCTGATCCCACAACCGGATGAGCCGAACAAGCTGCTGGCGCTGCTGAAGATCGTCGGGGGATGCGGAGCGCTGCTGCTGATTGGAGCATGGATCTACCTTGGCGGGAAGCGCCGAGCGGGCCGGGGAATGGCAGCTAAGGCTGTTGCTTTGGGCAAGCCACGTTTCCCTTAGGTTCGGTCGTTCTAAGCCTGTAAACCGCAAGCCAGAACAGTCCGACGGTCAGAACATTTATGACCTCCCACGTCGACTTGCTGCGGAGGTGAACAGGCCATAGAGGGTTATATAGAATCACGGCTACCCCGAAGACCCATAGCCAAGTTTGAGCTTGCCTCCGCACCGCGCCGGCTAACCCGACAGCGGCAGTTAGGCACAAGACAAATCTAAGCAAACTGTAGAAATCGTAGGGCAACCGGTTAAAGCCAGCCAAGACACCTATGGTGGACGCAGCGCTCATAAGCGACAACCCCACGAAGTTATCTTTACGTTGAGTCGCTGTTTCACCTTGAGGTTCGAAACAATCACCACAGAGGGCGCTTACCTCGTCAATGCACATCCGGGAGGTACATGGCCACGATCGATGGCACACAGGACACGAGTGTTGGTGGCCGTACAGGTCCTTGTTTCGGCAGGCCTCGCATTGGGTCCTCGTGCCTAGCACGCAGTCTTCAAAGTCTTCGCTGCACTCCGATCCGCAGTCTGTACAGTAATGGTCGTGCGTCATTCCGCCCAGTTGCCCACGTTCTATCTCTGCAGATCGCCAGGCATTCGCGAGATCCTGCGACACAAGCACCAAATGTGTCCTCTCCGCTGATGTGATACCACCAGACGTCAAGCACTCGAACATCTCTGATATCCTGCGAGGAATTTCTGCCCATACCTTCATTAAGTGGGGGCGGGCGGAGGGCCCAACATCCTGATATGCGCGGTGAATCCAGTCCGCGAAGCGACGCTCGCCATGTTCGAAGAGGTAGCCTCCTAATGTTTGGAGATGTCCGTAGGTAACAGCGTCCAGTTTTGCCGGAAAGGGAAGTCTGTGGGAGAGAAATTCTCGCGAGGCGTTGTACCCGCGCTCCTGAACAAGCGGACTTCGTCCACGTTTGGCCGGGCAGCCATGGAGACTCCAACGAGAACATCTTAAGCTAGTTTAATGGGCGCAGCTCACCTAATCGTTGCTGGACTCGGCACAGTGACCGCGACGACCGAGTTCGCAGCCCCTGCCGCAGGCCGGCGCTTCTGTGCTCCAACCATAACCTGGACTACACCGGCGACGCAGTCTTGCGCGGCGGGTTGAAGAACGGCAGCGTTGTTACTTTCACGTTCGTCTTCAGGCGGATCGCCTCGATCGTAATCTCCATCTGCAGCGGAGTGCCCGGCTTTGAAGACTCAGTCTCGATGCTGGCCAGCGCGATCATTTTCTTCAGGGTCGGAGACCAGCTGGTTGTAGTTGCCTTGCCGACTTGCCTGTCGCCTGCGTACACAGGCACCGCAACGCGCGAGGCCTGCGTTGGTGCGGCCGGAGTAAGGCCGTAGCGTTCGTAAAGTTGCTCGACGTCAGTCCAGTCGATTTCGAGGCCCACCAGTTGACGTGGCACGCCGTTCTTGGCGTCCTGTTCGAGGGCGCGCTTTCCGATGAAATTCTCCTTCTCGAGATGAACCATCTTGGCGAAGCCCACTTCATAGGGCGAGAACTTCTGCGACGGAATCAGCGCTTTCTTCGAACTCGTGTAGTCTACTTCGATCAGCAGCAGCCCGGCTTCGACACGGGCGACGTCGAGGGCCAGCATGCCGGCAGCGTGCAGGTCGAATTGTTTGCCTTTGTCGGCCAGCGCGTCCCAGACTTTGACGGCGTCGTTCCACGGAATCCAGATTTCATATCCCAGGTCGCCGGTATAGCCGGTGCGCGAAATGTCCACGGGGATGCCGGCAATCTTGCCGCGAGTCACGCGGAAATACTTGAGGTTGGCGATGTCAGCTTCGGCCACGGCTTTCAGCAACTTCGCCGAAGTCGGTCCCTGTAGCGCGAGCGCCGCGACTTTTTCGGAGATGTCTTCGACCTGCACGTCCATGTTCAGACCATTCTGACGGAACCAGCGCAGGCTGGGATCGGCGGCGGTCCAGCGATACTCGTTTTCCCCGAGGCGTGAAATGGTGCCGTCGTCGATGACCTTACCCTCTTCATCGCACCAGCAGCAGTAGATGACCTGGCCGACCTTCACCTTGTTAATGTCGCGGGTGATGACGCGGTTCACCAGCCGTGTAGCGTCTTTGCCGGTGATCAGGTATTTGTAGAGGGGCGAAATATCGATGAGGGCGGCCGCGTTGCGAATGGCGTTGTACTCGTGCTCGTGATGCACCTCGTACACGCTGACCGTGTAGTAGCCCGACCACTCGCGGTAGCTCAGGCTGTTGCAGAGGGGAAAGGTGCGCTCGTGAAATGCAGTTCCGATGGGCAAAGTGATGGCCTCGACGTCAAAGTTGCCGAATTCGGATTATATGCACCCGTATGCTGACGCGGCAAATACCTGCGGGCCGATCCCTCTCCAACTGCGTCATCCCGAAAGCCCGTGTTTTCTCCAGCGGGCCGAGGGATCTCCCGATTCACAGGCCCATGTTCATCTGTCACAAACAGGGCCGTTGCGTTTGCGGTAAAGCAGAATGATGCCAAAGCAATTCTTCGTTTACATCATGACCAACGGGCCAAAATCCGCAGTCCTCTACATCGGAATCACTGGTGACCTGCGGCGCCGTGTCTGGCAGCACAAAAACAAACTCGTCCCCGGCTTCACGAGCCGTTACAACCTGACCCAACTCGTGTACTACGAGCAATTTTGCTATCCAGACGCGGCCATCGATCGCGAGAAGGAAATCAAGGGTTGGCGGCGAAGCAAGAAGATCAGGCTCATCGAATCGATGAATCCGCGCTGGGAAGACCTTGCCAAAAACTGGCAGAATCTGTACAAGCCTGGCCTGAGCGATGATTCGAGCGAGATCCCTCGCCCCGCTGGTGAAAACGCGGGGCTTCGGGATGACGCCGCCGTTACGGTTCCAGCCAGCGATACGGTTCCGGAAGGCCGATCCTGAACCTCGCAACTCCGGACTGCCGTCATGCAATTCCACAGTGGCGTCATCCCGAGCGTAGCCGTTCTTCAGCAGAGCGAGGGATCTCCCGATCCACACCTGCAGGACGTTCGTCTCACCCACTCGAATCGGCTACAATACGCCTTCACGATGCAAGCCACAGTTCCATCCTCCGTGAGTACGCTTCGTAGCTGGAACGTCCTGCCCAGCGGGCTCTGAGCCTCCCTACCGCCTCATTCCCTGCACGAGTATTATTGCGTTTTCCGGATCTGCGACTGAACGGCTAAAGGCTAAGCGAATGGCGAATTCCTACGACGTAATCGTAATCGGCGGCGGGCACAATGGTCTGGTCAACGCGGCGTACCTCGCACGTGCGGGCAAGAAAGTGCTCGTGCTCGAACGCCGCCACGTGCTGGGGGGCGCGGCCTGCACGGAAGAGATTGTGCCGGGATTCAAGTTCTCGGTGTGTTCGTATGTCGTGTCGCTGTTGCGACCGGAAATTATTCGCGATCTCGATCTCCCGCGTCATGGCCTGGAGATTCTTCCGCTCGATGGCACGTTCACTCCCATGCCCAGCGGCGACTACCTGTGGCGCGTGAATGACCACGGCAGGACTCATCGCGAAATCGCCCGCCACTCCCGTGTAGACGCCGAAGCCTACGACGAATTCGGCAAGGCCATGCAGGCCATGTGCCGGTTCGTGAAGCCGATTCTGAGCATGGTGCCGCCGGATCCGACGACGCTGAATCCTCGCGAACTGATGAAGCTGCTGTTCATCGGGCGGCGGTTTCAGGGCATGTCGAGCTATGACAAATACAATCAAGTCCAGCTTATGACGATGTCCGCCATTGATTTCCTCGATCAATGGTTCGAGACCGACGTGCTCAAGGCGACCATGTCGGCTTCGGGCATCATTGGAACGTTTCTGGGTGTGCGCTCTCCGGGTACGGCGTACGTGCTCTTGCACCACTACATGGGAGAGATCGACGGGGCCTTCCGCGCCTGGGGATTCGCGCGCGGAGGCACGGGAGCAATCTCGAATGCGATTGCCGACGCCGCCCGCGAGGCCGGCGTCGAGATTCGCACTCAGGCTGCCATTTCGCAGATCATTGTGAAGGGTGGCAAGGCCAAGGGCGTAGTGCTCGCCAACGGCGATGAAGTTTATGCGAACGTAGTCTCTTCCAGCGTCGATCCCCGGCTGACGTTCACCAAGTTCATGGGGCCCGAGCAACTTCCCTGCGACTTTCTGGAAGAGATCAATCGCTACAAGTTCCGCGGGTCGTCGGGCAAGGTGAACATGGCGCTGGACGCGCTACCGAACTTCAAATGCATGCCCGGACCGGGCGCGCATTTGCGCGGCGCGATTTCCATTTCTCCGGCGGTAGAGTACATGGAGAGGGCCTACGACGATGCGAAGTACGGCAACTTCTCGCGGCGCCCGTACATTGACATGGTGATCCCGTCCCTTACCGACCCTTCGGTCGCGCCTCCTGGCAAACATGTGCTGTCGTGCTTCGTGCAATACGCGCCTTACAAGCTGCGGCCCGGGCTCAACTGGGACGATCAGAAGGAAGCCTTCGGCGACACCGTGGTCAACACGATTGCCGAGTACGCGCCGAACATCAAAGACATCATTATCGAGAAGCAGGTCGTCACGCCGCTTGATCTCGAGCGCGAATGGGGATTGAGCGAGGGCAACATCTTCCAGGGCGAACTCTCGCTTGAGCAACTGTTCTTCCTGCGTCCGGTGCCGGGATGGGCGCAATACCGGACCCCGATCAAGAATCTGTACATGTGCGGGTCGGCCACGCATCCAGGGGGCGGCATCATGGGAGCGAACGGGCGGCTGGCAGCGCTGGAAATTCTGAAGGACATCAAGGGAGCGGTCTGATCATGTCCGGACAAACTCAGGCGGGACAAACGCAGCGGGACATCGTGATCATCGGCGGCGGCCATAATGGCCTGGTCACTGCGTTCTACCTGGCCAAGGCAGGATTCAAGCCACTGGTTCTGGAGCGCAACGCGCAAGTCGGCGGGGCTGCGGTCAGCGACGAGTTTCATCCCGGATTCCGTTGCTCGACCCTGGCGCACACCGCGGGGCCGATTCGACCGGAGATTGTTCGCGACATGCAACTGGAGCACCACGGGCTGCGGCTGATCACTCCGGAAATTTGTGTGACGGCTCTTTCCCCCGATGGACGGGCGCTTTCGCTCTACCAGGACGCAGCGAAGTCGGCGCAGGAGATCGCCGCCTTCTCCCAGAAAGACGCCACGAAGTATCCGGAGTTTCAGCAGTCGCTCGGGAAAATCAGCAAGGTAATCGGCGAGGCCCTCGCCACCACACCGCCAGACATTGACCACCCCAGCAGCGGCGATCTCTGGAGCATGTTGAAGACCGGACGCGCGATCCGCAATCTGGGCAAGAAAGATATGTTCCGGTTGCTGCGCTGGGGGCCGATGGCGGTAGCCGACCTGGCGTCGGAATATTTCGAAACGGAGTTGCTGCGGGCGGTGATCGCGGCCCGCGGAGTGTTCGGAACATTTCTTGGCCCGTGGTCGGCGGGCAGCGCGCTGGTTCTGCTGATTCGCGCGGCAGCCGATCCCCATCCCGCGGGCGCGGCATCTTTTGCAGCGGGCGGCATGGGCTCGGTGACGCAGGGGATGGCGTCGGCGGCGAAAGCCGCAGGCGCGGAAATCCGCACCGGCGCTGAGGTCATTGAAATTCGCGTACACGACGGCGCGGCCACGGGCGTGCTGCTCTCCACCGGAGAAGAAATTCGCGCGCGAGCGGTCGTGTCCAACGCCGATCCCAAGCGCACTCTGCTGAAGCTGACCGACCCCACGCACCTTTCGCCAGACTTCGTACAAAAATTGCAGCACTATCGCGGTAACGGCACGGTGGCAAAGGTGAATCTCGCGCTCTCCGGTCTGCCTAAATTCACCGCGCTCAAGAACGGCGACGCCACCGCGCTCAAGGGACGCATTCATATCGGCCATGAGATCGACTACCTGGAGCGAGCCTTCGACGAATCCAAGTACGGCAATTTCTCGCGCCAGCCGTATCTCGAAGCCACGATTCCCTCGCTCACCGATCCCACGCTCGCACCCGAAGGCAAGCATGTAATGTCGATTTACATGCAATATGCACCCTACAAGCTAAAGGGCGATTGGGAAGAGCAGCGCCGAGCGCTCGGCCAGACGGTCGTCCAGACGCTCGCGCAATACGCTCCGAACCTGCCGGAACTGATTCTGACCCACCAGATCATCACGCCGCGCGATCTTGAAGACAAGTATGGCATGACCGGCGGACAGATCTTCCACGGCGAACTGGCTCTGGATCAGTTCTTCACCATGCGTCCGCTGCTGGATTGGGCGCGGTACCGCACTCCGATTCAGAATTTGTATCTGTGCGGAAGCGGCACGCATCCGGGTGCCGGGCTGACCGGTGGTTCGGGAGCGAATGCGGCGCGTGAGATTTTGAAGGAACTGAAGCGCTGATTCGTCAGTGCTAGGCCTTACGGTCGTTTTCACCGTCGAAGTACTTCTTTATACTCTTCGGTATCCCGCGGCACGCGCAGTGTTTTTGGTGCTCGCGGTGCCACTTGATTTTTTGCGCCAGCGTCGCCTTAGCCGGCATTCGATTTTTCTGGTGCCACACTTTGTTCAACACGACGATTGCTCCACCTCACTTTCATGAAGAATAGCGCCGTTGTCCTCATTAGCTGTCCCGACCGCAAGGGCGAAGTTGCCACCATCGCCGACTTCATTTATCGGCATAACGGCAACATTCTGCACGCCGACGAACACGGCGATGAAGAATCCGGCCTTTTTCTGATGCGGGTAGAGTTCGATCCCAAGGATTTCGACATCGACCTCGCCGACTTCGGGAAGCATTTCGCTCCCATCGCCGAGACCTTCGCGATGAACTGGCGGCTGGCGCAATCCACCCAGCGTCCGCGGATGATCATTTTCGTTTCCAAGTATGACCACTGCCTGGTCGACCTGCTCTACCGTCATCAGAGCGGCGAACTGGCGTGCGAGATTCCGCTCATTATTTCCAACCATCCCGACACTCAACCGATTGCCGACTTCTACAAGATTCCCTTCACGGTAATTCCAGTCACAAACGATAACAGGGCTCAGGCAGAGGCACAGACCCACGCTCTGCTTGAGAAGCAGCAGCCGGATTTCATCGTGCTGGCGCGATACATGCAGATCCTCTCGAACGAATTCGTGAGCCGGTTTCAACAGCGCATCATCAATATTCACCATTCGTTCCTGCCTGCGTTTATCGGCGCCCGGCCTTACCATCAGGCGCATGAACGGGGCGTGAAGCTGATTGGCGCCACCAGCCATTACGTCACGCAGGAACTCGACGACGGCCCCATCATCGAGCAGGATGTGGTGCGGGTGTCGCACCGTGACACGGTCGAAGACCTGATTCGCAAGGGGCGCGATCTGGAGAAAATTGTCCTGTCGCGTGCAGTGCGCTTGCACGTCGAAAACCGTGTTCTGGTGTACGGCAACAAGACTGTTGTGTTCTGAACCTCCCGGCCGCGCCGACCCGAACTGGTTCGCAGAAGTCATTCCCAGAAGTCCATGTCCTTCCGGGGAACTCCCCGATTCTCTCCCATGACAGTCTCGCCCCAGTGGTAACTTGCACCGACGGTAACCTTTCGTTTTTACTTGAACATTAGTAAAGAATTAGGGAGAAATCTCGCTCTCGGGGGCATTTGTTGGCCGAAGATCTTCGGTTTGAGCTAGCCATTCTCGCGACCGTTCAGGGCTTCTACCAGAAGCTCATGGCGGACTCGCTGGGCGGGGAACTGCCCGTCCCCCGCGGCCTTGACGAGGATGCGCTGCGCCATTCCGAGCGCGAACTTCCCAACACGCTGACCCGGATGTACCGCTGGCTGCATATGCTTGACATGGCCATCACCCCGGCCATGCTGCGCCAGGCGCTTACTGCCGATACGGATTCGGAAGTGGCCGAAGCCTTGTTGCGTTATTTCGTCCGGCGGCGCCAGGCCAACGATGTCAACCGCGACAAGACCGATCTGATCGCCACATTTCTCTACCGGCATCCGCGGGTGCCGGGGCAGTGGGAACAGAGCGGCTACGGACTCGACGGCGCTCTGCCCCTGTCACCCTTTGAAATCGCCCTGATCGAAATCCTGGCCGACACTGACGTACCCTCACTTCCCGAAGAACACGTGCAGTTGCTGCGGCGCTTCGATCCTCTCCGCGAAGAAGTGAACCGCTTCCGCGACTTCAACGCCCTGATCGATTCTGGCATCATCGGACGCGTGCGCGAGTTGAAGCTGTGGCTCGATGCTTCGTTTTATCATCCCGGCGTACTGGCCACCGTTTCGGCCTACAACGCGATGTTTGGCAAAAAGTTTGACGAGTTGTTCACCAAGGCTCTGACCGAGATCAAGCAATTCGGGCAGGCGCTCGAGGAGATGGGCGGAACGATTCTGACCACGGTCGACGGCGTGGAGGTCACAGTGGAACACGTGGCCGCGATTCAGGAACAGCAAATGCTGGAGGCCGACTACGGTAGCGCGCTGGAGAAGTTCCGCAGGGTCTCGAAATTGAAGAAGGAACTGGACCGGCGTCCGCCGATCCGCCGGTCGCTGCTCACTCCGGCAGCACGCGCGTCACACGCCTCGGGCAGCGCCGCAGCGGCTCCCCGTGCAGCTCGTACGGCGTCTGCAAAGGCTCCGCCCGCGGCTCCGGTATTTCAGCCGCCCACCGTTACTGCACAACAGATCTCGGCCGAAGACGGCAAACTCCGGCGGGTGGAAGAGTCCATTCGCGTGTTCGTGCGCGTGGCCGATCCCAAATACCGCCAGGTTGTGCCCATGCGCTTCTTCAACCTGACGTTATCGCCGGCCGAGGCTGACGCTTATAGCGCGGGCTTCCTCGAGGAAAAGAGCCTGCGCGCCGACGTGGCCCGCACCTTGATCCGCCTGGTCTCAGTTTCGGCGCGCATCGCCACGGAACTGGAAGAGCTGAAGCGCAGCCAGAAGATGTCGTCCCTCTGGAAGCTCCATGCCGATGCCGTGGTCGTGCTGCTGGATATGGCGAGTACCGCTACCGAAGAGACCGGCAGCGTGGCCAAACTTGCCGAGCAGGGAGGCGCGGGGTTGGCGGCTAAGGCGATCCACGAATCGGTCCAGCGTTTGCGCGGCCGGTCCGATGTCGCGGTGAAGACCCTCGCCAACGTTGGCTAGGGTTGACCTAGGGCGTGCGTACCTTCCTGGCAATCTCGTCGCCCAACAGCAAGAAGTGCCCAATGTTCCATGTGTACAGCACTTCAGCTTTCGCCTT
>Ga0209698_10002297_pt1 | contig 21776 bp, 10 predicted proteins | sample LitLauG_LLR_2012_FD_187203 | JGI IMG/M metagenome (GOLD analysis project Ga0209698, IMG submission 187203) | Freshwater sediment microbial communities from Pennsylvania, USA - Little Laurel Run_MetaG_LLR_2012 (SPAdes) (version 2) | ecosystem: Environmental > Aquatic > Freshwater > Creek >...
CGTTGCAGCCGGAGGCGGTTCCAGTGGCTGCCCTACCGCAGGTCTCACCATCATCATCAACCGTGGATACTACTTCCCGGCAGCGGCCGCTGCCCAACCCGCGAGCGTCACTTGTGTCCATCAAGCCGTTACCACGAGTCAGACTGCAGTCATTTCTACCTGCGTCAGCATTCAGTACGGTTATCAGTGGACGTTCGGCCGCGTGGCCAGCCTGCTGGGACCGACGCCGTTGCTGCCGAGCACGATTACGGCAACCGCCGTTGCCATGAATGAGAATTGAGAGACAGCGATGAAAAGGCCCGTATTTCGACGAACGCGGCCGCCGGCGCAACCACACGGGGAGCGGGGCATCACCATGATCCTGGTGGCGGTGAGCATGGTTGCCCTCATTGCCATGGCGGCGCTGTCGATCGACGTGGTCACGCTTTACGTCGCGCGCGAGGAGGCACAGAGGGCAGCTGATGCAGCCGCGCTCGCCGCCGCCAGAATCCTCTCCGTTTCGGGTATCACGACAACCGCCAGTCCCGATAACTACCCGGCGGCGTGGACTTCGATCTGCGGCGGCACCACGAGCGTTGCCAGTCTGACCGCCCGCGCAGTGGCGCAAGAAAACTCGATCGGGGGAGCGGTGGCAAGCGCCGTCAACGTCACCTACTCAACCGGGTCCGGGTCGGGCACCACGGATTGCACCACCGTTTCCAACGACACCCAGTTCGGCATAAACCCGCTGGTGACGGTGCAGGTGACGCGCGGCAGCCTGCCTACCTTGTTTTCGCGGATATGGTCCCGCGGCACAAATACCGTCAGTGCATCGGCAACCGCAGAGGTGTTCAATCCCTCCAATTCGGGGACTTATACCGGTGGCGAAGTGGTCCCGGTGAAACCGCGCTGCGTAAAACCCTGGATCATTCCGAACATCGACCCAGCAACCTCCGGGCAATTCGTCGGCCCGGGTGCGGGATTGATCCTGAGCCAGTCAATCATCGCGAATGCCACCCTGAATGGCACCGTTCCCGGTATCGGGGAGCATTTCACGCTCGGGAATGGCTGCGCGGGCGGCTGCCCAGTGGCGGGCACGCCAGCAAAAGGAAACTACATCCCCGCGCTGATCACCCCTCCAGCCACCGCAGCACCCAACTGCGCGAATGGCGCGAACGACGATTTCCAGAATACGATCACCGGTTGCGATGGAAATACCGTGTACGCTTGCGGCACAGTCAACGGCGCTCAAGCGGATTTGACCCTGAATCGAGGAGCAGAAGTCTCGGCAGCCGTGGAGTGCCGAATCCGGCAGCCAAACCAGGATACTCTCGACGTCAGCCGCTATCCGTTCGAGATCCAGGCGGGCCCGGGCAACCCGATCATAGCGGGAGCGGGCAATCAAGTCATCACTGCCAGCGACAGCATCGTGAGCTTGCCGATCTATGACAGCACGGCCAACTTACCCGCCGGGAGCACGCCTCAGGTTACGGTTTTGGGTTTCTTGCAGGTCTTCATCAACAGCACAGACAGCAATGGCAACATGGACGTGTACTTGCTGAACGTCGTCGGCTGCAGCAATGACGCATCGACGACGCAGTCAGCGCCCGGAACATCTCCGGTGCCCATACGGCTGGTCTCTCCGCCGTAGAAGACAGGTGAAAAGCTGGAAGTTTCGCGACGATCCGGTCTACTGTTCCGGCGCATCTTCCTCGGCGGGAAGGTTGGGCTCCGGCTGGGGTCCCCGGGGCGCCGGCAACGGCGCGTGGGCCACTGGCGGCTGCACGACTCTGGCGGGCGGCGGGACAGCCTGTTCCTCAGAATCATCCACAACCTGATCCGGAGGCATCGCCATGACCGTGCCTTGAGCGCGCGGACTGAGAATCACGCGATCGAGTCTGCGGGGGTCGTTTAGGCCATTCACAATCAGGAAATTGAAGCGCGATCCGTTGAGCAGGTGAGCCAGCACTTCCTGCGCCGGCGCGGGGCCGAGGTCGGCCACAACTTGCTCCTGCTCGGCTCCCGCCGCAATGGAAATATCCGCGCCGGTGCGCTGCTGCACCGCGAACAGGACTTCGGACAGCGTAGCCTTGTTGGCCTTGATGGTCAGCAGGCCGTCACGAAAACTGACGTCGAGAGCGGGCTGGGCTGGCGGGTCGGGATGAATCCGTTCGCGCGCGGTCGTATATCTTGCCGTGACCAGGGCGGGGCGGGGTGGCTCCGGCGAAGCCTCTTCGATCGCCGCCGAGACGCCGGGCGCGGAGGCGCCAATCACTTTGATCATCACCGTTCTGCCGGCGGGAAATATCTGGTAGGACTGCGCGCTTTTCAAGTCAAGCACCACGCGGGTTACCGGAGGCTTCGACTGGAACAGGCCAACGCGCACATCCTTAACCTCGCCCAGATTGACCGATTGACTGCGCAACTGGCTGCCCGGCAGGGCGTTCGGAAAATCCACCACCAGCCGATCGGGGCCCGTCAGGACCTGGGTCTGCGGAACGATGCGGTCGCTGGCCTCGACTTCGATCTCGACCGCGCCTTTGCCACCCAGCACCTTCACCTGTCGGATCTGACTCTGGGCCAACAAGAGTGGTGCGCTCGCCAGCAGCGGACAAAGGCCCCCCAGCAGCAGTTGACGGATCACGGTGTGCAAAGGCTTGTGCATGAACTTCTGGCTTTTCAATACTTTCTACGCAAATTGTAGCAGCGGTTTTCTTACGGAGTGCTTACTTTAGTATTAGAACCAAATACTGGTTCGACCACCGGGCTGTGGTGTCGGGGTCGGGCAACGCGGTGCCGAATTTCCATCCGGCCGGGAAGGTTGACCGAGTTGGCGAAAGTCACATCGTCGGATGGGACTCCCATTGGGGATAGAGCAGGACGGCGTTCCAGTTCAAGGTCGAGCAGGTTGCTCCAGCGGCTGGGCCATCGGCGATCGCGCTATCCTGCTCGGTGATGGCGTCGAAGGTCACGTCGACGCTGGTTGCCCAGGCAGGTATGCTGTTTGAAATTCGTACAATTCCACCGGATCGCGCTGCCAGGCCAGGAGGTTGCCGACCGCTTCCAGGCGAATTTCCCGTCAGGGCGGCGATGGGTCCGCCGGACCGGTGGTTCCCAGGAATCCCCTTCGCTAAGACTAGCGCGAGATCTCCGGTGTGAACCGGAATCTGCAGGTGCGCATGGTGGACGTTGGGGAGCCTCGCTGAGGTCGACGTGCGGCCGGATGGTTGCGACGACTGGTGGGAAGCTGTCAGCAGCAAACCAGAAAAACACCGAGCCCGCGAACCGCCACAGCCAATTGAGCCTTCACCGGCAAAACCAGAAGGCTACCGGAAGTGAGAATACAGGGTAACGGACGGGGAGAATCGCGAACGCGGTTCGCGGCGGCCGCAAGGACCAACCACGGGGGCTAAGCTCCCGATTGATCCGGGACTGATCTCTCGCGGCCCTGAAGGGCCGCTCTTCCACACAGATCCCTTTCGCTCCGGTTCGCTCTCCACAACGCGACCTTCGAAAGAAAAAGCGCTGGCGTGTGAGCGAAGCGCTTTCTCTTTCGTGCAAGGCTACTGAACGACTAGGGTGAACGTGCAAGTGCCCGTTATCGGGACTGCGCCGCCGGTGGTGGCGTTGATCGTGACCGTGTAGCTGCCCTTGGGCGTCCCGCCGGTAGGCGGCGGAGGGGTGCTGCTACTGCTGCTGCCGCAAGATCCCAGCCACATGGTTGAGACTCCCATGACCATGATCAGTCCCAGCATGCGCATGCCCCGCAGCGAGCGCTTACGCGAGCCTGCCGTGCAAAGGATTCCCAGGAATCCCGGCACCAGCACCGCATAAAAGATTCGCGAGCCTTTGCCGAAGGGATTGTCCAGGGCCGCATGCGGGGCGGTGGTGGTAACCATGAAAGTTGCCGGACTGGTGCTGGTCGCACCCGATGGCCCGGTGCAGATTGATGGGGTCAAGGTCGTTGGCTCGCTGCAGGTGAAGGTGAGCGGCAGGTTGAACCCGTTGACTCCGGCAAACGCGATCTGCACGGTCGCGGTTTGTCCGTCCGTTACGGTGTAGGTGCCGCTGTTCCCCGGCGTGAGAGTAAAGCTCTGATTTGTCGCAGTGACGGTCAAGCTGAGGGTCGTTGTGCTGGTTAGTGATCCCGACGTTCCTGTAACCGTGACCGTGGTGGCACCCGTGGGTAACGCCATATTGGCCGCGGTAGAAATCGTCACCATTGTTGTCCCGCTGCCGGCCACGGGGTTGATGGCGCTGCACGTCGCTCCGGCGGGCAGCCCCGAGCAACTGAAAGTGACTTGCGAGCTAAATCCGCCGACCGCGTTAACCGTTACGGTAATCGGACTGGTCGAGTTTCCGGCTGAGACGCTGGCGCTGGCAGGAGCCGCTCCCAGCGTAAAGCCCGGCTGCGCTACGGTCACAGTGACCGCGCTCGCGTTCGACGGACTGTTTAGGCCGTCCCCGTTGTAGCTGGCCGTGATGGTGTTCGTGCCCACGGGAAGAGCCGTTGTCGAGAACGTGGCAACGCCGTTGTCTGCCGCGGTCAGAGCTACTGTTCCGAAAGTGTTGGCGGAACTGTTGTTAAATAAAAAGATGTTCCCCAAGGGGGGAGCCGTCGAGGTGAACGTGAGCGTGGCGGTGAAGGTCACGCTCTGGTTCAGGTTAGCACTCGCAGTCGACGGCGAGATCGATAGAGTCGTCGCGGTTCGGGTCGCATCCCAGGCTGCGACCAGGTTGTTCAGGTTTACCGAACCTAGGCCGGTCACGAGGTTGTAGCCGGTCGTTGCATCGAAGACGGAGGAGTCGAAGCCGATTACTCCGGAAGTTCCGCTGGCAAACGGGCACTGATTCGCTGGCGGCTGAGCAGATGGAGTCCCACCCGAACAGTAGACATCGTTGGTGCCGCTGTTGACCGGATGGAAGACGGCGTTCGCTGGCGTTGCCGCTAATGAATACAGCATCGGGTTGATGTTGCCTAGGCCTGGCGAGGAGGCTCCAGCCAGATATTGGTTGAGCAGTACCACCATGCCGGCAAACACCGAAGTCGAAACCGACGTCCCTCCGACAATCGGCGCGCTAGAAAGTGATAGAGCGGCGGGGATCCCGCCAGCGCAGACGCTTACCGTGCCTGTGTCGCCCAGTGCGGCGTCATTGGTGCAAAAGATGTAACCCGGGAAGTTCGGCGATGCCAGCAGCGCAACATCTGGCACGTAGCGCACGGTCGGCTGCCCGGTGATGACCAGGTGGGATTGATAAGTTGGTTGCGGGAACCCGGAAACGCAAACGTTGGTGTTCTGGTTGGCGCAGTTGCTCACGCCGCCGCCGCTGGCCAACATTCCAATGTTAGGAGCGGCCTGCGCCGACTGTGCATCCGTGATGTTGTTGTTGGTACAGAATGCAGTGGCGCTGCTACTAGTGCAGAAGGTAGCCCATTCCCCGTCATCATTCCAGGCAATCTCCGGAATATAACTCGGCGGAGACAGAATGGAGCCGCCGTCGGACCTGCTAGTCGGCCCCCAGAAGGTGGAACTGTTGGTGGTGAGATCAGCGACGGAAATAGAGGTGCCCCCCACGGCGGTCACCTCCGCGCTGCTCGCGGGATACGTTACCGCGATCCCGTTTAGTGCAAGGTTATTGGGGTCGGTGGTAGTCTGAAAGTCGCACTCCGCCGGGCCTTCGTCGCCGCTGGCGCTCACGAATGTAATTCCCTGCGCGCTCGCCTGCTGGAGTATGGTCTCGGCGGCTGTGATGGAGGGATAGAAGAGCTCGCAGTTGCCGTAGCTCAGACTGATCACTGGGGCCAAGTTATTGTCGACCGCGTACTGCCAGGCGACATCCCATCCACCGCCGGTGCCACCGGTAACATTTACCGGCGCGTTGACGTAAATGATCTGCGCGTTCTTGGCAACGGCCCCGGCCCACTCAATGGCAGCATCAGCCCTAATCAGGTCGGCGTGGCCGACTGGAGTTCCCGGGTCGGTGCCGCCAGCGAGAACCGGCAAGTACTGAAACAGAGGGTCGTTGCAGGCGGTGATGACGCCACTGACGTTGGTGGTGCAATTGGCGGAAGTGATGGGGGGAAGTGCGAAAGCTGTGCGGAAGTCCAACAGGTCATCCAGATATACATCCGTCTGGCCAATCACCGCCATCTTCTGCCCCGTGCCATCGATTCCTGCCGCGTAGAGCGCGTTGATGTCGTACATGGTGGCGATATCGCCGGGAGCGATCAGCGGCGTGAAACCTGTCTGCGAGTAACCCGGCCCGACGTAATTCGGGCGTACCCGCGGTTGGCCGGCCGGTTTGAGAAAAAAATCATCCAGTCCGCGAACGCTGGTCACGATACCCGCCAGCGCACTCGGAATCTTGGGCAAGGTGGCATTAGCAACATGCATTTCGCCATTGACGCTGAAGCGGTGGATTTCCGTCCCAAACGCGCTCTGAACCTGCGCCGCGGTTCCACTGAACATGATCCAGTTGCGGCCGTGTGCCACGTGAATGTTGCTGAATCCCTGCCCTTTGAGCCAGGCCGTGATCTTCTGTACATCGTTGGGGCTCAAGCCGAAACGGTCGGCCCACTGCTCGGGCGTCAGCCACTTGTGATAGTTCGGCGACTTGCGGTCTTGTTGCTCCGCCAGCAGGCGGTTGAGATCTTTCTGCTGGCTGGCCGTCGGAACTGTCAGCAGCCGAACGTACCCAAAGCGAAGCGCAGGCTCAACAGGCCCGCGGTCAAACTGAGGTAGAGCCTGACGAGGAACACTTCCGCGGAGGGCCACGGATTGGCCGGCGTGCAACGGACTGGAGACCCGGTCCGGCGTGACACCATAGCTCAGACCGGAGAAGACCGCAGCGGTGAACCACACAAACGAACAAAGCCCCGACAGCAGCTGACTACAATTTGGCATAGGACTCCCAGGGGGGGACGGAACTCAACGAGTTTCGCCTCTATTTGTATAAAGGGTTATCCCCCTGCAATCAAGGACGTTATGGCGCAGTCTCGCGGGGGGAAACAAAGTCGGCAACAGGGTGGTCGAAGCCACCGCAATCGCCTGGACACGACGGAACAGACGGGGTGAAACACCGGTAATTCACTGCGAGACCGGCATCGGGTCCGGTAAGAAACGGGCCGGCGCACCCGGCTGCCGCGGACACTGCCTGTTGGCTACGCCATGGAACAGGTGGGGAGCAAACTGGTTCGCCTGGTCAAGGGATCGCTCAGCCGCTGAAGCCGTGACCGATTCGGTTGCATTTACGGCGCCGCTGAAGCGCCCTTTCCACACCAAGCGGGAGTTCTTCCGTAAACTGTGAAGTTGAAGCTTGATTTTCTTACGCCCTTTACACTATCGATAGGGCGATGCCTTGATATTGTGGTCTGTACCAATCCTGTCGAGGCCACAAGCATTCCCAGCAAAATTGTTGCATCTAGCCCTGCGTCGCAGCATCGAGAATCGAATCACGACCGCGAGTGGAAATGCTCTCCGCCGGGTTGATAGCTGGAAGTAAAAACCTACGCCACTGAGGAGAACCTTCGATCGTGACCCGTCCTCCAGCATTGATGTTCCTTGTGATCGCGGCTCTGGCCGGAGTGCTTGTGAGCATGAACGGGTGCGCGGGTGGCAATTCAACGGGTGTGACCTTGCCCAAGGTCCAGCACGTGGTGATTATTTTTCAGGAAAACCGCTCGACCGACAATCTTTTCCAGGATCCGGTGCTGATCGCGCGGAACGCCGATATTGCCCAATCGGGAGTGGCCTCGACAGGCCAGATCGTCCCGCTCGGTCAGGTTGATATGGCCCCTGCCTACGATCTCGCTCATAACCATAAGGCATTCGTCTCCATGTTTGACGGAGGCAAGATGGATGGAGCCGATTTGATCCCGATTGCCTGCGACCCGGGCCAGGTCGGTTGCCCTCCAAGCCCCCCGCTAACCTACCCGCAGTTCATGTACGTGAACCCAGCCGAGGTGCAGCCGTATTTCCAGCTTGCTGAACAATACACGTTTGGCGATCGCATGTTTCAGACCAACCAGGGGCCGAGTTTCCCGGCGCATCAATTCATCATTTCCGGCACCTCAGCGCCCACAGCAACCAGCAATTTGTTCGCAGCCGAGAATGTGTCTCCCGGCACGTCCGTGGGCTGCATCGCCCCGGCGGGGAGCCTGGTGAAGTTGATCGACCCCACGGGTAACGAAAGCTCGTCCCAGTACCCGTGCTTCGAACACCCAACGCTCACCGATCTGCTCGACGCCCAAGGCGTCTCGTGGCGTTACTACGCCCCCTCTGCCGGCTCCATCTGGACGGGCCCGGACGCAATTCAGCACATCTGCCAACCGCAGACACAGAACGGGCAACTGGTATGCACCGGCAGTGACTGGACCAACAATGTTGTGGTTCCACCGCGCGGCGGCCCGGCTCAGGTGTTGACCGACATCGCCAATAACCAACTCGCCCGCGTGAGCTGGGTGATCCCCGATGGTAAGTACTCCGATCACGCTGGCCTGACCGATGGGTCCGGTCCCGCGTGGGTGGCATCGATCGTCAACGCCATCGGCAATAGTGCGTACTGGCCCAACACCACGATTATCATCACCTGGGATGACTGGGGTGGCTGGTATGATCACGTCCCACCCCAGATCGTTAACTCCTACGAATACGGCTTCCGCGTGCCGCTGATCGTGGTTTCGCCATACGCCAGGGCCAGCTACATATCGCACGTGACCCACGACTTTGGAAGCATCCTGAAGCTCATTGAAGAAACCTATGGGCTGCCCAGTCTGGGTTATGCCGACGCGGCGGCCGATGACTTTTCCGATTGTTTCAACTTTACCCAGACTCCCCTGCCGTTTCATACGATCGCGGCCCCACTCAGCGCCGAACACTTCCTGAATGATCGCCGACCGCCGACGGATCCAGACGACGACTAGGTTTGTCGCGCGCGATCAACGTTCGTCGTGGACCTCTTCACCCAACAATGGAGGGTAAGTCCCCGTGACGGGCAGATGTCTTGGTGCGCGCTGCCGGCGATCGCATGCATTTCCTGCCTGATCAGTTCCGGTTTGTTCAGTCTTGTCCTCGACGACTGCTAAGCGCGAGGAACCAGCCACGGCGGCCCCTGCGCCGCTGGCCGGGGGTTTGATCGTACCCGAGATAAGGAAGCTGGGACGAGCGTATGGCACACGCTGGCCGCAATGGCTTACAGCAACGCGGGAATCCGTAATTGCTTTGCGGTCTCGCTGGATAAACAGTAAGTGTCTCTGAGAGTCTAAGCTACCGAGAAACCCCCGGTGCAGCCGTAGGTTTCTTGCTCACCAAAGCAGGTTGGACCGACGCCCCGCCGCCGCGCTGCTGCGGTTGCGGTCAGCTGCGATAGTGGCGATAATCGCTACCAGACCTCGCACCCGGGCGACAGGCTGGGGCAGGCGATCAGCCGCATGCGCAATCTCGCGATCTGCCATCCACTAGCATTTTCCCTCCTCGGTCTGATCAGCTGGGCGCAGGTCACACTGCACCCAACCGACAACGTACCCAAGATCGTCAGTTCCAGGCCCGAAGGCACGACCTTCATTTTCACTCCAGGCACTTATCGATTGTCCGAGCCCATCCTCCCCAAGAACAACGACCGGTTCATAGGCCAGACCTCGTGCGCTCCGCCCGTGAGCTCCTGTCCGGCGATTATTACGGGCTCGGTCGTGATTGGTCCCTTGGCTACGTTCGACGGCACCAACTATCAAGTCACCAAGCAAAAGCAGCAGAACCCTCGTGGTGCCACTACGAAGAATTGTGATCCCGGCTGGCTGGCCTGCATTCTCCCAGAGGACCTGTTTTTCGACGATACGCCCTTACGGCACCTGGCCTCACAGACAATGCCGGCGATCGGTGCCGGCGAATGGTGGTTTGATTACACGAACCACGTCATCTGCTTCCACGATGACCCATCCGGTCACTCGGTCGAGACCAGCGTGCTGAACAAGGCATTCGGCGGACCCGCCAATAACGTCAGCATCCAGTACCTTACCCTGGAGAAATTCGCGGATATGTATCCCGTCGGTACTGTCGGGGAGACACAGGGGCCGAATGCGCTGACGCAGGAAACAAATTGGACCATCGAGAACTGTGAGGTTCGGTTGAACCACGGTTTCGGCGTGCGCGTTAACTATCGCATGCACATACTGAATAACTACATCCACGATAACGGCCAGACGGGGATTGGCGGTGGCATCGGATGGCGGGCAGCGCCCGCGACTGAATCCGCCAACTCAGGCATTCTGATCGAGGGCAACACCATCACTCACAACGACTATGCTCACTTCGATTCTCAATTCGGGTCGGGAGGGATCAAGTTCGGAGCCACCAGCGGCGTAACCATACGCCGCAATATTATTCAGAACAACCAGGGTTCCGGCATCCATTTTGACGATGACAGCGGAAGCCAGTTCGTGGACGGCAACACCATCACCGACAACTCGGATGCGGACGGGTTACAGATGGAGATTGGCGGCGGGACCTCGGTATTCCGGAACAACTTCGTGGCGCGCAACGGCGCGCAATTGAACGGGACCAACTGGGCCTACCAGATCTCCGTCCGTGCCAGCTCAGGAGTGGAGATCTACTGCAACGTAATTGAGGTTCCCCCTGGGCGGGGGGTAAACGCCTGGGGGATAGGCGCGTCCGACCGAGGATCCAGCCCCTTTCCGCCCTTTCAGTATCGCGCAAGCACCGGCAACTCCTTCCATCACAATACTGTGATCTGGGACGAGGGTGCGAATGGAGAGGCCGCAATGCGCAACAACGATCCCAACCAGCCCGACTTCTTTGCCAAGAATACGCCGCCGGACTACAACGAATATCACCTGTCCCGTACCTCGGAACCCCGCTTCATCTACGATAACAACAACAGCCGCAGCAACAAACTCAAGACCTTCCACGACCATCAGGCGTCGCGTGCAGATGTTCACAGTATCGTGGATACGAACCACACCAGTGGCTACCCCAAGGTCTCGATTACTTCACCGAGTGACCAGGCCTCGGTAAGCGGCCCAGTGACGATTTCAGCTGAAGCGTCGGACCATAGCGGAATCCGCAAGTTAGAGTTCTATATCGACTGGAAATTGCAGACCACCCTTACCTCCACGCCCTACGATTTTAACTGGACGAACGGAACCAGCGGATCCCATGTGGTGGCAGCAATGGCCTACAGCAACGCCGGAGTTCGCAGTTGCAATGCGGTTACGTTGAATGAACAGTGAGCCGCCTGGAAATTGCTCGGCCAGTCACTGAAGGAGTTCACTTCCCCAAAAACAAGAAGGGCAACAATTGATGGGATTCATCCCTCTCGATGAATCCCATCAATTGCTGCCCCGAAAAGAGTGGATCGGAAACTTGCTCTACTTCTGTTGCCCAAACTGGCGGTTGAAAACGACTTTCTCGTCCTCGCGCGCCATCCAGGGCTTCAGGTCCGGGCTCTTCTCGATACAGCAAAAGAACTTGTTGCCCTGACCGCTGAGGCCCGGTATCCAATTCAAGAAAAATTGGGCAGCCCGCAACAGCGAGATAAAATTTCCCGTTCCCATGACCGAAGTGATGCTGCCGATGCGAGTCGCCTTCCTTAAGTCCAAATCCTCTTTGCTTACCCTGAAGTCCCAGTAAGGATAGCCGCGCACGGAAAACATTCGCTCCGGGATGTAGGCGGATACGGTCTTGAAGACCTCGTGCTCGTTCCAACGGTAAATGAAGTTGGGGATGTTGGAATCACGAAGCCCTCCCGACTGATATTCATGGTCAATGACGGCTGAAAGCTCGTAGGGAAAGGAGAACTTCATCTTCACCAAAGCATTCATCGCCAGGGAGTCGTTCGGTTCCATGAACAGGACGTATCGGCGGCTCACCCGAATCATCTCGCATAGGGCACGGTGGGGCGAAGCGCAGTGATGCAAAACCTCCGAGGCAAACACAAGATCAAAGGAATCGGTGGGGAGTTCCAGTTGTTCGGCATCCAGGGCAAGATGCTGTTCGCGGGCAGAATCGCCCCCGGCCATACGATCCATGTCGGTCGGAAGATTCGAGTTCACGATATGCTTGAATCCTGCTTGCCGAAGAGTCTGCTCGTCCTCTGCGCTGCCGCCTACGATCAGCACGCGCTCATCGAGAGACATGCCAAAGCCCTTCACCGCAGAGGCCAGTACGCGCAGGAACTGCGTTCTAGGCCGTATGGCCTCACCCGACGGGGTACAAGTCACAGAATTCATGGGTTCCACCCTAGCTTCCATTGGCTGCAAGATCTCGTTCTCCTTCCTCAGCTTTGGTGACTTCAGAGTCTCGACCCCAACTATTTGCCGAATCAAGGAGCGAATGCGACTGTGCTGGAACAGTATGCGCCCGCAGGACTGGCGGTATACCAACTCGCCTGATGTGTACCGGCGCTGGCCGAATTGCTGGTGATATGCGCCCAGCCGTTTCCATTCGTCTTGAAGTCATTCGTGAATTCGTTGCCACTGGAAATGGAAGTGAAGTTCGCATTCAGCGCAATCGCAGCGGATACGATGAAGTCGCCCACCTGCGTAGTAGTGACGGCCGCTCCGGGCGTATTGTTCAGAGTTATGGTCCCGGTAGCGATGTTGGTGGCATCAGGAGCCAGGGCTAAAACACCTGACACCTCCCAAGACGTGATCTCCACCGAGGTGGGCGAACCCACGAAGGCAGGAGTGATCGCGGTAGCGCCAGACTTGGAATTCAGCGCATACCAGATTTCCACCGAGTTGTTGTTTCTGGCACACGCAGCGCCCGCCGAGACATACGTGTTGCCTGCATTGTCGGAGATGCTGGAAACGGATGTACCCCCGTTGAACATGAGTGCTATGGCGATCAGGTTCCCCGTGCTGGTGGCTGGAATCGTAAGGCTCGTGATGCTCCCGGCATTCGAAGCCTTGTGGACTATGGCCCAGGTAGGGGTGGTCACGAAGTTGGCCGTCGGAGTCAGGCTGCTGTTCATCGCAAGGTTGCAACTGCTCCTTCCACCACAGGGCCCGCTCCATCCGGTAAATGTTGACCCGGCCGCCGCGGTGGCGTTCAACGTAACAGGAGTGCCGCTGGCGTAGGCTGCGCTACAAGTACCACCGCCATTCGTGCAGTTGATTATCCCGTCCGTGCTGGTCACTGTTCCTCGCCCAGTCTCGTTCACTGTCAGGGCGTAGTTCGTCCCACTCGGCGCAAAGGTCGCGGTGGCGGTCAGATTGCTATTCATCGTCAAAGTGCAGGGATTTCCCCCACCGCAGGCCCCGCTCCATCCGGTGAACGTCCAGCCGCTCGCAGGCGTGGCATTCATCGTGACCGAACTGCCAGTCGAATAAAACGCGGAACAGCTGCCGCTTCCATTGGTGCAGTTAATGGCGCCATCGTTGCTGCTTGCGGATCCTTGCCCGGTCTCGTTCAGCGTGAGCTTATAGCTTCCCGCACAAGACGGGAAGCTGAACGAGGCGATCCGCGTACTCCAATTGCCGCCGCTGGCCGGCATATATTCGGTCGTATACCAGAAGGTACAGTCATCTGTCGGGTCAATCGCCAGGCTGCTGTAATCGGCCCAGCGGAAGTTATTGGTTCGCGAACCATGGGGAACACCCGCCGAGGATAAAACATCGGTCTCGCTCTCCATCTGACCCAAAGTATCGCTGGGCACGCGTCCCGTGTAACCAATGGATGGACTCGTGGTAGCGCTGGAGACGCTGTAACCCAAAGCAATGTCACCAGCCTTGTCCATCGCGATGCTGCCCATCCAGCGATAACTGGAATCCGGGGCGTAGGTTCCCTGTTGGTAGAGTCCGAAGCCGGATCCGGTGTTTTGTAGTTCGTACCAGCGGAGTCCGGTCTGGCTTCCGTTTGTCCCCGTCGTGACCGTGTGATTGGCTACGAGAGACTGATGACCTCCAAAATTGCGGTAAGCCAGCCGGTACATCAGGCGGTCCCCGTAGGAATCAAGTGTGACCGAGGTTCCCGCCTGGGGAATGCAGTCGCCGGTGGTGTAGTTGAATTCCACGACGGTTTCGCCGCACGCCTCGGTGAACGCCGCCACCGGGATGTTGATAGGACCGGTGAAGGTGGAATTGGCAGGCGTCGTCCAATTCACGTGAAACTGCCAGAGGTCCAAAGACTGATCGTTGCCGTTGAAATCGAGAAAGTACTCCGGCGACCCTGTAGGAGGGGGAGTGGTTCCGTCCAGGTCCGCAGGCAGCATAGAACCGTATGACGTGCCGGTATTGGAGAAGCACTGCATGGTGGCCGCGGTAGCGCCTGTCAACATGTTGTTGCGATCAATGACACAGGCCTCCGCACCTATGTAGTTCCCGTTCCAGATTTCGTTCCAACTCAGGTAGTAACCATCTGACCACACCGCCAACTTGGGATAATCCGTCATAGGCCTGCAGTTGCAGATTGTGTTGTTCACCGGTGTCCGGAAGGCGTAGAGATTCCATCCCCCATTGATTGCGTCCGAGGTAGTGGAGACGGCAACGCAGATGTAAGTGGGACTGTTGAACTGCGGCATCATAATCACCCAGCGGCTTGCCATCTTGTCAAATTGGGCGATTTGGTCAAGGTTAGGGTTGGTAGAGCACGGCGCTCCCATAGCCTGCCACAGAGTGTTTCCAAGAGCCGGGCCATAAGCCAGGCTGCCGTTCGATTTGTTGAACACCGCAAAGGAGTCGTTCACCATCTGTACAAACTGCGTTGGACCCACAGCCCCGTTGGTGTCGGGAATGTTAGCCGAGACATTGAAGCCCGGAAGGCCGGTTCCGAGGCCGAGAATGTTCACCCCCGGATTGCTCGATGGACTGGCCAGGGCCGAGAAGACACTGGCAGCGGCCGATGGCTGAAGAACCGCGTCATGGAGCGAGCTCGCGGCACGCGGGCCACGCCCTAGCAGCACTTCATCGTCGTCGGGAAGCGCAATCAGGTTCCCTGCCCGAGGGGACATGGGCATCATCTGGCTTAAGGGAGGGGCAACCGCATGCTTTGTGGCGCGGACGACGACCGCTTTCGATTCCTGCGCCCAACCCAATTCCGCCAAAAACACCACCACAACCACGCTACAGAAGCCGAAAAACTTGATTTGTCTCTTTTTCATGACGCAGACGTGACCTCGTTATTTGACGTTTCTGATTCGTGCATCACAGGCGAACTTCTGAACAGCCATGCGGGACTAAGGCAAGAGTTTGCTGAGAGTTATACTCGAACCGCGTTGTCGGTTCTCAGGGATTCCATGGCGGCAAAGGTCACCCGCGAAGTGGCCGCCAGCGAGTCAATACCGATGGGGGCACCGGTGCCGGATTCAAAACGGTCCAGCAAGGCCTGCATTTCTTCGGCGTGTCCTTTGCCTGCTGAGAATGACGTGGTCGATTTCTTCCGGCCCACCGCGCATTCGATCTTCTCGAAATTCCACATCCGGGCAGTTTTTTGATCGCCGAAGACTTCCAGGTATTCCTTCTCGACGCCGCTGGCGCCGTTCGCGAGGTAGTGAATCGTGCCGACAGAACCATCCGCGAATGTGATGGTGACCAGAACGTTGTCGTTGTTATAGCGGTGGGGGCGGTCGTTGGGCGCGACGGCATGAACACTGATGGGCAGGGCGCCAGACAGGAACTGCATGACATCGACGAAGTGACCGCCCTCGCCAATAAAGCGTCCGCCCTGGTCGGGTTGCTGCATCCATTGTGTAGACGGCATGAAGCCGGCGTTGACGCGATAGTGCATGACCAGTGGCTCAGTGCGTGCGGCAAACAATTTCTGGATGGCGCGAACCGGCTCGGAAAAACGCCGGTTGTAACCGACCATCAGCAGGGGTGCGGCTCCCGCCCGTTCGGCCTCAGTGTAGGCTGCCAGGATCGTCTCCAGTTCCTCGTTGTTCAGCGCCAGCGGCTTTTCGACAAAGACGCTCTTCCGGGCGCGCAGAGCCTCGGTCACATAGCGGGCATGGGAGTCGTGACGCGAGGTGACGAAGACCAGGTTCACATCTTTGTCGTGGATCACTTCGCCGGCATCGGTGGCGCAGAATTCGAACTGATATTTCTTGGCGATGGTCTTGGCGTTGACCGGCTTACCGGTGGCGAGACCGCGCATGCGCGGCGCCCGTTTCATGAGCGGAGGCAACAGCATCGATTGGGTGAAATTGCCCGCGCCGATAAAGCCCAGAACCGCCTTGCAGCCCGAGGCCGCCCGCGCCGCACTGCGCAGTTCAATGCGCCGGGAAAACCCGAGTTCCTTGCTCGGATCGGAGTACTGGATCAGGACGGCCAGATAAGGCTCCTGCACCTTGCCGGTAATAATGTCGTAAGCGCGCAGGCCCTGTTGGACCGGAATGCGGTGCGTGACCAGGGGTTGAACGTTAAGCTTGCGCTGCGCCATCATGTCGAGGACAGCTTCCATGTTGCGGTTCTCTGTCCAACGAACGAAGCCCAGCGGATAGTCCTGGCCGCGCTCTTCGTAATTGGGATCGTAGCGGCCGGGGCCGTAGGAGCAGGAGGTGCGGAAGTTGACTTCTTTCTCGTAGAACGGGGAGCGAGGGATGTCCATCCCGACGGTGCCGACGGCCACCACCGTGCCCCGCTTGCGGGCACACTGGATGGCCAATTCCACCGGCTGGCTCGACTTGGTCGCCGCCGTGATAACCACGGCGTCGGCGCCATATCCGCGAGTGAAGCTTTGCACTTCGAAAACGGCATCGTCGTTGCTGACGGTGCACCGGTCACATCCCAGCTGTATGGCCAGCTCGAAGTTGCGCGGGGCGACGTCCATGCCGATCACGCGGCAACCGCTGGCCTTCAGCAATTGAACCGTCAACAGGCCGACCAGCCCTAAACCGATGACGACAACCTGCTCGCCGACGCGCACATCCGCCTGGCGCACGCCTTGCATGGCGATGGCAGCAACGGTGGTGAACGCAGCCTCATCGAAGCCGACGTCGTCCGGCATCTTGGCGACCAGGTTACGCGGGACGGAGATGATCTCGGCATGAGAAGCGTAGCCGACGCCGCCGCAGGCAACACGGTCGCCGACCTTGATGTCATCCACTCCAGATTCCACGACCACGCCAGCCGTGCTGTAGCCGAGCTCCTTGAAATTGTCGAGCCGGTCCTGGACCTTCTGGTAGGTGGCCATCAGGCCGTCGCGCTTGACGTTGTCGAGAACCTGCCGGACCAGATCCGGCCGCAGGCGGGCCTTCTGCACCATCGAGGCCTGGGCCGTTTCGACCGACGTCCGTTCGGTGCCGGCACTGATCAGCGAGAACACGTTGCGCACCAGCAGGCTGCCGGGCCGGAGTTTCGGCGCGGGCAAGTCATCCACGCTGATCTCACCTGTTTTCTGGTACTGGATTACTTGCAGCAATGTGATTCCTTTCGAATGCGGGTTCTCCGTCTGGTAATTCTAGTTCTGGAAGAACGTGCGGAACCAGATCTCGTTGGTCAGCAACGTCCAGATCTGGTGGGAGTTGTCCTCGAGCCCCCTTTTGTCGCGGTCGATCAAGCCGGCGACGTAGGCGGGATCGTAGAGTCCGCGCGAGCGCAATGCCTGCTCAGAAAGCAGGTCGGCGATCATTGGCGCGAGGGGTCCCCGCACCCAGGAGCGTAAAGGGGAGCCGAACGGCGCCTTGGGCCGATAAATGATGTTGCGGGGCAGATACTTCTCCGAGACTTTTTTCAGCAGATATTTCTGCGTGGTCCGGTGGATCCGCTCGCGCGGGAGAAGCGAGAACATGAATTCCACAATCCGATGATCTGTAAGCGGCGGGCGGCTCTCGATGCTGGCCGCCATGGACGCCTTGTCGGAATAAGTCAGGTTGTGCTCAGGCAGAAACACAAGCGTGTCGTTCCAGCACATCTGGGTGAGATAGGAGAGTCCGTTGCCGTTGAACCGCGACGCCTGCGCCTTGAAAAAATGTGTGTCGTAGTAGGACATATGGCTGGCGAACATCTGCGAGAACTGCTTCGGCGCCACCGAAAGATCGGACATCAGGTAACGATCGCTGCGCGGGGCTCCGGCAAAGGACAGAAACCGCTTTCCCCAGCGAATCTGTTTCAAGCCGCGGTTCGCGGTGGCTACGGGGATTCGGTCGGCCGCGTACTGTACCACCCGCCGAACGGCTCCGGGCACCAGAGCCTGATAGCTCTCTGCCGTCAGGCAGGCGAGATGCTTGCGATAGCCGCCAAACACCTCGTCGCCGCCCATCCCATTCAGCAAGACCACAATGTTTAGGTCCCGAGCGGCTTTTGAGATCAGGTAGGTGTTGATGGCCGCTGGATCGGAGAGCGGCTCGTCCATATGCCACACCATCTTGGGCAGCAGGTCCTCGACCTGGGGCTCGATTTCCAGTTCGTGATAGGTGAAGTTGAACTGCTTGGCCACCTGCCGCGCGTAAATTTCGTCCGGGGTCATCTGCTCAAACTTCTGGTCCTCGGCGGAAAACTTGATGGTGAAGGAATGTACCGTCTGTTCGGTGTTGACGCGCATGAGCGCGCTGACGATCGAGGAGTCCAAGCCGCCGCTGAGGAATACGCCCACCGGAACGTCCGCCCGCATCTGCAAGCGGACTGCATCGCAGAGCAGCGCATCGAGCTGTTCAATGAGACTCGCTTCGCTAGCCGGCTGCTCGGTCGGCTTCAGGCTCCAATACTCGCGGACTGAGAGTTGGCCGTCTTCGAGCGTCATGCAGTGCCCGGCAGGCAGTTTCAAAATGTCCTGAAATCCGGTCCAGGGGGAGACCTGAAAGCGGGCGGGCGTATGCAGGGCCTGCAGATCAGGCTGCTTCGGCACCAGCGTGGAATTGAGCAGAGCCTTGATCTCGGACCCGAACACCAGGCAGCCGTTGCGGAAGTGGTAGTAGAACGGCTTGATTCCCAGGCGGTCGCGCGCGGCAAAGAGCTTCCGCGTGCGCGAATCATAAATCGCGAACGCGAACATTCCGTTCAGTTTCTGCAGGCAATCTTCGCCCCAGATCTGATAGGCGTAAAGCAGAATTTCCGTGTCGCTGGTCGACCGCAAACGCACGCCTTGGGCGCGCACTTCCTCACCCAGTTCTTGGTAGTTGTAGATCTCTCCGTTAAAGACGATCCACAGGTCACCGGTGTCATTGCACATGGGCTGGTGACCGGCAGGCGAGAGGTCGATGATGGACAAACGCCGCTGCGCTAATCCTGAAGAAGAGTCGGTGAACCATTTCAAGCCAGCGTCATCCGGACCGCGATGCGCGATGATATCGTTCATGCGCGCCAGCAGTTGCTCGTTGCCGCCGTTAATGAGTCCAGCTATTCCACACATAGGAAATTCAATCTCGGTTCGAGGGTTGCTAGGCGGTATGGTCCTCGACCGTCATCGACTCCCGGGGAGTCGCCGTTACGAGGGTTCTTGAGGTTCGCTTGTCCAGCAACTGCCGGTAGAAAGCAATCAGTCGCTGTTCAGAATTTTCCCACGCCAACACTTCCCGGAAACGTTCGCGAGCGTAGCGCGACATGGTTTTTCTTCGCTCGGCATCAAGCACCAATTCACGGATCGCGCGTCCCAGGGCAGCGTCGTCATTTTCCGACACATAGACAGCCCCGGACTCAGCCGAACGGCGGTGCTCGAGCAAATCAAACGCCACGACGGGCAGTCCGAACGCCATGAACTCGATGATCTTGTTCATGGTGCACAGGTTGTTAAATTCGGTGATGGGGTCGGGATCGACACCGACATCAGCCGTGGCAATGTAATCGCGCAACTGTTCGTCGGGAATCCGGCCGGTGAAGTGAACCGCCGAACCCAGGCCCATCTGCTCGGCCAACGCTTTCATGTGCGGGAGATTGGGCCCGCCACCGACGAGCGCGAACAGGGTATCGTCGGGAGCCATCCCTCGGTAAGTCTGAATGGCACGCAGCAAGTGATCGACCCCGTCCTGCTCACCCATCACGCCCAGGTACATGACCATGTATTTGCGGCCGCGTTTCAGATCTGGGCACGGAACATGGCCGTCGGGCCAGCCGCACCTGGGACCGCTGCGCACGATGGCGACTCTGTCTTCGGCGACGCCACCGCGCCCGACCGCCATCGCCTTATGAGATTCGTTGGTGGCAATGACCGCGTGCGCCGTTTTGAATGTCATCCGTTCCAGCAACAGCAGGCCACGATAGAGCCGGCTCGTACGTGAGTGTCCCTTGGCCAGGTACAGTTCCGGACAAAGATCGTGATGATCAAATACGAACTTCACTCCCAGCGGCCGGAACAGCAGTGCCAGCGCGAAAAAGGTATCGGGCGGATTGCAGGCCTGGATGGCCTGAAAGGGGCGGTGCGCATAAGCTTTCAGCGCCAGCCACAGGGAAGCCAGCCAGCAATAGACAAACTCAACGAAATAGCCGGCCACGCCCTTGCCGGCCTCATAGATTAGCGGGTAGCGGTAAATATCGATATTTTCCAGGCGCTCATAGCTGGCATTGAATTGCTCCCGCTTAGGGCAAATGACGGCCACACCGAAGCCGTGGCGGCGGAGGCTAGTGGCTTCCATCCAGACGCGCCGGTCCATGGGGACGGGCAGGTTCTGCACGATGATCAGGATATTGCGTTGGCTTCCCATTTAGAGCACCAACTCACTTTCCGGTGCGCGAGCCCGCATCGCTGTTGGGTACTGATTCAGGTCAATGACCGACGCGCGGGTGTTTTCGAGCAACTTAGCCGTTCCATCGAAGTGGTGGCCCACAATCAGCAACTCGGCGTCGCTCAATTGCTCGAGCGATCCGACCAGCAGGCGAGAGAGATGGGGGATGACCCCATCGATGTATTCCTTGTTAGCGCCGGTCAATCGGGCCGCGATGACGTTGGGGTCGTAGATGCGCAATTCGTAGCCCTTCCCCAGCAGTCGCTCGGCTAATTCGACAAACGGGCTTTCCCGCAGGTCATCGGTGTTGGACTTGAAGCTGAGGCCGATCAGCCCGATGCGCCGCTTGCCGGTGGCGCGAACCTTCTGGAATGCGCGCTCGATCACCTCTTCGTTGCTCGATAGGATAGCGGCAATCAGCGGCAAGTGGAGGTCATGCTCTTTGCCCGCGTGCAGGATGGCGCGCACGTCCTTCGGCAGGCACGAACCGCCGAAGGCAAAGCCGGGCATCAGATAACGCCGCGAAACGTTGAGCTTGGTATCGCTGCAGAAAACTTTCATGACCGCTTCGGCGTCCACATCCGCCTGCTGGCAGACGGTCGCGACTTCGTTCGCGAATGCGACCTTCAACGCGTGGTAGGCGTTGCTGGCGTATTTCACCATCAGCGCCTCCCTTGGAGGCAACACGAAGACGGGAGCAGACTGATCCCCATAGAGCGAGCGCAACGTGTTTTCAGCCGCGGCAGTGGCCGTGCCCAAAACGGTGAATGGCGGTTGCTCAAAATCAGCAATCGCAGTTCCCTCTCTCAGGAATTCAGGATTAGCGCACAACTCCGCCAGCCCGGGGGCGATCGATTCGAATGCCTTGTGGCATTGGTCGAAGATGGAGGGCAATACACTGCTGCGGATCACCACGGTCTGCTTCCTGCCGAGCTTCGCGAGCGCGGCTGCAATCTGCTTGCAGGCGCGCAGCAAGTGAGCGGGATCGATCTGCCCGTTGACGCGACTCGGAGTGGCCACGGCGACGAAGCACAACTCGGTTTCACGCAATGCCTGCTCGATGTCGACGGTGGCGCAAAGGCGCCCGGACTGCCGTCCCTTGGCAATTTTTTCGGCGAGACCGCTCTCCACGATGGGCGAGTGGCCTTGGTTGATCATGCGTACTTTTTCGGCGTTAATGTCAACCC
>Ga0209698_10002298_pt1 | contig 21774 bp, 19 predicted proteins | sample LitLauG_LLR_2012_FD_187203 | JGI IMG/M metagenome (GOLD analysis project Ga0209698, IMG submission 187203) | Freshwater sediment microbial communities from Pennsylvania, USA - Little Laurel Run_MetaG_LLR_2012 (SPAdes) (version 2) | ecosystem: Environmental > Aquatic > Freshwater > Creek >...
GCGGTGCACGTAGATGTCCGGCGAGGTCGGCACGTCGTAGTTGATCACGTGCGTGACCGTCGAGATGTCCAGGCCGCGCGCGGCCACGTCGGTGGCGATCAGGATCGGCACGCGCCCTCCCTTGAACGCCAGCATCACCCCGTCGCGTGAGCCCTGGCTCATGTCGCCGTGCAGCGCGCGCACGTTCATACCGCGGTCGCGCAGCGTGCGGAATAGCTGATCGCAGCGCACCTTCGTGCGCACGAACACGATCGCCTGCTCGGGCGACTCCTCGCGCAGCACCTCCACCAGCTTGTCCGGCTTGCTGCGCGTCTCCACCGGCAGCTGGAACTGCGCCACCGTGTCGATCGTCAGCGTCGCCGCCTCCACCTGCACGATCGTGGGGTCGTACATGTAGCGGTCCGCGAGCGTGCGTATCGGCGGCGGCATCGTCGCCGAGAACAGCGCGGTCTGTCTCGAAGACGGCGTCAGCGAGAGGATCTTCTCGACGTCTTCGAGGAAGCCGAGGTCGAGCATCTCGTCCGCCTCGTCGAGCACCACGAAGCGGCAGTCGTGCAGCATCAAGGAGCGTCGCGAGATGAGGTCGAGCACCCGTCCCACGGTGCCCACGACCACGTGCCCGCCCGCGCGCAGCTGTGCCTGCTGGGAGCGGATCGGAGCGCCGCCGAAGACCGCCACCACGTCGATCCCGGTGTGCGCCCCGTAGGTGCGCAGCGCCTGCGTCACCTGGATGCAGAGCTCGCGCGTGGGCGTCAGCACGAGCGCCTGCACGGTCTGCTCGGAGGAGTCCACGTACTCCATGATCGGCAGCCCGAACGCCGCCGTCTTGCCCGTGCCCGTCTGCGCCTGGCCGATCACGTCGCGGCCGGAGAGCAGCGCGGGGATCGCCTGTTCCTGGATCGGGCTGGGCGCCTCGTAGCCCACGTCCGCCAGCGCGCTGAGGGTGGACTCGGAGAGCCCGAGTGCAGCGAATGTCGTGGTCATCTGCGCAGGGAGCTTAGGCGCGCGGGTCGAGCCGCAGCTTCCCGGTGGTGCGACGCTCGCTCAGATCGGCCTGCGCGCGCGCGGCCTGCTCGAGCGGATAGGTGGCGCCGACGACCACTTTCAGCTCGCCGCGCAGCGTGCGATCGAACAGGTCCTGCAGCGCCTGCGCGAACATGCCCGGACGCTGCAGGCAGTGGAATATGTAGAAGCCCACCACCGCGCGGGAGTGGCGCAGCAGCGAGCCGGTGCGCAGCTCGTTGGGCTGACTGGTCGCGATCCCACACACCACGATCCTCCCGAAGTGCGCGAGCGCGCGGTAGGAGGCGTCGAACACCTCGCCGCCGGACATGTCGAACACGACGTCCACCGCGCGTCCCTCGTTGGCGTGCGTGAGGCGCTCTGTGAGGCCCTCCGCCGCGGGATCCACGGCGACGTCCGCGCCCAGCGACAGCGCCAGCGCGCGCTTGTCCTCGCTGGAGGCGGTCGCGATCACGCGGCCCGCGCCGAAGCAGCGACCCAGCTGGACCGCGAGTGAGCCCACGCCGCCCGCCGCGCCGTGCACCACCACGCTCTCGCCGCGCTCCACGCGTGCCGCGGTGCGGTACAGGTGCCACGCGGTCGTGCCCTGCACGATCATCGCCAGCGCCGCCCCGTCGTCGAGCCCGTCCGGGACCGCGAACACGTGCTCCTCGGGAGCGAGCGCATATTCGGCGTAGCCGCCCGTGCCCGTCAGCGCGACCACACGCTCTCCCGTGTCCTCGCGCACCCCCGCCACCTCGCCGCCGGGGATCAGCGGCAGCGTCGCCTTCTGGACGTAGGAGTTCGTGCGCGTGTGCGTGTCCGCGAAGTTCAGGCCCGCGCGCGTGACGCTTATCAGCACCTCGCCGGGACCGGGCTGCGGCTTGGGCAGCTCCGCGAGCCTCAGCACGTCGGGCCCGCCGAACTCGGTCATCTGGATCGCTCTCATCGGCGATACGAGGCTAGCGGAGCGAGGCTGCAGCGCGCCCCACGGCGCCGGCCAGGCGCCGCTCGCTGACAGCCGCTCCCGGACACGTGCGCGCCGTTGCTCTAAGGTCCGCGCCCATGCCGATCACCGTAGTCGGGTCGATTGCCTATGACACCGTCAAGACGCCCTTCGGCGCACGCGAGCGCATGCTCGGCGGCGCCGCCGTGCACTTCGCGCTCGCCGCGTCCTTCTTCGAGGAGGTGCGCGTGGTCGGCTCGGTCGGTGAGGACTTCGGCGAGGAACAGCTCGAGGTCATGCGCCGGCGCGGCGTGGACGTGTCAGACATCGAGCAGGTGCCCGGCGGTCGCACGTTCTTCTGGCACGGCGAGTACGGCTGGGACCTCAACTCGCGCGAGACGATCGATACGCAGCTCGGCGTCTTCGAGAGCTTCAGCCCCGCGCTGTCGGAGCGCTCGCGCTCGAGCGACGTGCTGTTCCTCGCCAACATCCAGCCCGACCTGCAGCGCGAGGTGCGCGCCCAGCTGCCCGTCGCGCGCTTCGTTGCGCTCGACTCGATGAACCTGTGGATCGAGATCGCGCGCGAGGCGCTCGTCGCTGCGATCCGCGACGTCGACTGCGTGATCCTCAACGACGCCGAGCTGCGCCAGCTCACCGGCAGGCCCAACCTCGTCTCCGCCGCGCGCGAGATCCTCTCGTGGGGCGCGAACGACGCCGACGACAGGGCGCGCGCGGGCGCGCACGCGGACGGCGGCGAGCGCCCACGCGGGCCGCGCGTGGTCGTGGCCAAGCAGGGCGAGTACGGCGCCGCGCTCGTCACGCGGGAGGGCTTCTTCGCGTTGCCCGCCTACCCGCTCGAGACTGTGATCGACCCCACCGGCGCCGGCGACACCTTCGCCGGAGGGCTGATCGGCTACATCGCCGCGCACCCCGGCGAGGAGCTCTCCGACGAGCTGCTGCGGCGCGCCATGGCGCACGCCACCGTGCTCGCGTCCTTCAACGTCGAGGAGTTCGGCACCGACCGCGTCGCGAGGCTCACCGGCAAGGAGATCGTGGCGCGCATCGGCGAGCTGCGCGCGATGACGCAGTTCAGCGGCGCCGCGCTGGCGCTGCGCGGATAGCGCCACTAGCACACGTTCGCCATACAGGACATCGGGGTCACATACCGATCTGCGCAGCGGATAACATGCGGGCCCCATGACCACATGGACCTTCATCTGGCTGATGTTCCTGTTGAAGATCCCTATCGTCGCGCTGTTCCTGATCGTGCGCTGGGCCATCCGCCAGACGCCCGAGACGGCCACCGGCGAGGACGGCGGCGTCGGGCCGCTGCCGCGGCCGCTGCACCCGCGCCACCCGCGCGCGCCGCTGCCGCGCCTGCCGCGCCGCGGGCCGCACGGCGGCGGCACGCCCGCGACACCCGCGCGCATCCGCGCATGCGCGCTCTCCGCGCGCTCGCCGCGCCACTAGTGCGCGGCACCCCCCGCACGCACAGCGCTTTGGCGCATAATCGACTGACCCGAGCAGCCGCAACGAGTCGACGGAGGGCACGACCATGAGCACCGAGCGATCCACAGTGCAGGCGAGCGTCCCGCCAGCAGCCGGCAAACCAGCGGGCAACGGCGCACCCGCGCAGGCGTACGGCGAGGCGCAGGGCACCCTGTCGGTCACCGACAGCCGCACCGGGCGCAGCTACGAGCTGCCGATCAACGACGGCACCGTGCGCGCGATCGACCTGCGCCAGATCAAGACCGGCGAGGACGACTTCGGGCTGATGGCCTACGACCCCGCCTTCATGAACACCGCGTCGTGCCGCAGTTCGATCACCTACATCGACGGCGACGCCGGCATCCTGCAGCACCGCGGCTACCCGATCGAGCAGCTGTGCGAGCACTCCAGCTACCTCGAGGTCGCCTACCTGCTCATCCACGGCGAGCTGCCGACTTTCACCGCGCTCGCCGACTGGGTGCACGAGATCACGATCCACACCTTCGTGCACGAGAACATCAAGGAGTTCATGCAGGGCTTCCGCTACGACGCGAACCCGATGGGCATGCTCGTCGCCTCCGTCGGAGCCCTCTCCACCTTCTACCCCGACGCCAACCAGATCCACGACGAGCGCACGCGCATGGCGCAGATCATCAGGCTGCTCGCCAAGATGCCCACGCTCGCCGCGTTCGCCTACCGCCACAACATGGGCCAGCCCTACGTCTACCCCGACAACGAACTCGACTATGCGGGCAACTTCCTGGCGATGATGTACAAGATGACCGAGCTCAAATACGAGCCCGATCCTCGCCTGTCGCGCGCGCTGGATGTCCTCTTCATCCTCCACGCAGACCACGAACAGAACGCCTCCACGAGCGCAGTGCGCAGTGTCGGCTCCACGCAGGTCGACCCCTACAGCGCCGTCGCGGCGGGGGTCGCAGCGCTGTATGGCCCGCTGCACGGTGGCGCCAACGAGGCAGCGCTGCGCATGCTGCGCCGCATCGGCAGCGTCGAGAACATCCCATCCTTCCTCGCCGGCGTGAAGGCCGGCGATGAGCGCCTCATGGGCTTCGGCCACCGCGTTTACAAGAACTACGACCCGCGCGCGCGGATCATCCGCAAACACCTCGACAACGTGTTCGCCGTGCGCGGCATGAGCCCCCTGCTGGAGGTCGCGAGCGAGCTCGAGAAGCGCGCGCTCGATGACGAGTACTTCACCTCGCGCAAGCTCTACCCCAACGTCGACTTCTACTCCGGCCTCATCTACGAGGCGCTCGGGCTGCCCGTCGCGATGTTCCCCGTGATGTTCGCGATCGGTCGTACCAGCGGCTGGATCGCCCAGTGGCTCGAGATGGTGACGGACCCCGAGCAGAAGATCGCACGCCCGCGCCAGATCTACACGGGCGCGCGCGACCTCGACTACGTCGCGCTGTCAGAGCGCGGGTAGCGCACCGCGCTAGAGGACGAGCGTCGCGCCGTTGCGCGCCAGCCAGTCGCGGTGCTCGCGCCACGCCGGCCAGCGGCTCTCCAGCAGCGCCCAGAAGCGCGGTGAATGATTGAGCACGTCCAGGTGGGAGACCTCGTGCCACACCACGTATTCGAGCACCGGCTCGGGAGCCAGCAGCAGCCGCCAGTTGAAGCTCATGCGCCCGCTCGCCGAGCAGGACGCCCAGCGCGTGCGCTGAGCGCGGATCGAGAGCCCGCTGTAGGGGCTGCCCGTGAGCGTGGTCGCGCGGTCCAGGCGCGCTGAGATCTCAGCGCGCGCAGCGCGCCTGTAGAAGCGCTCGAGCGCCTCGCGCGCATCTCCGCAGGGCACCAGCAGCGAGTCCCCGCGCCGGTGTACGCGCGTGCGCCCGGGCTGCGCGACGAGCTGCAGCGGCGTGCCGAGGTAGGGCACCGTGCCGTCGCGCTGCGCGACACGCGCGAGCGCCAACCTGGCCTCGTGCAACCTGCGCTCGATCCACGGGCGCAGCTCGCTCACGGCCGCCGCGGCCGCGCGCTCGGGCGCACGGCTCGGCAGCACCACCTCCACGCCCGCGTGCGCATCCACGCTCACGCGCACCCTGCGCGCGCGCTCGGAGCGGCGCACCGTGTACGCGATCGCGCCCGCGTGCCAGGTCCCGCTGCTGCGTCGTGGGCCGCCCACAGCGTGCAGCGTACGCGCCCGCGCAGCGGCGCCGTGACGACTGCGCGGAACGCGTAGGCTTGCCGGCCACGGTGGCCGGGAGCGAGGACGCATCGGGGCGGCACGCCCAGACATTCGACGAGGAGCTGCTGCTGTGGCTGGGCGACGAGCCGCCCGAGGTGCGAGCCGCCGACGCGGAGCGCATCCACGACATCGCAGAGGAGCTCGGGCGCGGCTTCGACGCGCTCGCGCGCGTGGGGCGCGCCGTCACAGTGTTCGGCTCCGCGCGCACGCCCGAGGGCCACCCCACCTACGAGCTCGCGCGCGAGCTCGGCCGTTGCCTCGGGAGCTCGGGCTACGCGGTGATCACCGGCGGGGGCCCCGGGGTCATGGAGGCGGCCAACCGCGGCGCGCGCGAAGCGGGTGCCGCGTCGATCGGCTGCAACATCGAGCTGCCGCAGGAGCAGCAGCCGAACCCCTACCTCGACATATGCCTGCGCTTCAGGCACTTCTTCGCGCGCAAGGTGATGTTCGTGCGCTACGCGACAGCGTTCGTGGTGTGCCCGGGCGGCTATGGCACGCTCGACGAGCTCTTCGAAGCGCTCACGCTGATCCAGACCGCCACGATCCGCCACTTCCCCGCGATCCTGCTCGGCGACGGCGAGTGGGACGGGCTGATCGACTGGCTGCGAACGCACGCGCTCGCCGACCATCGCATCGACGAGCGCGACCTCGACATGCTCGAGCTCGCCTCGCAGCCGGCCGAGGTGTGCGCGCTGGTGGACACCGCGCATGCGCGCCAGCGCGAGTACGGCAGGCACCAGCGGCGGCGCTCTCATTCGGGCCGGCCCCAGGGCAGCGGCGCGCGCGGGGCATAATCGGGGCACCGATGCCGCGCTCAATGGTGAGGCTGCCGAGCGACGTGCGCTCCCCCTTCGAGGTGTACCTCAACGGCGTGCGCCAGCAGCTCGGCAGCGACTACACGGTCCGCGAGGGAGCGCTCGTGTTCGAGCGCGAGCTGCGCAAGGACCGCATCAGCGGCTGGCGCTGGCTGCTCGGGGCGTGGGGCGTGGGCACCTACCGCCAGGACGACTCGGTGGACGTGCGCTACGAGGCTGCGGACGGCTCGCCGCGCGTGGCCGAGGCGCTCGAGATCGAGCCGGGATAGACGGCCCTCTCCCACGGCTTGGTGAGCTTCAGCGCGCTGAGGATCGCGCGCGTGGCGGGCGAGCGGTTGAGCGTGTAGAAGTGGATGCCGGGCGCGCCCGCGGCGAGCAGCTCGGCGCACTGCAGCGTCGCGTACGCGACGCCGAAGTCGGCCACCGCCTCCTCGTCCTCGCCGCGCGCGTGCAGCTCGCGGCCGAGCGCCCATGGGATCGAAGCGCCGGTCATCGTCGCCATGCGCTCGATCTGCCCCACCTTCGTGATCGGCATGATGCCCGGCACGATCGGCACGGTGATGCCGGCGGCGCGCGCGCGCGCGAGGAAGTCGAAGTAGCGCGCGTTGTCGAAGAACAGGTTGGTGATCAGGAAGTCGGCGCCCGCGTCGACCTTCGCGAGCAGGTGAGCGAGGTCCTCCTCGGCGCTGTGCGCGTGGATGTGGGTCTCGGGGAAGCACGCCGCACCGATCGCGAAGTCGTAGTCGCGCGCGATCAGCTCGACCAGCTCGCGTGCGTACTCGAGGCCTCCCTCGGTCATCGTCCACGCCTGCTGCCCCGCGGGCGGGTCGCCGCGCAGCGCGAGCACGTTCTCGATGCCCGCCGCGCGCATCTCATCGAGGGTCCCGCGCAGCTGCTCGACGGTGGCGCCGACGCAGGTGAGGTGCGCCATCGCCTCCAGGCCATAGCGCTCGGAGATGCTCTTCACGATCTCGATGGTGCGCGCCCGCGTGGAGCCGCCTGCGCCGTAGGTGACGGACACGAACGCGGGCTCCAGCGTGCGCAGCTCGCCGAGGGCCCGGTACAGATTGCTCTCGCCCTCAGGCGTCTTGGGCGGGAAGAACTCGAACGAGAACACCGGCCCGCCGCTCGCGAGGATCTCATCGATTCGCATCAAGCACCTATTAAAGCCCACCGCTCAGGCTCGCCCGCCACGCGCCGCACCTCGCCGAGCGCCTCCAGATGGGTGAGGTGGGCGAGGATTTCCGAGAGCAGCCATTGCGCGTTCTGCGGACCGAGCTCGTGCCCGTACACGCGCGGGACGACCTCGTACGCGGTCGACTCGCCCTCTGCGAGCGCGCCGCGCACGAGCGCGAGGCGCTCGGCGACCAGCTCGCGGTTGCCGCGGATGTGCGCCTGGACGTCCGCGAACGTGCGCCCGTGGCCCGCCAGGCACAGGCGCGCGCCGAGGCCCTGCACGCGGTCCAGCGAGGTGAGGAACTCGCCCACGGGATCGGGCGAGTAGCCGTACTCGAAATACAGCGAGATGCGCCCGAGCAGGTGATCACCGGAGATCAGCAGCCGGCGCTCGGGCTGGAAGAAGCAAACGTGCGAGGGCGCGTGGCCGGGCGTCTCGTAGGTCACCCACTCGCCGAGGCTCGTCAGGATCGTGGTGCCATCGCGCAGGTCGCGCGCGGGCGTGACGGGCCCGGCGAAGCCGCTGGTGGTGGGTTTGCGCTCCTGCGCGTAGCGGCGCAGCGGCTCCTCGGGCACGCCGCTCTGGCGCGCCACCTCGAGCCTGCGCGCGAACACCGCCTCGGGGTCCTCGACCATGCGCGTGAGCAGCTCGTGACTCGGGTGCATCCACAGCTCGCAGCCCGCCTGCGCGCACACGGTGGGCGCCTGCCCGCAGTGGTCGGAGTGCGCGTGCGTGCACACCACCAGCCGCGCCTGCTCCACGCGCAGGCCGCACATCGACAGCGCGCGCTCGAGCTGTTCCATGGAGTCAGCGGCGTGCATGCCGGTGTCGAACAGCACGAAGCCGCCATCGCATGCGACCGCCCATGCGTTGCAGTGGGGTACGCCGGGCCACGGCAACGGCAGTCGCAGGCGATACACGCCGGGGAGCACGCGCTCGCCGCGCCCGAGCTCGCGTCTTCGCGTCGGGGACTCCCGTCCACGCGTTGCATCTGCCACGTGGCGCAGACTAGACTAAGGCCGGTCAGCGAGCCCGGGGCGTCCTAAGGAGATGGGATGGAAGATCAGGACAGCGTGAGCACGGCGAGCACCAGGGTGCAGGAGGTCGCCGCGGGCATCCACGAGCTGGCCGGCAGGCGCAGGCAGCCGCCGCGGAGCAGGGCGGAATCGGTGGTGCGCGGCTACTTCGCGGCGCTCGGCGCGCGCGAGCTCGAGGACGCGGTCGCGATGTGGGCGCCGGGCGCGCGCGAGCGCGTGCACGGACAGGTGGACACGGTCGCCCCGGAGGGCGTGCGCGCGTTCATCGGCGAGCTGCTCGACGCGGTCCCCGATCTGCGCGTTGAGGTGCTCAGCACGACCGCGCAGGAGGATCGCTGCGGCGCGCACTGGCGCGCCAAGGGCACCTTCGCGGGCCCCGGCAGCTGGTCGGGCGTGATGCCCACCGGCAGGCCGATCGAGATCGAGGGCTTCGACCTGATGACGGTGCGCGACGGCCTCATACAGGGCAACGAGGCGTTCCTGGACGGCATGAGCATCGCGCGCGCGATCGGCGTGATGCCCGAGGTGGACTCGGCGGCGCAGCGGCGCATGACGGCGGCTTTCAACGCCCGCACGCGCGTCATCGGGAGCCTCGCGGGCGGCGAGGCGGAACTGGTCGCGCAGGGCGTCTGGGTGGTGCAGGGACAGCCCGCGCGCTGCAACGTGTACCTGCTCGAGGACCCCGACGTGGGCGGCGTGACGATGTTCGACGCGGGCGCGCGCACGATGACGCGCGCGGTCGCGAGCGCGGGCGCGAAGCTGGGCGGCATCCGCCGGATCGTGCTCGGGCACGCGCACACCGATCACCGCGGCACCGCGCCCGCGCTGGGCGTTCCCGTGCTCTGCCACCCCGACGAAGTGCAGGACGCGGAAGGTAGCGGCGGCTTCCGCTACTGGGCGGAGGGTCTCGCGCAGCTGCCATTCCCGCACCGCCAGGTGCACCGCCTGCTGCACCGCTACGCGTGGGACGGCGGGCCGGTGAAGATCTCGGGGACGGTGCAGGAGGGCGATGACGTGGCGGGCTTCGAGGTGGTGCACCTGCCCGGCCACGCGCCGGGGCAGATCGGCCTGTGGCGCGCCTCGGACCGTCTCGCGCTGAGCAGCGACTGCTTCTACACGCTCGACATCTGGGGCCGCGACTGCGAGCCGCGCCTGCCGATCGAGAGCTACAACTACGACACCGAGCAGGCACGCGCGAGCATGCGCAAGCTCGGCGACCTGCAGCCCGCGGTGGCGTGGCCCGGGCACGCCAAAGCGGCCGTGGGCGACGTGCGCGAGCAGCTCTATCGCGCTGCGGGCGCGCACTAGCCGGGACCCGCGGCGCGCGCCGGCGGAAGGGCTGATGGGCAAGCGCAGCCGCCAGGCCAGGCTGCGCGCGCCGATGAGCGACTACGCAGATGCGGAGGGCAACGTGCTGACACTGCGCGGCTCGCTCACCGCGGGGGCGCGCCGCGAGTACGCGCAGACCCTCGCGGGGCGCACCGCCGGCGCGGCCGCGACGAGCGAGGATGCGTGGCAGCGCGCGCTCGAGCTGCTGTTCGAGCGCCTCGCGGTGCGTTGGGTGATCGCGGGCGTTCCGCTGGAGCGCCAGCGCGAGCTGCTCGCGCGCCTGCGCATGGCAAGCGGCGAGGAGCGCGCGTGGGTGCGAAGGACGCTGCGCGCGCACTGCGAGGAGCACTTCCCCGAGCTCGATGCGCCGTAGGCGCCGAAGGAGGCGCGCTCGCGGGCGGCCTGGCTCCGGAGGCCTAATCGAGCAGCTGCAGGCGCGCGCCGTGAGCGCCGCCGGCGGCCACGAATCGCGCGCTCGCGCGGTTCAGCTCGAAGCGGAGCGTCTCACCGCGCTCGCTGCGTACCTCGAGCACGCGCCCCTCCTCGAGCACGGCGGTCACACGCGCGCGCTCGAAGGAGCCGCCGAAGTGCGCGATGCGCGCGGACGCGCCGACGCGCGGAAGGGGACGCGATGGTCCGAGCACCGCTGGCGATCTTAGGGCGCGCGCGAGCCCTTCACGGGAGGCTCCCGGAGCGACCGATACCTTGGGAGCATGCGCCGCACGAAGATCGTCGCCACCATCGGACCCGCCTCGCGCGAGCCCGAGACGTTGGTGCGCCTGGTGGAGGCGGGGATGGACGTGGCGCGCCTGAACTACTCGCACGGCACGCTGGATGAGCACGCGGAGACCGCGCAGCGCCTGCGCGAAGCGGCGGGAAGGGTGGGCATGCCGGTGGCGATCCTGCAGGACCTGCCGGGGCCCAAGCTGCGCATCGGCCCGCTGCGCGAGGACCTGGTCGAGCTGACGCCGGGCGAGCGGCTCACGTTCTCCTGCGGCGACGGCGAGGTCAGCGGCGACGCGCACCACATGAGCATCTCCTGGAGCGGCCTGCCGGAGGCGGTGCAGACCGACTCGATCCTGTACCTCGCGGACGGCTCGGTGCGCCTGCGCGTGGTGGGGGTGCGCACGGGCGAGTGCGAGGTGGACGTGGAGGTGGAGGTGGGCGGCGCTGTGGCCTCGCGACAGGGCCTGAACATCCCGGGACCGGTGGCGACGCTGCCGGCGCTGCCCGAGGAGGACCTGCACCTGCTGCACCACGGCGAGCAGATCGGCGTGGACATGGTCGCGCTGTCCTTCGTGCAGTCCCCCGCGGACGTGGAATTCGTGCGCGAGCACACGCGCCTGCCGCTGATCGCGAAGATGGAGAAGCCGCAGGCGGTGGAACGCGCGGCGGAGATCGTCAAAGCGGCGGACTGCGTGATGGTGGCGCGCGGGGACCTCGGCATCGAGCTGCCGATCGCGCGCGTGCCGATCGTGCAGAAGCAGCTGCTCGAGCTGGCGGGCTGGATGGCGCGCCCGTCGATCACGGCGACGCAGATGCTCGACTCGATGGTCGCCTCCTCGCGGCCGACCCGCGCGGAGGTCGCTGACGTGGCCAACGCGATCCTCGACGGGACCGACGCGGTGATGCTCTCGCAGGAGACGGCGATCGGCGCCTACCCGGTGGAGGCGGTTGCGATGATGGCGGCGGTGGCGGTGCAGGCGGAGTCGATCGCGCCGTATGAGCGCTGGAACGAGTCGCGCGTCAGCCGCACCGCGTCGGACCCCGCGTACACGATCGCTCACAACCTGTGCGACGCGGCGCGCGAGCTGCGCCTGGACGCGCTGGTGATCCCGACACTTTCGGGGCGCTCGGCGCGACTGGTCTCCGCGCACCGCCCGACGGTCCCGATCTACGCGCTCTCGCCGGGCAAAGAGACGGTCAGGCGCTGCGGGCTGATGTGGGGCGTGCAGGCGGCGTCGATCCCGCGCCATGAGACCACGGAGGCGTTGATCGCGGATGCGGCCAGGCGCGTCGTGGAGCTCGGCTGGTGCAGGCCGGGCCAGCGCGTGGGCATCACGGCAGGCCTGCCGTCGGGTCGCCCGGGGACGACGAGCCTCGTGCAGATCCAGGTCCTGGATTAGCGGGCGGCGCCTCGGCGCCGCCGGGTGCGGAGGCTCGGGCTGCGGTCAACGCGCGGTGGCGAGGCCGCGACGTCCCTGGGGCTCCCTCAGCGCGCGGTGGCGAGGCCGCGACGCCCGTAGAACTCGGCCTCCTGGCGGCCGAGCTCGGTGACGGGCTCCTCGCCGTACATCCACTCGCGCGCGATGCGGTGCCAGTTGGCGCTCGCGCCGAGCTGCGCGAGCACGGCGAGCGTGAGCATCTCCATGCGGCGCCCGAAGAGGTGCTCGGGGCGCATGTCCTGGTGGCGCATCTCGCTGAAGTAGCTCGAGCGCGGGTCGGAGCTCTCGATCATCACCTGCGTGGCGATCTGCTGTGTGAGCCGCACGGGTTCGTCGGCGGTGGTGTACCACCAGATCGCGTCGGTGACGAACGCGATCAGGTGCTCGGGGTCGACGCGGTCGGGTTCTGGCAGGAAGCCGGAGGCGGCGAGCAGCCGGTGCAGCGCCGCGGCGTCGCCCTCCGCGACGGCGCGCTGGGCGGCGAGCTCGAGCTCGACGGGCTCGCTGTCCATGCGCTTGAACAGCCCGAAGTCCAGGAACGCGATGCGCCCGTCCTCGAGCAGCAGGAAGTTGCCGGGGTGCGGGTCGCCGGAGAACTGCCGGTGGCGGTAGAGGCAGCCGAGGAAGAAGCGGAACACGATCTCGCCGATGCGGTCGCGCTCGGCCTCGGGACGTGTCTTCAGCTCTTCGAAGCCGACGCCGCTGACATAGTCGCTGACGAGCACGCGTTCGCGCGAGAGCGAGCTGATCACCTCGGGCACGACGATGAACGGATGCCCTGCGAAGATGCGCGCGAGCGAGCGCTGGTTCTGCGCCTCGAGCTCGTAGTCGAGCTCCTCGACGATGCGCTCCCTGATCTCCTCGGTCACCGCCTTGACATCCATGCCGGGCGTCATGCGCTTGAGCACGCGCATGATCAGGTCCAGGTTCTGCATGTCGGCCCTGACGGCGGCGCCCACGCCGGGGTATTGGACCTTCACGGCGACCTCGCGCCCGCCATCCTTCAGACGCGCGCGGTAGACCTGCCCGATCGAGGCGGCGGCGATCGGCACCTCGTCGAAGCTCTCGAAGACCGCGGGGATCTTCTCTTCGAGATCCTCCTCGATCACGCGCCGCATCTGCTTGAAGGAAACGGTGGGTGCGGCGTCGCGCAGCTTTGCGAGCTCGCGCTGGAACTCCTCTCGGTGCTCCTCGGGGACGAGCCCGACGTCGAGGAAGGACATCACCTGACCGAGCTTCATCGCGGCGCCCTTCATCGTGCCGAGCACCGCGACGATCTGCTTGGCCGTCTCGAGCTGGCGACGCGCCATCGCCTCTTCGCCGGCATCTGCGTCGCGCGTGAGGTTGGCGGCGCGTGTGCCGAACTGCTTCACTGCCTCGCTGGCCGCGAGCGTCGCGACGGTCGCGGTGCGTCGCGCACGCGAAGAGGGGATCTTTTCGCTCTCACGCGCCACGAACCCCCATGCTATCCGCGCCCGTGAGCGCGTTCCGCTAGGCGGCCGGCGTGACTTTCGAGCCCGGCACGATGTCGTCTGCGCCGTCGGGCCAGCGCACCCATGCCTTGGTACCGCCGTCGTAGTCGCCGCAGCGCAGCACGAGCGTGGCGGGTTTGTCCATCGCAATGCACGGCTGCGAGCCCTCGGGGTCAAGGCCCCGCCAGACCCGGATGAAGGGGTTCGACTCCCACTCGCGCGCGACCGTGGTCTGCTGGGAGTGACCTGGGTAGATCACGGTGGCGGGCGCGAGCGCCATCAGCGTGTCCATGATCGAGGAGCGCAGGTCGGCATAGGTGCTGTGCCCCGGGGCGCGCACGCCGCCGACGGAGTCCCTGAACAGCGTGTCGCCGGTGAACACGCCCGCGGAGGCGCCCTCGCGCGCGCCGGAGCGCGGGGTGAGCAGGAAGGACAGCATGCCCGCGGTGTGCCCCGGCGTGGGCAGCGCGTGCACTTCGAGCTCGCCGAAGCGCAGCACGTCACCTGCCTCGATCACCCCCAGTTCGCCCTCGCCCGCCCCCGGGATGCCGGCCTGTACCAGCGCCTCGCACTCGAGCGGGCCGGCGAGCACGCGCAGCTCGGGCCAGCGCTCGCGCAGCTCGCCCACCTCGCTGACGTGGTCCCAGTGGTGGTGGGTGAGCAGCACGTGCGTGGGCGTGATGCCGTGGCGCTCTGCTGCCTCGATCAACGGCGCGACGGGCCCGCCCGCGTCTACGAAGAACGCGGGACCGCCCTCGCCATCGGCGACGAGGTAGGTGTTGGAGACGAACTGCGGGTTCAGCGAGCGCTCGAGGATCATGGCGTGCAGATGGATGCTCGCAGGAAACGCCGCGACCGGTCAGAGCTGCGGCGTCGCGGTGGGCGCGGGCACGGCCGGAGCACCATCTGCGGGCGCGGGCGCGCCGCCGTCCACGAGCGCGCGCAGGCCCTCGAGGTAGCGCTCCTCGCCGACGTCGCGGCGCCACTGCAGCACCGGCACCGTCGCAGCGCTCGCGGCGACGCGCGCGCGTGCCTGCTCGAGCGTGGGCGCGGTGCTCGCGAGCGCGACGGCGCGCGAGGTGCCGACGGTCCTGTAGATATCCGCGGGGCCGGCGGCGACGGCGGATGAGAAGAACACGTGGCAGCCTTCCGCCTCGATGCGCGCGCGGTCGAGCGCGAACTCGTAGGTCGGCCCGGCACGCAGCGCGTAGTCGGGCGAGACGAGGTAGAGCACCACGGAGGCCTCGCGGCGCAGCGGCACGTGTGCGCTGGACAGCTCGCGTGCGCTGATGCGCTGCAGCACCTCGGTCCAGTCGCCGTCGAGGATGCTCATGATGTTCATGCACTCGGGGTCGCCGAAGCGCGCGTTGAACTCGATCACCCTGACGCCGTCGGCGGTGGCGAAGAAGCCGCTGTTCATGACGCCGCTGAAGTGCCGGCCTTCGGAGGCGAGGCGCTCGATGACGAGCTGCACGATCTCGCACGCGCGGCGGTAGTGCTGCTCGGTCATGAACGGGAGCGTGTCGCTCGCGAGCGACAGCGATCCCATTCCGCCTGTGCCGGGCCCGCTGTCGCCGTCGTAGCGGTAGGGGTAGTCGTATGTGGAGGGCGGGAACACGACGGTGTTGCCGTCGCTGATCGCCTGGATCGTGAACTCGGGAGCGGTGATCTTCTCCTCGATCAGCACGCTCTCGCCGGCGCGCGCGTGCTCGAGCAGGCTGCGCGCGTAGTCGGCCGCCGCGTGGTGGTCGGCGAGATGCGGGCCCATCACCTTCACTCCCTTGCCGCCGGTCAGCCCGGACGGCTTCACCGCGACCTCTCGCCCGTCGAACCAGTCGATCGCGTCTGCGACCTCGCTCGGCTCGCTGACCACCCGCAGCGCGGGCAGAGCGTCGGGCGCGAGCTCGGCGAGCAGGGAGCGCGCGAAGGCCTTGTTCCACTCGATCTCGGCGCCCGCGCGCGTCGGACCGACGGTGGGCGTGCCCTGCGCGCTGAGCGCGTCGATCACGCCCGCTGCGAGCGGCTCGTCGGAGCTGACCATCGCCAGCTCGATGTCGTGCGCGCGCGCGAACGCGGCGACGGCCTGCGGGTCGCACACATCCCCGACGCCGTGCGAGCCACCGGAGGCGGCGGTGTAGGACAGGATCGACGGGTTCTCGTGGCCGACGAACGCGTAGAGCTCGCTGTGCTCCGCCATGCGGAACGCGAGAGCGCTCTCGCGTCCGCCATGACCGACGATCAGGGTGCGCACGCGGGCAGTCTAGATCTACACTGACCCGCATGTCCCTCATCCACACCTGCTACCGCATCACCGACATCGACCGCTCTGTCGCCTTCTACGAAGCGCTGGGGTTCGAGGAGATCGCGCGGATGCCGATCCGCGACGAGGCCGTGAACGTGTTCATGAACCAGCCCGAGGACGGCGACACGCCGCGCCTTGAGCTGACCTACAACCACGGCGTGCACCACTACGAGCTCGGCACAGCCTATGGCCACATCGCGATCACCTCGCGCGACCTCGACGGCACGCTCGCGAAGCTCGCGCAGCAGGGCATCACGCCGGAGAAGCCCCCATACACGATCCGCGAGGGGGGCGCGCGGCTGTGCTTCGTGCGCGACCCCGACGGGTACAGGATCGAGATCATCGAGCAGAGCTGAGCGTGAACGCCCGGATGTAGACGCCGGCAACAAGTGCTCAGAGCGGCTGCTGGGAAGACTCGGGTTCGCCCGGCGTGCTCCCGCGGACGCCCCGGCAGCGCATCGTCCGGCGATGCGGTTAGCGTGCGTTCGCAGTCCATCCGGGGGAGGTCTGCGTGCGCGCGTTCGTTGGGTTCGTCGTGTCCGTCGTGTCGTTGCTGACGCTCACCTTCACCGGCGCGGCCCTCGCGGCCGGTGAGGTCACGCTCTACGAAGCCGGCCTGCGCGAACCGGAACCCGCCGGCATCGCCGCGGACTCGGGCGGGAGCCTGTGGTTCACCGAGGACGGGGTCAACGGCGCCGCGGGACTCGGGAGCATCACGACCTCCGGAGTGCTCACCGAACATCACCTCGGCTTGCAATCCCCCACGGGCGGGATCACCGCCGGGCCGGAAAACCTGCTGTGGTTCACCGTCCCAGGCTTGAAGAACATAGGCCGCATCGAAGCCACGAGTTCGGCCAAAGCCCAATACACCGAAGTAAAAGGCGGCGCACCCTGGCAGATCGCAGAGAGCAAGTCGGCGGGCGGCACTCCAGACGGCAACCTGTGGTTCACCATCCACGGCGCCTCCACCCACGAGATCGGGTACATCAACGCCAAGACGCTCGCGGTTGAAGAAGTGGAACTGGAAGCGCCAGGGCAACCCGAAGACATCGTTGGTGGCCCAGAAGGCGACCTGTGGGTGACTGTGCCCACATCGCACGCGATCGTCCGCGTGAATCCGGCAAACCCCAAAGAACAGCGCTCGTTCGGGACCGAAGGCCTCGAACCATCGGGCATCGCCGCCTCCAGTGCCGGACCCAACGGCGAACTCTGGTTCACCGTCAAGAACGCCGATGAGATCGGGCGCCTCCTACCTAACAAAGCGGAAGCCCGCGAACCCCGGTTCACCGAAGTCGGTGGGAAAGCCGCGAACACGAATGGGATCGCGGTCGGTCCCGAAGGAGATGTGTGGTTCACCTACAACAAACTCGACCAGATAGGACGTCTGACGACCGAAGCTTTCGCGGGAGGGGAACTCCAGGTAGGGAGCTTCCGCTCATGGACGATCCCGGCCGTCAGCCAGACCGCGAGCGAAAAGACGGAATACGAAGAAGCCAACGAAGCGGAAAGACAGAGGAAGGCGAAAAACGCCAGAGAAGAAGAAGAACACCGGGCGGAATACGGAGCTGGCGCGATCACGGCGGGCCCCGGCGGCGAAGCCCAGATGTGGTTCACCCTGCCCGCCCGCGGGACGGCACGCGGCCGGATCGGGCGGATCGGCACCGCTGAACTCGCGCCGCCGACCGAAGAAAAACTGTCCGTCACAGTCCTCGGCGGGGCGACCGAACGCATCGAAGCGGGCGCCGCAAGCGAAGAATGGTTCATCGGCGAAGAAGGCGCCTCCCAGACCTTCACCGCCGAAGTCCATGGTAGCCGGCGGCCGGGCGCCGCCTACTATTACTCCTGGGATGAAGCGGGAGACAATATTCCGCTCGAACCGATCACGAGCGGCCCATCGCTCACCTACACTCCGCCTCCGGGGAGCGCGAGCGGCGTCTCAAAACACTTCTACGTACGCGTCGAAGAACGCCTACCGGGACAGGAAACCCGGCAGGCCGTCCGTGCTTTCAATGTGAGGGTCGCCAAAGAACGGCCGACCTGCAGGCATCGACTCGAATTCGCGCTAACGCTCGTGACGGTGAGCAACGGGTGTCTCGTCGCGAACTCCGCTGGTGAATATGAAACCGCGGAAGCTGCACGTGTGAACGGGATCCTGCTCACTCCCCCGGCGGGCGCAAAGCTCAGGTTTCTCGCGAACCCGACGACCGGCGGTAGCATGACCGTCCAAACGACTATCCACGTGGGACCGCTCGAACTGCCGATCAAAGGCACGGTCAGCTTCCCCGCCGGGACCTCGGGCGAGGGGCGGGTAGCAGAACTGTCCTCCAGCGGGAAGCTCGCGGGTCTCGCGCTCAAGGGCAACGTGACAATGAGCTTCGGGTACGAACACGGGGTGCATTACTCCAGCTTCAAGCTCACGGTCGAACTGCCGGAAGTATTCAAAAAGACCCTCGGGGGCGGCGGCGTCAGCGGTGAAGGGTCGGTGAAGGTGGAAGCGAGCTCCTACGGCGGCGCGTCGACGGTGCGCTTCAACGGCCTGAAGGTCGAAGCGCAGGAAGCGTGGATCGGCAAGCTCGAGATCAAGTCGGCGTGCTTCGCGTATCTCCCGGCGGGCAGCGACGTCTCCTCGTGCGGGAGCGCGGGCGGAAAATCGCTCGAATGCAACGAAAACGCGAATGCCAACCGCTGGACGGGGAGCGCGAGCGTGGTGCTCCCGACCCCCAAAGCGCTCGAAATCAGCGCCTTCGGTGCACTGGAAGAAGGCAGGCTCGCGAATCTCGGCGGCTCGGTGAGCGGCCTGAACCTCCCCATCTTCGAGGGGGTGAATCTCGAAAGAGTCGGGATCGGCCTCTGCCTGAAACCACCGCCACTGAAGGCAAGGGGCGAAGTCGGCGTAAAGGTCCTCGGCGATGTCGACATCACCGGCGAAGTCGAATACGTGGAAGCGTACGGCGGCGCCCCGTGGCACGTAAAGCTGGGCGGATCCGTCGAAGCGTTCGGAAGGGAACTCGGTCACGGGTATGTGGTGATCAACGCGGCGCAAGAAGTCGAATTCCTCGTGAACGTGGGCACGACGTTCAACGGCAAGATCTTCGGGAAAACGGTGGAACTCGGCTCCATCGAAGGCCTGTTCAACGGCTGGGTGCAGCTCTCCTCCGCGCGCTTCAACCTCGAAGGCCACGTCACGGGCTGCATACACGGCCTTGGATGCGCAGGGGCAGAAGCGCTCATCAACAACCACGCGATCGCGGGCTGTGCGCATCTGGGCGAACTCAGCGGGTTCATCGCGTACCGGTGGCGCGCCAAGGAAGCTGAAATCGGACTCGGCTGCGATCTCTCCCCCTACGTGGAGGCGAAGGCCTCGGCGGCGAGGGCGAGTGCGCAGGCCGGTGGAGCCCGCACGGTGCTGGTGTCACCGGGGACGCGGGAGATAGCGTTCCGCGTGCACGGCACGAGCGGGCCACCACGCGTGAGCGTGACGGGCCCCGACGGCACGCGGATCCTGCCGCCCTCCGCAGGCGAAGCCGAGAGGAGCGCGCACTCGCTGGTTCTCGAGAGCGCGGTGAGCGGCACCACCATCGTGCTCGTCAACGCGCCCGCGGCGGGGGCGTGGCACATCGAAGCCACCGCCGAGAACCCGCTCACGGGACTTGAAGTGGCGCATTATCAGCCGCCGCCGCGGGTCTCGGGCACGGTCCGCTCCACGGGCGCCACGCGCACTGTCGAACTCACCTACACGGCGCCCGCGGGTTCGGAAATCAGCCTCGTGGAACGCGGCCGCGAAGTCAACCACGAAGTGAGCACCTCGGTGAAGGGAGGGCGCTGCGCCAAGGCGCCGGCGCCGGTTCCGGGCGAGCGCTCGCGCTGCGCGAAGCTCACCTTCGCGCCGGTGCCAGCGCGCAGCGCGGCGCGCAAGCTGGTGGCCGTCGTGTCCCGCGACGGCATCCCGCAGCGCGCGATCACCGTAGCGAGCTTCAAGGGTGTGCTGCCGGCCCCGCCCCCGACGCCGGCCGCGCTGCAGCTGAGGCGCAAGGGGACGAGCCTCACGCTCGCGTGGCGAGTGGGCAGCTCGCCCAAGGCGTACGCGGTGCTCGTGAATCTCTCCAACGGACGCGAACTCGGCTACACCGTCAAGGGCGGCTGCCGCGCACTGAGGATCCTCGCTGTCGGCAGGAAGCTGACTGCCAAGGTCCGCATCACGGCGGTACGCGCGCGCGACCTGCAGCTCGGGCGCACCGTGCGCACCACGATCAAGGGCTCGAGCGCGCACAGCGGCGCGAGCTACCGGCTACCGGGGAAGGTGTGCGGCTAGGGCCGCACACCGCCTCGCACCAGGACAGCACGCCCGAGTTGAACCTACGCAGGCGGAGCGCGAGGAACATCGCACGGGCGCCGACCAGCACGGTGCCCGCGTAGACCTTGGTGAGAGCGCGAGTGCGGATGACCTCGTCGGTGGCGCCGCCCGCCCGAGACGCGCCGGGCAGCCCGCCGGGGAGCTGCGGCTGCTCGATCGGCGCCCGCGCCATCGCCACCCGATCTACTACCGGGGCGCTAACGTTCCCGCTGACAGCGATGGCGGACACGAGCAAGATCGCCAAGAACCTCGAGCGCTTCGCTCAGGGCGTCGCGGCGCACGACCGCGAGAACCCGACCCACTCCGCGTACGGTATCGGCCTCGCGCACTTCGACATGGAGCGCCTCGGCCTCGACGAGGGCGAGGAGATCCTGCCGGGCATCACGATCCACGCCGACGGCGGCGTGACGGGCAACTTCCGCGTGCTGTGCGACGGCGAGCACGACGAGCGGGAGCGCGAGGCCGACGTGCAGGAGGAGGTGCAGGCGATCTCCACCCAGCAGATCCCCGTCTACTCCCCCGGTCGCGGCCCCTACGAACAGCGCTGATCGCGTTGGCCCCGAGCCCCGAGCCGCGCGCCGGCGTCCCCGTCGCGCGTCCTAGTCGGCGCGGGCGCCGGCGGCGACGCGCGCGCCGATCATCTCGACCAGCGCCTCGATCGTCGGGCACTCGAGCGAGTGACGCGCTGCCGCGCGCAGCACCGAGCCGGGGATCGCGTCGAGCTCCGGCTCGCGCCCGGCCGCGATGTCGCGCTGCATCGAGCTGCCGAGCGTGGCGTGTGCGCGCTCGAGCTCCTCGAGCGCCTTCGCCGCGCCCACGTCGGCGGCGCCCTCGGCCTGCGCGACCGCGGCGCCCTCCTCGATCGCGCCCACCAGCTCCGCGCGCAGCGCGGGCGTGGAGCGGATCTCCCCGAGCAGCTTGTCGTGCGCGCTGGTCGTGCACGCGAGCGCATTGAGGCGCACCAGCTTCGACCACATCACCTCCGCCTCCGAGCGCTCGGTGATCGGGTACCCCACGCGCACCGACGCCCCGGCGCGCGTGAGCTCATCCGCGAGCGCCTGCATCCCCGGGCCGCACGACGGCCGCCGGCCGGCCATGTCGATGAGCAGGAAGGGGCTCGTGTGCACGATCTCGCCCGGCGCGGGCCGATCGGCCTCGACGCGGATCGCTCCCGCGAGCACCGAGCCCGGCTCGAAGCGCCTGCGCAGCACCGCGAGATGGTCGAGACCGTTCAGCAGCGGCAGCACCAGCACGGGCTCGACCCGCACCCGCGCGAGCGCGTCGCGCAGGCCCGCCGCCTTGGTCGCAACGATCAGCGCGTCGACCGGCTCGTCGAGGCTCACAGCGGCCCGGGGGTGAGCGGTGAAATCCCCCAGCAGCACGCTGCGCACGCTCAAGCCGCGCTCGCCGATCAGCTGCGCGGTGGACTCGCGCGCGCCCGCGAGCAGGCCGCCGACGCCGCCCGGGCCGAGCACCGC
>Ga0209698_10002300_pt1 | contig 21772 bp, 19 predicted proteins | sample LitLauG_LLR_2012_FD_187203 | JGI IMG/M metagenome (GOLD analysis project Ga0209698, IMG submission 187203) | Freshwater sediment microbial communities from Pennsylvania, USA - Little Laurel Run_MetaG_LLR_2012 (SPAdes) (version 2) | ecosystem: Environmental > Aquatic > Freshwater > Creek >...
CGCGCAGGCGCTCGCCAACGCGGCCTATGACCGCGTCGGCAGCGCCATATCCCAGGGATTCGCGAACCATTGCAAGGCGGTCGACACCGATCACCATCGCAAAGGCGGAAGTCCCCGCGATCCGGCAGGATGCGGTCAGGTGTTCAAGCTGACGGGAAAAGTGCGCAAAGTTGGCCAGGCCGCTGGCCGGGTCACGGTCGCTTTGCGCGGCGGCAGCTGCCAGTTGAAGGCGCAGGTCGTCGATGTGCGCCTGAAGCTCGCCAGCGGTTGCGGGCAACGCAGCCGCACGGCCGAACGCCGGGGCGGGCGGCACTTCCGCGGCGCTAGCGTCCCCATCCGGTCCTCGTGCACCCATCGCTGATCCCTGCCCTATCGCCAGGCCACGCGCAGCGCGCGCGCAAGCGCCTGTAGCGTGCGCCGGCGCGCCGCCGACTGAAACCCCGATTCGCTGCAGCGAAAGGGGCCAATTCATCGTTTTGACCGTGTCAGGGCTCAATTTGCGGGATTTTCGGCCGATATACCGCGGGATGGGCTGGCATGCGGCCTGAACTCTGCGCGAGGTGGTGCGTGATACTGTTTCTCGACTACGATGGCGTTCTGCATCCCGACCCCTGCACCGAGGCCCGGAGGCTCTTCGAAAATGCGCCGCGCCTGGCCCGCGTGCTGGAGGGTTTCCCGGGCGTTGGCATCGTGCTGTCAACCTCGTGGCGCACCGTCCGCACCGAACGGCAGCTGCTGGATCCCCTGCCCGAGTCGCTGCGCCAGCGCGTGCTGGGCGTGACGCCACGCCGCAGCGATTTCACGCCGCCGACCGAATTGCTGCCCTACCGGCGCCAAGCCGAGTGCGTTCAGTGGCTCCGGGAACATGGCATGGCGGACTGCACCTGGTGGGCGGTCGACGACCGGGTCGAGTGGTTCCAGCCCTATTGCGAAAACCTGATCGAGTGCAATTCCCGTATCGGTCTGGACGAACGCGTGGCCGCGCGCCTCCACAGCGCGCTCACCGTGGCAAGGGAGCGGATCAGCGGCGACGTCGACCTTATGCTCGCTTAACCTCATGGCTCGTTCGCGCTGGCAAAAGCGCGCGGGTGCCGGCGCGCGCCGCCGGTCTGCGAGCGGGCCGGGCGGATAGAATCCGCGCATGAGTTTTCGCTGCAACATTCCCGCCAGCGCGCGCACGCGTGCGCGGTACCTGATCCTCGCAACCAACCTGGCGCTCGCGTTGCCCCTGCTGCACGCAAGTGCGCATGCGGCCCTGCCCGACGAGATCCAGGTGTATGTCGATGATCTGAACGATCCCGGTCAACTGGGACTGCAGGAGCACATCAACACCACGCCGGTTGGCGACTCCGATCCGGACTACCCGGGTGAGAGCCTTGCCCGCCACGGCACCCGGTTCACCTCGGAGTTTGCCTACGGCCTGACCCGCGACCTCGAGGCCGGCGCGTACCTGCCGCTGGTGATGGAATCGGCGGGCGATACGCGCCTTGCCGGCCTGAAGCTGCGCCTGAAGTGGGTTCCTCTCAAGCCCGCGCAAGACGGCGCCGGCGTTTTTGCCGGTCTCAACGGTGAACTGTCACAGGTCGGTTACCGGTTCGACGACCACCGCCGCGCGTTCGAGCTGCGCCCCATCCTGGGGTGGCGCGATGCGCAATGGTTGCTGGCGGCAAATCCCGTGCTCGAGTTCGCCCTGGCGGGACCGGACAAGAACCAGGCACCGGGATTTTCGCCGCAGTTCAAGGTGGCGCGTACGGTGGCCAGCGGGCTTGCCGCCGGCGTCGAGTACTACGCGGACCTGGGGTCCATTTCGAACTTCGACCCGTACTCGGAGCAGAAACATACCCTGTACCTGGCCGTGGACATCGACCGCAAGCCGTGGAACGTCAACTTCGGCGTCGGCCGGGGTTTCACGGCGTCTACCGACCGCTTGACGGTCAAGATGATCATCAATATTCCGCTCGGATCCTGAGTTGCCTGCATTTGCGCAGCCCACGGGCGAAACAGCCGGCTTTTCGGACCGGATACCGCTTAATGGGCTCCAGGACAGGCCGATTAAAGTCCAGGGACTGGACTGCCGCCAAAGGGGCCGCGCAGCGATGAAACCCCGAATAGCTGGAACGGGCAATGCGCAACACGCTGGCACGTGTCGGGATCGTGCTGCTGGGATTCCTGGCAGGGCCGCATTTTGCCCTCGCGGCGGGCAGCGGCTTGTTCGCCGGCGACCGCCTGTTCCTGCCCGCGCCGGGCTCCGATGGCGCCACCGCAATGGCGCAGGACAGCCAGGGCTTTCTGTGGGTAGGTACCCAGGGCGGACTGCTGCGCTGGGACGGCTATCGCTTTCGAACCTACGCGCCTGAGCCCGGCACATCCGGCTCGCTGCCGGACAACTTCGTCACCGCGCTGCATATCGACGCGCACGATCGACTCTGGGTCGGCACCAGCGCCGGCGGACTCGCCCGCTACGAGCCCGACACCGACGGATTCACCGTCGTGCCGCTGGCCGTCAAGGGAGCGGCGGAATTCAACGTGTCGGCCATCATTTCCGACGCCAGCGGCGGGCTCTGGGTCGGCACCGGGCACGGGCTCCTGCGCGTTGACGGCAATACCGGGCGCGCGCAGCCGCTGAACGACGCCGAGATGCGGGGCCAGCAGGGGCGCATCGAATCGCTGCTGCGCGATCGCAGCGGCAACCTGTGGGTAGGCACGCGCCACGGCCTGCTGCGCCGGCCGCCATCGGGCGGGGGATTTTTGCCATTTGCGCTGCCCTTGCCCGATGCCCCCTACCCCGTCGTGACGGCGCTGTTCGAGGACAGCGCAGGGACGGTCTGGATCGGCACCGGCCATCACGGCGCCTTCATGGTCGCCGCCGGGTCGACAAGCGCCCGTGCGGTGCGTGAGAGCGGCCCGCGCAATGCGCTCGCCGCCGACACGGTGGGTTCCATCATCGAGGCGCGCGACGGCGAGGTATGGCTCGGCACGACGGCAACCGGCCTGGTCAGCGTCGACACGGTCAGCGGCGCGACGATCCGCGAGCGTCACGACGGCACGCAGCCCACCAGCCTGCCTAACGACACCATCTCGTGCCTGTTCCGTGATCAGCATGGCCTGGTCTGGGTGGGCGGCGCGTCGACCCTGGGCCACTACGATCCGCGCCAGCGCATGTTCAGCACGTACTTCGGCGGCAAGCAGGCGCGGCGCGCGATCCGCGACAACAGCGTCGCCGCGGTGATGGCCATGCCCGACGGCCGCATCTGGCTTGCGCTCGATGAGGGCGGAATCGAAATTCTCGACCTGGCGCGTGGCACCGCGCAGCAGATCGCGCCGGGTGCATCGCCCGCGCTGGCCAAGGGTGAGTTGACCACCATGGGCGCGGCGCCCGACGGCAGCGTCTACCTCGGAACCAGCGGCGGCCTCTTTCACGCCAGTGGCGACGGCCGTTCGATACGCCAGGTCACCTTCGGCGCGCGCAGCATCACCGAGCGGGTCGAGCGCCTGTACTTCGACGGCAACCGCCTGTGGGTGGGCGGCGACGACGGCATCTGGGAAATGGACCTCGTCACCGACGGTGAACCGCTACTGCGCCAGCACCTGGGCGGCGACGAACTGGGCGATCCGCGCGTGACGGTCATCCAGGGCGGCAAGGGACCGATCCTGTGGATAGGCACGCGCAGCGCGCTCGTGCGACTCGATCGCGCCACCGGAACGCTTACGCGGCTTCCCGTCGATCCGCTGGACCGGTCTGCCCTGCCGGGCGGCATGATCAGCTCACTGATCCTGGACCAGCGCGGACGGCTGTGGGTGGGCGCGTTTGGCCGCGGAATACAGGTCGAAGACGGCGCGGATCCGCAAGGTCGCCCGCGCTTTCGCCGACTGAACACGCATGACGGATTACCCAACAACAGCGTCGACATGCTCCTCCTGGACGGCAAGGGCAAGATCTGGGCAAGCACCGACGACGGCTTGGCGCAGATCGACCCGGAACAGATGACCGTGCGCGCCTACCGCGCCGAACAGGGAGTGGGCATCCGCGGCTACTGGGTCGGCGCCGGCACGGTGGCAGCCGGCGGTCAGCTGGTCTTCGGTGGCATCGGCGGGATAACCGTGGTGCATACGGACCGCGCCCCGCCGGCGAACGCGGCACCGCGGTTGACCATCACCGAGGCGCGGGTGAGCGGCCAGGCGGTACCCGCCGGCGCGCTGCTGTCGGCGCAGCCCCTGCAAGTCGAGGCGCGCGACCGCAGCCTGCTCGTCGAATTTTCCGCGCTCGATTTCGCCGACCCCGACCACCAGCGCTACGGCTACCGCCTCAGCGGCTTCGACGCGGACTGGGTGACCACGCCCGCCTCGCACCGACTGGCCAATTACACCAACCTGCCGCCGGGTGACTACACGCTGCAGATTCGTGCCGCCGGTCCCGACGGCCAGTGGCTGGCGCCGCTGGAACGCGCCGTTCACGTCCAGCCGGTCTGGTACCAGCGGACGGGCGTGCGCATCGCCAGCGCCGTGTCGACCATGCTGCTGGTGGTGGGCCTGGTGCAACTGCGCACGCTGTACCTGCGGCAGCGACAGCGCGAACTGCAGCGCCTGGTGGCCGAACGCACGGCCGAGCTCGAGCGGCGCGGCCTGGAGTTGCGCAAGAGCCAGGAACAGCTCGAGCAGATGGCGTATTTCGATTCGCTCACCGGCCTGCCGAACCGGCGCATGTTCAACGACGAGCTGCGGCGATTGATCGCCCGATCGTCGCGCGGCCAGGGTGATTTCGCGCTGCTGCTGGTTGACCTGGACGGATTCAAGCAGGTGAACGACGTCGATGGCCACGACGCCGGCGATGCATTGCTGGTGGCGGTTGCCGATCGGCTGCGCAACCTCATCCGCGAAACCGACAGCGTCGCGCGCCTGGGCGGTGACGAGTTCGCGGTGCTGATGCCGCGGTCCGACGCGGACAGCGGCATCGAAGCGACCTGCACGCGCATGATCGCGACGCTTGCCCAGCCCCTGCTGCTCGGGGAACGCAGCATCCAGGCCACCGCCAGCATCGGCGTGGCGGCTTGCCCGCAGGAAGGCACGACGCCCGACGAGCTGTACAAGTCTGCCGACCTGGCGCTCTACGAGGCCAAGCGCGCCGGGCGCAATACCTGGCGCTGGCGCATGAAGATTTCAACACCGGCATGACGGCGCCGCCCGTTGGCAGCCGCGAGCGCCAGGGCGCCCGTGGCTGGCGAGCGTGACCCGGCAGCATCGCAATTTGCCACCACGACGGCAGGCGCTCGCCCGGCGCGGTCCCGACAAATATCGATGGTTATGAACGCGGTGACGCGAAGATCCGCGCGGCTGGCGTCCTAATGCGCCTCGAAGCGGCGGCGCAGCCATCCGACCGGCCCGCCGATCACCGGCAACTTCTGCCAGAGCTCCTCGGCCGGGTCCCAGTAGTCGCGATGCTCGGTGACCAGCCCGTCGAGGTCAAAGCCCAGGCGCGTCGCGCCGCGCACGCTGAAGCGGCGGCCGTGCAGCCCGAACTCAAAATCCCACGTTACGAAGGCGCGGTGGGCATCGGCGAGTTCCTCCCGGAGGATGAAGCGCGGCGCTTCCGTGGTGGCGAACATGTGCTCGAAAACCCGGCGGATGTCGGCCAGGCCCTGCACGTCGTTGAAAGGATCCTTGAATCGCGCCTGCGGGTGGTAGAAATCCGCGATGCGCGCCAGGCTCTGGGCGGTCAAGGTGCCGTACCATGCCAGCAGTGCGTCCAGGCGGATCATCAGGCGCCCAGTACCCTGCCCAGCAGGGCAAAGCGCAGCCGGTAGGGCAGGAGGCTGACCAAGCGCACCACGCGGGTAAACCGCCACGGAAAATCGATTTCGAACCGGCCGGCGGCAAAGCCGGCAAGTATGTAACCAGCCGCCTGCTCCGGCGTGATCAGGGCGGGCATGTGAAAGCTGTTGCGCGCCGTGAGCGCGGTCTGGACGAAACCCGGGTCGATGAGCGTGACCGCGATGCCGCGCGGATGCAGGTCCAGGTACAACAGCTCCGCCAGGTTGATGAGCGCCGCTTTCGTGGGGCCGTAGACGGTGGCATTGGGCAGGCCCATGTAGCCGGCAACGCTGGAGACGATGGCGAGCCCCCCCGAGCCGCGATCAAGCATCGATGGCAGCACGGTCTCCAGGCCAAAATACACGCTTGCCAGGTTCGAATCGAGCATGCTGCGCACGCCCTCGGCGCGGATCTGCCAGGAACGCTCGGGCTGGTATTGCGCCGAACAGAAGATCACCAGGTCGACGCCCTGCCATTGCGCCTGCAGGACGTCCATGCCGGCCGCCCACTGCGCCGGCTGCGTGGCGTCCATGGGCAGCACGAGCGCCCTGCGGCTGCGACCGGCAACCGTTACCAGCCGCTCGCGCGTGCGCGCCGACAGCGCAACGCGCGCGCCGGCCGCAAGCAGTTCCCGCGCCAGCGCGGCGCCTATGCCGCTGGAGGCGCCCACCAGCCAGACGCGCTGGCCGTGCCAGTCGCGCGTGCGCGGATTCAGCGGAGAAAACCAGTCGCGTAGCGCCACGGCGGCATTACTCCCGGTTGCGGAAGAACAGGGTGACCTGACCGACCTCGACGCCGAACTTGCTCACGCGCGCCCGGTTGATGAGGGTACTGTCATCGATGAGGACCATCCAGTCGTCGAAGTCCAGATCGTAGGTGGTTTCGCCCACCGGCTGGCGCAGGGTATAGCGCCAGTTCAGCGCATTGCCGGCGATGCGCCCGAGCGCCTCGCCGACCACGTCGGGCGCCGTGCCATGCCACACGCCGTCGGCCGCCCGCCGCAGTGTCCAGCGGCGGTCCTGCGTCTTGCCGTCGCTGTAGACGAAGTGCTCGTCGAGCACCAGCTGGTCGCCGCTGCCATGCGAATCGATGCTGACCGTGAATCGCTTCTGGATTTCGCCATTGCGCGCCTGGAACATGCCCCAGGCGTGGGTGCGAACGGCAAAGTACCTTTGCAGGTCGAGGCTGGGGCGCTCGCCAAGGTAATGGCTTACGTCGGGCGCGGCGCAGGCGGCAAGCATTGCGGCGCCCAGCACCACCGCGGCCGCGCGGCGCTGCCCGCGAGTGGGTCTTGGCGTCATGACGGCCTTTCCTCTCGGGGTATGACCTGGATGAGCAGCAGCGCCAGCGCCAGGAGCTTGAGCGCACAGGGCACGACGGCATAGGCGAGCACGAGCGCCCGGCCGCCCGAGCTTGTGGTTCCGGGGTGATAGCCCAGCCACGCGAGCAGCGGCAGCGCCAGTGCCGATAGCGCCGTGGCGAGCTTGCCCAGCAAGGTCCAGATGCCGAATTGCGCCGCCGGGTCGTGCTCGGCCGGAATGGCATTGGCCAGGAGCACGGGCGGCAGCACCAGATCCGCACCCAGGGCCAGGCCGGAGAGCACGCATACCACGCCATAAGGCCAGGCGTCGCCGGGACCCAGCAGGGTTGCCCAGAAAAAAGTGCAGATCGCCATTGCCATAGATCCGGCCCACGCCCGGGCCGGACCGTAGCGGCCCGCAAGGCGCGTCCATGCCGGCATGCCGGCGGCCCCCGCCACGAAATAGGCCGCGAGGAAGGCGCCCGTCCACTCCGGGCGGGCGATCTGGTCGCGGATGAAGAACAGCGCGAGCGTCGCCGGGATGGCAACTGCCAGGGCGTTGACCGTGTAGGGCAGCCACAGGCGGCGCACCGCCGGCATCGCCGCCCGTCGCGGGACCGGCAGGGCCGGACCGGGCGCCGGCACAGGGGCGTGGCCGGTCGATCGCTGCCAGGGCGGCGCAAGCCGCAGGAGCACGGCAACGGCCCCGCCCAGCAGCACGGCAAAGCCGACGGCGTAGGCGGCCATCGCCAGGCCAGGCGTCCAACCCGACGCGCGCGTCATCCAAGCCGGCAACACGCTGGCGATCACCACGCCGCACAGACCCGCGGCTTCGCGCCATGCGCCGGCGCGCGTGCGCGCACGGGTTTCGGGCGACACGCGCGCTCCCCAGGACAGCAGGGCTATGTTGAGGAAACTGTGGGCGCAATACGTGAGCGCAAGCGTCACCGACAACCATGCCACGGGCAACCAGCCCGTGCCGCCCACCGGCGGGAACCACAGGGCCGCGAAGGCGCCGGACAGTACTGCCGCGGCGGCCCACAACGCGGCTCCCAGGCGGCCGTGCGCGGCCACCCGGCCCACCATGCGGCCCAACCAGGGATCCTGCGCGGTATCGAGGATGCGCGCACCGAACAGCACATAGCCGGTCACGGGCAGCGCCATGCCGACATGATCGACATACCACGAGGGCACCTGGATGTAGACCGGAAGTGCGACCATGGACAGGGGGAGCGCCAGCAGACCGTACGCCGCGAGGGCCTGCCGCTTCAATCGCGCTGCCCGTCGCCGGTTCCCAGCAGATGTGCCCGCAGGTCGGCGTTGCGGGTGCGCGGGTCCAGCCAGATGGCGAAAAACGCCCGCGCAAAGTTTTCGTCGTCAACATCCGCAAGCAATTGCTCACCGCGATAAAAGCGCACGCCGTGGCCGGGAATATAGACGCCCGTGATGCGGTCGCCTTCGCGCACATCGACCAGGCTGCGCTCCAGCAGCTGGCGCCATGCCTCCTGCTGCCGCGCCGACGGCGCCGCGCCGCTGAGGCGCTTCATTTCATCGAGACTCACGGCGACGATGCGCTCGCGGCTGATCGATCGGTAGTAGGTCAGTTCCAGGGCGAATGGCTCGTTGCCCTGCGTGGGCAGGCGTCCGCCAACCAGTCGGGCGTGATAGATGCGCAAGCCCCATTGGCGCAGGTCGCCTTCTCCGAGCGTCTGCGCGCTGCCCAGCTCGTCGCGCCACGGCGCGGGCACCACGGGCACCGGCGCGGGCTGGGCCGACGCGCTGGTGACCATCGCCGCCGCCGGCTGCGGGTAAAGGCAGACGGCCACGACCAGCGTCACGGCGAGGGCCAGTGCCGAGGCGGTTGCCAGGGCGGCGGCCCGCCCGGTTGCCCGGCGCGAGCTAGCGTGCGTGATTGCGTTCGAGCAGGAATTGCATGACATCGGTACGCCCCTCCTCGAATCCGGCCTCGCAATACGCCAGGTACAGCCGCCAGGTGCGCAGGAAAACTTCGTCGAAGCCCTGGGCCACGATGCTGTCGCGGGCCGCTTCGAACTGCCGGCGCCAGCGGCGCATGGTTTCCGCATAGTCCTTGCCGAAAGCCAGGACGTCCCGCGTTACCAGGCCATTGCGCGTTGCGCTGGCGATGAAGCGCTTGGCCGACGGCAGCATGCCACCGGGAAATATGTAGTGGCGGATGAAATCGCTGCTGTCCTGGTAGCGTTCAAAGCGCTCGTCATCGATGGTGATGGACTGCACGAGCGCGCGGCCCTGCGGGGGCAGCAGCCGGCCCAGCGACTGGAACCACCCGTCCCAGAAGGACGAACCCACGGCCTCGAACATCTCGATGGAGACGATGGCGTCGTACTGCCCGCCGAGGTCGCGGTAATCGCGCAGTTCCAGGTGCACCAGAGCGCCCAGCCCGGCATCGGCGATCCGCCGGCGGCCCACTTCCAGCTGCGATGGCGAGATCGTGATTCCATGGACGGCGATGCCGCGCTCGCCGGCGTACTGGGCAAAGCCGCCCCAGCCGCAGCCGATCTCGAGCACGCGCATGCCCGGCTGCAGGTCGAGCACGTCGATCACGCGCTGATACTTGGCCCGCTGCGCGACCGCGAGCGGAATGGAAAAATCGCCGCGGAACAGCGCGCTGGAATAGGTCCAGCTTTCGTCGAGCCACAGGCCATAGAAGGCATTGCCCAAGTCGTAGTGGGCGTGGATGTTCTCGCGGCTGCCCGAGCGCGTGTTGGGGCGCAGGGCATGGCGGATGCGGTACCAGATGCCGAGCAGTCGACCGCCCCAGACGGCGGACTCGACCGCCGTCTCGTTGCTGATGGCCAGGCGCAGCAGCGCGGTGAGGTCGGGTGAATCGACCCAGCCGCGGCGCAGGGCATCGCCAAAGCCGATGTCGCCGGCGCCCAGGATGCGGCCGCAGGCGCGCCAGTCGTTGATGCGCAGCTCCGCCGCCGGCGCGCCTTGGCCATTGCCAAAGTGCAGTCGTTCCCCCGAGGGCAGCAGGAGCGTCAACTGGCCGATGCGCAGCCGGCTCAGCATGCCCAGGAAGATGCGCGCACTGGCCGGGCAGCCGGCCGGCGGCGCCGCATGGCCCAGTGAGCGCGGCGCCTCCCCGCCGGCCGATCCGGGCATGGTGAAGCTGGGGGTCACTGCTTCTGCGCCTGTGTCATTCATCGCCGGCCGTTTCGGTTTCCAGTGCTACTATGTGTTTGGGAACGTTGCGTAAACAAATCTACTATACCGTAAATTTAAATACCAGTGGGTCTACTTCACGCCATCCGGTTCAAGGACCAGGCCTTCCAGCTGCGGGAGGAGGCCATCCTTGACGCGGCCACCAGCACGCTGGCCGCCAAGGGCTTCGACCTCATGACGATGGACGACGTCGCCGTCGCGGTCGGCATCTCCAAGCCCAGTCTTTACAAGCATTTCAAGAGCAAGGACGAGCTCGTCAGCGAAGCGATGATCCGACTCGTGGACGGCGCGCTGGCCTACCTTGAGAAGCTGCCGGAAACCCTTGGACCGGTGGATCGGCTGCGCGCCCTGCTCGAGTGGGCGCTGCGCGTGCGCCTGGACGGCGGACTGCCGCTCATGCCCTCCACCAGCGCGCAGGTGCGCGCAATGCTGACCCGCAACGTGCGCTACATGACCCGGGTACTGCGGCTCAACAAGCAGCTCGAACAACTGGTTCGCAGCGCCAAGTCGCTGGGGCAATTGCGCCAGGACCTGCCCGACGCCGTCATCCTGTTCAGCTATTACGCGCGCACCTGCGATCCGACCGTCGAATACCTGCAACTGTATGCACAAATGGACAAGGACGCGATCCTGGAAAACCTGATCAAGGTCTTTTTCCGCGGGGTGTGCCAGCCGGGTTGACGCGATGCGCGCCCGCCCGCGCTTCAGCGCAGGCTGTCGACCTCCGCTGGCGAGAGCCAGCGCCACTGCCCCGGCGCAAGATCCGGTGGCAGCACCACGGTACCGATGCGCGAGCGGTGCAGCCCCACCACCTGGTTGCCGGCGGCGGCGAGCATGCGCTTGACCTGGTGGTACTTGCCCTGTGTCAGGGTCAGGCGCACCGCTCGCTCGCCGGTGATCTCGCAGGCGGCGGCGCGCACCGGCTCCGGGTCGTCATGCAATACCACGCCCGCCAGCAGGTCCCGCACCTGGCCTTCCTGCACGAGCTCAGCCGTGCGTACCTCGTAGACCTTGGGAACCTGATGGCGGGGTGAGTTCAGCCGGTGAATGAACCGTCCGTCGTCGGTGAGCAGCAACAGGCCTGTGGTGTCCTGGTCGAGCCTGCCGACCGCCTGCACTCCGGGTACCGCACCTTTTTGCGGCCGCTGACGCAGCGGCGCAGGCAGCAGCGAGTAGACGCTGTCCCAGGATTTTGGCTTGTGAGAACACTCCGTTCCCGCCGGCTTGTGCAGCATGAGATAGGCAAGCGCATGGTAAGTCCAGGTGCTGCCGCCGACGGAAAACTGCAGTCCGTCGGGGACGAATTCGCGCAGCGGGTCTGCGCAGGTGTCGCCGCCAACGGCGACGCGACCCTGGGTGATCAGTCCGACGCAGGCACGCCGGCTGCCGAATCCCTGGGAAAAAAGGATGTCCTGTAATTGCATGCTGACCCGTCGTGCCGGGCGCTGCCGGCAGCCCGAAGGGGCCCGCCCGGCGCCGTTTGGCACCGGGATTATGCGGTCTGGCGCGGCTAGGCCGGTGCCAGCGCGTCGGTGCCGGTCTTGAAGACCGCCACGGCCTCGACCAACTGGCGCGACTGGTCGCGCAGGCCCGCAGCGGCAGCGGCGCTCTCTTCCACCAGCGCCGCGTTGTGCTGTGTTGCCTGGTCCATCTGGTTGACCGCCTTGCTGACATCGGCAACGCCCTGGCTCTGGTCGGCGCTGGCGGCGCTGATCTGCGCCACGATGTCGCTGACGCGGCGGATGGCATCGACCACCTCGGTCATGGTCGCCCCGGCCTGGTTGGCTAGCGCCGAGCCCTGCTCCATGCGGTCGACGCTGCCGCTGATCAGCGATTTGATCTCGCGCGCCGCGGCCGCGGAGCGCTGCGCCAGCGCGCGCACCTCGCTGGCAACGACCGCGAAACCGCGCCCCTGTTCACCGGCACGGGCGGCTTCGACTGCGGCATTGAGGGCGAGGATATTGGTCTGGAACGCAATGCCGTCGATGACGCCGATGATGTCGGCGATCTTGCGGGCGCTGTCGCTGATGCCCTGCATGGTATCGACCACCTGCAGGACCACCGCACCGCCCTTGGCCGCGACTTCCGAAGCGCTGTGGGCCAGGGTGTTGGCGTGCTGCGCACTTGCGGCGTTGGTGCGCACCGTGGAGCCCAGCACCTGCGTGGTCGCCGCGGTCTGCTGCAGGGCGCTGGCCTGCTGTTCCGTGCGGCCCGACAGATCCTGGTTGCCCTCGGCGATCTGGGTGCTGGCCGATGCCACCTGTTCGGCATTGCTGCGCACGGCGTTCACCACCTGGCAGAGCGATACCTGCATGGCGTGCAGGCACGCCATCAGGCTCGTGGTGTCGCCGGGCTCGACCTGTACGTCGGTCGTCAGGTCGCCCTGGGCGACCGCCCGGGCCACTTCCGCAGCCGCACCCGGCTGGCCGCCGAGTTGGCGCAGGAGCGAGTGCGTGATGGTCACGGCCATGACCAGGCCAACGAGCAGGGTCACGCAAATCAGGCCGACCACGATGATGCGGGCCTTGCGGTAGACACCGTCGGCGTGGGTGGCGGCCTGCTTGCCGGCATCGAAGCCTGCCGTCGTGAGCTGGTCCAGCGCCAGTATGGCGTCGTCGAGCGACATCTTGGCGGCACCGTCGGAAATGTCGCGGGCGTCGTCCTGCTTGCCGGCATGGGCCAGGGCAACCAGCTTTTCATGGACGGCGAGGTACTCCTCCCAGGGCTTGCGAAACGCCTGGTCCAGCGCCGGGTCCGGCGCGCCGCCGTCCAGGGCCCGGTAGGCGGCAAGTTCGGTATCGATGGTCTGGCGCGCCGCCGCCATCTTGTCCTCGTAGTCGGGCAGGTAGCTCGGATCCGTGGCGGTGGCGTGCTTGATCTCGTTCTCGCGAAACTCCAGGATGGCGGCGCGTGCCGACGCGAGGTGCCCCACGCCCGGCATCCAGCGGTCGGCCAGTTCGCTGGACGCGTGGCTGACGGCGCCCAGCGCGTCGATCGCCGCAGCGCCGAGCACGGCGGTCAGCAGCAGCACGGCGCCAAATGCCGCCGCCAGCTTCCTGCCGACGCGCATCCGCGCGAGACGGTGCCGCAAATTGCCCAAGCCATTCATGATCCGCCCTTCTCCAGCGGGATCACCCGGCTGGCGGTCCCTAGCGGCCAGCCCGGGTACCCTGCGCGCCGAGCTATTTCTTGTATCCGACGTAGGTGACGCCGATGACCTTCCCGGCGGCGTCCTTGATCGGGTCATAACAGGCGCTAAATGCCGTGCCCAGGACGTCCACGTCGCCGCAGAACTGCCCGCCCTTGATCACGGCCTCGTATGCCTTGGCCCGCGCCAGCGGCGTGCCGATGCCGCGCTTGCCCTCCGGCGTGAGCACATTGGTGCTGACGCGGATGAAATCGTCGCCGGACCTGACGAAGATGGTCGCGGTCGCGCCGGTCTGCTTCTTGATGTCGTCGACCACGTCGTAGTTGTTGTTGATGCGGCGCGTGCCGAAGAAGATTCCCGGCACGGCCTTGTCGCCGGCCTTTTCGGTACCGTCGAGCCTGGGCGCGCCGATCTTGGCCAGACGCTCGTCGAGCGTGACGATGGTTGCCTTGGGATCGCCGGCAAAGGCGTTCGCGGCCAGCACCAGCAGCGCTGCCGTCAGTGATGCGGATTTGAGCATTTTGGGTCCTCGCGGTAGGGTCGACAGGTCTGCTGCGTCGGCACCGTTGCCAGGACGCCGATACCAGTTTCCCGCGTGCATCATCGCCCGGTCGGGCAAGGTCCGATCGGCCGAATTTACCGGTATCTGCGGGATACTTTCGCGGCGCGGTCGCGCAGTCGCGGTTCTGCAGTCGTCACGAAGGCGAGCGCACGGCAAGTCCGGCGCCGCGTGCCGCAACGCCACCCTGGCGCACGGCGGGGCGGCGCCGGCGCCGTTGATTGAATGGCTGTTTAATAATATATTCGTGCGCGCGGTCCTGCTGCAGGCGCGCACCCGAATTTTTCGCCGGAGGAAGATGGCTCACGCATTCACCGCCCGCATCCCCGGCCGTCGGGCAGCCGGCAATTCGCGGGCACGACAGCCATGAGCAAAAAGAGCAGCGCAGCACCGGCGCGGAGGCCGGCACCCACGACTGCAAAGCGCGCGACGGTAATCGGCAAGGCGGCCGGCGCGACCCGGCCGCGCCGGGGTAGCAAATCGGATGCCGGGCAGCATCATCGCGAGGCACCCGACGTCCGCCGTAAATCGATCATCCAGGCGACGATGCGATCCATCGCCAAGTTCGGCTTCGCCGGCACCACCATCGGCAACATCTGTGCCGAGGCACAGGTGTCCCGCGGCCTGATCAACCACCATTTCGGCACCAAGGAAGAACTGCTGCGGCAGGCGTACCAGGACCTGTGCGAGGAATGGGAATTCCAGACCCGCGATCTGCTGCTCGAGGCCAATCGCGATCCCGAGGACAAGCTGCGCGCCATGATCCGCGTGAACTTCGGCCCCACCCTGTTCCGCCAGGACCACCTGGCGATCTGGATCGGCTTCTGGAGCGTCATCGGGAAGTCGCCATCGCTCAAGAAGCTCAACCGCGAGCTCTACAAGCAAGACCGCAATGCCTACGAGAAGGCGTTCGAGGAGGTCGCCCGCCGGCGCGGCGTCTCGGTCAATGCGCGCCGCGCTGCCATTGCGCTGAGTTCGCTGATGGACGGCTTGTGGCTGCAGTGGTGCCTGGATCCCCAGGGCTTCTCGCCCGAGGAAGCCGAGGCCGCCTGCCTGGATCTGGTCGACGGCGCCTTCCACTAAAGGTTCCGGCGGCGCCGGGCCGCGTGCCGCGCCTCGCCGGCGGGCCGGTCGTTGCCAGGCCGCCGGCGGCGGCCTATGATGATCTTGTACGACTGTACAATAACAGCACGATCAGCAGCGGCGCGGCCCCGACACCGCGCAATGGGGAAGGAAGAACCGTGGGCAGGGAATTGGACGCAATTGTGGTCGGGGCTGGCCACAATGGCCTGGTCACGGCCTGCTACATGGCGCGAGCGGGCCTCAATGTGCAGGTGCTCGAGCGCGCCGACCGGGTCGGCGGCGCCGCGGTCAGCCGCTCGCTGCACCCGCAGTTCCTGTATTCGAACTGCTCCTACGTCTGCAGCCTGCTGCGCCCGGAAATCATCCGCGGCCTGGAACTGCCGCGGCACGGACTGCAGGTCATTCCATACGAGGGCGGCGGCACGCTGATGAAGAACGGCAATCATCTTGCCGTCTACAGCAACCACGACGCCATGCGCCGCGAGATCGGGCGCCATTCCAGGCGCGACGCCGAGGCCTACGAGCGCTTCTCGCGCGATGTCATGCGCCAGTGCAAGTTCATCAAGCCGCTGCTGATGCGTGCGCCGCCCGACCCCACCTCGTTCCTGCCGCGCGACCTCCTGGAACTGGTCTACCTGGGCCAGCACTTCCACAAGCTGGGCGAGGCGCGCATGTACGACACCGTGCGTTTCTTCACGATGAGCGCGGCCGATTACCTGGACGAATACTTTGAGAGCGACATCATCAAGGCGTACCTGGCGGGCAGTTCCATCATCGGCACGGCGCTGGGCCCGCGTTCGCCGGGAACGGCTTACGTGCTCCTTCACCACTACATGGGCGACATCGACGACGCGGTCGGCGCCTGGGGATTTGCCCGCGGCGGCATGGGCGCGGTGACGCAGGCCATGAAGGGTTCTCTCGAGGCCAGCGGCGGGAAGGTGCGCGTCGGCGCTGACGTGCGGCAGATCCTGGTGCGCAATGGCCGCGCCCGGGGCGTGGTCCTGGCAAGCGGCGAGGAGATCGGCGCAAGGACCGTGGTCTCGAACATGGACGTCAAGCGCACCTTCCTCAAGACCGTGGCAGAGTCCGAACTGCCGGCCGACTTCGTGCGGGCCGTGCGCAACTTCAAGATCCGCGGTTCCTCCGGCAAGCTCAACATCGCCCTGGACGGCATGCCCGCCTTCCCGGCCTTCCCTGCAGATTCCCCGTGCATTCGCGGCGACCTGCACATCACCGAGACCATCGGCGAGGTGGAGCGCGCCTATGACGACTGGAAGGCCGGCCGCTGGTCGCGCAAGCCCTTCGTCGACATGCTGCTGCCCTCGCTCATCGACCCGACCATGGCTCCGCCGGGCAAGCACTACATGTCGGTATTCGTGCAGTATGCGCCGTACAAGCTCGCCGAGGGAGAGTGGAACGACGAGCGCCGCAGTGCCTTCGGCGCCACCGTGATTGACGCCATTGCCGAGTACAGCCCGGACTTCAAGGACAAGATCCTGCACGCCGAAGTACGCACGCCTTGGGACATCGAAAACGAGGTCGGCCTCACCGAGGGCAACATCTTCCAGGGCGAGCTGACCATGGACCAGCTGATGTTCAACCGCCCCATACCGGGCTATGCGCAGTACCGCTCGCCGGTAAAGGGACTCTATCTGTGCGGTTCGAGCACCCACCCGGGCGGCGGCGTCATGGGCGCCCCCGGCGCCAATGCCGCGCGCATCATCCTGAGAGACCTGGGCCGGGAGACCGTGGCGTGAGCGCCTCCGGCGGCAAGCACTACGATTGCGTCGTCGTCGGCGCCGGGCACAACGGCCTGGTCTGCGCCGCCGCCTTGGCGCGCAAGGGGCGCAGCGTCCTGGTGGTCGAAGCGGCTGCCGCCATCGGTGGCGCCGCCATCACCCGCGAATTCGCGCCGGGCTTTCGCGTTTCGGCGGGCGCGCACCTGCTGCACGCCCTGCCCGATTCACTGGTGCGCGGATTGGACCTCGCGCGGCACGGACTGCGTTTCGCAGCCCGCGGCATGGCCACCTGCGCGCTGGGCGAGTCCGCAGATCCGGTGGTATTCGCTGGCGGCACCGTCAGCGGCGTCGCCGCCGCCGATGCCCAGGCCTACCGCGCGTTCCGGGTGAGGCTGGAGCGATACGCCCGCGTCATGAGCCACCTGGACGGCAGCGTGCCGTTCCGGCTTTCCTTTGCCACCTGGCGGGATCGGCGCGCAGCGATCGCCCTGGCGCTCAAGATCCGCCTGCTCGGACAGCGCGACATGCGCGAATTCCTGCGGGTGCTCGGCATGAACGCGTACGACCTGCTCGACGATACCTTCACGTCGCCGCTGCTCAAGGGTGCGCTCGGATTTGACGCCTGCCTGGGTGCCGAATATGCGGCACGTTCCCCCGGCACCGTGCTCACCCTGCTGCAGCGCTGGGCCGGCCAAAGCCGCACCGGCACTTTGGGACTGGCGCAGCCGGCGGGCGGCATGGGCGCGGTCAGCGCGGCCATCGCCGCCGCGGCGCGGGCCGCCGGCGCAGAAATCCGCGTGGGCGCGCGGGTACGGCGCATCACGGTAGAAAATGACCGCGCCTCCGGCGTGCAACTTGAATCGGGGGAGGCGATAGTCGCGGACACGGTCATCTCCAATGCCGATCCGCGCACCACCTTCATGACGCTGGTGGGCCCGGACCACCTCGATACGGATTTCGTGCGGCGCATCGATCACCACCGGGCCAGGGGCCTGGTTGCCAAGGTCCATCTGGCATTGGAGAGCCTGCCCGCTTTCCGCGGCACCGATTCGCGGGCAGCCGGCGGACGCCTGCTGGTGGCGCCTTCGCCCGACCACCTCGAACTGGCCTTCAATCCGTCAAAATACCGCCAGGTCCCGGACAACCCCGTGCTGGAGATCACGCTGCCCAGCGTCAACGACGCCACGTTGGCGCCGGCGGGCAGGCACGTGATGTCGATCAACGTGATGTTCGTGCCCTACGACCTGGGCGCGGACCCCGCCGGCGCGCGCGCGCGCCTGCTGGGCAACGTGCTGGCCACGATGGAGCGTCATGCGCCGGGCATCAGCAGCCGAGTCAGCGCCAGCGAGCTGCTCACACCCTCGGACCTGGAGCGCGAATTCGGCATGACCGGCGGGCACTGGCACCACGGCGCGCTGGCGTTCGACCAGTTTTACTTCACGCGTCCGGTTCCGGGCGCCGCACAGTACGCAACGCCCTTGCCGGGTCTTTACCTGTGCGGCGCAGGCAGTCATCCGGGCGGCGGCGTGATGGGACTGGCCGGCATGAACGCCGCGCGCGCGGTCCTGCAAGGGAGCAACTGACCATGCTGGCAAACAGCAACCAACGCCCGCATTACCGCCGGCCGCTCATCACCACGCCGTTCTTCGAGCGCAGCCAGTACTTCGTCGAGACCGACTCCTATGTGGAATGGTCCGGGTACTCGACGCCCGACGTCTACTCCTCGGTCGAGCAGGAGTACTTCGCCATCCGCAATTCGGCGGCGATCTTCGATCTCACGCCCATGGTCAAGTACCGCATCACGGGTCCGGACGCCGAACGCTATCTCAACCGCCTGATCACGCGCGACGTGGCCAAGCTGCGGGTGAATCGCGTCGCCTACACGGTGTGGTGCAACACGTCCGGCCACCTCATCGATGACGGCACCGTCTTTCGCTTCGGACCCGGCGAGTTCCATGTCTGCACCGCCGAGCGCCAGCTCGACTGGTTCCTCGATTCGGCCATCGGCTACGAGGTGTGCATCCAGGAAGTGACCGAACAGATTGCCGCCGTCGCGCTGCAGGGCCCCACCTCGTGCGCGGTTCTCAAGGCCGTCGGCCTGGCGGGGGTCGAGAACCTCAAGATGTTCGAGATGGGCCATTTCACGCTGGGGCGCCATGCGCTCATGGTGTCGCGTACGGGGTTCACCGGCGACCTGGGCTACGAACTTTGGATCGCCCCTGAGGGTGCCGTGGCGCTTTGGGACGCGCTCATCGAGGCGGGCAAGAACCGTGGCATACGGCCCATCGGCTACAAGGCCCTGGAGATGGCGCGCATCGAGGCGGGATTCATCCTGCCCAACGTCGATTTCCTCTCGGCATCGCGCACGGTCCGGCTGGGACGCGAGACCACACCCTTCGAGATGGGCCTGGAATGGCTGGTGGCCCTGGACAAAGGGCATTTCAACGGGCGGCGTGCCCTGCTCGAGGAAAAGGCGCGAGGCTCGCGGCGGCGGCTGCTGGCCATCGAGATTGCCGGCAAGAAACCGGCGCACGGATCCCTGCTCTATGACGACGAGACCAGTTGGCGCCAGGTGGGCGAGATCAAGTCGGCGCTATGGTCGCCGACCTGCAAGCGCAATATTGCGCTCGCCATGATCGATGCCCCGCATTTTTCCAACCTCAAGGAATTCTGGGTCGACATCTACTTGCATCGCGAACTGATGTGGGAGCGGCGCATGGAGCGCGCCTGGCCTGTGGAGCGCCCGTTTTTCGCACCCGACCGCCGCAAGGCCACCCCCCCGCCCGACCGCTAGCGGTGCAGTTGCAATCGGTTGAATCTGCCCATTCCGCCTAGAAGCGCAGGCTGAACGGGCCGCCCTTTTCGAGGGCGCGCTGGTAGGCCGGGCGGGCATGGATGCGCTCCAGGAAACGCATCAGGCGTGGACGCGTTTCGTCCAGCCCGGCCCGCCCGCGGGAGGCCTCCACGGGAAAACTCATCTGGATGTCGGCGGCGCTGAACTGGGCCCCGGCAAACCACTCCGACTGCGCAAGGGTGCTTTCCATGAAACCCAAGTTGCGCTCCAGGTTGGGCGCGATGAGCACGGCATTGACGTTTTTCGATATGGCCCGCGCGATGGGCTTGACGAAGAACGGCATGGGCGCCGTTTCAATCTTGTCGAAGACCAGTTTCATCAGCAGCGGCGGCATGGCCGAGCCCTCGGCAAAGTGCAGCCAGTAGGTAAAGGCCATGCGTTCCGGCGTGCCTGCGGCCGGAATCAGTCGGCCATTGCCGTAGCGCTCGAGCAGGTATTCGATGATGGCGCCCGATTCGGCTGCCGTGATGCCGTCATCGGTGATGACGGGGGATTTTCCCAATGGATGCACTGCCCGCAGTTCCGGCGGAGCCAGCCGGGTGACCGGATCACGCGCGTAGCGCCTGATCTCGTAGGGCAGCGCCAGCTCCTCGAGCAGCCACAGGATGCGCTGCGAGCGCGAATTGTCCAGATGATGAACGGTGATCACCGATGCCGCTCCGGGATGCTGTTGCGGGTGAGGAACAGTATCTCACGCGAAAACGACGGTCTTGTTGCCGTCGATGAAAATGCGGTCTTCCAGGTGCAGGCGCACGGCGCGGGAGAGCACCTGGCTTTCCACGTCACGGCCCATCGCCTGCATTTCCTGCACCGAGTAGCGGTGGTCGATGCGCCGCACATCCTGTTCGATGATGGGGCCCTCGTCGAGGTCGCCCGTCACGTAGTGGGCGGTAGCCCCCATGAGCTTGACGCCGCGGCCATGGGCCTGGGCGTAGGGCGAACCACCCTTGAAGCTGGGCAGGAAGGAGTGGTGGATGTTGATGCAGCGACCGAACAGGTCGCGCGAGAAGTCGTCGCTGAGGATCTGCATGTAGCGCGCCAGCACGACGAGTTCGACCTGCTTTTCGGCGATGATGGCGCGCAGGGTATGTTCCTGCTCCACCTTGGTTTCTTTCGTGACCGGCAGGTGCCGGAATGCGATCCCGTACCGGCCGGCCATGGGTTCGAGGTCCGGGTGGTTGGAAACGACCGCCGCGATGTCCATGCGCATTTCGCCGGCCTCCCAGCGGTACAGCAGATCGCGCAGGCAGTGGTCCAACCGGGACACCATGAGCAGCACGCGCTTGGGGCGGTTGGTGCGGTGCAGGCTCCATTCCATGCCGAACCGGTCGCTGATGGCGGCGAACTGCGCTCCCAGGATGGCGACCTCGTCGCCGGATTCGCCGTTGACCTGGAAGGTGCAACGCATGAAAAAACGCCGCGTATCCTCGTCGTCGTACTGCGCCAGTTCACTGATGTAGAAACCCCGTGCCGCCAGGTGGCTGGTGACGGCCGCGATGATGCCGGTGGTAGCCGGACAGGTGACCCGCAGGGCGTAGGTATTGGGCTTTTGGGTGGAATAGGTCATGGCGCGCCGTCCGCTATCGGATATTGTTGAACGATAGTATGGTAATAACGCCGGCCGGTGGGCGAAAGCATCGGCCGTGCCGTCGATCACGCCGCGGCCGGCGGGGCGCGTCAGGAAGCCGGGGCCCCGATGGCCTGGAACAGGGTGGCCGTGTCGATCAGCCGCGCATCGGCGCCGGCGATCCGGGTGATGCGCTCTTGCAGCAGCAGCTGCTCGCTGGCCATCACGGCCAGGATGCTTTCGGAACCGGCCTCGTGGCGCCGGCGGGTTTCGGCAAGGATTCGGGCTGCATCGTCTTCGGCGGCGACCTCGCCCGCCAGCGCCTGGGCGTCGGCCTCCAAGGTGACCAGCGCGTCGCCGACATTGCCAAAGGCCGCGAGCACGGTCTGCTCCCGCGCTCGGGCCAAACGCTTCACCGTGGGAAACTGCCGGAGAAACGTCTGGTAACGGTCCTTGACCACGGCCACGCGGGTCTGCTGCAGCATGATCTCAGACACCAGAATGCGGTAG
>Ga0209698_10002301_pt1 | contig 21766 bp, 19 predicted proteins | sample LitLauG_LLR_2012_FD_187203 | JGI IMG/M metagenome (GOLD analysis project Ga0209698, IMG submission 187203) | Freshwater sediment microbial communities from Pennsylvania, USA - Little Laurel Run_MetaG_LLR_2012 (SPAdes) (version 2) | ecosystem: Environmental > Aquatic > Freshwater > Creek >...
ACGCCGAAGGTGTCGAAGGCCTGCATGCCCCATTTCATGAACTCGTAGCGCTCGTTGTTGCGCTGGAATTCGAGCTTCATGTTCAGGTCGAGCGACTCGGGCGTCCCGAAGTGGTCGATCATGACCGAGTGGTCAACGACGAGGTCGACCGGAACCAGCGGCTCGATGCGCTTGGGATCCTGGCCATTGCGCACGGCCACGCTGCGCATCGCCGCCAGGTCGGCGAGCAGCGGCACGCCGGTGAAATCCTGCAGGACAACGCGCGCAACGACGAAGGGAATCTCATCCTCGCGCAGGGCATTGGGTTTCCAGGCGGCCAGCTGGCGGACGTGCTCGGCCGTGACCTTGCGGCCGTCGCAGTTGCGCAGCACCGACTCGAGGACGATGCGGATCGAAACCGGCAGCCGGGAGATGCGGCCCAGGCCGGCCTCCTCGAGTGCGGCCAGGCTGAAGTAGCGGGTTCCCGCGGCGCCGGCCCCGGGCAGGTCGCGCAGGGCGTTGAAAGGATCGTTAGTGGTCATTTAGTGGTCCGTTTGCGGATTTGAACGTCGTAAATCATGCCCTTGTCATCGATGCACTTGCCCGTGCCCGACCCGCCGGTCAGCCCGTACAGGTCGCAGCGCATGCCGCTGCCGTCGCTGGACTGAAGCAGCGCCTTGGCGATCGCATCGCCATAGTTGTGGTTGATCTCGCCATACGACCCCCAGCCCCGCCAGCCCCAGGCGGACGCGCCGATGTAGCTGGTCGATTGTTCGGGCGTGACCTGCACCCACGTGCCCGTGTAGATCTTGTCGCCTACCGTGATGGATACCGTGGCCTGGCCGTTGCCCAGGTCCTGGGCCTCGCCATAGGTGAGCTTGCCGCTGTCGCGCGGCATGAGGGTGAGGTCGTACGTGCTCGCGCATCCGGCAATTCCCGCGGCCAGGGCCCCCGCCAGCATGGCCCGTCGGCAGATCGCCGATGTCCCCTGTTGCAAGTCAGTCGAACGCTTGATCATCCTGCCATCCTCTGTCGTTACGGCGCCGCGGGCCGCCGTAGCGGGCACCGCTGCTCAAATCACCATCAGGTCGACGAACTCGTGCACCGGCGTGTCGTCCAGCGCCTTGCCGTCTTCGGCGAGCGCCATGAGGCGTCCCGCCTGCCGGGCGGGAAACACCCGCGCCAGGTTGGTGGCGAATTTCTGCATCAGGACCGGCATGCCCTCCTTGCGGCGGCGCCTGTGCCCGATGGGGTATTCCACCACGATTTCCTTGAGCCGCTTGCCGTCGGAAAATTCCACGGTGAGCGCGTTGGCGATCGAGCGCTTTTCCGGATCGTGGTAGTCCTTCGTGAACTGCTTGTCCTCCACGCAGACGATCTTATCCCGGAGCCGGTCGATGCGGGGGTCGCTGGCGACCGTATCTTCGTAATCAGCGGCGGTGAGCCGGCCAAAGAGGATGGGCACGGCCACCATGTACTGGATGCAGTGATCGCGGTCGGCGGGGTTGTTGAGCGGCCCTTTCTTGTCGATGATGCGGATGCAGGCCTCGTGGGTGCGTATGGTGATCCTGCGGATGTCCTCGGGGCTGCGTCCCAGGCGGGCCAGCTCCTGGTGGAGGGTCATGGCGGCCTCGACCGCGGTCTGTGAATGGAACTCGGCCGGGAACGATATCTTGAAGAGCACGTTCTCCATCACGTAGCTGCCGTAGGGGCGCTGAAAGCGCAGCGGTTTGCCGCCGAACGACACGTCATAGAAGCCCCAGGTCTTGGCGCTCAGCACCGAGGGGTATCCCATTTCACCGGTGCGGGCGATGAGGGCCAGGCGCAGGCCCCGCGACGTGGCATCGCCGGCCGCCCAGCTCTTGCGCGAGCCGGTGTTGGGCGCGTGCCGGTACGTGCGCAGCGACTGGCCGTCCACCCAGGCCAGCGACAGGGCGTTGATGATCTCGTCGCGGTCCAGGCCCAGCATCCGGGCCACCACGGCCGTGGTGGCCACCTTTACGAGCAGGACGTGGTCCAGGCCGACTTTGTTGAAGGAATTCTCCAGCGCGATGCAGCCCTGGATTTCATGGGCGCGGATCATCGCCTCGAGTACGTCGCGCACCCGCAGCGGCGCTCGGCCGCCCGCCACGGCGTTGCGCGACAGCCAGTCGGCGCAGGCCAGTATGCCGCCCAGGTTGTCCGAAGGATGCCCCCACTCGGCCGCCAGCCAGGTGTCGTTGAAATCGAGCCAGCGGATCATGGCGCCGATGTTGAAGGCGGCCTGGACCGGGTCGAGCTGGAACTGCGTGCCCGGCACCTTGGCGCCGTTGGGCACGACGGTGCCGGGCACGATCGGACCGAGCAGCTTGGTGCAGGCCGGATAGCTCAGCGCCTCGAAGCCGCAGCCCAGGGTGTCGAGCAGGCAGTAGCGGGCGGTGTCGAACGCCGCCTTGGAGGTGATCTTCGTCTTGAGCACGTAATCGGCAATGTCGGTGAGGACGGCGTCGGGCTTGGGTCGGTTATTGCTGATGTGGGTGGACATAGGGCCTTCAGGCGTTTTTCGTTGGCGGTGGAACTGCGGGTCCGGGTGCGGGGCGTGCGCCTAGGCGCGTTTGGCCAGCGGCACGAAGGCGAGGTCCTCGGGACCGACGTAGTTGGCGCTCGGACGGATGATCTTGTTGTCGATGCGCTGCTCGATGATGTGCGCGCTCCAGCCGGTCGTGCGCGACACCACGAACAGCGGGGTGAACATCGCGGTGGGCACCCCCATCATGTGGTACGAGACCGCGCTGAACCAGTCCAGGTTGGGGAACATCTTCTTGTGCTCCCACATGACCGATTCCAGCCGCTCGGCGATCGCAAACAGGCGCATCGATCCCGTTTCCTGGGAGAGCTGGCGCGCCACTTCCTTGATCACCTGGTTGCGCGGGTCGCCCACCGTGTAGACGGGGTGCCCGAAGCCGATGATGACCTCCTTCTGCTCGAGCCGGCGACGCACGTCCGCCTCGGCCTCGTCGGCGTCGCGGTAGCGCGACTGGATGTCGAACGCCGCCTCGTTGGCGCCGCCGTGCTTGGGCCCGCGCAGTGCCCCGATGGCGCCGGTGATGGCGGAGAAGAAATCCGACCCGGTGCCGGCGATCACGCGCGCCGTGAATGTCGAGGCGTTGAATTCATGCTCCGCATACAGGATGAGCGAGGTGTGCATCGCGCGCACCCAGGACTTGCCCGGCGCGGTGCCGTGCAGCAGGTGCAGGAAATGGCCGCCGATGGAATCGTCCTCGGTCTCGACCTCGATGCGGCGCCCGTTGTGGCTGTAGTGATACCAGTAGAGCAACATGGAGCTGAACGAGGCCAGCAGCCGGTCGGCGATGAGGCGCGCGCCCTCGGCGGAATGGTCGGCGGCCTCGGGCAGCACCGATCCGAGCACCGAGGCGCCGGTGCGCAGCACGTCCATCGGGTGGGTGGCCGCGGGCAGGTGCTCGAGCGACGCGCGCAGCCCTGCCGGCAGCCCGCGCAGGGCGCGCAGCCGGACCTTGTATTGGCGCAGTTCGGCGGCGTTGGGCAGGCGCTCGTGGATCAGCAGATGGGCGACTTCCTCGAACTCGCAGCCGGCGGCCAGGTCGAGGATGTCGTAGCCGCGATAGTGCAGGTCGTTGCCGGTGCGGCCAACGGTGCACAGCGCGGTGTTGCCGGCGACCACGCCGGAGAGCGCGACCGACTTCTTGATTCGTGGAGCGGAGCCGGGAGCGGCAGGGGTTTGGGACATGGCAACTCCGGGAAAGGTTGGTTGGAAAAGATACCGGGCGCGGATGCCGCTCAGTCCTTGCGTTGCGCGAACAGCCGGTCGAGCTTGGCCTCGAAGGCGTGGTAGGAAATCACCTCGTAGAGCTCCTCGCGCGTCTGCATGGTGCCCACCACGGCGCGCTGCGTGCCGTCACGCCGCAGGGTCTCGTAGACATTGAGCGCGGCGCGGTTCATGGCGCGGAACGCCGAGAGCGGATAGAGCGCCATCGCCACTGCGCAATCGCGCAGTTCCTCGAGCGTGAAAAGCGGGGTCTGGCCGAATTCCGTGAGGTTGGCCAGAACCGGAACGGGCAGCGCGGTGGCGAAGCGCCGGTACGTTTCCAGGTCGCGGACCGCCTCGGCGAAGATGGCGTCGGCGCCCGCGGCCACGCAGGCGAGCGAGCGTTCGATCGCCCGGTCCAGGCCTTCCACGCCAAGGGCGTCGGTGCGCGCGATGATGAAGAAGCCATCGTCGGTGCGCGCATCGACCGCGGCGCGCACGCGGTCGGCCATCTCGCCGATGCCCACGATTTCCTTGTTCGGCCGGTGACCGCAGCGCTTGGCACCTACCTGGTCCTCGATGTGCACGGCTGCGGCGCCGGCCTTGCCCAGCGCGCGCACGGTGCGGGCGATGTTGAAGGCGCTGGGTCCGAAGCCGGTGTCGATATCGACCAGCAGCGGCGTGTCGCACACGTCGGTGATGCGGCGCACGTCGGTGAGCACGTCGTCGAGCGTGTTGATGCCCAGGTCGGGCATGCCCAGCGAGCCGGCGGCGACGCCGCCGCCCGAGACGTAGAGGGCGCGGTAGCCCACGCGCGTGGCCATGAGCGCGTGATTGGCGTTGATGGCGCCCACGATCTGCAGGGGGCGTTCCTGGGCCAGGGCGGCGCGGAAACGCCCCCCGGGGGTGGTGGCTGGGCTGGGGCTGCTCATTGCCGTCAGCCGAGCAGGTGCTCGACGCCGGCGCGCTCTTCCATCAGTTCGGCGAGCGTCTTGTCCAGGCAGCCGCGCGAGAACGCATCGATGGGCAGGTCGCGGATGACCTGGTAGTCGCCGCCGGCGCAGGTTACGGGAAAGCCGAAGATGGTTCCCTCCGGTATGCCGTAGCTGCCGTCGGAGGCCACGCCCATGGTGGTCCAGTGGCCGTCGGTGCCGCGTACCCAGTCGCGAACGTGGCAGATGGCGGCATTGGCGGCCGACGCCGCCGAGGACAGGCCGCGCGCCTCGATGATGGCGGCGCCGCGCTTGGCCACGGTGGGCAGGAAGGTTTCGCGGTTCCAGGCCTCGTCGTTGATCAGCTTCGGAACCGGTTGGCCATCGACGGTGGCAAAGCGGTAGTCGGGGTACATGGTGGTCGAGTGATTGCCCCAGACGCACAGCTTCTCGATGCTCTGCACGGGCTTGCCCAGGCGCGCCGCGACCTGGGACAGCGCGCGGTTGTGGTCGAGCCGCAGCATCGCGGTGAAGTTGCGCGGCGACAGGCCGGGCGCCGACTTCATGGCGATGTACGCATTGGTGTTGGCCGGATTGCCGACCACGAGCACCTTGACCGAGCGGCGGGCCGCGGCGTCGAGCGCCTTGCCCTGCACCGTGAAGATCTGCGCGTTCGCCGCGAGCAGGTCCTTGCGCTCCATCCCGGGGCCGCGCGGCCGCGCACCCACCAGCAGGGCGATATCGATATCCCGGAAAGCCTGGTTCGCATCCTGGAATGCCTGCTGCGAGGCCAGCAGCGGGAAGGCGCAATCGTCGAGTTCCATCATCACGCCCTTGAGGGCCTTCTGCGCCTTCTCGTCCGGGATCTCGAGCAGGTGCAGCGCGACGGGCTGGTCGGGGCCGAGCATCTCGCCCGAGGCGATGCGAAACAGCAGGGAGTAACCGATCTGGCCGGCGGCGCCGGTTACGGCGACATGGACGGGGGCGGCGGACTTGGGGCTCATCGCGGGTCTCTCCTGTGGCGGTAGTGGGGGATGCGGGGTGCGGCGAAAAGTGTAATCCTGCGGGGCTTGCGGGCCGGGCCAGTATACGCCAACTCATATATAAGACATAAGATTACCTTGCGCTTCGTCCGCGCTTCTGGTCCACTAGCGGTTTGCGGCGAACGACCCGATCCGGGCGCAGCCGCGCCCCTCACGGATTCGCGTCATCCCTGTCTATGAGCCTTGCGTCTGCCACCGGCAATGCCGCGCCCGGCCGCTCCGAGCGGGCGGCGGTCTTTTCTCCTTTATATAAACAAATCAAGCGTTTGCTTCTGGACAGCCTGCGCCGGGTGGAGTGGAAGCCCGGCACCGCCATTCCCAGCGAACAGGAACTGGCGGCGCGCTTCCAGGTAAGCCAGGGAACCGTGCGCAAGGCCATCGATGAGTTGGCCAGCGAAAACCTGCTGGTGCGCCGGCAGGGCAAGGGCACCTACGTGGCCACCCATCATGAGCCGCGTTCCCAGTACCGCTTCCTGCGCCTGCTGGCCGACGACGGCGCAGCGCCGGCGGCGCACAGCCGTTTCGTCGAATGCCGGCGCGTGCGTGCGCCCGCGCATATCGCCGCGCGTCTGGGCATGCAGGCCGGCGCCAGCGTGGTCTTCGTGCGCCGCCTGCTGCTGTTCGGAACGCAACCCGTGGTGCTCGACGACATCTGGCTGCCGGGGCGGATGTTCCGCGGGTTGAGCTATGAGCGCCTCGCGGCCTATACCGGACCGCTGTACGGGCTTTTCGAATCCGAATTCGGGGTGCCCATGATCCGCGCCGACGAGCGCCTGCGCGCGGTTGCCGCCGACGCCCAAAGCGCGCCGCTGCTCCAGGTTGGCGCGGGCAGCCCGCTGCTGCTGGTCGAGCGGGTGTCCTATACCTACGGCGAGCGGCCCGTTGAGGTGCGCATCGGCCTTTGCGTCACGCAGGATCACTACTATCACAACATGCTGGCCTGATGCCGCAGCGTTTGGCGGCACTGCGATTTTTCGGGCCCGCGCGAATTGCGTCAGAATAGAGGATGGAATCCGGATGGTTGGCGATGCATGAAATCCGCGGCCCGCGGTGCCAAACGGCAGTGCCGGGCACCGTGCAGGTCAATGCGCAACACGATGAAATGAACCTGGCTTCGCTGGCTTTGACCCCGACATGACAAACCCTCCCCGCTCCCGCTCCAGCGCAAAGCCGCAGTTCCGCAATATCGGGATCGCCGACCTGGTCAACTACCGGCTGCCGGTACCGGGAATCGTCTCGATACTGCACCGGATCAGCGGCCTGCTGATTTTCCTGTTCCTGCCCCTGCTGCTGTGGCTGTTCGACATGAGCCTGAGCTCCGATCGCAGCTTCGAGCGCCTGGTGGACTTCTGCAGCGGCACCATGGCGCGCGTAGTCCTGCTGGGCCTTGGCTGGGCATTGCTGCACCACTTGTGTGCCGGCCTGCGCTTCCTGCTGCTGGACCTGCACATCGGTGCGGACAAGCCACTGGCCCGGCGCAATTCCTGGATCGTATTGGCGGTGAGCCTGGCGCTCACGGCCGTGCTGGCGCTGTTTCTTTTCGGAGTCCTCGGATGAGCGAAAGCCCGCGGCGCGCGCCCGTCGGTGCGCATTACGGCCTGCGCGAATGGCTGGCGCAACGCGTGACCGCGCTGGTGTTGCTCGCATTCCTGGTGTTCCTGGCCGTCGCGCTGGCGCTCCAGGGGCGCCACGACTACCCGGGCTGGGCCGCCATATTCGCGCCCCAGCCGGTCAAGCTCATCACCGAACTGGCATTCGCGGCGCTGTGCTACCACGCCTGGATCGGCGTGCGCGATGTCTGGATGGACTACATCCACCACACCGGACTGCGCCTGGCCCTGCTCACGCTGACCATCCTGTGGCTGCTCTACTGCCTGGCGTGGTCCGCGCAAATTCTCTGGAGCGTCTGAAGATCATGCCGCTGGCACGTCGCCGTTTTGATGCCGTCATCGTTGGAGCCGGCGGGGCCGGGATGCGCTGCTCGCTGCAGCTGGCGCGCGCCGGCCTGAGCGTGGCCGTGCTCTCCAAGGTGTTCCCCACCCGGTCCCATACCGTGGCGGCCCAGGGCGGCATCGGCGCGTCGCTGGGCAACATGACCGAGGACGAATGGCTGTGGCACATGTTCGACACGGTCAAGGGCTCGGACTACCTCGGCGACCAGGACGCCATCGAGTTCATGTGCCGCGAGGCGCCCAATGCGGTCTATGAGCTCGAGCACCTGGGCATGCCCTTCGACCGCAATCCGGACGGCACCATATACCAGCGGCCCTTCGGCGGCCATTCGGCCAATTTCGGCGAGAAGCCCGTGCCGCGCGCCTGCGCGGCCGCCGACCGCACCGGTCATGCGCTGCTGCACACGCTCTACCAGTGCAACGTCGCGGCGCGCACGCAGTTCTTCGTCGAATACATGGCGCTCGACCTGGTGCGCGACGCCGACGGCGACTGCATCGGCGTGGTGGCGCTGGAAATGGAAACCGGCCAGACGGTGCTGCTCGAGGCCCGCGTCACCGTGCTGGCCACGGGCGGCGCCGGGCGGATCTTCGCCGCGTCGACCAATGCCTATATAAACACCGGGGACGGCCTGGGCATGGTGGCGCGCTCGGGGCTGCCGCTGCAGGACATGGAGTTCTGGCAGTTCCATCCCACCGGCGTGGCCGGAGCCGGCGTGCTGATCACCGAAGGCGTGCGCGGCGAGGGCGGAATCCTGCTCAATTCGCGCGGCGAGCGCTTCATGGAGCGTTACGCACCCACGCTCAAGGATCTCGCGCCGCGCGATTTCGTATCGCGCTCGATGGACCAGGAGATCAAGGAGGGCCGCGGCTGCGGACCGGAGCATGACCACGTCATGCTCAAGCTCGACCATCTGGGCGCCGAAACCATCATGAAGCGCCTGCCGTCGATTCGCGAGATCGCCATCAAGTTCGCCAACGTCGATCCCATACGCGAGCCCATCCCGGTGGTTCCCACCATCCACTACCAGATGGGCGGCATACCGAGCAATGTCCACGGCCAGGTGGTCGCGCCGCTCGCGGGAACGGGCGAAGCCGTGATCGGCGGGCTGTACGCGATCGGCGAATGTTCATGCGTTTCCGTGCACGGCGCCAACCGGCTGGGAACCAATTCGCTGCTCGACCTCATCGTCTTTGGCCGCGCCGCGGGCAACCATATCGCCGCAACGCTGGCCAAGGGCGGCGCCCACAAGCCCGTGCCCGGCGATGCCGGCGACGCCACGCTGGGTCGCCTGGCCGCGCTCGATGCCCGGACCGGCGGCGAGCGCACCCAGGACGTGGCCAATGACCTGCGCCGCGCCATGCAGGCCCATTGCGGCGTGTTCCGCACCGACGCCCTGTTGTCCGCGGGCGTGCGCAAGGTGGCCGAAATCGCCGAGCGGGCCCGGCACGTGTCGATCAACGACAAGTCGCGCATCTTCAATACCGCGCGTGTCGAGGCCATCGAGCTCTCCAACCTGATCGAGGCGGCGCGCGCGACCATCGAGTCGGCGCTCGCCCGCACCGAGAGCCGCGGCGCCCATGCGCGCGACGACTTCCCCGAGCGCAACGACGCCGACTGGATAAAGCACTCGCTGTGGTTCTCGGGCGAGCGCGGGCTCGAGTACAAGCCTGTCCACCTCACGCCGCTCACGGTGGACAGTTTCGCGCCCAAGAAGCGCACGTTTTGAACAACCACCGACCATCGGCCCGCAAATCGTTCCGCAACATGCGCCAACTTCTCAAGGACACCCGAGCATGACCGTCACGAGTCCCGTTGCCGGCCCGGTATCGGCGCGCAGCGCCAAGACACTGCGTTTCCGCATCTACCGCTACGACCCCGATCGAGACGACAAGCCGCGCATGCAGGACCTCGAGGTGGCGCTGCATGCCAACGACAAGATGCTGCTCGACGCGCTGATGCGCATCAAGTCCGACGTCGACGACAGCCTGTCGTTCCGCCGCTCGTGCCGTGAGGGCGTGTGCGGCTCCGACGCGATGAACATCAATGGCCGCAATGGCCTGGCCTGCATCACCAATCTGCGCGAGCTGGCCCAGCCGATCGTGCTGCGGCCGCTGCCGGGGCTGCCGGTGGTGCGCGACCTGATCGTCGACATGACGGATTTCTTCAACCAGTACCATTCGGTCAAGCCCTACCTGATCAACGGCACCGTGCCGCCCGAGCGCGAGCGCCTGCAGTCGCCGCGCCAGCGCGAGGAGCTCGACGGGCTCTACGAATGCATCCTGTGCGCCTGCTGCTCCACGTCCTGCCCCAGTTTCTGGTGGAATCCGGACAAATTCGTCGGTCCGGCGGGCCTGCTGCAGGCCTACCGCTTCATCGCCGACAGCCGCGACGAGGCCACGGCCGACCGCCTCGACAACCTGATGGATCCTTACCGCCTGTTCCGCTGCCACACCATCATGAACTGCGTGGACGTCTGCCCCAAGGGCCTCAATCCCACGCGGGCAATCGGCCGGATCAAGGAAATGATGGTGCGCCGGGAGATATGACCATGAGGGCGTTGCCAGCGGCGGCGGTGCCGGCCGAACCGATGACGGCGCTGCCGGTGGCGGTGCCGGCCGCCGCCGATCCGGACGCCCCGGCGGCAGTGGCGCTGCGCCGGTTGCGCTGGCACGCGCGCCGCGGACTGCTCGAGAACGATCTCATGCTGGGGCGGTTCTTCGAGCGCCATGCCGCAGCGCTCGATGCGCCGGCGGTTGCAGCGCTCGAACTGCTGCTGGGCCTGCCCGATGGCGACCTGCTCGACCTGGCGCTGGGCCGCTCCGAGCCGCAGGGTTGCCTGGATGCCGCGCCGGTTCGCCATGTCCTTGGCCTGCTGCGGACTGCCTGATGGGGCAGCGGGTACGTGATGGTGGGTGCGGGCCGGGTAGTCGGGATCCGCAGCTTGTTGCGACTGTCGATTGATGCGATTCGCCTTTTGAGGAAAATGCAATGGCCCTGACGCCTTCGAACGAAAAAGCCACGCTGACCTTCAGCGACGGCACGCCTTCCCTTGACCTGCCGCTCTACAAGGGCAGCATCGGCCCGGACGTCATCGACATCCGCGCCCTCTACGGCAAGACGGGCAAGTTCACCTACGACCCGGGCTTCCTGTCGACGGCGTCGTGCAACTCCACCATCACCTACATCGACGGCGACAAGGGGGAATTGCTGTACCGCGGCTATCCCATCGACCAGCTGGCCACGAACTGCGATTTTCTCGAGGTGTGCCACCTCATATTGTTCGGTGAACTGCCCGACGCCAAGGGGCGCAGCGCCTTCGTCAACGAGGTCATGCACCACACCATGGCGCATGAGCAGATGCAGTTTTTCCTGCGCGGCTTCCGCCGCGATGCGCATCCCATGGCGGTCATGACCGGACTGGTGGGGGCGCTGTCGGCGTTCTATCCGGACTCGATGAACCTCAACGATCCTGCCCAGCGCCTCATCTCCGCCATCCGGCTCATCGCCAAGATGCCGACCCTGACCGCCATGGCCTACAAGTACACGATCGGCCAGCCCTTCGTCTATCCGCGCAACCACCTGTCGTACTCGGCCAACCTCATGCACATGATGTTCGCCACGCCCTGCGAGGAATACGTCCCCAGCGACGTGCTGTCGCGCGCGCTCGACCGCATCCTCATCCTGCATGCCGACCACGAGCAGAACGCCTCTACCTCCACCGTTCGGATGTGCGCATCGTCGGGCACGAATCCCTTCGCCGCGATCGCGGCCGGGGTGGCCTGCCTGTGGGGCCCGGCGCACGGCGGAGCGAACGAGGCGGCGCTCAATATGCTCTATGACGTGCAGAAGCAGGGCGGCGTGGCCAAGATTGGCGAATTCATCGCGCAGGTCAAGGACAAGAACTCCAATGTCCGCCTGATGGGTTTCGGCCATCGCGTCTACAAGAACTACGATCCGCGGGCGCGGCTGATGCGCGAGACCTGCCACGAGGTCCTCAACGAGCTGGGGCTGCACGAGGACCCCCTCTTCAAGCTGGCGATGGCGCTGGAGAAGATCGCCCTGGAAGACGATTATTTCGTCAGCCGCAAGCTCTATCCCAACGTCGACTTCTACTCCGGCATCGTCCAGAAGGCCATCGGCATCCCGGTCTCGCTGTTCACCGCGATTTTCGCCGTAGCGCGGACCGTGGGCTGGATTGCCCAGCTCAACGAGATGATCTCCGACCCCGAGTACAAGATCGGCCGGCCCCGCCAGCTGTTCGTGGGCCCGGTGCGCCGCGACGTCCCGCCGATCGATCAGCGCTGAGGGGGGAAGACGTTGCCGGCCCGAAACGGCCGGCTTATCGCCCGTTAACGCCGCCGGCACGCCGGTGGCACCGGTGCTAGGATGCAGCGCTCGTGCGGCTTGCCCGCTTGCCCGGAACAACGGCCTCCATGGCCACGGATTCCGGCTGCGGCGGCGGCAGGTGCGGCGTATCGCGAACCCGGAAGCCGGGATAGCGAGATTCGACTGGCGTGGCCGGTCGGGCAATTTTGACGAGAAGCTCGTTCGAAAGGGCAGGCAACACCATGATGCGACAGTTCCAGGCCAACTCATACCTGTTTGGCGGCAATGCCCCGTACGTGGAAGAACTGTACGAGCGGTATCTCGACAATCCCGGTTCGGTCCCCGAAAAATGGCGCGCCTATTTCGACCAGATGCAGCTGGTCCCGGCGGCCGACGGCAACGCCTCCACCCATGATGTGGCCCACGCGCCCATCGTCGAATCCTTCGCCATGCGCGCCAAGGCCGGCACCCTGCGGCCCGCCGTCGCTGCCACCGACCTGTCGGTGGCCCGCAAGCAGGTGCATGTCCAGTCCATCATCGCGGCCTATCGTTTCCTGGGCAGCCGCTGGGCCGACCTGGATCCGCTCAAGCGCCAGGAGCGCTCGCCCATCCCGGAGCTGGAACCCGCCTTCTACGACCTGACCGAAGCCGACATGGACATCGTCTTCTCGTCGGCCAACACGTATTTCGGGCAGGAGCAGATGTCGCTGCGCGATCTCGTGGGCGCGGCGCGCCAGACGTACTGCGGCACCATCGGGGCCGAGTACATGTACATCGGCGACCCGACCCAGAAGCGCTGGCTGCAGCAGCGGCTGGAATCCATCCGCTCGACCCCCTCCTTTTCACCGTCGCAAAAGCGCCGCATCCTCGACCGCCTGACGGCCGCCGAGGGACTCGAGCGCTACCTGCACACCAAGTACGTGGGCCAAAAGCGCTTCTCGCTCGAGGGCGGCGAAAGCTTCATCGCCTCGATGGACGAGCTGATCCAGCATGCCGGCGCTTCGGGCGTCGAGGAAATCGTCATCGGCATGGCGCACCGCGGCCGGCTCAACGTGCTGGTCAACACCCTGGGCAAGATGCCCCGGGACCTGTTCGCCGAATTCGAAGGCAAGGCCGCGGCCGACCTGCCGGCGGGCGACGTCAAGTACCACCTGGGGTTTTCCAGCGACGTGTCCACGAATGGCGGACCGGTGCACCTTTCGCTGGCGTTCAATCCCTCGCACCTGGAAATCGTCAATCCGGTGGTCGAGGGCTCGGTGCGGGCGCGCCAGGAGCGTCGCGGCGACACGATCGGCAAGCGGGTGCTGGCCGTGCAGGTCCATGGCGATGCCGCCTTTGCCGGCCAGGGCGTTGTCATGGAGACCCTCGCGCTGGCGCAGACCCGCGGCTATGGCACCGGCGGCACCGTGCACATCGTCATCAACAACCAGATCGGCTTCACCACCTCCGATCCGCGCGATTCGCGCTCCAGCCTCTACTGCTCGGACGTCGTGAAGATGATCGAGGCGCCCGTGCTGCACGTCAACGGCGACGACCCGGAGGCCGTGGTGCTGGCCACGCGCATCGCGATGGATTTCCGCACCGAATTCCGCAAGGATGTCGTCATCGACATCATCTGCTTCCGCCGCCTCGGCCACAATGAGCAGGACACCCCCGCGGTAACCCAGCCGCTCATGTACAAGAAGATCGGCGCCCATCCCGGAACCCGCAAGCTGTATGCCGACAAGCTGCTGGCCCAGGGCGTGGTGTCGGCCGACGAGCCCGATGCAATGACCCGGGCCTACCGCCAGGCGCTGGACGAAGGCCACCAGACGGTCGATCCGACCCTGACCAATTTCAAGAGCAAGTATGCGGTCGACTGGGCGCCCTTCCTTAATCGCAAATGGACCGACAGCGCCGACACCGCCGTGCCCATGGGCGAACTGCGGCGGCTGGCCGAGCGCATCACGCGCATCCCGGAAAACTTCAAGCTCCACCCCCTGGTGGAGAAGGTGGTGTCCGACCGGCGCGCCATGGCCGAGGGCAAGCTGCCGCTCGACTGGGGAATGGGCGAACACCTGGCGTTTGCCTCGCTGGTGGCCAGCGGCTATGCCGTCCGCATAACCGGCCAGGATTCCGGCCGCGGCACGTTCTCCCACCGTCACGCCGTGCTGCATGACCAGAATCGCGAGCGCTGGAGCGAAGGCACGTACATCCCCCTGCAGAACATCACCGAGCAGCAGGCGCCGTTCGTCGTGATCGACTCGGTCCTGTCCGAGGAGGCCGTGCTCGGTTTCGAGTACGGTTTTTCCACGGCCGAGCCCAACACGCTGGTCGTGTGGGAGGCGCAGTTCGGCGATTTCGTCAACGGCGCGCAGGTCGTGATCGACCAGTTCATCTCGTCGGGCGAAGTCAAATGGGGCCGTCAGTCCGGTCTGGTCCTGATGCTGCCCCACGGCTTCGAGGGCCAGGGTCCCGAGCACTCGTCGGCGCGCATCGAGCGCTTCCTGCAGCTGGCTGCCGACAACAACATGCAGGTGGTGCAGCCGACCAGCGCCGCGCAGATCTTCCACCTGTTGCGCCGCCAGATGATCCGGCCGTTCCGCAAGCCGCTGGTCATCATGACACCCAAGTCGCTGCTGCGGAACAAGGACGCCACTTCGCCCCTGGACGAGCTGGCGCGCGGCGAGTTCCACACCGTCATTGGCGACACCACCGTTGCGGATCCGCTCAAGGTCAAGCGCCTGATCGCCTGCTCGGGCAAGGTCTACTTCGACATCGCCAATGCGCGCAGCGAGCGCAATGCCGATACGGTTGCGGTGGTCCGCGTCGAGCAGCTCTATCCGTTCCCGCACAAGGCCCTGGCGGCCGAGGTCAAGCGCTACCCGAACCTCGCGGAAATCGTCTGGGCGCAGGACGAACCCCAGAACCAGGGCGCGTGGCTCTATGCCCAGCATCACCTGCTCGAGAACATGAACGAGGGGCAGAAGCTGGCCTATGCAGGGCGTCCGGCTTCGGCCTCGCCGGCGGTCGGCTACTACGCCAAGCACGCCGAGCAGCTCAAGACGCTCATCGATGCCGCTTTCGGGAAATTCAAGGGTCTGGTGCTGAACAAGTAGGGCCCTGCGGGGCCGCTGCGCTCAGGCGACCTATCAGGCAAATCCGCGCGGGGGCTCGCGTTCATCCGACCGCCGCGACTTTTCAAGGTTGATCATGTCGATTGTCGAAGTCAAGGTTCCACAGCTTTCCGAATCGGTTTCCGAAGCCACCTTGCTGCAATGGAAAAAGCCCGCCGGCTCGGGGGTCGCGATGGACGAAATCCTCGTCGAGGTCGAGACCGACAAGGTCGTGCTCGAGGTGCCCGCCCCGGCCGCCGGCGCGCTGGTGCAGTTGCTGGTGGCCGACGGCGCCAGCGTGATTTCGGGCCAGGTCATTGCCCAGATCGATACCTCGGCCAGCGCGGCCAGCGCGGCCCCTCCGGCGGCCGTTCCCGGCGCGCCGGCCGCGGCGCCGCCGCCCGCGGCCGGCGGCCCGGTGCTCATGCCCGCCGCAGCGCGGCTGCTGGCCGAATCCGGCCGGCCCGCTGGCGAGATCGTGGCCACCGGACGCGATGGCCGGGTCACCAAGGGCGACGTGATTGCCGCCCAGAACGCCGCGCCGCCGGCCGCTGCGCCGTCGCCGGTACGTGTGGCGCCGGCGGTTGCGGCCCCCGCTGCGCCACGGCTGCCCGAAGTGCGCGCGCCCCTGGACGCCAACGCGCTCAGCAACCGGCCGGAGCAGCGCGTGGCCATGTCGCGCCTGCGCCAGCGCGTTGCCGAGCGCCTGGTCCAGTCACAGTCGACGGCCGCCATCCTCACGACCTTCAACGAGGTCAACATGCAGCCGGTGATCGACCTGCGCAACCGGCACAAGGACCGTTTCGAGAAGGAGCATGGCGTCAAGCTCGGTTTCATGTCGTTCTTCGTCAAGGCCGCCATCGCCGCGCTCAAGCGCTATCCCATCGTCAATGCGTCGGTCGACGGCACGGACATCGTCTATCACGGCTATTTCGATATCGGCGTGGCGGTCGGTTCGCCGCGCGGCCTGGTGGTTCCGGTATTGCGCGATGCCGATACCATGGGCTTTGCCACCATCGAGAAGACCATTGCCGACTACGGCAAGCGGGCAGGGGAGGGCAAGCTGTCGATCGACGAACTCACCGGCGGCACCTTTTCGATCTCCAACGGCGGCGTTTTCGGCTCGATGCTCTCGACGCCCATCATCAATCCGCCGCAGTCGGCGATTCTCGGCGTGCATGCCACGAAGGACCGCGCGGTGGTGGAAAACGGCCAGGTCGTGGTGCGTCCGATGAACTACCTCGCGCTCTCCTATGATCACCGCATCATCGATGGCCGCGAGGCCGTGCTCGCGCTGGTCGCCATCAAGGAAGCGCTCGAGGATCCCGCGCGCTTGCTGCTCGAAGTCTAAATGCCGGAAAGACCCGCAATGAGCCAGGCTTTTGATCTTGCTGTCATCGGCGGCGGACCCGGGGGCTACATCGCCGCCATCCGCGGCGCGCAACTGGGGTTGCAGGTCGTCTGCATCGACGCCGCGAGCACGGCGGCTGGCGAACCTGCGCCCGGCGGCACGTGCACCAACGTCGGCTGCATTCCGTCCAAGGCGCTGCTGCAGTCGTCCGAATACTTCGCCATGGCGCAGCACGGCATGGCCGAGCATGGCGTGCGCGTGGCCAGCCCCGGACTGGACCTGGCGCGCATGCAGTCGCGCAAGGACACGGTGGTGCGCCAGAACAACGAGGGCATCACCTATCTGTTCAAGAAGAACAAGGTGGCATTCGTGCACGGACGCGCCGCCTTCAAGGCCCGTGTGGCTGCCGGATGGGAAATCGTGGTCGCCGCCGCGGGCGGCGGCCAGGAGGTGCTGCAGGCGCGCAACGTGGTCGTTGCAACCGGCTCGAACCCGCGGCCCTTCCCTGGAGTGGCCTTTGACGAGGACCGCGTGCTTTCCAATACCGGCGCGCTGGCGCTTGACGAGGTGCCCAAGAATCTGGGCATCATCGGCGCCGGCGTGGTCGGCCTGGAACTGGGCTCGGTGTGGCGGCGTCTGGGCGCGCAGGTGACGCTGCTCGAAGCGCTGCCCAACTTCCTCGGCGTGGTCGATGAAACCATCGCCAGGGAAGCCTTCAAGGCCTTCACCAAGCAGGGCCTCAAGATCCATCTGGGCGTGCAGATCGACGAGATCCGGCCGGGCAAGGGCGCTGTCCTCGTCCGCTACCGCGATGCCAAGGGCGGCAGCCAGGAAGCGCTGGAATTTGACCGGCTCATCGTTTCCATCGGTCGCGTGCCCAATACCGACGGCCTGGAGGCCGGCCGCGTCGGGCTGGCGCTCGATGCACGGGGAGCCGTGGTGGTTGACGCGCATTGCGCCACCAACCTGCCCGGGGTGTGGGCGGTCGGCGACGTCGTGCGCGGTCCCATGCTGGCGCACAAGGCCGAGGAGGAGGGCGTCGCGGTGGCCGAGCGCATTGCCGGCGGTGCCGGGCACGTCGATCTCGCCACCATTCCCGGCGTGGTCTACACCGATCCCGAGATCGCCTGGGTCGGCCAGACCGAGGCCCAGCTCAAGGCGTCGGGCCGCGCCTATCGCAGCGGCAGCTTTCCGTTCTCGGCCAACGGGCGGGCGCGTGCGGCCGGGCACACCACGGGAATGGTCAAGATGCTGGCTGACGCCGTCACCGATGAAATCCTCGGTGTGCATATCATCGGCCCGAACGCTTCCGAACTGATCTCCGAGGCGGTGGTCGCCATGGCGTTTCGTGCCTCGTCGGAGGATATCGCGCGCATTTGTCATGCGCATCCGACGCTGTCGGAGGCCGTTCGCGAGGCGGCACTTGCGGTCGACAAGCGCACCCTGAACCTGTGACGCAGCGGGCGTGCGGCCGTGCCTGAAGCGCAGCCCGTAACCCGGATCTTCGAGAGCGCGCTGGCCGCGCGCGGTTACAGTGCTGACGAGGCGCAGGTGGCTGCCGCGCGGCGCCTGGAAACCTTTCGCGTCGAATGGGTCGACTACAAGTCGCAGCGCTCCAATGCCGTGACGCGCCTGCTGGTGCGACCCCCCATCCCGCGGGGTGTCTACCTTTGGGGTGGGGTGGGCCGCGGCAAAAGCCTGCTGATGGACTGCCTGTATTCGGCGGTGCCGCTGACGCGCAAGACGCGCGTGCATTTCCATGAATTCATGCGCGGCGTGCACCGCGACCTGGAGGCGGTACGGGGCGAGGCCGACCCCCTTGAAGAGGTGGGGTACCGCATCGCGCGCCGCTACCGCCTGATCTGCTTCGACGAATTCCATGTCTCGGACATCGCCGACGCGATGATCCTGCACCGCCTGCTGGTGCGGCTGTTCGCGCTCCGCGTGGGTTTCGTCATCACCTCGAACTATCCGCCCGACGGCCTCTATCCCGACGGACTGCATCGCGACCGCATCCTGCCGGCCATCGACCTGCTCAAGGACAAGCTCGACGTGCTCCAGGTGGACGGCGGCACCGACTACCGGCTGCGGGTGCTCGAGCGCATCGAAACGTATTTTGTCGGCATCGGAACCGTCGCCGACGCCCACATGCAGCGCGCCTTCGAGCAGATTGTCGAGAGTGCCGACCAGGATCCGGTGCTGCGCATCGAGGCGCGCGAGATCCACGCGCTGCGCCGCGCCGGCGGCGTGGTCTGGTTCGATTTCGCCGAACTGTGCGGCGGCCCGCGCTCGCACAACGACTACCTGGAAATCGCGTCGCAGTTCCACACGGTACTGCTGTCCAACGTGCCGCGCCTCTCGGCGGGCCAGTCGTCCGAGGCACGCCGCTTCACCTGGCTGATCGACATCCTCTATGACCGGCGCGTGAAGCTGGTCATTTCGGCAGCGGTTGCGCCCGACCTGCTGTACGTTGCCGGCTCCCTGGTCAACGAATTCGGACGGGCCGTCTCGCGCCTTATCGAGATGCAGTCGCGCGAGTATGCCGCCCTGCCGCGGCGCCGCGATGCCCCGGCGGTATAGTCCCGCCTGTCGGACCGGATGCGCCGGTCGCAAGCGGCGGGACAAACTCAGGTGAAAGCCAGGGAAATCGGCGGATGGGGCCGCGCGGGTGGCGCGGCGCGGGTCCTGCTTGCCGGGGCCAGCCTGTTCCTGGCCGCGCTCGCAGCGGCAGCGGAAATGGCCGATGCCCCGGCGGCCGCGGCGCAACTGCCCATGGACGCGCAGCAATTGGTCGAGGATCTGGGGCGCGAGTATCCGCCAGGCTCCATCGTCACGCCCGCTATTGCCGATCGGGCCCTGGTTGCGGCCCGTGCGGCGCAGACCAGCCTGCAGGCGCAGTTCGAGGCGCAGCGGCGCAGGTGCGCGAACGTGTTCTTCGTCAACCGCTGCCTCGATTCGGCGCGGCGCACGCAGCGCGCTGGCGAGCATGTCGTGCGGCTCGTCACGATCGAGGCCCACGACCTGCAGCGGCACCGCGATGCCGAGCTCAACGCGCAGAGCCGCGCCCAGGCACTGCGCAATCAGGCGGCCGACGACCTGCTGCGCCCGGAACGCGAGCGGCAGGCCGCCTTGAATGCGCGCGCGCGCGCGCAAAATGCCAGTGCCCGCGAGGCCGACGAACAGCGCGATCTGGAGCGCGCGGCCCAGGACAGTGCGGCTGCCGAGGCGCGCGCCCGCGCGCACCAGGCCGACGTGGCACGCAAGGACCTGGCGCGGCCGGCTCTTGAGGCCGCCTCGCTGCGCGATTACCGCGACAAGCAGCAACAGGCCGCCAGCTACGCCAAGACCCGTGCCGAGGACCGCGAAGCCAACGCCAAGCGGCGTGCCGACCGGGACAAGGCGCGCGACGCGCAAAACGCCGCCCAGAATCCGGCCCCAGTGCCGGCGGCGCCATCGACGGCGCCGCCCCGCCCCTAGCCGTCAAGCAGCAGCCGGGACGCGCTGCGCCTAGCCCCGGAAAGGCTTTTGCTTGGCCTTTTCCTCAGGGTCGGGCTGGTCCAGCTTCACGATGGCCACGGAGATATTGTCGCCATGGCCGCGGGCGCGTTCCCTTGCCAGGCGCACCAGCGTTTCGGCCGCTTCGCGCGCCGGGAAGCGTTGCACGATGGTTCCCAATTCGCGCTCGGTGAAATAGGCCCATAGTCCGTCGCTGGCCAGCACGAAGCTGTCGCCGGTGCGCAAGGCATCGACCTGGCCATAATCGACACGCAGTTCATGGCCGATGCCGATGGCGCTGAAAAGGATGTTCTTGTACCGCTCGGTTTCTGGTCCGCCTTCGACCAGTTCGCCATCGGCGGTCATGCGGGACCCGTAGGAGTGATCGATGGTCTTGCTGGCCAGCGCGCCGTCGCGGAAATGGAACAGCCGGCTGTCGCCGGCGTGGATCCACGAGGCCACGCCCCGCTGTATGACCAGTGCGACCAGCGTGCTGTGCGGCTCCTTTTCGCTGGCAATGGCCGTGAGCCGGATCACGGCGTGCGCCTCGGTCGCGATCTGCATGAGCAGGTCGCGGATGGTGGTTCCGGCTCCGGGCAATTCCTCGAAAAGGCTCTTGGCGGTGCTCATCACCTGGTCGGACGCCAGCCGCCCGCCGCTGCGGCCGCCCATGCCGTCCGCCAGCAGCGCCATCAGGGTGCCAGGATAGTGCGGGCTCGTCAGGATGGCCACACGGTCCTGTTGATCGCCGCGATCGCCAATATGCTCGGCCACGCAGGCGCTGAGCTTGAATCCGGGCGCGCCGGCGGGACGGGCGGACCTAGCGGGCAATTCGGCAGGCATTGGCGAGGCGGTCCGTGGCTGAAACGGAACTTCCGGGCGAAAAAATTCCAACCATAGATTAATCGCAATCCACCAGTGTTGCCCCAGTCTAGCAGCGTCGGCACGCCGGCGGTCCCGCGCCTGCCGGCTGCGGGACGGCTGGTGATGGCCGTGTATCGGCGCTTGCCATCCTGTTACGATTCCCTCTCCGCCCCGGGGTCTGTCCCCGCCGGCGGTTATGGTGCGCGCCGGCAATGCGGGCGACGCAGGACGCGAGGGGGCGGCATGGATTCCATCGGGGGCAATGGTGACGACCTCGGGGATACGGATGCGATCCGGCGCCGCATCGCCGAATTGCAGGTGGAACATGGCGACCTGGATCTGGCCATAGCGCGGCTTTCGGGACTCTCGGGCCTGGATGAACTGCAGTTGCGCCGCCTCAAGAAACGCAAGCTTCTGATCAAGGATGCGATCACCCGCCTGGAGATGGGGTTGATTCCCGACATTCCCGCGTGAACGCAAGCATCGCATCCCCGGCCGGCGCCGGCGGCATTGTGGCCCGCGATGAACTCGCGCGCTGCCGCGCAGCGGTCATAGCGGCCTTTGCTCCCGACGGCGCCCTGGCCGGCGCCATTGCCGGCTTTCGCGAACGCGCTTCCCAGCGGGAAATGGCGCTCGCCGTATTCGAGGCCATTGTTCGGCGCTCGACGCTGGCGGCCGAGGCCGGAACGGGAACCGGCAAGACCCTGGCCTACCTGGTGCCCGCCCTGTTGGCTGGCGGCAAGGTACTCATTTCCGCCGGAACCAAGACCCTGCAGGACCAGATCTTCGAAAAGGACCTGCCCGCGGCAAGCGCTGCGCTGGGCCTGAGCCCCGCTACGGCCATACTCAAGGGGCGGCAGAACTACGTCTGCCGCCTGCGGCTGGACCGCACCGGCGCTGCCGGCATGCTGGGCTCGCTCGAGGAGGTGCGCGCCCTCCAGCACATCGTGCGGTTCGCGCGC
>Ga0209698_10002302_pt1 | contig 21765 bp, 33 predicted proteins | sample LitLauG_LLR_2012_FD_187203 | JGI IMG/M metagenome (GOLD analysis project Ga0209698, IMG submission 187203) | Freshwater sediment microbial communities from Pennsylvania, USA - Little Laurel Run_MetaG_LLR_2012 (SPAdes) (version 2) | ecosystem: Environmental > Aquatic > Freshwater > Creek >...
CAAAAGAGACAATGGCAAATTTTTAATGTTCATCTGTCTAAGCATATTTAGTCATTGAAGTTATGCGATCCACAATAGCCTGGGGAACACGCACAATTACTTCAGCTTCCCGTATGTATTTAACGTCGTACCAGAATTTCAATTTGAAACGTTTTCCCCAATTAGGTTCAGTTGTCTCTCTTACAATTTCAACCACTTGTCTTTCATTGGAGTTGAATTGCCGGGTTGGGCGAGTCCACAAAGCGCCTATTGCTAAATTGTGGTCAGAACCAATAACTTGTATCTGGTCTTTACGCTGCATTTGCCTGTACGTACCTAGATTTTTTGAAACGTCGAGTTACATCCAATAGATCACCAATAGGCAAATTGACTCTATAAGCTTCTATCGCCCGGTAAGGATCACGATTCAGGATCGCCAACCAGCGGTGGTGACCATCCAGGATGTAATTGTCTTTGGAAATGATAACTGGTTTGTTTAGTGCTGGATGGGGTTCTCTGGTCGAAAGGGTCTCGACTTTTTTCAAATTGATTTCGCTTTGAACCGACCGCAGGAGAGCGACCTGGACATCCATGAACTGGACAAAAATGCCCTGTGCTTCCAACCAATCGATGAAAGCTAACTTGTCGGCTTCTGATATTTGCGGCATCTCTTCTCTCGGAACGTTGAGATGGTTCTGAGGAATGTAAATGCTAGGGACTTCTTCAGTTTCTTCTTGTACGGAATTGATTGCTGCCCAGCCATCAATCATCGGGCGACATTGTTCTTGATCGAGTACTAGGAAACTAGGAGGAGGCTTTAATTCGGTCGGGTCGAACCATTCGCCCATGTTGTATGAGATACTGACATGCGGAATGAATCGAGGCCACTTACTGCGACCTCCCATGTTCATGGCTCTTTGCCATTGCACCACTACCGGATCAGATTTGAATTCTACGACGAGAACATTGTTTAAAATGTTGATCTTGTACGACGCCGGATTGACCATCACAGGCGTGTTATCAGGTACATAGCCAGGAATCGAGACTTCCGAGCAGACCACCGTACAATGAAGTTCGTTTGAGGAGACTGGGTTAGGGATGCGGTTTTCTTGCATCCAAAGGCTCATAAATTCTGCACTTTGAGCATTGAGCTTGCGATAGGAGTAAAGCCCGGTGTCAACGCTCTCGGCAATAAATTGTGCGTAAGTCTTCAATTTGAAATAGGCCCCAACATATTTATCGAGACCGTTTTTCCTTTCTTTAATCTACTACCTATTCTCCCATGGATCTGGGATTAGTCAAGGTCGATACATATACCTAACATGGGGAATGGGAAGAGGTAGATACGTCTTTTGGACTGGTCGTAGTAGACGCCAATCCAGAAGTCATACCATGCGAACATCGGAGTGATTTTCACAATAATCCTGGGTTCCGTTTTGGTGCGCCATGCTGTTCCATGCAGCGAACTGCAATCGCAGCGATTTGACGGACCACCTTGAGCTTTTCATTGGGGTCCGTAGCGGTCGTTGCCAACTCGTCCAACATGGTCGAATAGCGACGGATGTAAGTCGCAAAGGAGTCGATCTCGTGCGGATTTTCTTTAAACCTGTCGTACTGGTGTTGGAGTTCCGCTTCAATCGCTGCGAACACTTCGGTTCTTGGTGTTTTCATATTAACTCGACTTTCCATCCTTTGCTAGGACCACTACTAATAGCAGTCCCACGTCGTATTGTATTTGCTAAACTGTGGTAATTTAGATCGTTTTCAATGCAAAAATGTCGTAAGGATTTAAGAAAAAATTCTGTGCCATCCGGCGAGAAGATCTTATACCACTTAGCTCGTGAACTTAGTTCACCAGTGATTTTTTCAACTCGTTTTGCGATTGTTTCTACGGTCTGTTTGCGCCCCAATGAAGCTTTACGCATTTTTTCTAACGTTATTGGAGATTTCTTCTTTCCGGTGCTCCAGTGGGCTTCACCAGAAATATGATTATGATTTTCTCTCATCTTTCGGCGGGTTTCTTCTGAATGACGCTTTCCGTACATTGGATGAATTCGTCCTGTTTTGTTAAGATGCCGACAGCACTTACCACCTTCTGTCATGTTGTACCCAGAATCAAATCCAAACGTATTTAATTTGAGTATCCATTCAACTTCTTTGTTGTTCAATTCCTCTAACGATGAAGCTTGGTCCACTTGCTCTACGACAAATGCCTGTCGTCCGTATTTGCGGATTGCTTGACATAACAAATATGGTGGTTTGTCTTTCCTATTTGCATAGGCGACATGAGCATTCCATCTTTTTCGTAACACCCATGTCGTTTGCCCTACGTATTGTTTGCCATTTTCTTTATTTGTAATTGTATATACGATTCCATACATGGATCATATTTACACCAAATGGCGTTTGGAGAAATAAGTCTTTTTTTTTCAACAGGTTACAGGTAATGTAGATATGTGGATAAAATGTACTTGTCATTCGACACTGGCGGTTCCCCGGAGTGAGGATAGTTCCAGAGCGAAGGAAATAGCAGCAGGCGACCTTTCTTTGGCTTGACACGGACATTAGGATGTGGGAAGAACGTCTCACCACCTTGCTCTACATCGTTCAAATACCAGATCAACGAAAGGAACCTTCGAGCGCTGGCGTGGCTGTTGACATCGACGTGATAAGCGAACCCATCGGTGCCGCCCGGTCGATATTTCTTGATGCGAAAGTGTTCTAGTCCAAGTTCCTTCGGAAATGTACGGGTCGGAATTTCAGACTGATACTTTCCGATAGCGAGTTCGACAATCTTTGTCATCGCTCCCTGGACATCTTTGAACGAATCGTCTTTCGAAAGATTCAGTTCAAGGCAGGAGCGGACCATAAGTTGTTGCTCATCTTCGGTCTTTTGGACATCTTCTGCGACAAATTCCGACTTGTCGAAACGAGTAATGATCTCGTCGCAGATGTTATTGGGGATTGCGTTTTCGTAGACACGGATAAAATCCGTCAAAAAAGTGGACATAGTTTTTTATACCTTCAGTTTCTTTGCGCCTGCGGCTGCTTTGAAAGCGCTTTGTGGTTTGAAGCCATCCGCTTTCAACGGCGTCGTGTTGCGGCGTCGTTCTGCGGCTTCTTCTGTGCTTTTGAATGGGCGATCTTTTGTCGGTTTGTCGATGTCGAAAACTGGCCCGTCAGCTTCTTCTATTGCTAACGTAGGTGCGGCTTCCCCATCTCCAATGCTATCGATATCGTCATCTTGCGTGATGTCTTTTTGCGCCGACTCTTCGAGATTGAAAAGTTTCTGTTTGCTGCGATCAATTCCGACCACAAACTTGTTCATGAACTTTCCGTTTTCCTTGTTCCGCATGTTGACATCACCATGGCGGTTCTTGAGGATCTTGACGAGGAGTTGGTTCATACCTTTCAGTTCATCGCTGTTGATCAGTGCGAACATGAAATCGGCAGTTACCGGGAGACCAAATGATTCTGACGTGTTAGTCAAATCAGGATCGCTGTTATTGAATCCCGCACGATTCATCTGGGTTGCTGACCAGATTGGCACATCAAATTCGACAGCCAATCCACGGAGTTCTTCCGCAATCGACTTGACCAATTCGTACATGCCGCCGCTGCTGCTGGCTTTCACCCGGCTAGATGCACAGATGTTCAAATAATCAATGAAAATTGCATCCGGTTTGAATTGTTTCTTCAGATTCAATTCATTGAGTAAATGGCGGAAGTGTCCTACGTGAGCCTGCGCCGTAGGATATTCCTTGATGATCAAAGTACCTTTGGTTCGTTCTTTGATCCGATTGATGTTCTTCTTGAACGACTCTTTTGGAACGAAGGCTAGTTCATCTAGCGGGCGGTCCATTAGGTTCGCATCGATACGTTCTGCGATGCGCTCCTGGGCCATTTCCATCGTGATGTAAAGAACCTTCTTCCCTTGCATCAAGTAGTTGGCAGCAAGGTCGCACATGAACAGAGATTTGCCTACATTAGTTCCGGCGAGACAAATGTTCAACGTCTTGGAAGGAACACCGTTCTTGGTGATCATGTTCATGTAATCCAAATGGAATGGAATACGTGAATCAATCTTGTGATAAAACTCGTAGCGTTCGTCGGCATCTTCGAGATAATCGTGACCGACATGCGGGTCAAATGAGACCCCTAGAGCGTCTTGTAAAAGCTTGGGGATGATTCCCTTGTCCACCTTGGTGTTGGTGCCGTCTAGGATGGTTATGACCTCAAGAACGGCATTGTGAATGGCCCGCTCCTGACACCATTCCTCGGTTTTCTGGACCAACCATTCGATGTTGGGTTGTTCTGGTGTAACTTCCAGGGTGTTGAGGTATTCTCCGATTTCATCCAGGTCATCTTGGGCGACCCCGTGAGTACCTTCTAAGTCAATGAGTAATGATTCTTTGGTGGGTAAGGTGTTGAACTTGTCAATGAAGTCCTTGACTTTCAGAAAGATATTGCGTTCTGTCTTCGAACCTCTTCCATCAAAATATTCAGCGTTGATAAACGGCAGCACACGTCGCATGAACTGCTCATCTTGCATCAGACCTCTAAGTATAATTGATTCAATTCTATCCATTCTTTTTCCTGGCTGAAAAGCCAATTGTGTATGTCTTTCATCGCAAAAGTCCTGTACGCTTGTTTTTCGACATCGATAGCCTTGACCAAAGCCTGTCGTTCAGGATGGTACTCGGTGCTACCGACGTAAAATGTAAATGGCGGGCTGATTGTACGAATGGTCCTCTGCCCTTTCCAATTGGTATAATCAATGAGTATCAGGTTGCGCATAATTTCCCTGTTCAATGATGGCCAGCATAATGCCGCCGATCAGTTGATCGAAATCTTCGTTAATCATTTGCTCAGTAAATGTCTCGGGCACAGATACTATCTCGTAGTCGAATACAATTCGCTGTGACTCATCTTCCTGAACATTTTTCCCCACGTAAAGGAGGACATTCCGGTAAGGTTCCACTAGTAAGCGGACGGCACAGAAAGGTGTGTCGCTCTTTTCATACCGGAATGTCTTCAAATACGATTCGTACATTATTCTTCTTCGGCTTCGAACTGTTCTTCCATCTGTTCGACGGCACTCTCTACGTTGTCTTCGGAATCCCAGCCACTAGAATCTTCCTGATCGATTTCAAACACTTCATCGTCAGATTCAATCGGATCGAGAGGAGCTTCCTCGCCCTTTCCGAACAAGAACGCTTTTGCTACCATTTCTTCGAAAGCGGCTCGATTGACGGGCGTATCAAAGAAGTCCGCAGGCTTGGCTGCGATGTCTTTGCGAGAAGCTTGTTGCCCATCAGGGAAGGTGTATTCCTTTCCGACCATCTTAATCAGGCCGTACTTCTTTCCCAGGTCGAACAAACCGTAATATTGATCCAGGCCACGATCATGACGCAGGAGAATGTCTACCTGCTTTCCGTAGCGAGTGAACCGACTCTTATCCAATGTTGCCGTAAGGATCGAACCCAGGACTTCTTTCTTGTCCTTTTCATCTCGGAACGATTTCTTCGAAAGGAAAACGATGGTCGAAGCTGCGTACTTGAGACCACCACCACCGCTCATAGTCTTTGAAGGACCATAGGGATTCATCGAAGCGTAAGTGTGATTAGTCATTAGCAGAGCTACCTTTGCTTCGCCCAGCTTGATGGTAAGTACACGGAATAAACCACGGATCAAAGGTGTTCGAGTCATGTCCCTGGTGTCTTCGCCTTTCTTGTTCAGTTTGCCGGATTGTGTATCGTGCAGTTCTTTCAACGTCGAAAGATTTCCTAACGAATCCAGGACCAAGAACATAGGAAGACGTTGTGCTTCTGGCTTGGCAAGGTAGGCATCAATAAGATGGATGACCTTGTAACGGAAATCCTGAATCGTATTGACTCGTTGTTTGTGAACCCGGCTGGTATCGATTCCACGATCTAACATCATCGATTCGGTAATTGCATCTTCGGAATCGAAATAAAAGACGTGACCTTTAGGATTGAGTTTGAGGAAGGTTGCGACCGCTTGAAGCGCAATGAAGGTCTTTCCAGTAGCTTCTTCGCCTGCCAATGCAGTGATCTTGTTGCCTGCAAATCCGCCGTCTAGCGAACCGGACAACAGGGCATTAAGTGCCATCGATCCGGTGCTGAAGAAACTGGTTACCGCAACTTCATCCACCTTAGAAGCAACTGGAATATCGACTCCAGCAGCCTTCATGAGATCATCAAAAAATGCACCTTCAGATTTCTTGTTCGTAGTTTTTGCCGCCGCTTTTTTAACGACCGCTTTCTTTGTATCTTCTTTCTTCTTTGGCACTCCTTTCTCCTGCCACTACTTCTGGCGCTAAATCTATTACATCACGAATATGGATTTTGTCTATAAAAGACCACCATAATAGTCACTCCACATTCCATCCCAATACTCCATCCATTCTTCGGTACAATCGGGGCAAAGTAAAGGCTGTGGCTGGTTTCCGCTGGCGTACATAGTACGCACCGGGGCCTTCTCTAGCAGTGGATGAAACTGCTTACAATGTTCACATAATGGATTATCTAGCTCTGTCGAAGCGAACTCTAAAACGGATTTTCTGAAGTGATCCGCAAACAGAGTTTCCATCGGTCCAGGTCGTTCATCGAGTTCAAACAACTCATCCAGATCATTCATCTTCTTCGCATTCATGTCCATCATATTCGTCATCTTCAGGATCAAGATCGTCATCCTGTTCGAGAGTCGGATCAATTAGGGTGACATTATTGTCATCATCGTATTCGAATAGGAATGAGATCGAAGCCCGTGGCTGGGTGTCCCATTTGATTGCATTCAGAATGAGCATCAAAGGTTCAATGAAACTCTTCTTCCATTGCATTTCCCAGTCGATATATTCCTCGACACCAAACTCGGTCGGGAGCGTAGTAAGAAAAGCCATCGCATTGACGCCGAACGGATTCGGTTCTCGAAGATAGAAGAATTTCATCTTCTCACCATCTTTGATTTTTGGATAGTGGCCGACTACTCCGTGTTGATCGATAAGTCTGTTATAGGTAAGGACCCCTTTGGTATGGAAAGGTGTTCCTTTGATGTATGTAGTATGCGGATGACCGTACTTTGTTAGGCCGTTGACACTCCTCGGGAAGCTGACATTTTCAATCGGCTGTTTGCGGAATTCGGCTTCAGTCTCAGAGACGAATTGGAACAAAGTCTGCTGGTCTTTTTCCATGACGATACGGACAGCTTTCTCCATGGCGTCCCGACAGAACTTCGGCACAGTCGTCTTTTTAATCTCGACGCCCATGTACTTCAATTCGCCATTTGGCTTACGAATTCCTTCCTTGTCTCGGACATTGACGATGTAGCGTTTTTTGGCGGTCCAGATTCCCTTGTCACCGATGATTTCCCGGTTCATTGCCAAGTAACCTTTGCCCTCGGTGTTGGTAGCGGCATTCAAAAATCGCTCACTGACATAAGTGAATAACCGATCCAGTTCCGGCTGAATCATTTCTTTGCAAATCTTATCGACAAAGGCCGTCTTTTGCATCACGTCGCCTTCAGGATAGTATTTGTCCACTACCGATTTGAGGGTAATGTAAACCGAATCCGTATCCGAATAGACGACGAATTTTTGTCCTTCGGTTTTGAGCTTCCGATTCAGGAAGTCATTCATTCCCTGGCCGATGTATTGGATGAGGAACTGACCTGTTGTTGTGACCGCTTCTGCGTTTTGTACGTCGAAAAATCTGAAGTATTGGTTGCCCATAGCGCCGTAAAGTGAATTCAGGAGGATCTTGGTAGCGTGCTGCTTGAGATCGAAAATGGATTTTTCGGTTTCAAGTTCTGCTTTGCGAACTGGATCGGTACAGGTGTCAAGTTCTTTGACAGCCAGCTTCATGCGTTTCTTGTAAGCGACACGATTGTTGAAGAGTTCTTCAATCATGACGGAGTACAAGCTCTGAGGAGATTTCTTATAGAAAATAGCGTTCGCTGCGACCGTGACTTCATGCTCCATAAAATGCATGATGAGTTCATCCGACAAAGCCTGAGTAATGGTCGTGGGATTAACGTTCATCTTGCCTTCATCATCGGCGGTCACCAAATGAGAATTGATGTAAGATTGGTAACGACGCATTTCCGGCGTCAGTTCTTTCAATGGAATCTTGGTTTCCATTCCCATGTTCAGCGCCCGCATGATGTTTGGATAGAGCGAAACCACGTCGAGGGCGACGATCCATTCGTACATGCCGGGAATCGGTTTCATGACAAAGGCACCGATGAATTGGGTGTTCTTGTCAACGTCCGATTTCTGAGGAACCACAATTCCTTTTTCTAACAGGGTGTTGCAAATCAATGTATCCCAGGTCCGCACCTGAGACAAGACATCGACGTAATTGACTTTGGCGTGATAGGCAACCAATAACTGAAGCTCAATCAACTTGCGTTTGAGATCGATGCGGTCTACCAGACGAACGTCGTGGATGTTGTACTCGACAAATTTTTTGAAGTTCTTTTCGTACAATTCCTGAAGCGTTCCGTACTCGCCGTAATCAATTTTGGCATCTTTCAATTCAACCTGAGCGATGTAATCCAGGCGATACGATTCACGAGGTTCAAGGACGTTCTTCTTGTAGATGAGAAGATAGTCGAGGATGCTAATGCCCGCCAATTCGTAGACGATCTCGGGCTTGTTGAAGATGTTGACGGTGCCTTCTTTTACGATGCCCCACGGAGACATGCGCTTGACTTGGTTCTCTTCCAAGATGCGAGAGATTCGATTGACCAAGTACGGAATATCGAACATTCGAATATTCCATCCGGTTACAATATCCGGCTCCAGAGTTTCCCAGAGATCGAGGAACTGACATAGCAAATCAATTTCATCTTCGCATTGATGATATGAGATTTGACTATCGGGATGCTCTTGGTTGTAAGCAACCTCATCGAACGGTTTGCAGGCGAAGACATGAAAGATGCCATCGAGCGAACTCTTTACGGTGATGGCTGTGACTTCGTTGGTGGCATCCTTGGCTTCGCAATAGCCATTCTTTGAATCGACCTCGATGTCGATGTTAGCTATAACTAGTTGGGATGACTTGTATTCGACTACGCCTGGGTAATTCTCATTTAGGTAAGCGTACTCGTAGCCTGTGTTACCATAAATGCTGAAGTTATCGACTTCACTGTATTTTTTGATGAACTGGTAGCAATCCCCCATCGTACCGGGATTAATTGGCTCGACAGGTGTCCCATCAGGGGCCTGGAACTTTTGGGATGACTTGTTGGAGGGAATGTAAAGGGTGGGTTTGTACTCGGTCTTGAATCTGCGACGTTTGCCGTCTTTTACTTCTCTTACATATAGGTAATTTCCACTGCGGAAAATATTCGTGTAATATCGATTACTCATCTGCCTCTTTGTTGAACTATCTTAGGTTACCACGAGATGAAATCTTGTCAACTCCGCTGGACAAAAATGAGATCCGTGGTATTCTGAGAACCAGATGAAAGTTTATGTTGATCTGGATCAAGTACTTGTCAATTTCTTGGCGGGCGCTAGAAAGGCTTTAGGAAAAGAATTTAACGACCCGTCTCTCGGCACCGACCCGGAAAAATTCAGGCACTTGTCCGATACATGTATCAACTTTTGGCTCAACCTCGAATGGATGCCAGGAGCCGAATCTCTCTGGAATCAACTTCGGCAATACAATCCGTTCATTCTCTCTGCCACTCCTCCCGCTGACATTTACCCATCATGTCCCGCTGAAAAAATCCAATGGTGCATCGACAATTTAGGTATAACTAAGGATCGAGTCTTCATCGTCAGTCGGAAAGAAAAGAGAGAATTTTCTAATCCCGACAGTCTGCTGATTGATGACCACCCGACGAACGTAAGGGAATGGCGAGAGAACGGTGGAACTGCAATCTTACATCACACCGTCACAGAAACTCTCAATGAGATTACGCAGCTAGGACTATGGGATCTTCTATCCCTTCCTTCGTCATATCGTGCCAGTGAATGAGTTCCAACGAACCATCTTCAATTTCGACCACCGCACTTAACGATTCAATCCAGTCCCCACAGTTTACGTATTCAATTCCATCTTCCATATTGATGACTGCATTATGAATGTGCCCGGTGATAGCGCCGTAGCATTTTTTATGGCGGGCGTACTGAGTGACCGCAGTCTCAAAACTTTTGATTGCTGACAGCGCACGCTTCGTCTTCTTTTTTAGAAAAGCGGCTAGGGACCAATATCGTTTGAAACCCATTGCCATTCGGGTATGATGCAGGACCGAACTTAGCATGACAATACGGTCGTAAAGATGGCTCCCCAAAATCGTAAGCCACTTAGGAACAAAATCAAAAACATCACCATGAAGAATGACGTATTTGTGGCTGGATGATGTCGTATAAAATGCTTCATCGACAATCTCAATTTCGTCGCCAAAATTTAACGGGATGAAATGTCGGATTGGGTCATCGTGATTCCCGATGATGTAAGTGATCTTTGTCCCAAACTTCGCCATCTTTAACAGCCGCCGCAGGACCGCTGTACAATCTGGATTCCACCAGATTTTGTTCTTCATGGCGAACATGTCGAAGATGTCGCCTACCAGATACAGATGATCACATTCAATCGATTTCAAAAACGAAAGTAACTGCTTCGCCTTACAACCTCGGAACCCCAAATGAAAGTCCGAAAGAAATACTGCTCGGTAGTGCGTTCGTTGTTTCATTGGTCGTGGAGTATCTCCCAAATCTGTTTCTGGCTCTCGTACAACAAACATAACAGCCCTTTATGAAACTGATATGAACGATTGTCTACCATTTCATAAAGTTGGTCGTAGGACACCCATTCGATGAAGCTGGTTTCCATGGCAAATTCAGGATCGGTCGGAGCCATCGTAAAAGGCTCTGGGACGATTCCCAAGAAGTTCTGGTAGGTGAACCCCGGAACCCGGTATTTGAGGGCGTGGCGAAGCTCTATTGGGCCGTCGTAGCCCATTTCTTCTTCGAGTTCGATCAGCGCATTCTCTTTGAAGCTTTTTCCGTCTTTCAACATGCCGCCGATGACGCCCCAACAATTTCCTTCTGGAATCTGCGGTGCCCGCCACGCTAGGCATATTTGCTTGGTATTGTCTGCTAAGGGAAGTATTCCACTGGCTAGTTTCATTTTGTATACCTTCTGAACATCTCGGCGTCGATTTCTTGGAGGGAAAATAGGTCTGCCGGGAATTTCTCTCGCAACCGCAGTTCCGATCCGGTTACGAACAGGCCGACTTTCTCAGCTTGTGCCGCCAGGACTTGATAACCGAGAGTTTGAATGTTCCAGCAAAGTTTGCCGGATCGTTTATCTACCCAGACGCAGGTAATCGCCTCACCCCATTGATGCCAGGAAAACCCAGGAAGAGTATCAGTAACTAGGTTTGTTTCGTGTGCTTTAGCGCAGCGCATACACTCTGCCAAATAAGGAGCACCAGCTTTTTCTAAGGCGAGTGTTTTCAATTCAGCGTCAGTGACCGAACGACCTTGTTTCCAATGATTTGCCTGCTCTAACGGCGTAATGATAGTCGAAATTGACTCCATCTGGTGTCCACTTGCAGCGCAAGCAGCCAGAACGTCAATGACCTTTTTTCTAAAATCGGGAATGAGTAATGAAAGTTCAGAAGCCACAACGGTATTTACATTTGCATCTTTGAAGACGTGCGGCGATCTGTGACAATTAACTTACCTTCATTTTGATGATACAGTTCAATCTGTTCTTCTCGCTGTAACTTGTCAGCGAGTTCCATTGAACTTTCCAAAGACTCCCCGCATTCACATTTCAGACGAGCGGATAGGGTATGGTGTTCCTTTTTGCAGTAGCGACAAGGAAACTTCATTTTTCTCTACTAAGCCAGTCGTACAATTTTATCGAATCATCTTCACTGAGGTCTTCCAGAACCCCGGTCATCTTGACTATGATTTTTTTGGAGGCCGCAACCAACATGATCTGGTAATCGTTACATGGGCCGACTAATCGCTGGGCGAACCCACGAATCATGGAAGCTCGAAATTGATTATCGAGGGTCATACAAGATCTTTCGCATCCCGGTGAAGTGCGAGACAAGTTCCATCGGGATGGACCGCTACAAATCGCTCGGTCGGATTGATGACGATCACCATAGCATTCTCGGAGACCACCAGAAACTTTTCATGGTTGTCTACTTCTCGAATGATCAGGCAAACTTCATCATATCGATGAGCATCCTCTAACGCTTTGGCTTTGGCTTCGGTGTAAGTCATCATACGAGTTTGTACCCCCATCCTAGTTTCTTTTGTAAGATTTCGAAATAGCTCAGATCCGGGTTTACGACTTCAACAGAAGTTCCATCGAACTTGATGAGAGCGTCCTGTCCTTGCAGTCGATACCCTATCTGGCCGTCGATAGTCGCAAACAAATTGCAGTCGTCAGATTTCACTCTAAGCGTGATCGGTTCCGTTCCGTATCGAGCCGGGAGAATCAAAGGCCGTTGTGAAAGTCCCTGCGGGCAAATCGGCGTCACGACAAAAAGTGAAATGCAGTTGGGATGAACGATAGGACCGTTCGCAGAGAGGTTGTAAGCTGTAGAGCCTGTCGGCGTCGAAACAATCAAGCCATCAGCCCGGTAATGGCATACAAGCTCATCTCCAGCGTAAAGGCTCAATTCGACTAAGCGGGCAAGACCGTCGCCAGTCGGAAAATCTTTGATTACAACATCGTTCAAAGCTGTGAATTTTTTGTCGCCAATGGTGAGTTCCAACAGCTTACGGACAGTAGAAGTAAAATGACCTTCAAGAAAGGCGTCGATGGCTTGTCGGTAATTCTCTTTCGAGCACGACGTAAGAAATCCCAGGTGCCCGGTGTTGATGACGAAGATTGGATATTGATGTGCTTGACGAGATGCGCCTAGAACGCTCCCATCTCCACCCAGGACGACAGTGAACCTGCATTCATCATCCCAAACTTCAACTAGCTCAATACCTTTTTCTGCAAAGTATTTAATGACATCGTAGTAAAAGAGAGCGGTTGATGTCTTTGCGAAAATGAAACCTTTTTTCAAAGCATATCCTTTTCTTGAGTTTTGGTAGCCCTACGAGGACTCGAACCTCGATTCTAGGTTTAGAAGACCTATGCCTTATCCTGTTAGACGATAGGGCCGTCTGTATTTAGGCCGCAACCGAAAGAGGCTGCGACTTTAACCACGTCACGATACTCCAATTCAGAATATCGCTAGAGAAGGTCGGAACACCAGGATAGTTTCCTGCCTTCGCACTTAAAAGAGTCCGTCTTAGGCCCACAGGCCATTCGCCTTGCTCCGATTGCAGGAAGCCAAGCCGTTGCCGTTCTTGATCGACGGTCAAGCCCCAGCGCTTTGCGCCCGGTGAAAGCTCTTGATCGCTGTAAGTTGTCACTTGCCGTTTGATTGTCGTCAGTGTGAGAGGTTCCATAACATCATCAATTAGATCACAGATGAGATGACATGTCAACTACTATCCAACAACAAAAACTCGGTGAAGTTTATCCTCGATCAGAACGGTCCCGCAATAATCTTTCTCTTCAAAACACGGCATCAGAGATAAGAAGTCCATAGAGAGAATTAACGCTTCCTCGGTCGTACAAGGGACCAGGACAACGTAGTCATAATATCTCTCTAGTTGACTCGGAATGAAATCCCGCAGGACTTCATTTCGAAACGCTTCTTTGTCTGTCAGAACAATACAACAGGCGTTCATTAGCAGCCCGCCTTTCTCGACCGATAATCAGTCCACAAAGGGTTCTTGACCTCGGGATCAAAGTTATCGACTACTTTCCAGCCGATGTTTTCGCAGGCGTAAGCCGTCGCCCAGCACTCTTCGTCAATGATGACGATGATGTCACCGACGCTGACCGACCGATTTGCGTAGTCGGCAGGATGAGCGATGTTGAACGTTTCGAAAAGGTCTTCTAAAACTTGACGCCTGCACCGTACTGATCCAGGTATATCCTCGTCGCCAGTGACGGTTCCAGAGTAAACCTGTTCCATATGTGCGCCGGGAACGTACCCGTCAAAATGGGAGTATTCCCTGGTCGGGTCGTAAGTTTCATTGAGGAAAATTTGGTATCGGTAATTCACGAAGTTATCCTTTCAAGATGCAATAAACAAGGCCACCAACGATGGCAGTTCCGACCACGGCACCGACAATGCCGATGATAAGGCCAATGGCAATACCAGCCTTTGCAATAGGGCCAGCGACCGCATAGACGGCACGAGAGGTCGGATCGAGGGTGTCATTCACCACCGAATCGCCTCGGAAACCGAAGAGAATTTGATGTTGTTGCTCCAAAGACAATGGTTCTGATGCGTCCAGGTCAATGGAATCGGGATCTACGTTGATAAGGGCTTGAATTTCGTCCATGATTCATCTTACCAGGATTTTGGTAAAATGTCAAGTAGACGTATCTAGGCCGTCCACTTTCGATTGGAGAGGTTTAGCTTGACGATGTAAGGGAGTTTCTTCCACGAAAGGGAAGCTCTAGAGCGGGATTCACTGATGACATCGAGCATCTTCTCCCGGCCAAATTGATCTGCCTTGGTCCACTTATCCTGTGCGGAAATGACCACGGTCTTTTGTTGTTCCATAACTGCGTATGCTGACATTCTATCTATATCTTATCCGGGTTTGAAACCAAAGTCAAGTAGATGCACCTAAATTTTCATCTTCCCCGTCGTCCTCTTCGTTCTGAGGTTCATACGGGCCGAAAATGCTTTCTGACTCTGGATTGGCATCGGAGAAGGGCGGATCAATGAAATCTGCACACTGCATTAGCAAGAACGCAAGGTGTTTGGCGCTTTCTGCATTCATTGTAACCATCTGATCGATCACTAAAAAATGAACAGCAACATGCCTACTTTGGTCAGGCCATTCGATGATTTTGATTTCTAGTCCGGTCTTCATCCTGATGAATATGTAGCGTTATGCTGCATTCACCAAAGTCTTAGCCGGGAGTAGAATAGAAGCAACTTCATAGCAGCGAGAATTTACAGGCATGAAACGAGAATTGCGTCTCGCCTGGAGCCGATGTAATTGATCGTCATCGTAAGCGGTAATGACAACAATTTGATTGGCGGGTCCATGCCAGCGACAGACAATAGCGCCTCCGTGAACTAGCAAAAGAAGCATCTTCTTTTCTTGAAGAGTATCTTCGACCGTAAGCAGGCGAACGAAAGATCCTACCGAAGGAAATTCAAAGTCAGCCGGGAGCCGGGTTTTCATGCGTTCGACAAAGTGATCCGTAAAAATGAACGACACGGTTTGAGGTTTTTTATGGTTGTTGAGTTGTGGTGTCATTGCGTAATCCGTTTTTTACAACTGTACGCATTTTCCAGTTGTGAGTAGTTTGCACATGTCCCTTACGGACCCATTTTGCAATGCTCTTACGAAACGCTCCATAAGGGAATGCGTCAGCGATTCGTACTACGTAGCCTTCTTGTCTGTTAGTATCAATTTTGTTTCCAAGTTCACGAACCAATTCTTCGTCCCAAATTCCTCGGTAGATCAAAGGGACCGTAGATAAACCCAGGACGCCTGCGTACTCGACTGTATCATCCCAGCTAAGACAAATGTTGTTCTCATCCCAGATCGAAAATACCATGAAATAAGATGGCAATTCATCATAGATGATGGAATGTCGTGCGTAAAGATTCTCGCCGCAAATTCTCCAGCCGACTGGGATGTTCCAGCAAATGTCGGCATGAAGTTTCTTGACCCAACCTCGGGATTCGTGGTGCTCCTCTTCGAGGCTGCGGGCGTGCATGTAGTCTGGATAGAGAGTCGTATTTTCTCCATCCATCTTTTTTGTAATGACGACCATCTTACCTTCGAAAACTTTAGTCGAAGGGAGCCGCCGATCATCATCCGTCAGACCAGGACTCCATGGAAGATGGTATGTTCTTGGGTATTTGACGTAAGGACGAAACAGAGTGGTTGTTTAGGATCACGAGCAAGCCAGACGGCAAACTTCACGCCCATCTCTTCGTGGTTGACGATTTCCGGCACGGAATCGTTCATATATTCATCGTTGTCGTCCTCGGGAACAGTTAGATTATGGGTTCCTCTAGCTTGACACCCGTCTTGCTGCTGGAAGTTGTAAGGACGCCCATAAGTCTCTTCGACAAGATTGGACCAATCTCTCTCTTCGATCACTTGCACAGATTTGATTTTCAGTTTCATGTTTTATCCCACGTCAAATTCGGTATGGATTGCAATTCCAATTTCAGACGAAAACGTCTCATGCGGTTCTTTCCCGTAAAAGAGCCGGAACTGTCTTTTCGCCTCTTCTTCATTCTCAGCTACGACACACATAACTCCCAGTTCGTAGTGAGGCAAGGTTGTGAACATCAAAAATTGTTTCATTACCAAGCTCCTGCACCCATCCGGCAGATTCCTTTACAAGAGAATTTAATATGCGATTGCCGCTCATAGATTCCTTCGTCTTCGTCGCCATCCATCATGTGGATTCCGCCCTCGGCATCGAGAAAGATGTTCCCCGAATGACCGTACCGGGCTTTGGCTTCATCGTCCAATTCGTTGGCGAGTTTTTGAATCTGATCGAGTTTCTTTTGGATTTGTTCGTCCGTCATAAGGTTACCAGGAATTGAAAAAGCGAAGGACTTTGATGTCTTTGGGAAGCTTGGTCAGATCGACCTCAAAACCAGATGCGGATTCATCCTCCCAAGGTTCGACGCCCCAACCCGGTTTGTTGCGCAAACTTACAACTACTCCAGCCGGATCAGGGATTTCTCCATTGAAAAACTTATCTACAGCCTTGGGAATTTCGACCCCGGCTTCCTCACAGGCTTTGTACGCATCGAACATCTTTTGGAAAGTAGCGTCAGGCGGCTTAATTCCCACTACGGTCGTTGACATTGACATTGCTTTTGTTTTTCTCCAGGTGTTTGTGATTTGGACAGTACTTCTCGTCGGTGCACCAGAGACACTTCTGGACCGCACAGTACAACTCAGGATGGGCTTCTTTTCTTTGGCGAACCGACTTTGCTACTGAACCATGGGATGTCATAAAAGACCAGTATAACAGGTTCGACATCCCATGTCAAGTAGACGTATCTAGGCCGTTTTCATCCATTCGTCGGCACGTTCACGAATCTCTTCGAACGTGTCGGTATGGAGCATTTCACCGTTTCGTAGGATCGGGCGAAGCAGGTTACCTTCACGGTTTTCCTCACCCGGTTTCAACTGCTCCCAGGTAATCTTGGATTCACCAGTAACCGGATTCTGCTTGCGCAGGACAGCGAACCGACCACGCTTCGAATACTTGCCGGGATCGGTAATCGGGTCCTTGTAGACAAGGCGTTCGTTGCCGTATTTGTCTTCGAGAGCCGACAGCTTTACGGCCATGTTCAATTCATCACGAGTGTGACCCTGTAACAGCGCTCCACCTTGACCGAAGGTAGCGATGTTATCAATCGACCAGCCCGCACCTTTCAATGCACGACCCATATCGTAGATCGCATCATAGGTGTTTTTCTCACCCTGCAAAGCTTTGATCTTGCCCCTGTGTTCCGGCAGGCCCAGCATCTTGTAGCCCTTCGAATTCAGGTGGGTTCCGAACTTCTCACCAAGCAGCCAGAGGAATTTGAGCATGGTAGGAATCGGTTCACCGGAATCAGGACGACCGACAGTCAAACCATTACGATTGATGATGGTTTCACGAAAACGAGTACCCAGGATGTCCGATGCGAATTCCCATAGATTCTTCGAATCAGCGACGATGGAAATGATTCCAGTCGGGCATTTTTCAAAAACGCCTTCGACTACATCGGCTTCGTATTCCAAACCTTTATGAGTCATGACGGAGTGCTCGGTTGCGCAGACTCCATTACACGGTAAGTAAGTCGGTTCACCGTGTTGGTCGAACTTTCCGTCGCCGTAAAATTCGTTGATGTAAGCGATGGACGGAATGTTGTCCGAAGACGAGAAGTGAACTAAGTGAGCCGCACCACCAGCCTCAGCAGACTCGAAAGAAGACACGCCACGCAATCCGAAGTCGCAAAGCATGTATCGGATGGCTTCCGGCGTACCAGTCTCTTGTAGAGCCTGATAGAGCACTTTCTTGATGTGCTGGGAGTAAGTACCGACTGTCGTCGGTGCCCAGACGTGAAACATCGTCGGTTCAAGGAATCCCGGCAGCATCGAAACTTTGTGACCGAAGTTTTTGATGATTTTGCGCTGGCCGTTGATGATGTGATCCATGACCTTGTGAGTATTGAAGTAGGTCACAATCGGAGTGCGAACCGGAACGTTCAGACCTTCAGGCAAGGCCCAGACTTCGAGAGGCAGAATGCCATCCAATTCTCGTGCAATGAACATCCAGGCGTCATAATCATAGACGCCATCAAAGCCAAAAAACTCTTTGTAAAATCTGCGATCACTTTCGACCTGTTTGACTGTGATACGAGGTCCGGTGAATTCCTTCCAACACAAAGCCTGTGCTCCGAAAGGTGTGATGTCACCAAACTCTCCACCACGGCTTTCCATGTAATCGTACATCCACTTGATGCCGGGTTCATAGAATAAGTGATGGCTGATCTTGTAAGCGTCAGTGCGCCTCGTAATACTTCGTTCGCTTGACCCTCTCGGGATGATAATGTTACTCATTGTTGGTTTCCTTTTCTTTATCTCTTATAGATTGAATTGCTCGAAGCAACGATTCTTTTGCCGCTTTTTTTGTCGTACCCGTACCCCATTCATCGTAAACCTTTGAAGAGGCAAGATAGCAACCATTTCGTGGTAAGTAGGTGTACTTTGCTCTAACTTTTAGTTCGTCGTTCTGCATGTCGTCTTCTTACCATCGCTTTCTTTACTGCTTTCATGTTAGCACGAGCGACCTTGAGATCGCAATGATACATCTTCAAATAATCTTCAAGATGAAGATGCGGCATCCTGCTGATGGCGGATTGCTGTAGACGAGACAGCCGACGTTCGCAGTGGATGAGTAATTGCCACAGAAAGCTGTTTAAACGATTCTGGAAATTCGTCCAGGCCGCTTTGAAAGACTCCATCTTTTTCCCTCCCGAAGATGATGAACTGCGTTCGCCTTTCGTTGAAGGTTTCCATTACCGGATCTATCGGACCATACTTCTCATCAACAATCCGTTTCGCCGTATCGTAACCAACGACAAAGGTAGCGCCATAAAACAAATTTGCCTTTTCGAGAAACGTCGGCGCATTGGTAAGCCAGACTACCTGCTTTCCTCTGAAAGCTTTGATCCGATTCTCGATAGTAATGAAATCCAGGAGCGGCTTATCAACGTTCCGAATGCTTAGTTCAAATTCAGTTTTACCGGACCAATGTAGGGTCGATGCGTAATCGGCCATTTCGTAATGACCATCGTGGACCGGATTGAAACTGCCAGGGAGAATCAAACCAGAATGAACAGCATCTCTCCAGCCGCACCAATCTCGCCCGTTAACACTATCGACCAATACACCATTCACAACAACGATTCCAATGCGTTGGACGGAGCCATCGATCAATCCCGGCAGAAGAGAAGTTGCTTTGTGTAAAGTGGACTCAGTACGGATCGTATAAGCTTCCAATCCGGTTTCAACTCGTTCTTTGAGTCCGCAGGCTTCAGCTACCAAATTCAGCATCAGAAGTGATGTGGCATACTCTTCATTTTCACGAATAGTTTCCGCAGTCAATGCGGAGCATCGAATGGGATTTGTCGGATCGAGCACCAATGAGAGCGAGACCGTTTTATTACCAGTCTGCAAAGCTGCATAGATGTAGTGGATGCGGCCAGCCCGTTCTTCTGGTGTCTTCTGCAAGGACACAGAACAAGCTACGCCGAAGAACGGAGGAGGCGCAGATTTGAAATATCGTCCATCATCAAATTTCGGTTCGCCTTTGATGGCTTGGATGTAAGCAGCCATCGCTAATTGCCTCGTAGTTTGCTCACTAACGTACTTCTCAGGCTTGCCACCAAGAAGTTCATCGGTTCTGGTCTCTTTGTACGGAATTTGACCATCGAGCAGCGTAGCGGACCCGCCACCACGTCGGAGCAGCATCGGATAAATGTCGGTGCCACCACCAGTAGCAAAGATGACTCCCCGCTGCGGAGTAGCGTGAATGCGTTTGACCAATTCTTTGGTTGTGATTGATTCAGGAAACATAATTTTTCACTCGTGTTATTGGTTGTAAAACGTTGGGGTTTGCTGGCTCGGGACTGTTTTCGAAACCATGCGAATTAAGCATACAATTCCAACAGCGACCGCTAATGTTATCTTGTGGTACACCTTCGGGACCATAATAATCATTCGCAGGCGTACACATGTACTTCTTTTTGCAGTTGACACAGACTACCGGAAGATCGAGATCAAGCATTGGAATATCCTTTGAATTTCAAAAGTTCATGCAGCAAGTTGACGTGTTCGCCTTCCATATCTGCGTCCAAAATTGCTTCCAGATCCCACCACTGAATCATTCCGCCGTTTGCAAGATCGTCGCCCGCTTCAAGCTGATCGTCAGTACCCAGGAAATTGATTTCGAAAAAGGTAGTGATGATGCCATCCGGGTTGTCTCGGTAACGCCAGTCGTTGACGTTCATGCTGCAAATGTATAAAGGTTTCGTAAAAACTTCGTTGGGATTAACCCCTTTACGCAAAAGTTCCTCTCCACCTTCCCTGAGTACTGCGAACTCCAAAGAAACGTCACCACGGTCCTTAAAACCACCAGCAAACCGCCATCCTCGCTCACCGGGCTTCTTCGCCAGGAGGTATTGGAGTTTTCCACGAAAAACACGGCTTACGGCGATATCGACGGTCGGATAGTTGATCGGAAATTGTTTGTTCAGTCCGTAGATCACACCCCTACGAAAAAGTTCCATCGAATCGCATTCATCTGTTATCGGCCAGTACGGATTTTTGATGACGAAATTGCGGGATGTAACTTCGTGATAGAGAAAATTTGTTCTGGCAGTCAACCAATACAAAGGCGGCTGCGTCCGATCAGAGAAAAAATGAATGGCTTGAGGATTGTATTCGATGTAATGATCGGATAGCGTTTTGATTACAGCCTGTTCTAAGGTGTTAGTCTGATCCCAAAGATATTTCTTTTGGGTGACAGGCACGATAAGAACTTTTCCGATGAATCTATCTTCGATCATTTCCATTCGCATCGTAAAATCCAATGGAGCATTTTTACTGAACGGAACACGATTTACTGGGAGAGTGATGATTGTGATGTTGTGATCTTTTAGAATGTCCCGAATCGTTTCCTCGTGATACCCTCGAAGGGAAGGCGTCTGAAACGGAGCGTAAATGACTGCAATGTTATTCATGTCTACTTTGAGAATAGCATCTCACCAGTCATTATGCAACAGCCGGGAAGAGAACCATCGCATCAGGAAGGGCTACGGGGCCAACCTCCGAAACGACGCTGGCCCGTGTAAGCTGAGTCTGATTCTCGCCACGATAGACTTCCTGCGCTTTGACCGTGGCCTTGATGACGTAAGTGCAATTTTCTTCCATTTTGGCATAGCCAGAAGCGAACCAGGACAGCTTGTTACCTGCCTGATCTTCCATGATGTGGAGCGTGGTGTGACCGTAAGAACCTTCGCAGCCGACCAGCTTCTTTACGGTGACCGTGAACTCTTCACGTTTGCCGATGGTGCCGACGAACTGGCTGACCGGGCGATTCGCACGCTGACGTTCGATTTCAGCCAGACGACCAACCTCACGTTGATAGGCCGCGATCATCGAAACCGCCAGACCAAAAT
>Ga0209698_10002303_pt1 | contig 21764 bp, 16 predicted proteins | sample LitLauG_LLR_2012_FD_187203 | JGI IMG/M metagenome (GOLD analysis project Ga0209698, IMG submission 187203) | Freshwater sediment microbial communities from Pennsylvania, USA - Little Laurel Run_MetaG_LLR_2012 (SPAdes) (version 2) | ecosystem: Environmental > Aquatic > Freshwater > Creek >...
GTTTCCGAGGCTCATTGGCGCGCAAGGGCAGCCGGCCAAGGTGGAATATTCAGCAAACCGCGGCGCGAGCGCGGAAGCGATGTGGCGCAGCAAACGAGACCCGTCACGCCACTGCTGAGGGACGCTCAGCGCCACATCCAGTGCCGACATGGACGCAAACGGGACCACGGGAACGGAGCAACGGGCAGTTGCGGTACAAAATGCGCCGATCATTCCCGACATTTTGCGTAGATACACTACGTCCAACTGGGCCGTATTGCGCTCTGCGCTGTACGGTTGGACGATTTCCCGGAGGTATTCGCGCAACTGAACATGCCAATCCGGACGCCAGTCGCGCGTGAAATAGTCCATGCGATCGGTGCTCGCATCCAGGCGATACCGGATGAGCCGTTCGAGGGATACCGGCTGACGGCGTCCGCGGTTCCAGAATTCTTGCGCCCAAAAGAAGTCCCGGTAGCATTCTCCTAAACCTCCGCTGACCGCCGTGACGGAATGCGGGGCGGCGCTGGCGAGAAGCGCCCGCTTCACGCGCAAAGTCGCCGCGAAGTTGAACACATCCACACAACCTTCGGACAAGAGTAAGGCGTCCCGGATATCATTCGCAAGAGTGTACGGATCTTCCGCCGGATCCACAACATGTAATGGGATCCTTTCCGCTTCGCAAATTCGGCGCGAAGCGACCACGTCCGGATGCTCCGGGCTGCCCGCGACAGTCGCCGCAAATGGTATGTTGCTCTTAAGAAGACAAGCCGTTGAAACTCGCGAGTCATAGCCGCCGGTGAGATCGGAGTAGACCGAGGTATGCGGCTCAATCAACGCAGAACAGGCATTCGCCAGTTCGTGGCTGATCTGTTCCGCGGCGCCGGCAATGGTGCGTGGCACACGATGAGTAAAAGTCGGGGCCCAGTATCGATGTCTCTCCAGGCGCCCGGCGCCGATCTCGATCAGCGATCCCTCCGGCACACTGCGGACTTCGTTGAAGATCGTACGGGGCGGGAGCCGGTGACCGCAGCGCTGCAGCGAGCGGCACGTGAACCGATCGAGAGTCACGGGACCGAGGGCCGAGAGGGCTAACAGCGAAGAGGAGACGCCGATCACGCCTGCTTCGGATTCCCGAGTGTAGACGGCGTACAAGCCGGCCGCGCTGGGAACCACCAGAAGTCGCCGAGTGGGCCGGTCAAATGCGACGGCGGCAAAGACTCCGTTCAGCCCTCTGGCGGCGGCGCCGGGGTTCTGAGCGGTGTCTCGAAGCAACTCGGAGAGGACTCCCGCCGACAGCCGCTTTCCGAGATAGCTGGCTGCGCCTAGCGAGAATATCCACGAACCGTCTTCGGAAGACGTGGCCATAGTCGAAGGCGGCCCATCCACCGTATTCAGCAGGGCGCACCAGAACTCCGGGCCGACTAAGGTTGTGATCTTTGGATCGCCGGTCAAGGGGTGTGCCTGGCGTAGTTTACTGACGCCGTCATTAGCCACGCGCTGAATGACCGCCGGATCGACATCGGACCGCCAGTGAAGAATAAGGAAACCTGCCATAGGAAGAACGCTCAACCTTTCTGCGTGTTACAGTCAACCGAGCAGAGCCGCGGAAGCGGCCCCAAATTCCATGTGGCCGCGCGCTAAACCTGCCGCCAATGTCCGCGCCCGCGGATCGAGCAGGCAAAGAGAGCCGAGGTAAACGGCCACGGCGATTGCCGCCCTTGCGCCAATGTTTAGAACTGCCGGGTGCAATTGGATTCGCGACGCCATCAGCCAGGCCGCCACGCCGCAGGCGGCGTAACGCACTAACACGCCGGGCTTAAGCGAAAGAGGCAGGATCCGCGCCGAGAGACGCCATAAGACGAAGATACCCAGTGCGCGGCTCACCAACGCCGCGATGGCGGCGCCGTCGAGCCCGATCCGCGGCAACAACATCGCGTTGAGTCCCACATTCAGCATCGCGGCGCCGACGAAAACCAAGGCCATGACGCCGGTTCTCTTTTGAATTAACAGCCCCGCCGAGAGGAACTGATTTGTGGTGTGGACGAGCATCGCCGCCACCAGCACCGGAATGAGGGATCCCGCAGGGGCGTATTTCGACGATGCGAGCAGCACCAGTACGTCCCGACAAACCGAACCCGTAACCGCTAGCACCAGGGTGCCCGCCATCAAGAACGTGCCGAGCGAAAGCGAGAGGAATTTCGAGGTCTGCTCGCGGCCTTCCATCGCCCAAATCCTGAGATAGATGGGCGTGATCGCCATTCCGATCGGAGCCGTTACGAAATCGTTTACATAATTCGAAAGACCGTACGCCGCGGTGTAGTACCCGAGCGCCTGTTCTCCGAGGTAGTGCCGGACCATCCCGCGATCGCCATACAGAAGCGCCACACCGGCCAGTTCGTAGACTACCATCGGCAGCCCGAAAGCGGCAGCGGCCCGGAGCAGGCCCGGATCTATCTGTCGAAATCGCACCAGGCCCCGCCGGAGTAACGGAATCGTGAATGCCGTTACGAGTGCGACCTCGGCCGCTATGGTTCCGGAGAAATAGGTATGGGCGGATGCGCCGGCCCACGGTAATAGAGAGCAGACCGCCACAACGGTGGCCGTTTTCATCACCACGCTCGCCATGCAAAACGTCTTAGTGCGCTCTTCGACGCGCAAAAACGCCCATAGCATCGACTGCACAGAGCGGATCAGGATCAGAATGCCCGCAAAGGATAACAGCCGCGCCAGCGGGGGGTCGATCGCGGAACCGGGTAGTATCTTGACGCCGGCCAGGAAGAGGAGTGTGATGGCGGAGGCTGCCAACGTCACGCCCAACGTGATCGTGGAGTAGTAGCCGGCCGGCTCCCGCGGCTTGGAATCCCGGCCTTCGTTGTAGAACCGTAGGGCGGAATTCTGCATTCCCATCTTGGAGACAGCCGTAGGCAGCAGCAAGATCTTCTGCGTAAAATCGATCAAGCCATAGTCGGCAACCGAGAAAGCCCGGGTGAAGATGGGGAATGAAATGAAGCCCAGCCCCATGTTGCCTAGGAAACTGGCTAAATAATGAAATGATTGCCGCCCCAGATTTTTGAGTTCCGCGGCCGCGGAAGTTCGAGCCATTCGTTATTCCCGTGAGTGAACTTTGTTCTATGCGGAGATGGCGCTTCGATAGCATTCGCGGGTCCGGACGGCGATATCAGCCCATCCGGCGGCGGCTGATTGCTTTGCGCTCAATCCGTCTGCCAGGCGTTGCCGAAATTGCGGACAACCGATGAGGCGCTCCAGGCGCTCGGCTAGCGCGTCCACTTCCCCATACGGCACCAGCAGCGCATTTTCACCGTCTTGCAGAATTCTTTCGAAGGCAGGCAGCGCCGAGGCCACGATCGCCTTGCCGTAACCTATCCCAGTCATAAGCGCGCCGCTGGTGGTAATTTCGCTGTATGGGTAGACCAGGATATCCGCGGCAGAATAGAAATCCGTCAGTTCGTCCAATGGAACAAAGCGAAGTTCGAGACGCACATTGTTTTCGAGTTCCAGCCTGGATACTTGTTCGACAACGGCCCGGACCTGGTCATCCTCTCCCACTCCCACGATGGCAAGGCGCGCATTAGCCCGATGATTTGCAACTTGCCGCCAGGCCTCCAGCAAAAACGACAGGCCCTTGTAAGGGCGGAGAATTCCCTGCCACAACACGACGCATTCGTCTTCGCGAAAACCCAGCCTGCGCCGGGCTGCCTTGGGAGAGATCTCCGCGGCCGGATGAAACAACGGGCCGTGCGGAATAACCGAGATCTGCTCCGGCCTCACGGCGAAACCAGTTGTTACTCGGGAGGCCGCCTCGGAATCGTGGCAAATCAACCTGTTCGCGAGACGATAGATGTTGCGGTACGTGCCCTGCTGGCCGCGGCCACTGTCGTGGGGCAGGATGTTATGAACGGTGTAAACCACTTTGATTCCCAAGGCGCGAGCCACTCGCAGGAACCAGGTCTCCACCGGCAGTCCGTAGCTCGCTAGTGGTAGAAACTGCACATGAATGATGTCCGGCCTGGATCCCGCGAACTGCATCAGTAAGGCCACGAGGTTCCCGAGATAGACCGCCACCTTCAATACTCGCCGCATGAATGTGGGAAGGCCCCTGAATCGGGACGACAAGTCAAACCACCCCGGGTCATTCCGAACTCCCTGCCTCCGAAAACAGTCGGGGTCATGGCGATATGGAATCGACACCAGCGTGATTTGAAGCCCGCTTTCCCGAGCCAGGTTCGCGCACAAATGAGCGGTGTAGTAGGGGACAATCGATAACATATCGAGCATCAGAAGCCGAATCGGAGTCGCCATACGATTCATTTACGAGTGAATGGACCTTTTCGGAAGTCTGGCTTTGCCCGGGTTCCAAGGAGTCTAGGATGCCTCGGCCGCGATAAGTACTCGGCGATCGGCATTCTTGCTGGCTGTCGCGAGAGCAGGGCCCTGGTACTCAGGCACCAGTTGTAGCAAGTGAGCCTTCAGTGTCTCCGCATCGCCTTCGGTCAGAAGGATGCGCAGGCGTTCCAGCCAGCGGGCCATGTACTGCGAATTTGGTGGCTTCGCTCGAAACCTCCGGATCTTTTCGTGAGGAGTGGGAAAGACATCTTCGCCGTCGAGTTGGAGCTCCTCGAAGAGTTTTTCGCCTGGGCGCAGTCCGGTCACGCGGATTTCGATGTCTTCTCCCGGCACTAGCCCGGCGAGGCGGATCATATTATGCGCCAAATCCATGATGCGGACCGGTTCTCCCATGTCGAGTACAAAGACTTCGGAGCCTTCCGCCATGACGGAGGCTTGCAAGACTAACTGGACTGCCTCGGAGATACTCATGAAGTACCGCTGTATATCGGGATGCGTCACGGTGACCGGACCGCCGGCGGCGATCTGCCGTTGGAAAATCGGGATCACACTTCCGGCGCTGCCGAGCACATTGCCGAATCGGACCGCGACAAATTCCCCCGTTTTCGGCCCTCCATCGAACGGGATTGCCGAGATAATCAGTTCGGCTACGCGCTTCGTCAAGCCCATCACACTAGTCGGATTCACCGCTTTGTCGGTAGAGATCAGAACGAACTTCTTGACTTGGGCGCGGTGGGCAGCGCGTGCCACGTTGTACGTCCCGATGACATTGTTTAGGATAGCTTCCGGTATGTTTTCTTCCATCAGGGGAACGTGTTTGTATGCCGCGGCATGGAAAACCGCCGTGATGCCGTGACGATAAATGACATCCCTGACCCGCGCGGGCCTGCAGATGTCGCCGATTTCCGTTACCAGATCGAGGTTCGGATAGCGCTTGCGAAGCTCCAGGGCGAGCATAAACATTTCGCTCTCCGCCTGATCGAAGATTACTAACCGTTGCGGGTTGAAACGAGCCAAATGGCGGCACATTTCCGAACCAATGGAGCCGCATCCGCCGGTCACTAGAACCGATTCGCCGCCGAGGGCCTGGCCGATCCGGCCCTCCTCGATGCGCACTGGCTCCCGCCCCAGCAAATCGTTGGCCGAAACCTCGCGAATCTGGGTGCTGATTTTGCCTTTAAGTAGTTCGGCGATGCCCGGGACAGTCTTGAAGGGAACGCTCGCATGGCGGCAGTGGGCGATGGCCGCTCTCATCGCGGACGCGCCGGCCGATGGCATTGCGAGGATGATTTCGGAAATCGGTTTCCGCTGCCGCGCCAGCTTCGCGACGATCTGCTCGGCATCGATGCCGGTACCGAGTATAGGGATGCCGTCCAGCGAACCACTCTGCTTGTTCGGGTCGTCGTCCAGGAATCCCACCACGCGCGTTCCGAGCCGGGCGTGGGCGCGGATCTCTTTGGAGACCATCGAGCCGGCCACTCCCGCTCCGTAGATTAGAACCGCCTTGGTTTTACGATTTCCCGCCGTATTTGGAACGAATACTTCCCAGTAGAGGCGAATGCTGAATGGAACGGCGGCAGTCGCGAGGAAGCAAAAAGCCGCGTCGATTATGGCAATTGACCGCGGGAATGCCATTCCTACCGCGGCGAATGTGACCGAGAAGGCCAGCGCGGACGCCGAGATGTTGGCTACCGCGATGCGATGGAGATCGAAGAGACCCGCCATCCGCCATCGGCTGGCGTGTAACCGGAAGACCCAAAAGACAATGGCTTTCAGTGGTATGAAGATGCCCAGCCCAAGTGCGAAAAGGCCATACATTTCACTGGGGAGCACAAACTCGAAACGCAGCAGAACAGCCCCTATGTAGGCCAGCGCCGCGGCCCACAGAAGAAGCAACATTAATAAAGCCCTGGATAGAAGGCCGATCATGGTTTTGGAAATCCTTCCGAAAAGAGTCAGAACCAAGCTTGGGGACCGCGCAATAGCGCGGTCGAATAGAGTCTGGGAGGCCGTCTGCTCCACTTTATAGTTAGTGAGTTGTAACAGTTTCAGGAGAGAGGCTTTCAGGAACACCGGCAGCCGCTGCGGCCTCGAGTGCAAATACAGGCCTGCGCTTGCGGGCCTTTTGTAGGATGTCGCGAGCCGCGCTCGCCACGAACTCAACTTCGGGCTCGGACATGCCTGGATACAGCGGCAGCGAGACAAGACGCGGATATAACTCTAGCGCGCGCGGACATTGGTTCTCAGGCCGATGAGCGAATGCCGAGAAGAAGCGGTGTAGAGGTATCGGAATAAAGTGCACGCTGGCGCCGATTCCCCGCTCCCGCAATTCGGTGATGAACTCGTCCCGAGTAATTTGAAGCTTTTCCAGCCTGAGCCGAAGCATGTAAAGGTGCCAGGCATGCCTGCTGTCGGGGCGATCCGACGGCAGCTCGACCTCTTCCACTCCGCCGAGCAGACGACTGTATAGGCCGGCGTAGCGCGTCCGGGTTTCTATAAAACGATCCAGCTTTCTGAGCTGATGGAGGCCGATCGCCGACTGCAGGTCCGTCAGGTTGTATTTGTATCCGGGGACCAGCACGTCGTAATACCAATGGCCACGATCGGTGTAACGGTCCCAGGCATTCTTGCTGATGCCATGCAGGCACAGGATCTTGATCTTGTCCGCGAGCGCTTCGTTGGCGGTGGCGATCATGCCGCCCTCGCCCGTTGTCAGGTTCTTGGTCGCGTAGAAACTGAACACCGCCGCATCGCTTTGGTTGTTTCCCGAACCCACGGGCTGGTTCTGATAGCGGGCCCCCGCGGCGTGAGCCGCATCCTCGATAACGTGAAGCCCCTGTTTGCGAGCTAATGCCCAAAGCGGATTCATTTGGCAAGGTAGCCCCGCCAGGTGTACCGGCACGATCGCACGCGTTTTCCCCGTGATTCTAGAGGCTACCGACTCCGGGTCGATGTTGCCGTCCGGACCCACATCCGCCAGGACCGGCGTTGCGCCTGCATGCAGGATTACATTAACGGTCGCGCAGAAGGTAAGCGGCGTGGTGATCACTTCCATGCCGGGGCCGATGCCGAGCCCGGCCAGGGATAGATGCAGTCCCGCCGTGCACGAGTTCACCGCCTGAGCGTGGGGAGCGCCGACGTACTTCTTGAAGTCCTGCTCGAAGGCGGCCGTTCGCGGTCCGGTGGTCAGCCAGCCGGAGCGCAGGGTCTGGACTACTTCGTCGATCTCATCCTGTTCGATGGTTGGCCGATGGAAGGGAATATTGATAGAGTTCATGAAAATACCTCGAATGATTCGATCAGTTTGTGACTATTACCGGGTAATGCGCGAGTACATCGAGTCCTGTGGGAGGGGTTGCTCAGAGGTCACTTTTAAACACCGTAGGAGGCCGGTGAGAAAACCCAGGCCGTAGGAAAAATGAAATATCGCAAAAACGGCAGGCAGATACGGCAGGACTAGCCATTGATGCCTCATAGCGGTATGGCAGGACGCGATCAGGACCGCGCCTGTGTAGGCCGCCGCAAACGACAGCCAAAGCCCCATCGCGAACGGGAGCCATCCTGGTACGAGCCCGGCGGCAGCCGCTGCCGGCAGCGCCGATAGGGCGACAGCCGCGCACACAAACACGACCGGCACAAGGTGCCGCCACGAGGCCGGAATCCGGTGTTTTCGAATAACCGGTACTTTCCAAAAGCCGTACTGAAAATACTGTCGGAAGAGGCCCGATAGTTCCGCACGCGAAGAGTACCAGGAATGGATCCGGGGACTTTGCCAGATTCTGCCTCCCGCGCGCGCCAGCCGGAGGTTGAGTTCGTCATCCTGGTTGCGCACGAGTGACTCGTCAAACAATCCCAGCCGGAGTAGCGTATCTTTTCTCCAGCAGCCGTACGGGACCGTGTCCACCCAGCCTTCGTAGCTAACGTCATGGAACCTGGCGCCGCCCGTCGAAAACGGTGAGTGGTATGCGGCGGCAATGGCGCGGGCACGCAATCCGCGCGCTTCTGTCCGCGCGGGACCGCCCACATTGTCCGCCCCGGTCTGCTCGAGCGTTTCGACGCAACGAATGCAATAGTCGGGCGCGAAGCGGGTATGCGCGTCCATGCGCAGGATGATTACGCCGCGCGCGGCGCGTATGGCGGCGTTCAGCCCTGTCGAGACGATCCGGCCCGGATTCTTCATGACGTGCAGGTTATCGTAGCGGGCGCAATAGCGATCCAGAATCTCGTAAGTGCCGTCATCGCTCATTCCGTCGGCAATGATGGCTTCCCACGCCATACCGCGCATATCCTGCTTGACGAGCGAGTCCAGAAAAGCCTCAATGTGCGCGGCCTCGTTGCGGCACGCCACCACAATACAGACTGTCGGACGTTGGTTGTTCATAGTTCGCCTTAACCCAACCGAGGGCGCGGATTTAGTTTGCGGCTTGACGAAGTTTTGCCGGATGTGGCCGGCGGTGCGTTCCGGTCATGCAGCGCAGAACGTACAAAGCGGTCTCGATCAGTAGCCTGGCATCGGATACCGGTGTGCGGATTTGGAGATACTCCAGGTCCGCGCGCAGCTTTGGCGCCATCAGGTAATTCACGTAATATTGTTGTGGGTCGACTCCTTCCGGAATCGAATCGGACTCTTCACGAGCCTTCAGTTGAACCCGACCTGTCACACCAGGCTTCCCTTCGAGCACGGCGCGCTGCGCGGGCGTATACAGCGCCACGATATCGGGCGATTCGGGCCGTGGGCCCACCAGAGTCATGTCCCCGAACAGCACGTTGAGGAACTGCGGCAGTTCGTCCAATTTGGTGCGGCGCAGCAGCCGTCCGATCCGTGTAATTCGCCGGTCGGCTTTGCCTGTGATCGCGCCGGCGCGGTGCGCGCCCGTAACCATGGTACGGAATTTCCACATCCGGAACACCTTGCCGCCCTTGCCGCATCGCGGCGCCGGGTACAATGCCATACCTGGGGAATCGATCGCTACTGCCAGCGCGAGGCCGATCAGTATCGGACTCAAGAGAAGAAGAACGATTAGGGAAAACAGTATGTCATTCATTCGTCGCATGATCCGAGCCTCCTGTGAAGCGGACGCGCGATTCGCCGATTGACCTTTCTGCGCGAGGCTTTTCAGTCGCGCCCCCGTACATCCTGCGGTCTCGTGCCGCTTCATAAATCTCGGCGTAGCGCTTCGCCAAAGCCGCCGCCGAGAACTCCGCTGACACATGAGCGTGGCCGGCGCGCGCCAACCGATCGGCTAGTGCGTGGTCGTTCAATACGCGCCGGATGGCCCGCTCCAGGCCGTCCACATCTCCCGCGTCCACCATCAATCCGGTCTTTTCCGGAATCACGATCTCGTCCACCGAGCCGACACGCGTGGCGACTACAGGTTTTCCTGCCGCCATCGCTTCTAACAGGCACATTGGAGATGCCTCGTTGAACGAAGGCAAAACCAAGACATCGAGCGCCGCGTACACTTCCGGCATGTCGGATCGCGCGCCCGTGAACACGATGTGGGACGCCAGGCCGAGATGCGCCGCCAGCGCCTCCCACTCCGTTCGCAAAGGGCCGTCTCCGACGAATATGAACTTGGTATCGGGCCAGTCGCGGCAGATCCGCTGGGCGGCCTGCAGTAATACTTCGCCGCCCTTTCCCGGTGCCGGCCGGCCCACGAACCCCACCAGATGACCGGAGCCGCAAGCCAACTCCGATCGGAGGGTTGGCTGCGCGCTGCGGAATCGCTCCACTTCGACTCCATTAGCAAGCCTTCGCACGCGCTCCGAAGGCACGCCCCAGCGCCGCAGCACCGTTTCCACCGGTTCGGATACGGCCACTATGCGATCGAATGCCCTAAGCGCCAACAGGTCCGCCGCCGCGTAGGCGCGCATGAGGGGATGGCTGCTTGGCCAGTTATGACACGTCGATACCAACGCCACTTGCCGTCCCCATGCTGCAGCCCACCCGTACACATCCGCTTTGTACCCGTGCGCATGCAACACGTTAACCTGGTCCCGCTTGAGCAGCGTTCGGATTTCACCGACGGCTCTCCAGTCCCAACGGCCTCCGCACGGGATGAATCGGACCGGCAGGCCATTCCGGGCAGCCCGCTGCGCTAGCTCCACGTGCGCGCCGCGCCGGTCGTGGAACACCCCCACCAGGCACACATGACCCAGCCGCGTCACGGCTCCGGCTAACGTGAGGAGCAGGTTTTCCGCGCCGTAAAAGCCTTCGCTACTGATGAGTTGAAGGATGGTCATGAGAAGAATGCAGAATGCGGATGTCAGAACTCAGCAACTTAGAAAGGTCAGGCGAACACTTCCTCGAACCAGGATGCCCTTGGCGACTCGACCTTTACGGTTTCGTCCTTCGTGTCTTGCTTATGTTCGATTTGTTGCGGCTGCGCTTCCAACACCATGGCCCGCGCCGCCAAGCCGGCAACCACCCACAAGTAGCCATTCACTTGGAGAAAGGTCCAGCGATCGCCAAAGAAGTTTGCCACCGAGCTCGTCACCACCCATCCCGCCAGCCCCAGGCCCAGCGCCGCAAAAAACGGGTCCCGCGCCCGCCCGGAGAAGCGGAACCCCATCCAGAAAAAGCGCAGCAACAGCCACAGGAAAATCAGCATGCCTATGATCCCCGTTTCCAGCAATACTTTCACGAAGAAGTTGTGAGTGTCCTGATACTCAAGAACGCGGTGCATGAAGGCATAGGTATAGAAGCCCGTGCCGAGTATCGGGCTGGAGGCGAACAGCGTCATCGCGTCATCCCACATCGAGACGCGGAGTTGCGCCGACTGGTCGATTTCCCCGCTGTTCTCGTCATAAGTCATGTCCACTCGCATTTTGACCGCGTTCGGAACCACAGCCGTCCATGCCAGGAGGAAAGCCAGCAGCAGTATCAGCAGGGCGCGCTGGCGCATGACTCCCAGGAAGACCCAGCCCGCGAGAAAGGCCGCGTAGCCGCCCCGAGAGAGACTGTACATGAGGCACATCACCGAGTATCCGGCCAAGGCCAGGCAGCCGATCTTGGCGCGCAGGCCGCGCAGACAACCCGACATGCACAGCAGGAATATGGCAAATTGCGCCTCGAAAGCCGCCAGCCCGTTCACGCCGGCGTAGCCCATCCCGCCTGTCTCCCGCAAGTCATCAGAATAGGTCGAGAAGTCCCGGCCCTTCACGGTCTCCCAGAAGTTGCGGTCCAGAAGGAACACCGACGCGCACATAAGCACAAGAACGACCTTCATCTGCCGGGCGTTTTTGACGTTCGCCGCCACCGCAAAAAAGAGCATCAGCATGGTTACGTATTCCTGCCAATACCCCAACCTCGTTTCTCCAGGGAAAAACGGGAGATCGCGGTCAAGATAGAACGCACCCAGCACCAGCGAGAGATAGGTAAACCCGATGTAAAACCACATCATCCGGTTCCACGGCGTCTTGAGCGCCATTGGCTCTTTGCGCCGCCGCAGTCCGATAAACCCAGCCAGGAGGATCAGGCCGATCATGCTGCCGCCCAATGGAAATTCGTTCAACCGGTAGCGAATGGTCTGCAGCGGAATCAGCGGAACCAGATAGTAAATTCCCGTGATAGGTTTCCAGAAAATGCTCAGACACAGTGCCGCCAGCATCCCTGCATAAAGCGCGTACCCGACCGTCCCTTCCAGTCCGAAATGCATAATTGTTTCGTTTGGCGTTACGCCGCCGCGGATGGCTGTTGATACGGCACGTCCGTGCAGATTCTCTGCGCGCGATGCCCGCGCCTCTCCGCGCGCCATGCTCTCCAATAAGTCGTGTACCCGAACACCGCGGGAGAGAACCCGCCCCACGGCCCCACCAAGTGCTCTTCGCAAACAGTCTCCCGCGGAATTGCCAGCGGGTCTGACGCCGTGGTCCAGGCTCCGCGCTCGGTTGTGCAGGCGACCCGGTAGCCCGCCTCCTCGACCAGCCGGCGGATTTTCGGAGACCAGTCGCCGTTCGGATAAGAGAACGCTTCACAACATCCCCCCAGCAACTGTTCGACGGCCTGTTTCGAAGCCCGGATTTCGTGTTGTGCCGCCTCCGGCGCGATCCCCGTAAGGAGCGCATGTGTCTGGGTGTGGCTGCCAAACCGGACTCCGGCGGCGGCCATCTCCCCAATCTCTTCGCGCGAAAGCACTCGATCCTCGGAAACCACTTTTACGCGGTTCACGGTACCCTCCACGACGGCCAGCCAACGGTCGCGCTCCGCAGGCCTGCGGCGCTTTAACGCCTCGATGGTTCTTTCCGCTTCAGAGACCGACGGGCCTTTTCCCGATGCCCGCAACAGAGCCATAACTTTCTCCGGCCAGAACGGGAAGGTAGTGTCGACAGCACCCGGGCAGATGAAGACCGTCAGGGGCAACCCGTGTTTCGCGGCGATAGGAAGCGCTACCTCCCGATTGTCCGCCCATCCATCGTCAAACGTGATCGCCATGCGCAGTTTAGTGGCGCCCGCCGCGCGCGCCTCTGTCAGGGGGACCGTCTCGAACCGTTTCTCCAGGTAGGCAGCTAGCCCCTCGAAGGTCTTCTTCCGCACGAGCATCCCGGGCAGGCTGCACGTTTTCCGAAACGTTTCGTCGTCCAACACCCGGTGCAACATCAGTACGACGATCGCGTTGTCCGCCCGCAAGCGTCGCTCCGCCCAATGCAGCACTCCCGTGGCGCGCAATCCGGCGGCCCAAAGCCACCGCGCGAAACGCTGGAGAGCCGGATACGCGGCCAGGAACTTCGCGCGCCCCCTCATTTGTTTTTGTCTTTCTTGTGGCCTGTTCCCAGCCGCTGGTAGAAGTAATTCGATGCGTGGCGCTTCCACAAGAACCAGTCTTCCGCCCGATTGATCAGAACGCCTAACAGCGTTTCCCTCACTTTTTCCAGTGCCCGGAAGGCCAGGTACCGGTCGGTACAGTCGGGCATGAGCACCAGGATCACGCCGTCGCAGGCCTTGGCGATCAGGTCGTAATCGGTGAACACGTCCACCGGGGGTGAGTCGTAAATAACGGTTCGAAACTGCGCCCGCAGGCGGCCCACCACGGTACGCCAGGCAGGAGAGTCCAGTAACTCGCCGGCATTGCCCACGCTTCCACCCGACGGCAATACGAATAGGTTGGAAAGCGGCTCGATGCGGAGCACGGCGTCTTCGAAGCCGCATTTGCCGTTCAGGATCTCCGCCAAACCGGGGCCCCGCGGCATGCCGAGCCGCGCGTGTATGGCCGGACTGCGCAGGTCGGCGTCTACCAGCAGCACGTCGTGGTCGCTCTTGCGGGCAAAGGTAGCCGCCAGGTTGATAGCTGTCAGGGTCTTGCCATCTCCCGTGCCTGGGCTGGACACGACTAGCATAGTCGGGGCCTTCGGAGAAAGAAGAATTCGTGTCCTGACTGCGCGGTATTGTTCGGCGGCATGCTCATTTTCGCTGGCCGCCAGCAACGGCGCGGATTCCAATACCTTCCAGGGTATGGCGTACGCGCGCGCCCGACTCCGAGGTTCCTCTGTCGTGGCGTCCCGTCCTGGTCCTCGCGCTTCACGGTCCGCGATTTTCGTCCAAAAGGTTTCCCGCTCCGCTAGCATAGCTTGGAAGCCGGCTGGCACATTCGAAGGCGGCGCCAGTGCTTCGAGTGCCGCTCCATTCCGGGGCTGTTCGAGCGACTGGCGAATGATCTCGGCCGCGTCCCCCTCGGCCAGCTTTAAGGCGTTCAATACCTTGCCCATGGTTGGTCCTAGAGTGCGGCCCGTTTCCACGCGGCCGGGCTGGCCAGTACTGCATCGTCGTCTCTTCGAAGATTTGCGGCAGGCACTTCCGCAACCGGCCGCGTCTCTTTGTGAATCAGGTCCATATTGCCCCTTACCAGGTCGAGGTCTCTGGAAGCCGCCAGAACGTGCCTGGGCTCCACCAGCCTGGCCCGCTCGCCGAACACGTGCAGCAGGGCGTTGTCGCAAATCGCATTGATCAATCGCGGAATGCCGCGGGAGAAGCGTCCCGTCAGTTCCAGGGCGCCCGGAGTGAATGGCGGCTCTGCCGGGGCTCCCGCCCGCTGCCACCGGTATTCGATATACTCCACTAACTCTTCCTTAGTGAGCGGATTGAGCGAAAGACGCACCGCAATCCTTTGCTTGAGTTGCGACAAATCTTCGCGATTCAAGATATACGCCAGCTCGCTCTGCCCCGCCAGAACCAGTTGCACCAGCTTTTCATCGCGGTTTTCCAGGTTTCCCAGAAGCCGCACTTCCTCAAGCAACTCGTACGTAAGCTTGTGCGCCTCATCCACGACCAGAACCGAAATTCTCCCGGCCGCCTGCGACTGCAGCAGGACCTTCTGCAGCAGGTGCAGCCGTTGCGGTTTGCTGGCCGGCGGGTCGTTAATGCCGAAGGCCAGCAGAACCGCCTCCATAAACTCGGCCACCGTCAGGGTTGGACTCAGGATCGTTGCAAACTGCACGAGCGCGCCGGGAAGCCTTTCGATCGCCCGGGCCAGCAACGTCGTTTTGCCGGTTCCTGTATGCCCGACCAGCGACACCAGGCCCTTTTTGTCCAGCAGGCTATAACACAGGCCGGCCAGAGCCTCGCGGTGCGACCCCGAAAGGTACAGCATGCCCGGGCTGGCCGTCATGCCAAAAGGCGCAGTTTTCAGGCCGAACGTCTTCAGGTACATTTATTGGATCTCCCGCGCGCGGCCGTGGCGCGCGTGCTGGTGCGCGCCGTGTCGGCTCTTAAGCCGACACCTGAAACCGCCCCTACCATAGCGTGCCTCCGGGCCGCCAAACCAGCGACAGACGCAGCCCGTTTTGATTTTGCTGCCCTAAGTTGAGGGATCCCGAGTTCGACAGCCCCCACATGTAGCCGCCCTCCACTGCGCAACTCAAGGTGCCGGTCAAGCGCCTCGTCAGAAAGCCCCGGAACACCGCGGACTGAATCTTGCTGGCCTCCAGACCCGTCAGCCATTCGTACGCGCCCGTCGCCTGAAAGCTCCACTTCTGTTGCCTCGGATGCCAAGTCCAGGCCAAGCTGGCATCCGTGGTGCGCTGCGCTCCGAATCCATAAGAGTCCCCGAGTCGCTGCCCAGCCGATACGGTTAGCATGTGCGCGTCAATCGACGTTCCGAGCGTCGCCCTGCCTGTGAAGTCGGGCCTTAGCACCGACGTCTTGCTGGCTGCCGTCGAGTAATCCCCTAAACCGTATCCCACTTGAGCGGAGCCAAACCATCGGCGGCTTAAAACACGGGTCATCGAAAATCCGCCCGCGCCCGCCTGCATCCCGCCCAGTTGCGACACCGTACGGAAGTAACTTGCTTCCGCGCCAACGGAAGTGCGTCGGCTCAGAGAGTAAGATAACGACAGATCTACGCCATCGGTTGTTGCCCCCGGATAACCTGTCTTCTGTTGTGTGCTCGGATCGGACGAACTCGAAGGCAGCAGACGTTGCGCGTGCATGCCCAATTGCCAGCTCAGCCGCCTCGATGCCGAATGACTGAGCGTGGCGGCTGCAGTCGCCGTCTGGCGACGCCCGGGATAAAGGATCGTTTGCGTCGCGCCTGCCGTCCCGACAGACGCCAGAGAACCCGCCAGCGCGCCCGCATTGGAAAGGTCGGGCGCGGAATTTACAACCGGTTGGAAAAGGAAACCGGCTACGGTGATAGATTCGGCGGTTCCCTTAACCGAGAGTGAGAATGTCCGCCTAAGACTCCTCGTCCACGAGAAGGAAAGGTTGTGATCGAACCCGTTCAGCTCGGCATACGTGGGGGTGCCGTTGTAACCCAGGCTGTAATCGAGGGAAGCTCGCGACGTCCTGCCAGCCAGATACAACCCTGCGTCCACTCCGCCTCCATATCCAAGCGTGTAGCTCTGAATGGGTGTCCCTGCCGCATTCGGTGCTAGCAGGTAATTGCGTCCCACCCAGGCCGAAACCGAGTTGATTCTGACCCCAACCGGCAACTCGCGCGGCTCGGCCGCCGCATCCTGGGGAACCAAAGCCTGCGGCCAGATGCCTGCCGGCACTCCGAGTACGAGCACGGCCGCCGCCAGACGGCAGGGCCATGTAGCACGGAACCGCCACGTTCGATAACTACTACGGATCTTTTTCATCGAGTGCCTCTCGCGTAACGCTTCAATGCGGTACCACGACCGTATCGCCGGGCAGCAGCACGATGTTCTGCTCCATCTTCTTTCCCCTGACCACCGCCGTATAGTCGAAAGGCAGCAGTTCCTGCCGTCCGCTGGTTGTTCGAAGAATATGGATTTTGCCGCGATTGGCGAAATCCGTTATTCCGCCGCATTCCGCCAGGGCTTGCAACACGGTGACACGCGAAGCAAGGTGGACGAAACCCTCTTTCTTCACTTCCCCAATAACATAGGCCTTTTGGCTGTTGATCTCCTTCAGCAGGACCGTGACGCGGGGCGCGCGGACGTACTCGCCGTATCTTTGTCTCAGACCTGCTTCCAGTTCAGCCGGAGTTAGGCCGGCCACGGAGGTTTGCCCAAGCATGGGCAGCGAGATTTTCCCGTCCAGCCGCACAGGCACACTCGGGACCGACAAGTCCGGTTCCTTCCAAACTTCGACTGCCAGAATATCGCCGGCTTCGATTCGATACTCTGGAATCCCGTGCCGCCCGGCGTTCGGAGCGGGCGCGGAAATTGTGGCGGACGCCGTCAGCGCCGCGGCTGGCTGGGCGTTCGACGACGAAACGGCAACCATGCTCAGGCTGTACAGAATCGTGACCGATACAAGTATTCGCCGAAATTGCATAAATTTCCCTTTCAGAGTTCTTTTTGGGCGCGGCCCAACGGCCGGGACGCGCGGTGGATCATAAGTTTTGCGTTTGCATCGGGGGTATGCGGCCGATAACCGTTGTCCCGGATGGCAACTCCCACTCACCCAGAAAGGCGTGCTTGCGCAGTTCCAGCAGAAACGCTAATCCGCAGGCCAGCAGCAGCGAGGCCAGGGCGCCCGCGATACTGTACGGAATCTGCTTCGCATGCGCCGGTTTCTCCGGGACGCGTGCTCCATCGAGCATCACCAGCTTTTCAGCTTTTTGCCGCCGCTCCATGTTGGCCGCCACGCCGGCCGCCATTTTCTTGTCCAGCAGCGACCGATAGTTTGCTTTGGAGCTCTCGTAGTCGCGCGTGATGGCGGTCAATTCCTGCTCTCGGACCGGAAGCGATTGCAGCCGGCGCTGGAAATCGGCGGCTTCTTGAACCAGACGCGTCCTTCTTGCCTCGAGGCCGGCAATATCGTTCTTACTTTGGACAAGCTGTGACTGTAAGGTCTGAATGCGCTCGTTTTCCACCAGGTTGTCGGCCGAAGGCGGATCGAAATCGATGAGTGGCGGCGTGGTTTTCGGGGACGTCTGCGGCGCCGGCCCAACCGCCTCTGCCACGGCCGGGCGCTGCTGATTTTCTCTCTCCAGGCGCTCCACTTCTTCTTTTAGCCGCTCGACTTCGGGATACTTTTCTTCGTACCGCAGACGAAGCGACCGAAGCTGCTCAATAGCCCGATCGAGTTCCGATGTCCCCCTCGGGACGGGCGCCGAACCCGTTTCCGGCCGCGCCGCCGGCGCCGGGTATGACGGCTCCAGCGCGCGCTTGCGGCTGGCTTCGTGCAGGCGTCTCAGATTGCCCTGCGCCGCCTCCAGCGAGCTCTCCAGAATCAGCCGGTTTTGCTCCGCCCGCGCTATCACGTCCTGCACGCCCACCAGTTCCGCCTTGCTCTGTGCCATCGACGCCAGCAGCGCGGCTTCCTGTTGCGGTAGTTCGCCGGTGTGAGCCACCTTGAACGCGCTTAGCTTTCTTTCCTGCTCCTGAAGATCGCGCTTCGACTCGGCTAGTTGGTTGTCCAGAAACTCCGAAGTCCCGTCCGCCTCCTGCGCGCGCTCGCGGATGTTCTCGTCGATAAAGAAGTGTCCAATCCGATTGACGATCTCGGCGGTTACCACGGGATCGAACCCCTCGTACGCCACGCGAAACGCCGCCGCGCGATTGGCGCTCCAGCCGCGATCCAAGGTGATGGTGATGTCCTTGCGCATCGTCTGTTCCCGCTCTTCTCGCGTGCGCGGCCGGCGCGAACGCGAGTACAGGTTGAATTGCTCGATGAGCGGCCACAGGCGGTCGCCGATCAGAACCTGCTGCTTTAGCCGGTCGAGACGCGGCTCGAGCGCGCCTTGAATGGTCGGCGGCACGAAGTTCTCCGGAATCTTTTGGGACTCGACCAGAATCACCGCTTCGGCTTGGTATCGCGGCGGCAGACGCCGTACCACCTCAACGGTGATCCCCGTTCCCACTAGGAATACAGCGGCGATGAATGTCTTTCGTTTCCAGACTGCCTTCACCACGGAACGGGGGGTAATGGCGGCCGCCAAGGCCTGGGATTCACTGTCCATCGATTTTCTCCTTCCGGAACGATTCAAGCCTCACAGGCATGCGTCGCAAACGGCGGCTCGGCGTTCGGCCTTAGCGCAACTCCAGTCGTCAGCGAAGGCCGATCAACTGCCCAAGCTCTTTTACCGTGTCCGCGGCATTCGCCCCGTCTGCTGGGCGTAAGCCGAATCCCGCTGCGGGCGCATCCGCCGAAGTGGCTGGCGGAACGGCTCCCAATACGCGAAGCGTTTCGGCCCTGCTCCGGTCGCCTCGCGGCCCGAATACCTCTAAGCGGATCCGGATTTCACTGCTGGTTGGGTCGTAGAAGATGTTGGTGTTTTCGAGTTCTGAAGCGTCGAGGTCCACGTCCTTGTGCACCTTGCCGTCCTCAATCCGCAAGTGGCCACGCGCCGCGCCCGCTAAACATTCGGAAGACCGATTCCAGTTCACGCGCCAAAGCGTACCAGCCGGTTGGACCTCAAGGCCCAAAGATGCCGTTGCACGTATCCTATTGAGAATTTGATACTGGAAAAATCCCAGCCAGATCAGGCCTACGACGACGGGAATTGCCGCGATCCAGGTCAGTCCCCATGACGGTTTCCCGCGGCGCTTGGGTTCCGTTTGCGCCTTCGTTTCGCGTCGCGGGCCTGCGCCGGCCGTAGGCTCCACCGCGGGCGCCGTCTCCGGTTTCCCGCTTTCGAATTCCAGCCGCCCCTCGACGCCGTTCGGCTGTCCCCGTTCCGCCATATAACAGACCAGCTTGGTGCGCCCATTCGCGACAGGCTCCACCAGCAGGAACAGGCTGGTAACGTCGCCTAACTCCTGCGCGAATCGCTTTCGCTCATCCTCTCCGGCAGTCAAGGTCTGCCGGACATTACTCCGGTAAAAACCAATCACACGGAGCCGGCTCTCCGCCGGAGGGCTCCAGAGCGTCACGGCACTGGCCATGCGCCCGCGATCCACATCCGAATGCAAGTAGCACCGCGAGCCCCCTCCGTGGCGGCTGGGCACTGGCTCATAATCTTCCACCACCAGAGTCTTGCTTGCTTCGATGCTGCCCAGCAGAATGCCGCCCGTTTCGCGCCCACTGGTAGAAATGACGTCGCGGACGTCCGTCTCCAACCGCTCCAGGAGGCTGAAACGCAGCCGGATCGTCGTCCCCGTTCCCGGCAGATCGACTTTGCAATAGGAAGTCCCGTTCGAAGTGGTCATACGCGGTTGAACTTGTTCACGAATTGCAGTTGCTAGAGTCACAAGACCGACAAACGGCTAGGCGGTGTCCTCAACGCGCTGCCCGCATCGGCTGCGAAAGCGTCTATCGGTTCCGGCCGAACCCGTGCCGGCGCCTCGCGCGCCCAGCTCCGTTCGATTTCGGCCGCTACTGACCTCTGCAGCAACTCCACCGATACCACCACTCGCCACCGATTGAGGTGCTGAACCACGATTCCTTGAAGACCCGCCAAGGGCCCCCGTTCGATCAGCACCTTCGAACCAGCCTTCAAATAAGGCATGGGTTCGGGATCGATGCCCGAGCGAAGCATGATCTGAAGTGCTGCGATTTCCTCATCCTCAATAGGGATCGGAGTCCTTCCCGCGCCCACAATCCCTAATACCCCAGGACTCTGAACGACAGGCAGCAGGCGGCCCTGGCTGTTGAAGCGGCAAAACAGGTAACCGGGAAACAAGGGTGCTTCCAACGTCTTCACCCGGTCTGACCACCGCCGGACTGACTTGTAGAGTGGCAACAAAGTCTCGTAACCTTTGCCCAGCAGCGCTTCCGATGCCACTCGCGCTAATTTCGATTGCACGCGAATCGCATACCAGCGCTCGTTGCTATTCTGTGCGGAATCGGTAAACGCAGCCATCGGATTGCACTCCACGTTAAAAGGCATGCCCCGGCCCCTAAACTCCCATTCTTGGTGTTTTTCTCTGGGGATTTGCTCTTGCTACTGGAAATCCCTTCACCAGCGCCCGGAAGACCTATTTCGTGTTCTTCCAACTTAGGACGCTAGCCGGAACCGCTCCCTCCGAAACTCCCTCGTGTGGTTCCGCCAACACTCGTTAGGTGCAAACAAAACGCCAACCGTATCACCTGCGCAAAGATCTTTTCTAGTGGCCTGTCGCGTTGCATTATTAGCATGGCTAGTACTTCTTGAAAGCCGCGCATTCTTTCATAAGCCCGGTTGTAGCGCATCAGTTTGCAAGCAAACTCCTTGGCCAAGGTGAACACCCCACGGGAGATCGCCTCACGCTTTACACGTGCGAACGAGATCTCGACCTAATTGAGCCGAGGAAAACTAAGTCGGCGTGAAGGGTAACTTCACTTGAGGGTTTCTTCAAAATGGTGCCGCCCACGTTTTGGTCTTGGAGCGGACAGGTTATCGAGTATGATTTGGATCTCCTGCCCGGGCTTCGGTCAGTCCGGGAATGCGGTCTTCCAGGAAAGGCTTCTTTCAATGAAGGATGTGTGCTTAGTTTGCAGGCGTCTGTGATGTGCGTTATCCTACCACGGGACGTCGACATAGCGACATCTACCACAGTTCGCCTTGTTCGTCAGGCGTTTCGGCGAAGGGTGTGGCTTTGAAGGCACGTCACTGTAGTGCTGACTCTCGGGCGTGCGGAGCTGAGTGTTGTGAGTGAGTGGTGGACCAAATAATCTTCTGCCTGGAAGCGAAACGCTGCTCCGGCTTTCGTCACTATCAAGTCAGAGTGAGGCAGTACTCTCATTGCATTGTTCGAGCAGGCGAAAAGAAACTCTATCCGGCGAAACCTTGGCTTGGTAAGCGAAATGACTGGTCCACGCCGATCTAAGTGGAAATTTCTATGGAGCTTCACATCTGGATAGACGAGAAGCACAAAAGGCTGGCGCAAGCCACGCCAGTAAGATCGCCGTAGGCCGTGTGCGGGAAATTTCACGCACGGTTTGAAATGGTTTGTTGAAAACGGCAGTGACGCCGGTACCGGTTAAATCTACTTATGTGCGGGATAGTCGGTTACGTCGGAACGCAAAAAGCGGTTCCCATCATCCTGGAAGGCCTGAAGCGGCTGGAATATCGCGGCTACGATTCGGCCGG
>Ga0209698_10002304_pt1 | contig 21764 bp, 14 predicted proteins | sample LitLauG_LLR_2012_FD_187203 | JGI IMG/M metagenome (GOLD analysis project Ga0209698, IMG submission 187203) | Freshwater sediment microbial communities from Pennsylvania, USA - Little Laurel Run_MetaG_LLR_2012 (SPAdes) (version 2) | ecosystem: Environmental > Aquatic > Freshwater > Creek >...
TCGGGGCAGAAGCTGGTCGCCGGCAGCTCCGGATGGCTGGCCGAGGCCTATGCCAAGGACCCCTCGGCGCTCGACGCCATGGTCAACTACGAGGCGGTCATCCTGCGCACCAACGAGAAGCTGGCCGAGGGCGACCGGCTGCGCCTGGTCTATCCGCGCGACGGCGTCATATCGGCCGACTACCCGCTGATGCTGCTCGACGCCGGCCGGCGCGACGACTACAACAAGCTGGTGGCCGCGTTCCGCGCTCCGGCGCTGCAGCGCGAACTGGCGGCCACCGCCTTCCTGCGCCCGGTGGCGCCCGACGTCCCCCTGGCCGCGGAACTCTCGGCCGCGCCGGTCGCCGAGCTGAGCTTTCCCAACCGCCTCGACGTGATCGACACGGTGCTGGCCGCCTACCAGGGCGCATGGCGCCGTCCGGCCACCTCGATCTTCGTGCTCGACGTCAGCGGGTCGATGAGGGGCCGGCGCATCGAGGGCATGCGCGAAGCGCTCAAGGTGCTGGCCGGCGCCGAGGCGCGCAGCGCCAGCACCCGCTACGCGCGCTTCCAGAGCCGCGAGCGGGTCCTGCTCATCTCGTTCTCGGACGACGTCGCCGAACCGGTGCAGATCGACTTCGACGGCGCGGGCCTGGCCACGGCGCGCGCCCGAATCCTGGCCTTTGCCGACGGCATGCGGGCGCGCGGCGGCACGGCGATCTACGCCGCCCTGCTGCGTGCCGAAGAGCTGGCCGCCGCGGAGCGCCAGCGCGACGCCAATCGCTATGTCAGCGTGGTCCTGCTGACCGACGGCGAGAACAACGTGCCGCCCGACCTGCCGTCGTTTCGCGCGCAACTGGGCGCCACGCCGGCGGCGCGGATCTTCCCGATCCTGTTCGGCGAGGCCAGCAGCGCCGACATGTCCGAGCTGGCGCGCTACACCGGCGGCCGCGTGTTCGATGGCCGCAGCGCCCAGCTGGCGCGGGTCTTCAAGGAGATCCGAGGCTACCAGTGACGCCCGATCCGGTCCCCGCCACGCCCGCCCGGCGGCCGCTCAAACTGCGGCTGCTGCTGTTCCTGTACAGCGACGCCAACATCGGCGGCTGCGCCCTGGCGCTGCTGGGCCCCTTGCTGCTCTTTGCCGGCGTCATCGGCCCGGGCTGGCTCGCCATCACCGCCGGCCTCTATGCCGCCGGCTGGCTGCTGCGCTGGGCCGGCCGGCGCACGCCCGACATCGAGCGCCGCATCGAGGCCTCGCTCACCGTCGATGAGACCCTGGCGCAGCTCGACACCCTCGCCAGCCGGGTGCGGCCGCATCTGAATCCGGAGATGAACGAGCACCTGGCCAACGTGCGCTCGTCGGTCTCCGAGGTGCTGCCCAAGCTGGTCGCGGCGCGCAGCTTCGATGCCGACCTGTACACGGTGCGCGAGACCGTCCTGCGCTACCTGCCCGAGACGCTGGCCAACTATGTTGCGCTGCCGCCGGTGTTCCGCACGACCCACGCGCTCAAGGACGGCAAGACCGCGCGCCAGCTGCTGGCCGACCAGCTCGCCTTGCTCGACACGAAGATGCGCGAGATCGTCGTCAATGTCGCCGGCGCCGATGCGCAGGCCCTGCTGGCCAACGGCAAGTTCCTCGAGATGAAGTTCCAGCAACCCGATTTCCTGGTCCGTTGAAGGGGAGACTGACCGATGGCCCGCACGATCATCGACATTCCGAACACCCAGCTGCACGAGGTCGACCGCCTGTGCCGCCTGCTGGGCATCTCGCGCGCCGAAGCGGTGCGCCGCGCGCTGCACGACTTCGTCGCCCGCAACGACGACGTCAAGGCCGACGGCTTCGGGCTGTGGAAGGGCGATGCGGCCGATCCGGCGGCGCTGCGCTCGCGCATCGGACGGACCGGCTGACGTGGACAAGAGCGGCGCCCTGATCGATACCAGCGTCCTGCTGGACTACCTGCTCGCCGACAAGCGGGCCCAGCGGGCGATCGGGTCCTATGCCCATCGCTCGATCAGTGTCGTGACGTGGCTCGAGCTGATGGCCCTTTGCCCGCCCGCGACGCTCGAGCCGACGCGCGGCTTCCTGCGCACCTTCGAGCGGCTGTCGATCAACGAGTCGATCGCCGACGCGGCGCTTCTGCTCGGTCAGCGCAAGCCCGGACTGTCGGTGGCCCAGGCCCTCACCTGGGCCAGCGCCCAGGTCAACCAGCTGGTCTATGTGACGGCCGACGCGCGGCACGTCGCGCCGTCCGACCGCAATGTCGTCGTGCCATATCGCTGGGACGCCGCGCCGGCCGGTCGCCGCGCGGCCAAGGCCGCAGCGTAGCGCGGGCGGGCGATCCGGGACGCGACTGCAGCCTGCGCGACGCCGTCCGGTTTGCCGGCGCGGGGCGGCTCAGGCCGCGGCCCCCGGCGGCAACCACAGCTCCGGGATGTGCCGGAAACCATGGGTGGCCGGATCCTCGCAGCCGACGATCCGGTCGCCCTGCGTCTTGTCCAGGTTCACCACGATCGGCTCGATGTGCATCTTGCTCTTGAGCGAGAAGAACACCTTGACCACCGGTTGCAGCAGGTTCGCCGGGTCGTGGTCCACCACCACCGCCAGGCGCTGCGACTTCAGCCGCACCAGCGAGCCCAGAGGATAGATGCCGACCGTGCGCACGAAGCACTGGAACAGCGTCTCGTCGAAGTGGCCCGACCACTCGGCCATCTTGCGCACCGCCACGGTGGGTTCCCAGCCGGGCTTGTAGGCCCGGTCGGAGGTGACCGCGTCGTACACGTCGCAGATCGCCGTCATGCGGGCCAGGCGGGAGATCTTTTCGGCCGGCAGCCGGTGCGGATAGCCCGAGCCGTCGATCTTCTCGTGGTGGTGCAGGACCGCATCGAGCACGCCGGCGCTCACGTCGGGCGTCTCCTGCAGCATGGCCTGGCCGCGCTCCGGATGCGAGCGCATGAGTTGCCACTCGGCCTCGTCGAGGGTGTCGGGCTTGTTCAGGACGGCCAGCGGGATCTGCGCCTTGCCCACGTCGTGCAGCAGCCCCGCCATGCCGGCCTCGCGCACGGCGTCCGCATCGAGCCCGAGGGCGCGTGCCAGGGCGACCATCAGTGCCGATGCGGCCATCGAATGCATGAAGGTGTAGTCGTCGGCGGTCTTCAGGCGGGCCAGGCCGATCAGGGCCTGCGGGTGACGGTGCACCGATTCGGCGATGTCCTCGACGACCTTGTGCGCGGTCTCGATCGACGACACCTTGCCCATGCGGGCCTCGCCGAACAGGTTGGAGACGACGCCGCGCGAGTTGCGGAAGATCCTGGTCGCCCGGGCGAATTCGCCCTGCAGGTCGGCGCGCGCGGCGGCACGCGGCGGCGGGTTCTGCGCCGCGCTGTGCAGGCGATCGTTGATCTGGGTCTCGGTCGTGGCCCGGTCGGTTGCCGGGGCCGAGCCGCCGGGCACGTCCAGGCCCTTGTCGGCGTCGATCCACACCTCGCGGACCTCGCTGGCGCGGATCAGCGCGAGCTCGTGCTCCGTCTTGACGACGAAGTGCGCGCGCCAGAACGGGTGGTCCATCCACGATCCGCAGAACTCGTCGATGAACATCCCGATGCGCAGGTCGGCCGTGGTGATGCGCTTGAGCAAGATCTTCGATCCATTGCGGGATTCCGGCCGCCCGTTGGCGGCGCCGGGTGCGCCGGAACGCACGGACCCGCTCTGCCATTCTGGACGGACGTGGCGCGGCGCAGCGGCGGAATATGCGCCCGAAAGGACCCCATATCGGGTCCCGGCGGGCGGGCCGGGCGCGCGCCGGTGGCCGCCCGCGGGCGCCGCCGAGCCCCGCTAGCCGGCCGCGGCGTGCGCCGCACTGAGCGCGAGGTAGCCGCTCCAGAGGAATTCGATGCCGATGCACATCAGCAGGAAGGCCGACAGGCGCACCAGCACCTCGACCCCGGAGGCGCCCAGGACGCGCGCCACATTGCCGGCGAAGCGATAGGCGACGTAGATGCTCAGGCCGATCGCCAGCAGGCCGCCGAGGGCGCCCACGGCGTGCAGGACGATATCCGCGGCATCGAGCACGCCGACCGGCTTGCGGCTGCCGATGCTCACCGCGACCGACATCGATCCCGGACCGACGGTGAGCGGCATGGTGAGCGGATAGAAGGCGCCGGCGCGCTCCATCGCATCCTGCGAGACCTGGTCGGACGAGTGATCGGACCAGCTCTCCTGGGTCAGCAGCTTCCAGCCCAGCGTGGTCACGACCAGCCCGCCGGCAATGCGCACGACCGGCAGCTCGATGCCGAAGACCACGAGCAGCCACGGCCCAAGGACCATGCAGCCGAGCAGGAGGGCGAAGCCGTTGATCGCGACCTTGCGGGCCAGGACGCGCTGGCGCGCCGCGTCCAGGCCGCGCGTCAGCACATGGTAGAAGGGCGCCGCCTCGATCGGGTTGACGATCGGGAACAGGGCGCCGAAGGTCACCAGGAAGGCGCCAAGTATGGTCTTGAGGGTTTCCATGGTCGTTTCGCGTCGCGCCGCCCGGTCGTCTTGCCGGCGGCGCCCGATCTTCTCAGAATTCGGCGTGGATGCGCAGGCCGAGCACCTCGACCGGACCGCGCGCCCGGTTGTAGGCCGGGTGATCGATCCGCTGCAGGTCCGCGCCCAGGGTCAGGTGCGGCTGCAGCGCCGCGTTGTAATAGAGCTCGATGATCTTCTCCAGGCCGTAGTCGAGTCGCCCGTCGCCGATCAGGATGCCGTTGCCGCCCGCCGAAAAGTAGGCGCGCGCCGCGCTCGACAGGCCATTGCAGGCCACGGCAAGTCCGGCCTTGTCCTGCGCGCGCTGCCAGCGACCGCCCTGCGCCGCAAGGCCCAGGGCCAGCGAGCGATTGATCTCGGTGAATTCGAAGGCCTCCTGCGCCCCCTCGTTGGCGCTGAGCCGCACGAAGCCGCCCAGGTCCTCATCCCATTGCTGCTCGAGGTTGAGCGCGGCGCCCGGCCGCGATGCGTAATGCCGCACGCGCGCGGTGTCTGGCGGCTTGCCGTCGGCGCGGGACAGCGCGAGCGCGTCGTCGTAGCGCCCCATGCGCCCGCGATTGGCAAAACCGAGCAGCCGCACGGTGCCCTCGTGTCCGGCGATGGCGTGGCGCGCCTCGATCTCGGCGACCAGGCCGAACTGGTCGAAGCTGCCGTCGATGTCCTTGCTGTTGGGCAGCTTGGACAGGGCGAAGACGCCGCCGCGCAGCGTCCAGCGCGGCGCGTTCCACTCGAGCGCCGCGCCATCGGTGTAGGCCCAGGCGTCAGCCGGGTAGTCGAAGGCACCGCTGTTGATGAGCGACCAGTTGAGGAAATCCGATTTCGAATCGTTGGCGTAGCGGTTGCGGTCGAACAGGTCGACCACCGAGAACTTGCCCAGGGTCAACGTCAGGTTTCGTGCCGGCGCCGTGCCGGCGAGCTGGTTCGGACCGCTATCGATCGCCGGCGCGATCGCTCCAGGCGCGTCCAGGCTCCAGCTCTGGCGGAGGAAGAGCCGCGGCAGGCGAAAATAAGGATTGCGCGCGCCCACCTTGTAGGCCTCGCCGCTTGGAAACCCGGCCACGCCCAGTGTGTCAGACAGACCGTAGCCCTGGTCGATCTCCGGGTCGATGTACAGCGCCGCGCCGGCCCACAGTCGAACGCCCGCGAACAGCGTGAGGTCCGTCGTCTCCTTGCCGCTGCCGCCCGGATCCAGGCTGTTGGCGCCCGAGTAGGGCGCGTGAAACGCGGGGTGGAACTGCTCGACCGCGGTGAACTGGGCGTGCAGGCTCCATCCTTCGGCCGGGCGGTCGGCGCCGGTGCGTGCCGGATCGGCGCGCCCGGTGCCATCGTCCGGTGCCGGTGCGGCTGCCGCTGCTCCAACCGCTGCCGTTGCCATCGGCGGCGCGTTCACCGTCCGCTCGTTTGCCGGATCGGCGGCGGCCGCGTACGCATTCAAACAGGTCGCCAGCAGCCAGATCGCGGCACAAGGTTGCCCACCGCCGGGGCCGCCAGGCCCGCTGCGCCGTGCAACGCCGCGCCGTCCCGACCGTGGCACCAATGGCTTCGAGATGAGAGGCACTCCGCGTCGTGACCCGGCAAGCCGGCGCCGCGGCATCGCGGCGCCCGAGGTCGTTCAGCGCTGCCGGCAGCCGGGTCGTTGAGGAGTGTTCTTGTTCGACGGGCGTGCACCGGTTCGCGCCGCGCGCATCATAGCCGGTACGGCTTGCGCGACGCCCTGGCATGGCGCGCAGGGTGCCGGGCGCGGCGCGGTTGCGCCGCGGACGATCAGGATTTGGCGAAGCCGTGGCTGGCGAACGCCAGTCCGCAGCGCCGACGGGCAGAGGCAAGCAGTTCCTGCCCCATGGCTTCGGCCGAACGCGCCTGCGTCCGGTAGATGTTGAGCAGCCATTCGCGCAGCGGCGAGGACGGCCAGTTGGCTTCGATGCTGGCAATCGAGCGTTCGGCACTTTGCCGTGCCTGGTTGGCGCAGGCATACGCCACCTGGACCTGGGCGGTGTAGACGATGTTGGCGACGCGGGCGCTCAGGGCCAAGGGGGCCTGCAAGGCCGGCGACGGAACCTCCAGCGCGGCCGCCGGGACGGCGGGGAAAAGCGTTTTCACATTCATGTCGTACTCCTGGTTTCCTCAAGCAAGGCATTCCGCACACAGGGGCCGGGGTATGAAGAAACATTCGTGTTGCATAGCAGCATAACGCATTGCGAGCCAAATCGCTGACAGCGATTGAAGGGTATTTTCACCCCAGGAAGATACGTCGGATCGAGGAAATAAAGCTTGAAAAAACAAAGGGCTTCCCCGCCTTCGCGGGGAAGCCCCTTGAATCGTATGGAATTGCTGTTACTTGACGTTGGCCTTCTTGACCAGGCCGTCGACGAAATCCTTGATTGCCTTCTGCTGCATCGTCTCGACGATGTGCGACTTCACTTGATCGTACGGCGGCGGCGTGACCGGCCGGGTGTCGTCCAGGCGGATCACGTGCCAGCCGAACTGGCTTTGCACCGGGGTCGCCGTGTACTTGCCTTTTTCCAGCTTGGTCATGGCCTCCGAGAAGGGCTTGACGTAGGCCTCGGGCGCATTCCAGTCGAGGTCGCCGCCGTTGGCCGCCGAGCCGGCGTCCTTCGTGCCCTTGGCGAGGTCCTCGAACTTGGCGCCCTTGTCGAGCTTGGCGATGATGTCCTTGGCCTCGGCCTCGGTGGCCACCAGGATATGGTGCGCCTTGTATTCCTTTTCACCCGACTTGCTCGCGACTTCGCGGTCGTATTCGGCCTTGAGCTGTTCGTCGGTGGGCTTGTGCTGGTCGAGTTCGTCGCGCAGCAGGGCCTGGATCAGGGTCTGGCGGGCCGCGTTGTCGACCTGGAACTTGACGTCTTCGCGCTGCATCAGCTTGCGGCGCTTGGCTTCCTGGTTGAGAACTTCGAGTTCGACCAGCTTCTGCGTGAGCGCCTTGCGCAATTCCGGCGTATCCGGCTGCTTGATCTGGCGAATGACGACATCCAGATCGGCCTTCTTGATCGGCGTGCCATTGACGACCGCGATGTTGCCATTGGCCGGCGCCGCTTCCTTGGCCGGCGCGGCCGGTGCGGGTTCGGCGGTTTGCGCCAGGGCGCCGGTGCTCAGGGCGGTGGCAGCGGCCGCCGCCAGCGCCGAGGCGAGAAATTGGGTTAGGGCTCGGGACATGCATTCACCTTGAAAGGGTTCGAAGGGGGGAGCTTAGCCGCGGGATGATACACAATTGCGCAGGGGGGTCGGCCTGGGTAGATTCCCGTATTCCATGCGGTATCGGTGCCCGGGCCGCGGCTGCGAAACGTCTTATCCAGCCTCAGATACGCAGCCGGGCATTGCGCGCAGCGATCGCAGCGCCGAGCAGGCACACCGCACCCGCACCGGCGAAGGCGACCCGAAAAGCGAAGGTGACGGCGGCGGCGGCAGCCGCGGGGTCGCCGCCGACCGCGCCACCGACTGCGCCGCCGACCGCGCCACCGATGGCACCACCCGCAGCGATCGCGGCTTGCGCCGCACTGCCAACCCCGATCTCGGACGGGGCAGCCGCGTCCATTGCAGGCGCCGCCACGCCAGGGAGCAGGGCGAAGACCACCGCGCCAAAAGTTGCCGTGCCGATCGCCGCGCCGGTCGCACGCGACAAGGTGACGATGGCCGTGGCGGCGCCCAGGCGTTCGCGTCCGGCGAGCCACTGCACGACGATCTGTGCGCTGGGCATCACCGTGCCCAGTCCTACGCCGCACAGGAAGCCGAGCGCGGTCAGCAGCCCGTCGTACAGCGGCAGGACCGCCATGCCCAGCAGCGCCGTGCCGGCCAGGCACAAGCCGGCCATCGGCATCAGGGCAGGGCGGCCAAAGCGCGCCGTGAGCCGGCCGGTGATCGTCGCGCCGACCACGATGCCGATGGTCACCGGCAGCAGCCGCAGGCCCGATTCGCCGGCGCCGCGCCCATGCGCCAGCTGCAGGAAGATCGGCAGGAAGAACACCAGCGAGAACATGCTTGCGCCGAAGCACACCACGGTGAGCGCCGTGCGCCGGATTCCCGGCTCGCGCAGCAGTTCGATCGGCAGGAAGGGATCGGCCAGGCGCCGTTCGCGCCGCACGAGCACGACCCACAAGGCCGCCGCGGCCGCCAACAGGGCGCCACTGGTGGCCGACAGCCAGGCGAAGCGATGGCCGGCAAAACTCACCCAGACCAGCGTTGTCGTGGTGGCCAGCGCGAAGAGCACGGCGCCCAAGGCGTCGGTCAGCGGCCGCGCCTGCGGCGACCGCAGCTGCGGCAGGCGACGCACGCGCCACGCCGCAAGCAGGCACAGCGGCAGGTTGGCCAGGAACAGCCAGCGCCAGCTGCCATGCTGCACCACTAGGCCGCCGATGATCGGACCGCCGATGCTGCCCAGCGAGTAGTTGGTCGCGAAATATCCCTGGAACCGGCCGCGCTGGCGCGGTGGCACGAGCTCGCCGACCAACGCCTGCGAGAGCACGATCAGCCCGCCGCCGCCCAGGCCCTGCAGCACGCGGCTGGCGACCAGCTGGATCATGCTCTGCGCCAGGCCGCAGCACAGCGAGCCCATGCCGAAGAGCAGCATGGCCACCAGCAGCATGTCGCGCCGCCCATATCGGTCGCCCATCCGGCCATAGAGCGGCGCGGTGACGGTCATCGCGATCATGTAGCCCAGGGCGATCCACGTCGTATCGCGCAGGCCGCCCAGGTCATGGGCAATGCGCGGCGTGGCCGTGGCCAGCAGCGTCTGGTCGGCGACCGCCAGGAACATCGGCACCATCACCGCGGTGAACAGCTGCAGGAAGCGCGCGGTCGACACCGGCGCGTCGGATGCAGCGTCCGCTGCCGCGGCGCCGCGACCATCTGCAATGGCACGGTCGGCCGGGCGCGGCGCGCCAGCGCTTGCAGGAAGCGGCGTCACCCGCGGCGCGCCCTCACCCACGTCGAGCGCGATCGCCGGCGCGCCCGGGAGCCCTGCGCGCCCTGGCTCACCGGTGCGATCGCTGGCGCGATCGTTCACGGCCGCTTCGCGGGCGCGCCGCTCGCGGCCACCGTCAGGGAACCGTCCCAGTCACCGCCCAGCGCGGCGATCAGCTGGACCGTCGCGGCGAGCAGGCGCCCGCGGATGCTGAGCGCGGTCTGCTTGTCGTTCAGGGCGGTGGTCTGCGCGGTGACCACATTGAGATAGCTCACCGTGCCCGCCTTGTACTGGTTGAGCGTGAGGCGCAGCGATTCTTCCGCCGCGGCCACCGCGGCATCCTCGATCGTCGTCTCGCCGTTGAGCACGCGCAGCGCCACGAGCTGGTCTTCGACATTCTGCATGGCGGTCAGCACGGCCTGGCGGTAGTTCGCCGCGGCGGCATCGTAGGCCGCGATGGCCTGCGCCTTGACCGCGCCGCGCGCCCCGGCGTCGAACAAGGTTTCGGCGAGCGACGGCCCGATCGACCAGTAGCGAAACGGCGCGGTCAGGATGTCCGAGCCGCTGAGCCCGCGATAGCCGCCCGATGCCGACAAGGTGAGCGACGGGAAATAGGCCGCCTGCGCCACGCCGATCTGCGCGTTGGCTGCCGCGGCCAGGCGTTCGGCGGCGGCGACATCCGGGCGTCGCTGCAGCAGGGTCGCCGGGACCTGGGCCGGGACGGCCGGCACATTCAGGTCGAAGGGGCGGCGCGGCAGCGCGAACTCGGCCGGCGCCTTGCCCAGCAGCACGGCGATCGCGTGCTCGAGCTGGGCGCGCTGGATGCCGACATCGATCGACTGGGCGCGCGTCGCGTCGAGCAGCGCTTCGGCCTGGACGACGTCGGTGCGCGCCGCGACCCCGCCGCGGTAGCGGCTCTGCGTGAGCTCGAGCGACTTGTCGTAGGCCTTGACCGCCTCCTCGAGCAGGCGCTGCTGCTCGTCGGCCACGCGCAGCGCGAAGTAATCGGTGGCCAGGGTGGACTGCAGGCTGAGCACCGCATTGGCCAGCGTGGCAGCGCTCGATTCCTCGTTGGCCTTCTGCTCCTCGATGTTGCGCCGGACCGCGCCCCACAGGTCGGGCACCCAGGAGGCCGAGAGCGCGAGCTGGTCCTGGGTGGTTGCCGGCGGCCGCACGCTCTGGATGATCGGCACGCCGTTCTTTGTGCCCACCACCGTGGGCGAAGCCGGGCTCGCGGCGCGCGTCACGCCCGCGCTGGCCGACACCGTGGGAAAGAGCGCGCTGCGCGCCTGGTCGACCAGACCGGTGGCCTGGCGGTAGTGCGCCTCGGCCGCGGCCACCGTGAGGTTGGCCGCCGCGGCTTCGCGCTCGAGCCCGTCGAGCTCGTCGACGCCGAAGGCCTGCCACCAGGCCCCGCGCGGCTGGGCGTCGGCCGGCTGCGCCGGCGCCCAGTCCTGGGCCTCCTTGAAGGCCGGCGGCGGGTCGACCCGCGGGCGCACGTAATCGGGACCGACGGCGCAGCCGGCGAGGCCGCCCGCGACCGCGCCAAGGGTAGAAGCGACGAGCGCGGTGCGGGCGATGTAGCGGGGGATGCCGCGGTCAATGTCGCGTGCGATACCGACGACCCCGCCGCGGCCGATGCCGCGGACAAAGTGCTGTTCGGCACCGGCGCCGCTGGCGGCGCGGGCCAGGACTTGCCGCAGCATGGATCGGGCGGTACGCCCCGGGTCGCTCATGATTGGCTCACCTATCGCTCACTTTTCCGATTGCCCTGCGGCCGGCTGGGCGCGCGCCGGCCGCGCCACCACGGCCAGGACGCTGCGCGTCCAGGTCCATTCGCGCCTGCGGGCCCATGCCAGGCGCATGCGGTCCAGTGTCAGGTAGACCACCGGCGTGGTGTACAGCGTGAGCAGCTGGCTCAGCAGCAGCCCGCCGACCACGGCGATGCCCAGCGGCTGGCGCAACTCGGCGCCCTCGGAGCTGCGCAGCGCCAGCGGGATCGCGCCCAGCAGCGCCGCCAGGGTGGTCATCATGATCGGCCGCAGGCGCAGCAGGCAGGCGCGCCGGATCGCTTCGCGCGGATCGAGGTTTTCGCCGCGCTCCAGTGCGATCGCGACATCGATCATCATGATGGCGTTCTTCTTGACGATGCCGATCAGCAGGATCACGCCGATGAAGGCGATGATGGTCAGTTCGGTATGGAAGGCCATCAGCGCGAGCACCGCGCCGACGCCGGCCGACGGCAAGGTGGAGAGAATGGTGATCGGGTGGATCGTGCTCTCGTAGAGCATGCCCAGCACGATATAGATCGTGACCAGGGCCAGGAGGACCATGAGCGGCAGGCTGGCCATCGAATCCTGGAACGCCTTGGCGTTGCCCTGGAAGCCGCCGTGGATGCTCGAGGGCACGCCGATCCGGGCCATGGCGCGCTCGATCGCCGCCGAGGCCGTGCCCAGCGATACCCCGGGCGGCAGGTTGAACGACAGCGTCGCCGCGGCGAACTGCCCCTGGTGGTTGACCGCGAGCGGCGTATTGCCCAGGCCCCAGCTCGCCACCGCGGCCAGCGGGATCTGCGCGCCGTTGGGGCCCATGATCATCACGTCGTTGAGCGAAGCCGGGCGCTCGAGGAAGATCGGGTCGGCCTCCTCGATCACGTGGTACTGGTTGAGCGGCTGGAAGATGGTCGAGACCTGGCGCTGGCTGAAGGCGTCCATCAGCGCGGCATCAATCTGCGTCATGCTCAGGCCCAGGCGCGCGGCGGTCGGCCGGTCGATCGCCAGCAGCGTGTCGAGCCCCTTGTCCTGCGCGTCGGTGTTGAGGTCGGCAAGCTGCGGCAGGACGGCCAGGGCGGCCTTGATGCGCGGCTCCCAGCTGCGCAGGTCGGTCAGGCTGTCGCTCTGCAGGGTGTACTGGTACTGCGCGTTGCCCGGCCGCCCGCCGACGCGCAGGTCGCCTGCAGGCTGCAGGAACAAGGTGGCCCCGGCAATCTTCGCCAGGCGCGGCCGCAGGCGGTTGATGATGGCGTCGGGTGTGGCGCCGGGGCGCTGCGCCGAGGGCTTGAGGACGATGAAAATGAAGCCGCCGTTGGTCTGGCCGCCGCCGGTGAAGCCGTTGACGTTGGCCACCGCCGGATCGGTCTTGACGATGTCCATCATGTCGTTGAGCTTGGAGGACATCGCCTGGAACGAGATGCTCTGGTCGGCCTGGATGTTGCCCATGATGAGGCCGACGTCCTGCGCCGGGAAGAAGCCCTTGTCGACCCGCACGTACAGCACGCCGTTGGCGAAGATGGTGAGCAGCAGCACCAGCAGGGTGAGCCCGGGATGGCGCAGCGTGGCGTCGAGCGTGCGCGCGTAGCCGCGCTGTCCGGCGCTGCCCAGGCGGTCGAGCCCGAGCAGGAAGGCCGCGCCCAGGCGCGCGGCCAGGCTGCGGCGCGCCGCGGCCGCCGGCGCCGCGCCAGGCGGCCGCAGGCGCAGCACCAGGGCGCACATCATGGGCGTGGTGGTGAGCGAGACGACCAGCGAGATCGCCACCGCGATCGACAGCGTCGCGGCGAACTCGCGGAACAGCCGCCCGACGATGCCGCCCATGGCCAGGATCGGGATGAACACGGCGATCAGCGACAGGCTCATCGACAGCACGGTGAAACCGACCTCGCGCGCGCCGCGCAGCGCGGCCTCGCGCGGCGCCATGCCCTCTTCGATGTGACGGGTGATGTTCTCCAGCACCACGATGGCGTCGTCGACCACGAAGCCGGTCGAGACGGTGAGCGCCATGAGGGTGAGATTGTTCAGGCTGTAGCCCAGCAGCTTCATGATGGCGAAGGTGCCGATCAGCGAGACCGGCACGGCCACCGCCGGGATGAGGATGGAGCGCAGGTCGCGCAGGAAGAGGTAGACCACCAGCACCACCAGCAGCACCGCCAGCACCAGGGTGCGCTCGGCCTCGCGCAGCGAGGCGCGGATGGTGGTGGTGCGCTCGAGCACCGTGGCGAGGTTCATGGCCGCGGGCACCGACGCCTGCAGCTGCGGCAGCAGCGCCTTGACGCGCTCCACCGTGTCGATGATGTTGGCCCCCGGCTGGCGGTAGACGAACATCAGGATCGACGGCACGCCATTGGTGCCGCCGGCGTTGCGGATGTTTTCCACCGAATCGCGCACCCGGGCGATGTCGGTCAGGCGCACCGGCGCGCCGTTGCGGTAGGCCACGACCAGCGGCAGGTATTCGGCCGCGGTCTTGGCCTGGTCGTTGGCGCCGATCTGCCAGCTGCGGTCCGCGCTCTCGACCAGCCCCTTGGGCCGGTTGGCATTCGTGGCGGCGATCGCCGTGCGCACGTCCTCGAGCGCGAGGCCGGTGCGGTTGAGCGCCGGCAGGTTCACTTCGACGCGCACCGCCGGCAGGGCGCCGCCGCCCACCGTCACCTGGCCGACGCCGTCGACCTGCGAGATGCGCTGCGCCAGGATGGTCGAAGCCGAGTCGTACATCTGGCCGCGCGTCAGGGTATCGGAGGTGAGCGACAGGATCATCACCGGCGAGTCGGCCGGATTGACCTTCTTGTAGGTCGGATTGCCCGGCAGGCCGGTCGGCAGCAGGGCCCGCGAGGCATTGATCGCCGCCTGCACGTCACGCGCCGCGCCGTTGATGTCGCGCGACAGGTCGAACTGCAAGGTGATGCGGCTTTGCCCGAGCGAGCTTTGCGAGGTCATCTCGGTGATGCCGGCGATCAGCCCCAGGCTGCGCTCGAGCGGCGTGGCAACGGTCGAGGCCATGGTGTCGGGACTGGCCCCGGGCAGGCTGGCGCTGACCTGGATCGTGGGAAAGTCGATCTGCGGCAGCGGCGACACCGGCAGGGCGTCGAAGCCGAGGATGCCGGCCAGCGCGACGGCGATGGTCAGCAGGGTCGTGGCGACCGGCCGCGCGATGAAGGTGGCCGAGATGCTCATGGGCCCGACCCGTCGTTGGGGCCGTCCTGCGCCGGCCCGGGCGCGCCGCCGGCGTGCCCTGCCAGACGCGCCGCACGCCAGCGCCGCACGCGCGCCGCGCCGCGGTCGAATGCGAGGTAGATGACCGGCGTGGTGAACAGGGTCAGCACCTGGCTCAGCAGCAGGCCGCCGACAATGGTGATGCCCAGCGGATGGCGCAGCTCGGAGCCGACGCCGGCGCCCAGCATGAGCGGCAACGCGCCAAACAGCGCCGCCATGGTGGTCATCATGATCGGCCGGAAGCGCAGCAGGCAGGCCTCGTAGATCGCGACGTCGGCCGTCTTGCCCTCGTGACGCTGCGCCTCGAGCGCGAAATCGATCATCAGGATGGCGTTCTTCTTGACGATGCCGATGAGCAGGATGATGCCGATGATGGCGATCACGCCCAGGTCGGCGCGCGCCACGAGCAGCGCCAGCAGCGCGCCGATGCCCGCCGAAGGCAGGGTGGAGAGGATGGTGAGCGGGTGGATGAAGCTTTCGTAGAGCACGCCCAGGACGATGTACATGGTCACCACGGCGGCCAGGATCAGCAGCACCTCGGAGCCGAGCGCGGCGCGGAAGGCCAGGGTGGCGCCCTGGAACTGGGTCTGGATGCTCAACGGCATGCCCAGGGACTTCTCGGCCGCCTCGATCGCATCGACCGCGGCGCCCAGCGAGGCGCCCGGCGCCAGGTTGAAGGACACGTTGGCGGCCGGGAACTGGCCCAGGTGGTACTGCACCAGCGCCGTGTTGCGCTCCTCGACACGGGCGATGGCCGACAGCGGGATCTGCTGGCCGCTGCCGCCCGGCACGTAGAGGTGGTCGAAGGCATCGAGTCCGTCGGCCTGGCCGGGTTGCGATTCGAGCACCACGCGGTACTGGTTGGACTGGGTGAAGATGGTCGACACCAGGCGCTGCCCGAAGGCGTCGTACAGGATGTTGTCGACCGTTGCCAGGGTCACGCCCAGGCGCGCTGCCGAATTGCGGTCGACCACGACGTAGGCCTGCAGGCCGTTGTTCTGCGTGTCGTCGCTCACGTCGACCAGCTGCGGCAGCTGGCGCAGGCGCTGCACGAGCTGCGGCACCCAGGTCTGCAGGTCGGCGCCGCTGGGCGAATCGAGCGAGAACTGGTACTGCGTGCGCGACACCCGGTCTTCGATCGTCAGGTCCTGCACCGGTTGCATGTAGAGCGTTATGCCCGGCACGCGCGCGGCGCGCTCCTGCAGGTGGGCGAGAACGATGGCCCCGTCGGGCCGCGCACCGTGGGCCTTGAGGTTGATCAGCATGCGCCCGCTGTTGAGCGTCGGGTTGACGCCGTCGACGCCGATCAGCGAAGACAGCGATTCGACATCGGGGTCTTCGAGCAGGGCGCGCGCCAGCGCCCGCTGGCGATCCATCATGGCGCCGAAGGAGACCGATTCGGGGGCCAGGGTGATGGCCTGGATCGCGCCCGTATCCTGCACCGGCAGGAAACCCTTGGGCACGAAGACGTAGAGCAGCACCGAGAGCGCCAGGGTGCCGGCGGCCACCAGCAGGGTCAGGCCCTGGCGCGCCAGCACCCAGCGCAGCGCCGCGCCGTAGGCCTGCAGGACCCGTTCGAAGCCCAACTGGAAGCCGCGCAGGATGAAGTTCTCGCGGCCGCGCTGCGATTCGGGCTTGAGCAGGCGGGCGCTCATCATCGGCGTCAGGCTGAGCGAAACCGCGGCCGAGATCAGGATGGCCACTGCCAGCGTGATGGCGAACTCGCGGAACAGGCGGCCGACGACGTCGGTCATGAAGAGCAGCGGGATGAGCACCGCGATGAGCGAGATGGTGAGCGAGATGATGGTGAAGCCGATCTGCCCCGCGCCCTTGAGCGCGGCCTGCATCGGCGGCTCGCCCTGCTCCACATAGCGCGCGATGTTCTCGATCATGACGATGGCGTCGTCGACCACGAAGCCGGTGGCCACGGTGAGCGCCATCAGGGTCAGGTTGTTGATGCTGAAGCCGGCCAGGTACATGACGCCGAAGGTGCCGACCACCGAGAGCGGCACGGCGACGCTGGGGATCAGGGTGGCCGCGGCGTTGCGCAGGAACAGGAAGATGGCCAGCACGACCAGCGCGATCGAGAACAGCAGCTCGATCTGAACGTCCTGTACCGAGGCGCGGATGGTCGTCGTGCGGTCGGTGAGCGAGACGATGCCCACCGCCCCGGGCAGCGCGGCGCGCAGCTGCGGCAGCAGGGCATTGATGCGATCGACCACCTCGATGACGTTGGCCCCGGGCTGGCGCTGGATGTTGAGGATGATGCCCGGTGTGTCGTTGGCCCAGGCCGCCAGGCGCACGTTCTCGGCGTCGTCGACCGTGCTGGCGACGTCCGCCAGGCGCACCGGCGCGCCGTTGCGGTAGGCGATCACGATCTGCCGGTAGTCCGCGGAGGAGGCGAGCTGGTCGTTGGCGTCGATGGTCGAGGCGCGCAGCGCGCCGTCGAAGCTGCCCTTGGCCAGGTTGACGTTCTGCGCCACGATGGCCGTGCGCACGTCCTCGAGCGACAGGCCGACCGCCGCGATGGCCCGCGGGTTGACCTGGATGCGCACGGCGGGCTTGCCGCCGCCGCTGATCGTCACCAGGCCCACCCCGGTGAGCTGCGAGATCTTCTGCGCGATGCGGGTGTCGGCCAGGTCCTCGAGCTTGGAGATGGGCATCGTGTCGGAGGTGACGGCCAGCGTGAGCACCGGCGTGTCGGCCGGATTGACTTTGCTGTACACCGGGGGCGCGGGCAGGTCGGTGGGCAGGAAGGTGAACGCGGCATTGATGGCGGCCTGGACCTCCTGCTCGGCGACGTCGAGCGACAGGCGCAGGTCGAAACGCAGGGTGATCACCGAGGCGCCGCCCGAGCTCGAGGAGAGCATCTGGGTCAGCCCGGGCATCTGGCCGAACTGGCGCTCCAGCGGCGCGGTGATCGACGAGGTGACGACATCGGGGCTGGCGCCCGGATAGAGCGTGCTCACCTGGATCGTCGGGTAGTCGACCTGCGGCAGCGCCGACTGCGGCAGCTGGCGGTACGCGACCAGACCCGCCAGGATCACCGCCACCATGAGCAGCGAGGTGGCGACCGGGCGCAGGATGAAGATGCGCGAGGGATTCAAGAGGAATTTCCTGCCGCGGGCCGCATGCTGTCTTCCGGGCGGTCTGCCGCGGGTCAGTTGCCGCCGCTCTTGCCGCCGCCGGCGTCTCTGGTGCCGGTGCCGCTGCCGTTTGCGCTCCCGCGCGCCGGCGATCCATCGGCCGGCGGTGCCTTGCCCGGCGTGCCATCGGCGCTCTGCGCCCCTCGCCGGTGCTGGCGGGCACCGGCGGCGGCCGCGGCGGCGGCCTTTTTCTGCGCCTCGGGGTCGATCACCTCGATCTTCGCGCCGTCGCGCAGCTTGTCGGTGCCGTCGACCACCACCTGGTCATTGACTGCCAGACCATCGATCACCTGGACGCGGTCGCCTTCGGTCAGGCCCAGGCTGGGCGTGCGCACCGCCACCGTGCCGTCGGCCTGCGCCACGTAGACGAACAGGCCCGGCGCGCCGCGCTGCACCGCCGCGGTCGGGATGGTCAGCGTGCCGGGCAGGGTCTCGAGGTGCAGGCGCGCATTGACGAACTGGTTGGGGAACAGTGTCAGGTCGCGGTTGGCGAATTCGGCCTTGAGCTTCACCGTGCCGGTGGTGGTGTCGATCAGGTTGTCGATCGAGGCGAGCCGGCCCGTGGCCAGCATGGTGCGGCCATCGCGATCGAAGGCATCGACGACCATCGGGGTGCCATCGCGCATGTGGCGCAGCACGCCGGGCAGGGCGTCCTGCGGGATCGGAAAGATGACGTCGATCGGCTGCACCTGGGTGACCACCACCAGACCGGTCGCGTCGGCCGCATGCACGATGTTGCCGACATCGACCAGGCGCAGGCCGACCCGGCCGCTCACCGGCGCGACGACGCGGGTGTAATTGAGGTTCAGCTCGGCGGTCTGGATCTGCGCCTTGTCGGCGTTGACCGTGCCCTGCAGCTGGCGCACCAGCGCCTCCTGCGTGTCGAGTTGCTGCCTGGGTATGGAATCCTCGGCGCTCAGGGCGCGATAGCGCTCGCGGTCGAGCAGGGCGCCTTGCAGCTGGGCGTCGTCGCGCTCGAGCTGGGCCCGGGCATTGGCCAGCGCCGCCTGGTAGGGCCGCGGGTCGATCTGGGCCAGCTGATCCCCGACATGCACCAGCTGGCCCTCACGGAACAGCACCTGCTGCAGTTGCCCGTCGACCTGCACCTTGACCGTGACATTGGCGCGCGGCGTCACCGTGGCCAGCGCCGTGAGGGTATGTTCGAAGGCCTGCTTGACGGCCGGCTGCACGGCCACGGGAATCGGCCTTGCGGCATCGGCGCCGCCCTTGGCGCGCGCCGCTTGCGGCGCCGCCGCCGCGCCGGCGCTGGCCGGCGGGGGATCCGCGGTCGTGCCCGCCGCCGGGCGCAACCAGCTCACGGCGCCGAAGACCAGAGCGAGCGCGATGAGCACGGCGAAGACCCAGAACCAGATGCGCGGCGCGCGGCGCGCGGCGGGAGACAACGGATGCGATGTCGGGTCGACGGGATTCATGTATTCGTGGAGCGTCCGGTTCGATGCCTGAGGATGCGGCGGGAGCGCGTGCGCGCCGTTTCGCACGCACGCGTCATGTACGCCAGTGAAACGGCGCACCGGCTTGCCGTTCCGGGGGCGGCCGGCCGGAACCGTCTTGCGGACGGCCTGGCCGGATGATGTCGTCGCGGATTATCCCCCCGGCGCGTGACGGCTCGGCTGGGTCGAGAAGATCGACGACATGCAGGCCGCGGTGGCGGAAAAAAATCGCGTCGGCTGCGCCGCTCGACCGTGGTGGACGAGGGCGGTTTGCATCACGGCTGCGGCGCGACCGGCTTGACTTCGGCCGCAAGCGGCGCGTCGGCCATGGGCGCAACGGAAGGTGCCACGGAGGGTGCCATGGCCGTCGCCGGTGCCGTTGCGGGTTGTGGCGGAACCAAGGACACCGGCCCCGTGGTTGGGTCGCCTGACGTCGTGCCCGCAGAGGAAACGGGCGCGGACCCCGGCGCCCCGCTCGGCGCCGCGCCCGGCCCGGCAGCCGGCCCACCAACACCCGGGCCAGCGCCCGGCGCCGCACCCGCCGCGCCCGGCATGGCGGCTTGCGGCCCCGGCGGCGTTACCGGCACGGCACGCCAGCCGGCAGGACAGGTGGCGACGTGCGGGTAGTAGGCGCCCGCTGCGTCGCAGAAATACCAGTACTGGGGCTGCGGCGGCAGATTGACCGGCGGTGCCACGGGCGCCGGCGCGTAGTAGTACGGCGGATAGGCATACGCCGGGTAGTACGGACCGTAAGGATAAGTCGCGTACCAGGACCAGACGCCGGCATCGACCCACCACCAGCCAAGGCGGCCGCCGTGCCAGCCATGTTCCCAGCGGCCGTAGGCCTGCGCGGCACCGGGAAACGCCGTGGCGGCCAGCGCGGCGACACTGAGCGCGGTGGCCAGCACGGCGCGGCGCCGTTGCCGGCGGCGCGGCGCAGCGGCCGCGCCGGCATTCGAAGAACGATCTAGCGAAATCATGAGCATTCTCCTCAGCGCCCCCGGACACGGATACGGGCCGGGGACCTTTTGACCAAAATTCGACAAAATTCGACCCAATCTGCGCCGGATATTTTGCTCTGCGCCGGTCCGCCTGCGGGCCGATCCGGCGGCGCGATTGTCACAGGACGTTTCAGCGCCCGGCCTGTGCGCGCCGCGCCAGGCAGCCGGCGCCGCTTTCAGTGCGCGTCGCTCATCGCGGCGCCGCCGCGCGCGATGCCCGGCTTGGCCAGCCAGATGTAGGCGATCAGGCCGACGAACAGCAATGCCGCACCGTAGAACAGTTCGTCGGCGGCCAGCGTGTACGACTGCACGTCGATCAACCGATTGATGAGCGCCAGCGCCTGGTCGCGGCTCATGCCCTGCGCCTGCAGCTGGGCCAGGGCCTGGCCGGCGTTGCCGTCGTAGCTGCTGATGTGGTCGGCGAGCTGCGCATGGTGCAGCTGGGCGCGGTTGTCCCACAAGGTGGTCGTGACCGAGGTGCCAAAGGCACCCGCGGTCATGCGGAAGAAATTCGACAGCCCACTGGCCGCGGGTATGCGCTCGGGCGGCAGACCCGACAGGAGGATGGTGGTCATCGGCACGAACATGAAGGCCATGGCGATCCCCTGGACGATGGCCGGCAACGTGATGCTGACCTGGTCGGCGTCGGTCGTGAACAAGGAGCGCAGCCCCAGGACCAGCGCGAACACGACGAAGGCCACGCTGGCCAGCAGCCGCGGATCGTAGCGGCTGACGTTGCGGCCGACCCACGGCGAGAACACCAGGGCAAGCAGCCCGACCGGCGCGAGCACCAGACCGGCATCGGTCGCCGTGTAGCCCATGTACTGCTGCAGCCACAGCGGCAGCAGGACCACGTTGCCGAAGAAGACGCCATAGGCCAGTGCGAGGCCGGTCGTGCCGATCGCGAAATTGCGCCGCTTGAACAAGGACAGGTCGACCACCGGATGCTCGTCGGTCAGCTCCCAGATGAGAAAGACGACGAATCCGATCAGGGCGACGATGGCGAGTGTCGTAATCTCGGACGAGTTGAACCAGTCGAGTTCGCGCCCCTTGTCGAGCATGATCTGGAAGGCGCCGACCCACACAACGAGCAGGCCCAGGCCGACGAAATCCACCGGCAGCGCGCGCGTCTTGGTCTCGCGGTCGCGGTACACCGTCCAGGTGACCCAGCCGGCGATGACGCCGACCGGACCGTTGATGAAGAATATCCAGGGCCAGCTCATGTTGTCCGATATCCAGCCGCCCAGCGGCGGGCCGACGATGGGCGCGACCAGCGTGGTCATGGCCCACAGCGCCATGGCGATGCCGGCGCGCGCCGGCGGATAGCTCGACAGCAGCAGCGCCTGCGACATCGGGATCATCGGTCCGGCCACCGCGCCCTGCAGCACCCGAAAGGCGATCAGCGTCTGCAGGTTGGGCGCCAGGCCGCACAGCAGCGAAGCGACCGTGAAGAGAATGGTCGAAGTGAGGAACACCCGCACCTGGCCGAAACGCTGCGCCAGCCAGCCGGTGAGCGGCACGCAAATGGCGCTGGCCACGGCGAACGAGGTGATGACCCAGGTGCCCTGGTCGGGGCTCACGCCGTTGTCCCCCGAGATGGTCGGGATGGAAACATTGGCGATCGACGTGTCGAGCACGTTCATGAAGGTCGCCAGCGACAGCGCGATGGTGCCGGCGATCAGCTTGCCGCCCTTGAGCGGCTCGAGGCGCGCCGGCCCCCCGGGCGGTGCCGGGCGCGCGTCGCCCGGCACCGCCCGGGGGGC